>ERZ1027194.669-NODE-669-length-16705-cov-5.835195_pt1 | contig 16705 bp, 10 predicted proteins | sample MGYA00519246_ERZ1027194 | MGnify/ENA primary metagenome ERZ1027194 (study PRJEB26926, sample SAMN06164505) | human gut metagenome | biome: ENVO:00009003; feature: ENVO:2100002; material: ENVO:00002003 | host: Homo sapiens | place: USA | collected 2012 ...
CGAGATACTGATCGGTCTCGTGGGCTCGGAGATGTGTATAAGAGACAGCATATCGATGGCGCACTCTTCCGCTGAAAAATCACACGAGGGGTTGACATATAATCCGTAATCATGCGCATCGCGCATAATAGCGCGGATTAGTATCTTTTTATCCCTGAGATCCGCGGTCTTCGCCTCTCTCAGACTCATCGCACAAATTTCGACCAACTGGTCGTGCAACGTTCGGATTTCCTGGATATATTCTTTGGTATTCGGAATATTATCCCTTTCAAACATATCGTTTCTTTTTGAGTGTCGAAACATATATTTCTGTTTTATCCCTGAATGAATCCTGTTACGGAGCGGATAATATCTCGCTTCCCTTATTTCTTTTTTCCGAATAAATGCTGTTTTCGTTGAATGGCTTGCAGTTATAATCCATTATTTATTTACCAAGTACGCTTCGACCTGTTCCGCGGAGGCGTCTTTGAGCAACACCCGTTTCTCAGGGTCGAGCAGATAAAGTGTCGGCATGGCTTTCAGGTCGTACACCGCATTCCGGACCAGCCGTTCCCCTGGATCACGCCCATCCGTCCACTCTTTTGGCACATCCATGCGGCGCCACACCTCGTCGTCGCCTGCGACGCTCACCGACAGCACGTCCAGCCTGCCGGACTGCAACATGTCGCCGACAATCGGCGTCGAAGCCAGCCGCTCCTTCACCCGTCCGCACTCATCGCACGTGGGATCGTAGAAATAGAGCAGTGTATACTCCGCCGTCAGACCCGACATGCGCCGTTTTACCCCGTCGCGTCCAAGGAATTCGAAGTCGGCGGCCGGATCTCCCGGACGGTTTTTCAGCGCCAGCTCCAACAGCTTCCGCGGTCGCAGCTTGTCGATTGCGGCAATCCGGGGATTGTCGATCAGCGACTGCAACACGAGGATATACAGCTCTTCGTCGTGCATCGGCGAGTTGGGTTCGTACAGGTACTTATCGCCCAGCTCGATGAAATAGTAGAGCGCCGTGTTTTCGGCGGACGCTCGCGTATAAAGGGTATCGACGGCCGCTGCTGCATTCCGGGTATAAGGCAGGACACTCAGGAAGTCGACGAATGCCTGTTCACTGATCTCCGGACGGCCGATAAGGACCGTATCGGCAAAATCGAAATGGTCCCAATAATGCACAGCCAGGTAATCGGCCCGGTCGGCAGGCTCGCGCAGGGTCGCCGGCACGTCGGGAAGCCGGAATTCCGGCTTCCAGACGGTTTCTGTCGTTTTCATATCCACCGCTTCGGCGGATACCGAGTCGGCAGCGTGTTGTCTCGGATATCCGATCAAAGCACCTGCACTACAGAGCGGCACGAGCAGTAACAACCTGTTTACCCGCCCCATAACTTTGTGCTTACTCCGTTGCCTTAACCAACGTGACATAGGGGTTTTGGATGAACTGGCCAAGCGTCAATGTTTGATTCTCGTTATGGTATACTACATTTCCTGTAGTGTAGTGCAGTTCTATCTCGCTGAGCCAACTGGGATTGTATTCCTTACGCAGACGCAACTCGAAATGTCCGTCATCCCCTACGGACATCGAACCGATACGACTTCCTGTCCGTTTTTCCGCGAACGAAACAGATGCGCCGTTCGGAATAACCGATGTTTCCGTGGCACCTTCGGGCAGGTATTTGAGCTGACCTGTGACCGAGGGGTTCGTTACGCGGAACATCTTGCGGAAGTACACCACCTTCGTCTCGTTCGACGACAGGGTGATGTCGCCGGCGCTCACCACCTGGTTGGTCTTGAACGGCAAACGTTTGCGCTCTCCCGTCTGATCTGCCTGGGGATCTCCTCCGGAAATACCCGAGAGCGGCGTGTCCGGTTTTATCACCTGCAAATCGGGGATACCGAAGGCACGCTCCTTTTCCCGGTCTGCTTCGACCGTGTAGATGAAGCGTCCCGCAACCGAGGGATCGGGCCTGAGTTTGTCTTCCGTCAGGTTACACCCGGCCAGACGAGCCGCGTCGATCGTGAGCATCGGCGCGTCGATGTAGATTTCGAATGCCTCGCCGAACGGGTCGACCGAACGGTTGTCCGTGCCGCGGAAACTGGTCACGTCGAACTCGATGTCGACCTCTCTCGTTTCGGGATCGGCGTAGGCCCATTCCAAGCCGGTCATCGGCTCTTCGGCGTTGTCGGTCGCATCCGCCCCCTGATTGTCGATGCGTGCCGCGAAGCGGAACGGGTTGTAGTTGGCCAGCTCGAATGAGGTCGAACGGTAGCCGCGGCCTTGATAAGGCCCCGGTACTTCGGGATTCAGATTCTCTCCCGTCGTGTTCGAGGCGATGCGTACAACCTCGGCGCTCTTGGGCGTGTTGGTCCGCATGTAGATCGAGTAGTTACCCGCCTCACCGGACGAGGGCGGATTCGACGGATCGCGCGGTTTGAACATATGCACACGTCCGCTCGTGGTCCAAAGGTTCTCGCTGACCGGCCAGAACCGGCAATCGAATGCTGCCACTCCCTCCGGCTTCGCCTCGTCGTCGGTAATATGGTTGAGGTGCTGCGAGTAGATCAGGAACTCGTCTCCGGGCAGGGCAGGGACAAACTCGCCGTAATCGCCGTTCACTTTTTCCGTTGCATTGTTGTGCAGGTGAATGTTGAACTGCACATAGGCATGGTTCTTCTGGGGCACCAGGCGGTAGTAGATCGTCTCATCATTGGCGAACTCGTCGTCGTTGTCACGGAACTGGTACTCTTCCAAGCCGACCACCTCGATCATGTACTGCTCCGAGGTGTAGGTCACCTCTTTGGTCTCCCGTTTGAAGTGCTCGCTCTCGACCGTCACATTGGTCTTGACACCGTTTCCCGCCTGCGGGAGAATCGTGCGGAAATAGACACGCTGCACGCCCGGCTGCGTGGCTTCGTAGACATACTTGAAGTCGATCGGATCGCCCTTGGAGTTTAGGATATCCGTATCGCCGAAATCGGCCTCGCCGCGGCGAATTATCGGTAACTCCATACCGGCCGCCGCACGCACGTCGAGATCCTCGGTCCCGATCAGCACCCGCAGCGGGAACAGCTCGGTGGGGCAGGTCTCCGGGATGGTAAACATCAGCGTCACGTGCTCGCCGTAGACACCTTCGGCGTCGGTCGAGGGGTTGCCGTACACCTGCGAGGCCACCCAGATGGGGATGAACTGCTGCTCCCTGATGGCGATGACCTTGATCTTGCGTTGGAGCATTCCTTTCTTGACGAGCAGCGTGCCTTCGAGTTTCTGGTCGTTTTCGCCGAACTGACGCAACGAGACGGTGATCGTACCGACACCCTCGCCGTCCTGGACTGAAAAGTCGTTCCCGATCGTCTGTCCGCCGATGGTGTTTCCGTCGAGCCATGTCACCAGGGGCTCGTCAGCGGGCGTGACGGTGGTGCCTGTCGCTCCCGTGAGCGTGTACCCGAGGCGGATCGTGCGGCTCATACCGTCCTGCCCCGGAACCGTTTCCTCCTGTCGCAGGATGCGGCTCGTCTCATTGACTTTGAGCGTGTATTTGCCGTCCGACACCTCGTCGATATTGTCCTGGATCGAAATCCATACGTTGTTCGTTGCGGCGGCCGTGAGCGCATCGTCGAACGTCGCCTGTCCGTAGGCCAGCTCGCCGCGGATCTCGATTTCGTAGCTGATGTTGCGGCAAATGGGCAACTGCTCGCCCTGCTCGTCGATCAGCATCACGCGGTAGTAAGAGTCCTGTGCGCCGGGTGTGTCGGCGGGGTGTCCGCGCAGAATCACGCTGACGGGTTTGTCGGCAGCATTCTCGCTCTCGAATACATATTGGGAGGTGTTTTCCGTTACGTCGTACACGTCGCTCAGCATGGCCGTGTTGTGGGGCAGCGTCACGAAGTAGCCGTTATCCTTGCCGGGCCGCACGAATCTCTGCGTGGGGTGGTAGGGAGCCACGGTGCCGAAGGCGTTGGTGTTGTAGACCGCCATGCCGGTTATCGCCATGTGAGCGTTTTCGGGATTCTTCACCCGGATACGGGCATGGTTGCGCAGCAGCTCGATCTCTTTCAACTCGGCGGCCAGGTCATTCTGCGCTTCGAAGCGCGCCCAGTAGACCATCATGCCCGAGGAACCTTCGAGCGAGGCCATCACCTCGGACTCCGACTGGCTGTAAAAATCGCTCTCTTTGAATCCGGTCATGATCTGGTTGGCCAGGAAGTGGATCGTGCGGGTATTCTGCGGAACCTTGGCCGAGAATGTGCCTGAAATCAAGTAGTTGCCGGTTTCTTCGTCGTATTCGGGGTCTTCCGGCGATACCGTGGCCTGGGCCGTGGTGATGAAGAGTCCGTAAGAGTCGAAGCAGAAGAGCGTCATGTTCTGCACGCCTCCTCCGTCGGGGTCGACCGAGCGGGTTCCGACGGCGGGCATCGGAGGGATGTCGGCGCCGAAACTTATCGCGATGTACCCGTCGGCGGGTTTCGCGTCGCCGGGCAGCTTGTCGCGCAGGCACGAGGTGGCGAGGGCCAGCATCCCCGCCAGCACGGCCGCAGCGTATATCACTCTTTTTATCATAGTCGTGTGCTTTTGTAGTTTCTTGTTAGTTTTCGTCGCCATACGCATCGTGGACACAGCGGATGTTTCCCGAAGTAGATGACGGGTTGCCATTGGGGGTTTCTTTATTTACCAATCCGCTTGCCGACCAGTAATTGTTACCGCTCATCACTACATCGATCGCGGAATCGGGAACCTTCTGGAATCTAAGAATAATTTCCACCTCGGAATGCGTCGGCAGACGCCATTGGTCGTATTTCACGACTTTGGGGTAGCCGTTTTCCATCACCTCTTTGCCGTTTTCGTCAAGCACCTTATGGACCTCGACATAGTTCCGGCAATGAGTTTCGGCCGTGCTCTTTGAACTAGTGGTAGGCGTTGTCCCCAACTGCGAAGCGATCAGGAACGAGGGCGATACGATTTTCGCATTCTCCGCGCTGCCATCCGTAATCTCGTTGGTTATCCGCGGACGGCCCAGCGTATAATCGCCCGACGAAACCGTAATCCGGACATGGTACATACGATTATTGGGATTACTACTCTCGGCGTCAGGCGCACTTCTCTGATAACGATAGGTATTGTTGTTTGGACCTATTTCCTGCCATGTATAACGGTAAATGCTCTTTGTTTCCGGTTTATATACTTTTGAATAGAATTTAAAAGTCTCGTTAGAACTATTTGTCTTCCTTTGGGCCGCAGTAAAGCGGTTATTTCTGCCGTAAGTTTGGCTTTCGACAACCTCCGCTCTGATGCCGTCCAGAAACTCCCAGTTGGTTTTACCGCCGTTGAAATCGTTGCGGTAGGAGTACCAGCCGTGAACATTGGTGATATATTCCAGCGGGTATTGGACGACCGTGATATAGCGTTCGGTCCCCTCCTCGTTAGTCACTTTCAGCTTGATATAGCGCGGGGCGTTGTTCGTCGGAAGCGGGCTGTCGATCTTGATATGTCCCGACAGGTCCGGGTCCGGCGTAGCATGGATATCGGTGAACGGTTTGCTATTCTTGTTCAAATGTCGTTCGTCATCGTTTTTGTCGTAATACCACGCCTCCACGACCGTCACGGTCACCTTCGACGACGAGGCGAATTCGAGGGTGTTGTTGTCCTCGTCGATATTGTACATCGCCATCTCGTCGGTATTCACCATCAGGTAGTTCGGGCGGTTATCGTCGTCGCCGACACCGATAGTCATCGTCTCCCAGGGGATGACGGTGTAGGAGGCCTCCAAGTCGACGGCTTGCGTGGGGTTGGAGGCGCCTACGGCATTGACCGTCACGGTGATCCGATAGATATGGTTGCGGTCGAGGCGTTTCTGCGCCGGGTTGCAGATCGGAATCTGGTAGTAGTTGGACTGCTCGTATTTCGCGTCGCTATCGGGATCCTGTGTCGGGTCATACGTCGAACCACCCTCCACGTCGGGCTGGTCCGGGTGGTTCCACAGCGGCAGGTTGACAACGATATAAGGCTCCGACTCGAACGCGCTCTGCCGGCTCCAATCATGGCTGTAAACGTAGGTCTTGATGCGGACTTGCTCCGGGTAGACCTCTGCGCCGGGGTTGTCGCCCCAGGAGAAATAAGGGCCGTTATAGCGGCCGGGGGTGACTACCTCGGGCAGGTACGTCTCGTTGGTCGGAGGCACGAGCCGCGTCGTGTAGGGCATATTGTTGATGTAGTAACCGGCGGCATTATTTCCCTCTGCGGCGTGGGTCTGGTCGGCGAACGTGATTTTGTCGCCCTTTTTGATAACGACCTCGATTTTGGCGGCGGCGCGGCGCAGGGTCACCAGCAGCTCGGTGTTCTCCGACATGTTGCCGTCGTTAAGCACCACCCGGCCCGGGGCGGAGGGTTCCGTCTCGTTTTTCGGGTAGGCTACGCCCTCCATGAGGAACGTCTCGGGGGCCCCGGAGGTCCGTCCGTCGCCCGTCACATGGATCAGCTCGTCCTGCTGCACCTTGGCCCGCAGATCGGTGAGGGTTGCGATCTTCCCGAAATCCTCCGTTTCGGAGAGCGTGGAGTTGGCGATCAGGTAGACCCAATATTCGGCTCCCGGCGTAAATTCGTTGCGCCGTTTCGAGAGCGTGATCTGCCCTTTGTCCTGTTGGCTGCCGGCGACACGTTCGTAATGCGCTTTCTTGCCGTCGGTGTCGAAGATCAGTACGTCGAGCCTGTCGACGCGCGACTCGGTGGCTTCGTCAGCCACGGAGGCGCGTGTTTTCAACTGTTCGATGCCCGAAATGCCGAGGCGGATGGCGTTGTCGCCCGGCACGTTCGGCGCTACGGGCGCATCGTCCCGGATACAGCCCGCAAGACCGCACGCCGCGAAGCAGAACATTGCTAAATAGGATAAAGTCCGTTTCATCGCTTGGTGGTTTATGTCGTAATTCATTTGCCGCCGGTCGCCCGGTCGCTCTCGTTTATTGAATGATGTGTTCGATGCCTATCAAAATGTCGCTCGAAACCCTTTGGTCTTCGGGTTCGTTGGTGGGCCAGTAAAGCCCCGTATCGGTTTTATTGATAAGCAACAACTGGTTGTCCCCGAGCCACGAAGGGGTGTTGATGCCCAGCATCACGAAGTTGCCCGACAATGAGACGTCGGGGTCGAGAACGCGCACCACGATCCGGTAGAAATTCGGGCCGGCCTCGATGGCGGCGGTGTGCATCGGGTCGTTCGGGTCGTTGTCGTAGACCTTCTTGTCGGTATTGTCGTAGACCGTCAGCGAATACTGGGTCGTCGCTGCATTCATCAGCGTGGGCGTCCACCGCTGCCCGCTGGGAGCGGACATCTGGAAGAAGAAAGAGCAGGTGCCGGCAGAGCTGGGATCGTTTGCGACGAAATGGTCGGGAACGTCCGCAGAGTAATAGTAGATCGTCGGGGCTGTCACGGGATCCGGAGCCTGCTGGTTTCCCTCCGTAAGCAGGTTGGTGTAGGTGGGATATTCGAACGTCGATTCCCAGTTGTCATCGTCGTCGTTCTCCCAGTCGGCGACCAGGTATTCCACGGTGAACAGCCCCGAGTTGTTGACCAGGCAGCGGACGCGGTAATAGTGGTTGCGCAGCATCGCGGGCAGGTAGACTTCGTGCGTCCGAACGTCGGAGCCCGCGAACCGATAGCTGACAACGAGCACATTGCCGTCGGGGGCGCCCGGTGCATTGGGGGCATCACTTCCCCACGGGTTTTCGAACGGGTAGAACGGGGCTTCGAGTACAGGAGTGTAGCCGTCATCGCCCGCTCCTGGGCCATTCAACTCGGCGACGGGAGCCTGAACCGGAACGAGGGCAAAGTCGGTGTCGCTGCCCGACGCTTGCATGCCTTTCAGCGTCTCTTCGCTCTGCGGCATCAGGTAGTTGCTCGTGCGCATACCCTGCCGTTGCAACGCCAGGCCGGTGATCGTCAGTTCGGCCGTTTCGCCCGGCTGTTTGGCGGCGAAGATCCCCAGTTTGGCGACGGGGCGCCGGAGTTCCAATTTGATCGTTTCAGCCGCCAGTTGCGTATGGTCGTCGTGGTCCCCGGCGTTGACCGGCGGATTGGGATCCTCCGGAGCATTCGGGTCTTTATCCTGGGCTACATCGATTTCGACACCCACCTTTTTGCAAAACATCGGAAGGCCGTTCGTGAGCGAGAGTCCCGTGAACGTATAGCCGTCGAGCTGGTCGCGGGTCGTCGTTGCCGACAAGGTGTGGCTGCCGCCGGTCATCGCCTGTTCGTTGGCCACCACGTAGAAATCGACCGTCTGCGTGGTCGTTGATTTCAGGGTCATGTCCATCAGGAACCGGACAGTCCCCTTCTCGCTCGGGACTTCGCTGTGATAGTAGCCGACGCGCTCGTTGCCGATAAAGGCATAGACGCGGAGCGTATGCAACATCGCCTCTTCGGAAGTGGGCGTTCCGTCCGTGGCATCGACGCTGCGCGTGCCGATATTCAGCAGCACGGGGACGTTCTTCGTGTCGGAGCCGGGAGTTGCCCCATCCTCCTTGATGCAGCCGGACATCGCCCCGCCGCAGCAGGCGGCGACAAACGCCGCAAAAAACAGGTATCTGACTTTACGCATGATCGTAATTGCTTAAAATTCGGGTTTCACATCCTGGACAAACCACTCCGGTACCGAGACCTCGACGCCCACCGAGGTGAACTCGATGCGGATCGGAATTAGCACTTCATGTTTCGAGCAGTCGATCTTCGGGTTGGCGACGATGAACTCCGCGAGGTTGATCTCGACGAAAGTACTCTCGCCCGAAGCGGTGCGCAGGCTGACGTTCACGTCTTCGTGGTTCGTGTGCCGCATTATATTGGTCCGGGCCGTCAGCAACATTTTGCCGGCGTCGTATTTGGTTTCGAGTCGGTAATCGGTCGCCTCTCCGCATGCGCGGTTCTCAAAGTCGGTGCAAGGCGTGACACCGCAGATTTCGAGCAGCGGCAATGCGCCGGCTCTGACATCGGGCTGGGGAATGCCCGCTACCTCGATCGCTACGTCGTAGTGGGAGCTGGCAAAGGATACGAGCGTCGTGCGGTTCGCGTTCTTTCCGGTGAATCCATCCACCTTTACGGGAACCGATGCATGATAGAGCGAGTCGTTGCCCGAGGCGACTCCGCCTTCCAGGTAGGTTGCGTCGGCGAAACGGATCGCGTCGAAGCGCCCGGCCGACAGGTTGTGGACTTTCGTCCGGTGGGTGTTGCCCAGGCACACCACCCGATAATCGCCGGGGGCGAGGGGCGGCAGTTGCGCCGTGCGCGCCGCGACCTGGTCGTTGGGAACGACGAAATTTTCCACGCAGTTGTTCTGCGCATCGAAAACATACATTTCGACCCGGCAGATTTTATCCCCGAAGATCTCGGTCGTGCCGTCGCCCAGGTAACTCAACACCATTTTGTGCGTGTTGCGGCATCCGCTCAGGTCCTCCTGGACACACGACGATGCCAATCCTGCAAGCAACAAGCCCAAAGCGAAAATTCTGAATTTCATAAGTCTGTATGTTTTTCGTCTGAAAGAAGAACGGGAGAGGAGCAGAGGAACGCTCCGGCTCCTCTCCCGTGAAAAAATTGTCAATAGCAAAAATTAGAATTCGGCGTTAACGTCTTTCACCTCCCAGGCAACGACATCAACGGTAACATCGACGCACTTCAGTTCCTGTTTCAGGTCGTTATCGTTGAACGCGAAGCTCACCCGGTAGATCTTGGCGAACTCATTCGTTATGGCCGACTCACCGTTGGTGGTAAATCTGGAGGTAAGCAGATAGAGGGGAACCTGACTGCCATCTTCTTTCGTACCGATCAGTTGTATCGCCAGCTGCGGCTGATCGGCTGCTCCGATGGCTGCGGCATTCGGGAAGAAATGGTATGCCGGACGGAGTTCGGTTGCAGCATAGCTCTTCGTGTACGAAGCCGCTGCATTGAGGTCGATCGCCGGATCGATGGTGTCGTTATACCAAGCCACAACACCCTCCTGCTGTTTGGCAGCATTTAAGAAGAACTCGGCGGCAGACTCGTCGTCGATCGACTCGGACTTTATTGCACCGATTACTGCTCCGTCTGCGAACTTTGCCGTCTCATAGTAGTTGTTCAGTACGACCTGCTTGACAGCGATGCTCGTGTAATCACGCGGCAACTCCGTCTGGCCATCCTCATCAAGTACTGCGTTGTACTTGAAGCTGGCAACCTCGATACGCGACACGCGGGGGACGAGCGATACGGAAACTTCGTAAAGCGGGTGTCCTTTGTCGTCTGTACCTGTGATCTTGTCCAGCTCGGCCTCGGCATAAAGGGAAAGGTTCGCATCGTCCTGCTCGTCGGCAATCGCCAGCTCTTGTTTCAAACCATCTACGGTCGCAGCCTCACTTTTGGCTCCCAGGTTACCGATAACGATTACTTTGGTCACATTGGAAGGCAGGAAATGGAATATCTGCTTTTCGAGCTTGATGAAGCCCTCATCCGTAAAATCAAAATAATGTTCTGTGGCGACGTTGTCTTCCGTCTTGCCCTGCACCAAAGTATTGCCACTGACGAAAAACACTTGAAGATCGTTTACCGTGACCTTGGTCTGATCGCCGACAGGAAGATCGGCACGGGTTCCGGGTACGACATTTTTCAGGGAAAGAGTTACACTCTTTGGGGTGTTATCACTGACCCCGGCCCCGTTCTCGTCCTTGTTGCAGGCCGTGAACGCCATCGCTGCCATAGCGGTCAGCGCAAGTAAATTTTTGATTTTCATAATAAAAAGAATTAAAGGAGTTTGTTGATGTTAAGTGGTGTTTTATGATTTTTTCTGCGGAAAAGTATTCGTTCTCCAGATTACAACTGGTCGATGACCTGCCGGACATGGTCGAGGTTGCGACGTGCTTCGTCCGAACCCAGCTCCGCAGCCCGGCGGAACAACTCCTCGGCCTTGTGCAACTCGCCGCTGCGGGCATAGGCCACGCCCAGCGTATTGAGCAGCACGGGCTGTTGTGCCATTTCGCCACTCTTTTCCAGCCCGGCGATCGCCTCAGCCGTGTCGCCGCGGCCGAGCGCGTCGAGCGCACGGTCGTTCAGCACGGCCGGTTTGTCGGGAAAGTAGCGCGCGGCGGCGTCCATCACCCGCTTGTAGTCGACCGAGCCTTTCTCGTAGGAACCGGCGACCTTGTACATCTCCTGCAGGCTCAGCAGGTCGGGACGCTCGTCGACCATCCGCCGCGCCTCTTGCAGGTCGAAGTTGCGCACGTTGTACTCGATTTTGTACTCGTTACGGCGCAGTGGGGGATAGACCTCGTTCAGCAGACGCTGGTAAATATCAGCGGGTTTCAGTTTGCGGAATTCCCGCTCGCAATAGTCGTGGTTGTCGGGATATTGGGCGATCAATTCGCGGATACGGTCGAGTCGCAGCAACTGCGGATAGTCGTCCAGCGCACGGATAAATCCATCCCAGTCCTCACCGTGCCACTCGACATGGATCAGTTCGGGGGAGATGTCGTCGTGGCGGCGGATATACTCGGCGAGCGCCTTGGCGCGGTTCTCCGAAAGCGTGAGGTTGTGCGCCATCGAACCCTCGGGCGACGCATAACCCGAAATGTAGATCCCCGTGATCTTCACGTCCTCGTTCCGCTTCACGAGCAGGATCGAATTCGACACCGTGTCGAGTTCGGCGCGGTTGTTCCTGAAATCCGGCTGGATTTTGTAGCTGTCCTGACGGAATTGCAGCCGTGCCGTGCGGGTTTCGGCGCGTACCTTCACCGGTTCGGGTTCGGGGGCGATCGTCGCAAGGCGGTAGTCGGGGATGAACTCGGGGATAATGCCGGAGAGCAGAATTTCCTCCGACTCGCCGGAGCCGCAGTTGACACATCCGTGAACCTCCTCGCGCAACTCCACGCGCCCGTCGAGCATCCAGCGCTCGTAAGGCAGCGATGCCGTATAGTCGTAGGTCTGTTCCTTGCCGTTGCGGCGGCGGATCACGACTTTCGTCTCGTCGTTGTGGTAGGGAGGCAACTCCACGCTTTTCAGGCGCTGAGCGCGCAGGTAAACCCGGTTGCGGGTGCCGCCGTCCACCACCACCGGGGGGAAGGCCGCCTCCCGTTTGCCATCACGCGATACCAGCACGGGCGTCAGCGCCACCGTGTGCTGTGTCCGGATACGCGCCCGGCTCAGGTCGACGCTCATCGACAGCGCTACATTGCGGTTCTCTTTCCGGACCTCCTTGTCCTGCACCTCGATAACCGGCAGGTAGGTCACGTTCTTTTCGGCTTTGCCGGCATGCGCCCAAACCGGGCACCATATCCAGACCGATAATACTATGCGAAAGATGTACTTCATCGTTATCTGTCCTCCTATTTAATGATGTATATAATGGAAATACCGGCCTTCGTCGGACCGAAATAGTGCCGGTCGTTCGAACCGCGAAATTCTCCGCAGGTTGCGCATTCGTAGCGGTCGAATTTCGTATAGACGTATCCGAAACCGAGCGTCGCTTCGAGGTTCCAGCGCTTGCCCAGCAGCCACGAATAGCCGTAGGAAATACCCAGGCCGGTAGCCCAGCCTTGGTAACGGTGATCACGCATGGATTTTTTCAGGAACGGAACGCGCACGCGGCTGATGTTGTACTCGCCGTAGCCCGTGTGCAGGCCGAAGAAGTGGCCGTTGAAACGCTCGCAGAGCCAATAGCGGAACTCGGGCATCACTGACCAGAATTTGAGCTTTTTGTTCTCCTCTTTGTTGAGTGTCCAGGGGTTGTAGTCGCCCATCAATTCGAGCGTCGTCTGCTTACCCAGGCCGATTTCGAGCCCGACGTTGAGTGTGCCGGCCGCAGCCCAATGCACCGCATTGGTTTTGACCCCGAGCTGTTGGGCGACTGCCGCACCCGCCGAACAGCAAAATAGAAATGCGATGACAAGAATTTTTCTCATGTACATATAATTTGTTTGCATGTGTCAAGTCAATTACCCCATGTCGCCGTACACGATAGCGGTCCGGCAGTATGCAGCCGACAAATTGTCTGCATATTGTTAATCTCCATAAAATAAGGTGTATAAGGAAATCCAATATGACAGTCTTTTCCAAAAAGACTGTCATATTCGAATTAAAAAACGATATGAATTGAAAATGAAATGCTTAAATATGCAATAAACGATAGAAACGTTTAATCGGAATATTTTCTGCGGAATATTGTGAAACATATAACGCAAGCATCTGTTTGCCAGATACGTGGCTCACTTCATAACAGAATCATCGATGAAACTAAATGAATTCGATTCTGTCTGGGGGACGCTCCGCACGGCCGGATGTCCGGTCGGTTGTGCGGTATGCTCCTACGATCAGGAACAATTTTCCGCTCAATTCTCGCAAATTTCAATTCAGGACGGGCAGAGCCTGCCCAAAGCACCCTATAATTCGCACCGTATCCTGTTTCTGCTCTCAGGACGCATACAGGTCGATATCGGAATACGCAACTCCCATACCCTCACTGGCGGGCAGTGCCTTTTTCTCTCCAGGGACCGCGACATATCGGCGGTGGCACAGACGGAGAGCAGCGTGGTGACGCTCAACTTCAATAACCGGATCATCTTCTGCCACAACGATATTTTAGCAAAAGTGGCGGCAAAAGCGCGTACGCCTTTTACCTCCGGTCCCGTGCTGAAAATTGTTCCGGAAATTCGGGCCTTTCTCCGGAGTCTGGAACCTGGACTCGCCCCCCGGAAACTGCACATCCCCTGCTACCATATTATCAAGGAGTACGAACTGCTGTTAATCATGCGTCATGTTTACGGAAATGCCAGGCTGGGGAGGTTCTTCCGCGATATACTTAAACCCAGAGACGATTTCGAACTGTTCGTCCGGAGCAGCTGGCGACATGTGGAGAACATCGCGGAGTTGGCGCAAATGGCCCATATGAGCGAAAGTACCTTTGTCCGCAAATTTCGTGCGACGTTCAGCGAGTCCTGGCACACCTGGCTGGTGAAACAGCGAGCAACTGAAATCGAGCAGGCGATCCGCAACGGAATAACGAATAATGAAGAACTGATGCGTCAATTCGGATTCAAGAGCTACCTCGCTTTTTACCGCTTTTGTCAGCATTATTTGGGCGCTTCCCCGACCAGCATCAAAAATAAACATAACATTAAGAACCACAACATTAAATAATGTTATGAGACATAAAAAGGATATTCGATTGATTGATTTTTGTCGGGGGGGGGAGAATCAGATATAATATAAAACCGTATTTTTATGCAGACTAAAAAACACAAACGCTGAGGTGAAAAAGGAAAAGTAAAAGCATCTCACAGTCTTTTTGGAAAAGACCGTATTTTTTCTGTATCGTTCTTTTGGATGTATGGGACAGCCCGTTATGAACAAATATACTATTTTTTCCGCTTTTTCACAAATCCTGCACCGTTCTTTTTCAATAACCCCGCAACTTTTTCATTGGCGGCATCGACCGTCGTGTTGTCCAGTTCATCCAGATAAATCTGCGTGGTCTTCTCCGAGGTGTGCCCCAGTCCGGTGCTGATTACGGAGACCGGAATGCCCTCCCGGCGGGCCAAACTCGCCCAACTGTGGCGCGCCACATTGAAAGAGAGTTTGATTGGCAGGTTCAGCCGCTGGCTCATGCTGCGGAAAAAACGCAGGTAATGGGAGAGGTTGTATTTGTAGCGTAAATAGAGTCTGGCCTCGAACCGGGCCTGTTCTTCGGGTGTCGAGCCTTCGTACACGAGCGGATGCAGCAGACCGTCCTCTTTGAAATCGAGCAGTACGGGCAGTGCCCATGGGGAACACTGTTCCCGATAACGGTCGAGAATCTTCTGAGCCTCGGGGATAATCCGGATCGTGTACATCTGCCCCGTTTTGCGGCGCCGGTAGCGGATGAACCCGTCCTGAACATCCTCCTGACGCAAGTAGGACATATCGACGAATGACATACCCCGGGTATAGAAACTGAACATGAACATATCGCGGGCGCAGTTTAACTTGTCGGAGTCCGGAAACTCAGACGTGGCAACCCGGCGAATGATCTCGACGCTGACAGCCAGTTTGCGCGTCTTCTCGATACGCACGGGTACAGCCCGAAAAGGCGACTTGTCGTGGGTGACATACCCCCGTTTCTGCGCCTTATTGTAAACGGCCCGGAAATTACTCATGTAAAAGGAGACGGTATTGGGTTGCAGCGGGATTTGCCGCAGATAGCGTTCGAAATCGAGTATCATATTCTCGTCCACGTTATCGAAATTGATGCGCCGTGAACCGGAGAATTTCTCGAATACGATCAGTGTGGCGTTGTACTTGTTGGCAGTCCCCAGCGCCCCTTCCCTACGCAGCTCCTCAATCTGGCGTTTGAAAAAAGTGTGTACATAGTGGTTGTCGTAACGCTGGCGGTAGGCCATGGTGATGTCTCGAATGGTAAACGACCGTCCCTCGCGTTCCAGTTCGGAGAGGATATGCGTGATCTCTTTTTTCTGCCGTTCCAGAAAGACATTGATCTCTCGGATAAAGGCCGTATGTGCTTTTTGCCGGGAGGTTGCGACAGCCTTTTGCCGCTTGGCATCGAACTCTCCGGGCAGCAACCGGTAGGGCGTGAAGATCACACCCCTGCGACGCTCCCGGATCAGTTGAATGACGAGTGTATAACGGCCGTCCCCGGAGCCTTCTCGGATGTTGAGCATCGGCTTGATGCTCATTTTGGGACGTTTGACGTCCGCATGCGATTCTTTTCTGTTAATCATGACACCACCTTTTTAACGGGTTATTCATTTGGAAACCGCAAAGTAGGTGTTTCGATACAGAAAAAATCCAGCTGTCGAAACGACATAGCGGGAATAAATCCCAATGCGTCCTGTCCATCGGGAGCATGGATCAGCATGAGATGCGTTTTTATCATCTTATCTTCGTGTTAGCGTTATGTGTACGTAACCGCAAATACGAAGTCAGGGTGACGTGGACTCGACAACGCGATTCGTGCCGGACACAGTTCGCCCCGGAGGGCATAAATAGTTTTGGGTCGGTGAAGTTTATTGGGCAGGATCGATCATAAATCGAGTTTCCATATGTTCGATCGGCATATTCCTTTTCTTGGAATCTGAGGTCTCGTTGCGTTCCGGGGCATCTCCGCCATGTGCATAGCCCCCGGCTTGATCTGTCGGTCGTACCGGCATACAACGTAAAGATGGACGCGTTTAGTATTCGAAGTCTTAAACTTTTCGGCACAACGTACTTAAACTCGCCGATATAAGGGCTGACATGACTAACACGCGACGGTCATGCGGGGTATTCGGGTTCACTTGCCGAAAAAATGCCGTTATCTCGTCCTGCGGTATCGCACCGTCTGAAACTTCTATTTGATGCCAGACTTGTCGTAATAAGAAAAGAGGGTAAGGAAGGTATTATCGATTGGAATTGACGGCCGCAGTCGAATTACTGGAGGGCTTGTTGCGTTCACTAAAAAATGACCTGCAAGAATAATCTTTTTCTCGCCATATAGGTCTAAATGTTTAAACTAAGCCACTGCGTTCGCAGTCTTCTCCGCGAAGCGGTACGACAACGAAAGTGCGACGTCGGAATCCCGCGCTGCCGCCATAGGGACTGGGAGCGTGCTGGTCACAAAGGTCGAACGCCGTGAGGTAACGGAACAGCCGCCCTTACTTTATGACCTAAACGCAAAAAAGACCAATAGTCATTGATTATCAGTCTTTTGCTTTGTACCCCCTCAGGGGCTCGAACCCTGGACC
>ERZ1027194.678-NODE-678-length-16577-cov-9.373018_pt1 | contig 16577 bp, 9 predicted proteins | sample MGYA00519246_ERZ1027194 | MGnify/ENA primary metagenome ERZ1027194 (study PRJEB26926, sample SAMN06164505) | human gut metagenome | biome: ENVO:00009003; feature: ENVO:2100002; material: ENVO:00002003 | host: Homo sapiens | place: USA | collected 2012 ...
CTGATCGGTCTCGTGGGCTCGGAGATGTGTATAAGAGACAGCTTATCCACAGCGTTGAACAGCTGCTCTGCAAAAGCAGGCGGCACATTGATACATCCGTGTGAGCCGGAGGTTTTGTAAATTGTTCCTCCGAAGGTATCACGCCAGCTGGCATCATGGATACCTATATTGTAGGCAAACGGCATGAAATAGCTGACAGGAGAAGAGTAACCCTCACCGACAAGAGTAGCATTTCTCTGCTTGTATACAATCTTATATACACCGTCTACAGAGCCATTCTGACGAGCGAGATTACCTGATACGAAATCAGACTCCATCTGGAGAGCACCATCCTTGTAATACCACATGTGCTGCTTTGTGTAGTCAATCTCTATGTATGTATTACCTATGTCGTCAGCACCGCGGTAGAGAGCAGTCTGCTCGTAAACAGGCTCTCTTTCCACTGGCTTGCCTCCCTCTAAATCTGAAAGGAGCTTGGCCTTCTCATTTTTCTTGCTGACTACCCATCCGTAGTCTCCACCACCTATTTCAATAGTGTCACCGGACGATGTCTTGAACGAGCGTTTGCGGCCGAAGGTATTGTACTTGGAAGCAAGCTGCTGGACATATTTAGTGACCTTGGCATCATCTATGCTCACGCTGCCGTCATCTGAGATGCTTAGCATATCAAGGATTTTGGCTGAGTCAAGCTTCTCGTCGGCACCTTCAATTTTGTAAGTGACGGTTGAAGCAGTGTATTTGTCGAGGGCTTCTTTTTCATTTTTGATTGTATCGCTTTCCTTTGTGATTTTTGGAGCTTCATAACAGTCATCACTTAAGCTAAGCTTTGGAAGCTCGTTGTCCAGGGCGTCCTTTACCTCGGCAAGGATGCTGTCATATATCGGTTTGCAGCCATTTTTCTCTTCAATCACATCGTATTTGCCGTCTTTTATCTCGATGTGGGCATCCTCCGGATTCTCAATGTAGTCATCACTGAAAATATCAAGAGCCTTGAGCTTTTCCGCCAAAGCGGCATCGTCATATTTGGACGAACCCTTTAGAGTATAGTTTTGAGCTTTGAAAAGACTGACAGGCCATGTAAAAGCATTCTGGCTTTTTATGATTTGCTCCTCGTCACCGTTTGAGACATATTCATAGGAAAAATCAGGTCCCTTAAGTGAGAAGCTGTTGCCTTTTCTATCAGTGATTGTGAGCAGGTAGTCGCGGCTTAGGGCTGTATTTTTTTCTATTGCCTCTTTTGCGGTTTTCCCTGCGTATTTTACAGAGTTAATCTTTGTGTTGAACAGATAGTGGCTGCTAAAATAAAAGGCAAAGCCAAGATAAACAGCCAAAATCACGCCAAGCACAACGGCGCAGGTTATAAGTACTTTTTTCTTCATGTAAATCGACCTCCTTGGAGATATGCTGTTGCTGCCCACACCGGGGTGTAGGCGGCAGCTAAAATCAGTTACATTTGTGAAGATGTGACACATCCATATAGTCAGGCAGACCATTCTTGTAGGCTACAGCTGTTTCTCCCTGAATAAGTGGCTTTAAGTATTCGATAAGCTCAGGCTTCACATTATTGCCCGCATCATTGATCCACTCTCTTGGCACAGACTTGGCCTCGTTTGCGATATCCTTGATAGCAGAATATGTGTATTCTACCTGATAAGGATCATTTGAGATGCGCTTCAAGCATACCATTGATGCGGTCACACCCTCTGCTGCAATCATGACACCCTTTTTACCCTGAGCAAAAGATTCCTCGATATCGGTTAATGATGCAAGATGTGAGGCACAGCGCTGGAGCACGTTTACCTCTACTGAGCGAACCTTGACACCGATGTTTTCTTTCACAATGAACTCAAGAGCCTTTCCGGCACCGCTTAGCTGCTGGTGTCCGAACTGGTCGCATGAGGCATTTGATGATGTAATGTATGAGCCGTCTGCGTCATGTATTCCTTCGGATACGGCAACTATTACATTGTTAGTGTGCGTAAGGGCTTCTTTTATATCGGCAACAAATTTGTCCTTGTCGAAATCCACCTCAGGCAGATAGATGAACTGAGGCGCTGTATTGTACTCATTACGTGCGAGAGCGGAAGCGGCAGTGAGCCATCCTGCGTCACGTCCCATGATTTCAACGATTGTCACACTTTTAACAGCATAGATAAAGGTATCATGGGCTATCTCGAGCATGCTTGATGCTATATATTTGGCGGCAGAGCCAAATCCCGGAGTGTGGTCTGTCATGCACAGATCATTGTCGATGGTTTTTGGAATCCCTATAATTTTCACATCACTGTTGATTTTTTTTGCATAATCGGATAACTTTAATACGGTATCCATCGAATCATTTCCACCGATGTAAAAGAAAGCCTTTACGGAGAGCTTATCAAACTGGTGGAAGATGTATACATATGGTGAATCATCATCCTTGTAATCAGGGAGCTTGTGGCGGCATGAGCCAAGATACATGGCAGGTGTGGTCTTGAGCTTTTCAAGATTAGCATCATCTGCAAAAATATCTGACAGATTGAGATAATTCTCATTTAATATGCCGAGTATTCCGTTTACGGCGCCATAGCAGATATCGTATTTCTCGGAGCTTTTTACTCCTGCGATGACTCCTGCAAGGCTTGCGTTGATTGCAACAGTTGGGCCGCCTGACTGGGCGACGATACAGTTTGACTGATTCATTGTAATCTCCTTATTGTGTATTTTAACTATTCTCTTCTGTAAGAATAGTTATGGTATAATTTTAAAATGACTACTGAAGGCGCATGGCATATGCACCGCATAATCATATAGATTGTAGTATCAAACATTATTTTTAGCAAGGGTTAAAATGAAAAATATGAATAAATACGAAAATTGCTTATTGTGTCCCAGAAAATGTGGCATAAACAGAAGCACCGGACAAACAGGTATATGTGGCGTTTCATCTGAAATAAAGGTGGCGCGAGCAGCACTTCATTACTGGGAGGAGCCATGCATATCAGGAAAAAGAGGAAGCGGGGCAGTTTTTTTCTCAGGCTGCAGCCTGCACTGCGTGTTCTGCCAGAACAGGGAGATCTCTGACGGAAAAGCGGGAAAGGTGATCAGTAAAGAGAGGCTGAGTGATATCTTTATGGAACTTGCGGACAAAGGCGCAAATAATATCAATCTGGTCACACCGGGGCAGTATATCTCTGATATAGTGTGGGCGGTAAACGATGCAAAAAGCCGTGGCATGAAGCTTCCTATTATATACAATACGAGCGGATATGAAAATGTGACAGAGCTAAAGCTGCTTGAGGGCATAGTGGATGTGTATCTTCCTGATTTTAAATATATGGATAGTACGCTTTCGGCAAGGTATTCAAGGGCAAAGGATTATCCGTCTGTCGCAAAGCAGGCGCTTTCAGAGATGGTCAGGCAGCAGCCGGAGGTTGTGATTGACGATGCGACAGGACTCATACAAAAGGGAGTTATTGTGCGACAGCTTCTACTGCCGGGACATGTGAATGATGCAAAGGCTGTACTTAAGTACCTGTATGATACATATCGTGATCACGTATATATAAGCATGATGAGCCAGTTTACGCCGATTGCATTAAAGGATTATCCTGAGATAAACCGCACAGTGACAAAGAGAGAGTATGAAAGACTTGTTAACTATGCCCTCGAAATAGGAATCACGAATGCATTTATACAGGAGGGTGACGTGGCAAAGGACAGCTTCATTCCGGCATTTGACTGTGAGGGAGTATGATATTTACCGTTTTTCTTAATAAAATAGTAAGAATTGGCAGGCAAAAATGACTGGATTTTGTGACACCGGTGTAGTACTATGGTTATGTGATATTTTTAACTGTGAAGGTACTGAACAGTTACGATATTTTGTTATTACTCACATCCCGGTGTGACAGACGATAATGTTTTTAATCACACAGGATACATTATTCAATAGAGGATACATTGATGAAAAATATAGGAGAACAGCAGATAATAATTGAATGTCCGAATACTATCTTTCATCTATACATTGACAGTGAGGATGAGCTTTCAAAGGTTAAGGTGTTTATGAACAATATGAAGCATGTTGATTCGATAAGTCTGCATGATATATACAACTGGTGCAACAGACAGCATGTGCAGTACACGACGACATTTAATTATGACAGTAAAATGACCTGGACAGAAATGATAAAATCCTACATATTTTACTTCAGACAGAAGCTTAGATATGTAAATAATAGTGATAGGATGATAGAAACATGAGATACCCTGAATTTCTAAAGGATAGAGGAACAATAGGCTTTGTGGCGCCTTCGATGGGCTGTACAACAGAGCCGTACAGGAGTGCCTTTGACAATGCCATTAAAAGGTTTCACAGCATGGGTTATAAGACGATAGAGGGACCTAACTGCAGGTGCGACAGTGGCATAGGCATCAGCAATACACCTAAGAAGTGCGCAGAAGAGCTGAACGAGAGCTATGCTTCTGTTGACAGTGATGTGCTTATATCATGTGGTGGCGGCGAGCTGATGTGCGAGGTAGTGCCTTATATTGATTTTGAGCGCGTGAAGCAGTCAAAGCCGAAATGGTACATGGGCTATTCTGACAACACTAATTTCACATTTTTGGAGGCTACTATTGCAGATACAGCAGGTATTTACGGGCCGTGTGCGGGCAGCTTTGGCATGGAGGTGTGGCATGAGTCACTTACCGATGCATTTAATCTGCTTTGTGGCAGGAAGCTTTCATTTACCAATTACCCTATGTGGGAGAAGGAATCGATAAAGGATGAGAATGCTCCGTTTGTGGGCTACAACCTGACTGAAAAGTCGTGTATCAGCTCTATTCCTGCGGTGGCAAAGGAAAGCAGGCTTACCATGAGAGGCAGGCTGCTTGGTGGCTGCATGGATTGTCTTATCAATCTGCTTGGTACATCGTTTGACCATGTAAGGGAATTTAATGAGCGCTACAGTGATGATGGTATCATATGGTTCCTTGAGGCTTGTGACCTTAATGTGATGGGCATGAGAAGGGCTATGTGGCAGATGAAAAATGCAGGATGGTTTTCAAATGTAAAGGGCTTTCTTATCGGACGCCCGGTGCACTTCGGAGAGGAAATGTTTGGCATAGACCACAGACAGGCGCTTTCATCACTGCTTAGAGATTTTAATGTGCCAATCATCATGGATCTGGATATAGGTCATATGTCGCCGATGATGCCTGTGGTATGCGGAAGCATGGCAGATGTCAGCTTCGACGGAAGCAGCTTTACAATTTCGTATGATATAGAGCAGTAGATTGGAGGAAAAATGATTAGATCAATAAAGAAAAAAGCAAAGAGTATTGTATGTAGCGTGCTTGCTGCGGTGACACTGTTTACAATGAATCCGGCTGTATTTGCAACAGAGACAGCTACGCAGACTGATACAGTTTCAAGCGTTGATGTATCAGGCAGTGACGCAGCTGATAAGAGTAACACAGACAGTACTGCAGACAGCACAACGCCAGCCGGCAGTGAGGCAAACGACAAGGTGACCATCAGCAAAAATGATAAGCCATACTTAAGTCTTGGAGCAGACCTCACACCGGATCAGAGAGCGACAGTGCTTGGATTTATGGGAATCGAGCTCACTGATCTGGACAAATACGATGTGGTCTATGTAAATAATGATGAGGAGCACAAGTACCTCGATTCATACATCAGCAAGAGCGAGATTGGCACAAGGTCGCTTTCTTCAGTACTCATTACAGAGGATAAAAAGGGTGCGGGTCTTAGTGTTTCCACACACAATATCAATTATTGTACGGTAGGAATGTACAAGAATGCGCTTGCCACAGCAGGCATAGCTGATGCTAAAATCATAGTCGCAGGACCTTTCCCTATTTCCGGAACGGCAGCACTTGTAGGCACACTAAAGGCATACGAGGAGATGACAGGCAAGAAGCTAGACGACAAGGTGACAGACGCAGCGATGGATGAGCTTGTCACAACAGGAGAGCTCAACAAGAGCATTGACGGCGATTCGCAGGATATCGAGGCAATGATTGCAGACCTAAAGAAGCAGCTTGCCGATGGAAGGCTCAAGGATGAGAGCCAGATAAAGGATGCGATAAAGGAGGCTGCAAAGGATTACGACCTGAAGCTTTCTGATGATGATATTGCAAAGCTGACATCGCTTCTTATGAAGCTTAAGGATGCCAATATCGACTGGGATTCAGTCATCAACCAGGCACATGACTGGGCATCAAAGCTTGGCGATAAGATAAATGACCCGGGCTTCTGGGAAAAGATTGGTAACTTTTTCATGGATTTATGGGATAAGATAAAATCCCTGTTCAGCTAGAAAAGCTACAAGAGACAGTAAGAATAAGCAGAATATGAATCAGACAACTCCCTGAAACGTAAGCATGAGCTGCACGTTGAAGGGAGTTTTTTGATTAAAGGGTCAAAAGGTATCATCGATGCATGCTTGCATGCAATTCGATGTATACCTTAAAAAAAATAATAAATTTCTGCAGAATACATTGATACAAAGGTCATATTCTATTATAATTAAATGGATAATGGATTAATGTAAACAATGCACATAAGAAAGATGGGATTTGATGATAAAGATAAATAAATTTCTGGCAGCCTCTGTCGTAACATTGTCATTAGCTGCATGTGACCTGGCACCATACAGCAGCATAGCAGTCTATGCGGATCAGGCGGCTAAGGTTGTGTGTGATGAGAGATACTGGGTAGCGGCGAGAAGCGGACCTGGAACAGAGTATGAGCTGGAGCACAAGCTTTCAAACGGCAAGGATATTACTATTCTTGAGCAGACCACAGGTGCAGACGGCAAGGTGTGGTACAAGGCAAAGTACAATCTGGCAGCAAATAATGAGGAGTGTGTCAGCTATATAAGGTCTGATTTTGTATCAGCAGGTACAGGCACAGCTGCATCAGACAATGCGCAGACAGGGGATGCTTCGGCAGACACCGGCAATGCGGATGCCATACAGCAGAATAATGAGGAGCAGCTTGCCCTTGCAACCGCATCGGGAGCATATGCTACAGGTACGATTACAGGTGGCAATGTGTATGTCCGCAATGCAGCAGGCACATCCGGCACTACCAAGGTTGTCTCACTCAACTGGAACCATCAGGTTGACATAATAGGAGAGACCAGGGTAAACGGTGTGGTCTGGTACAATGTCAAGGGTACTTTAAACGGCAAGGCATTTACAGGCTGGACTATCAGTACATACATAAAGGTGACATACAATAATAGCGGAGACAATACCGATTTTGTCACGGCTATGAAGAATGCAGGCTTTCCTGACAGCTATATTCCAAACCTTACAGCTCTTCACAATAAGTATCCAAGCTGGACATTTGAGACTGTAAATACAGGTTTGAATTGGGATACGGTGATTGAAAATGAAAGTGTAAACGGACTTAATCTGGTATCCAAATCAGCAGACAATGCCAAGAAATCCACAGCTGCAGGAGCATATAACTGGTCAACAAATACGTGGGTTGAGTACGAACCGGGATGGGTGTCAGCAAGCAGTGCCTATATTGCTTATCTCATGGATCCAAGGAATTTTCTTGATGAGACCAATATTTTTCAGTTTCAGAGTCTGGCATACAGTCCGAATGAGGCACTTGAAGGTGTTCAGTCCATAGTAAAAGGCACATTTATGGAGGGAACAAAGACCTATTCCAACAATGGTGAGAAAATCAATTATGCAAGCACATTCATGGATGTGGCAAAGAGCAGTGGAGTAAGTGCATACCATATAGCATCGCGTTTAAAGCAGGAGCAGGGACAAAAGGGAACGAGTCCTCTTATTTCGGGTACATATTCCGGATACGAAGGATATTATAATTATTTTAATTTTAATGCAACCGGAAACACGAAGGATAAGATTTATAAAAATGGTCTGTCTTTTGCCAAGAAGCAGGGCTGGAATACAAGAGTAAAGTCCATAAGCGGCGGAGCTGTAAAGGTGGGCAGCAATTATATAAATAAGGGTCAAAATACACTGTATTTTGAGAAGTTTAATGTAGTAAATAAAAGCTCGCTGTATTTCCATCAGTACATGGGCAATGCCACAGCGGCTCTTACTGAGGGACAGAGTCTGGCTAAAGGATATTCAGACAAGAATCAGGCTTTTGTATTTAAAATACCTGTATACAACAATATGCCATCGTCAGCAGTGGGCTTCGATAAAGCTGGCGATACCAATAACTATCTGCAGTCGCTTGCGATAAGCGGTGTAACACTCACACCGACCTTCAATGGAGCGACAACAAGCTATTCAGCAGTTGTTTCAAATGCTATAAGCTCAGTGACTGTTTCGGCAGATGCAGTTTCAGGAAACAGTGGTGTTTCAGGCACAGGAAGCTATTCGCTTGCTGTCGGAAATAATACAATTAAGGTAAATTGCAAGTCGCAAAGCGGTGATACAAGAACATACACTATCAATATAAACAGGCAGGCGGCATCTGTAAATAATGCAGGTGGCAATAATAATCAGAACAATAATAACCAAAATAATACAGATGTAAACATAACATCAGGTAAATACAGTATAGGTACTTATATTACAGGCATTGAGCCTGGAACCGGTGCAGCTGATTTTGTGAAGAATATAGCAGTATCAGCATCAGGTACTGTAAAGCTTCTGACAAGCTCAGGCTCAGAAAACAGCGGAAAGGTTGCAACAGGCAATAAAGTGGCTGTTTATGATGCTTCGGGTAACCTGAAAAAGACATATGATATTGTTGTATATGGAGATATTAATGGTGACGGTGCTGTAAATGCCCTTGATATGATTAAGCTCAACAGACATATTTTAGGAAAGGGAACACTCACAGGTGCTTATCTGGAGGCAGCTGATGCTAACAGAAAGCGTGATGGTGGAAATGCCCTTGATATGATAATTATGAACAGACACATACTGGGCAAATCAAAGATATCGCAGAATTAGAAATGTGAGGAAAGATATGAAGAAATTATTTGGATGTATATTATCACTTGTTGTGGCAGTGATGCTTGTTTTCACACCTGCCGAGCATGTATATGCGCAGGGACTTGGTCTCAGTGTCAGCTCAAGCTCTATAGCTGTTGGAAAAACAGTTAAGGTGACTGTTTCCATGCCGTCTGGATATTTTGGTACTGTAGTTATCTCGAGCTCTGACGAGGGAGTACTGAGTAACGGAGGAGATGGTGTGGCCAATATTGGTGACGCCGCAGGATATCCCACATCGCAGTCATTTTCATTTACGGCGAAGGCTGCAGGAAGCTGCACTATAAAGGCATATTGTACAGTTGTAGGAGATGCAGAGGGCAACGATGCCGGAGGTACAATTACCGGTGCCAGCACGAAGGTGACGGTAACAAGTGCTTCATCAAACAATGATTCAAACAGCAACAAGGATAACAAGGACAATTCCGGCAGCAATACCGGCAATGACAACAATGCAAATAAAGATAATGAAAACAAAGAGGAAAAGAAATCCTCAAACGCATCTCTTGGTTCGCTTGTTATCTCAGCAGGTACGCTTTCCCCTGAGTTTTCTGCTGCGACAAAGGATTATACAGCTACAGTAGATTACAGCTGTTCAAGCCTTGCGGTTACAGCAAATCCGGCTGATTCCAAGGCGAGTGTGACATCGGTCACAGGCAATGATTCACTTGAGGTTGGAGAGAATACGGTCAGCGTTGTTGTGACAGCAGAGGATGGCAGCACAAGCACATACAATATAGTTGTTACCAGAAGAGCCGAGGATGATCCGGAGAATGCAGATAAGCAGGATAACTGGAAGAAGTTTGATATAAATGGCACAGAGTGGACTATGGTAAATGACATTCCGGAGGATGTTGTTCCTGAAGGCTTTGAGCACTCAAAGACAGTGATTGAAGGACTTGAATACAATACCCTTCATGGCACCTTTGGTGATATCACGCTTGTGTATTTACAGTCGGAAAGCGGCAATGGACTTTTTGTATATGATGCAGCACAGAATGCAGCATATGAGTTTGTCCGTATCAATTCAGAGTCGCATTTTATAGTGGTTTTACTGCCTAAGGTGGATGATGTACCTGAGGGATATAATGAGATATCGCTCTCCATAGAGGGCAAGGGTGTGGCAACAGCCTACCAGACCAAAGTCGAAAAAACCGATGATCAGACAAAGGATTTTTACCTCGTATACGCTATGAATGACAATGGTGAGAGTGGCTGGTACACATATGATAGCGTAGATGGCACATATATGAGAACCAATCTCAGTACACCTACAGTGGCACAGGATGAAAACGATACAACAAAGAGCGAGCTTGTCCCGGGAATTGCCAATAAATATCTTGTTTTAGCTGCAATACTGGTTCTTATTATCATTATTCTGGCATTACTTCTTCTGGTGGTTATTGTGAAAAATAAGAAGCGCACAGCTAATGAAGTAAATGATGAAGAAGACGATACAAAAGAGTTCGATATAGAAGAAAATGATATAGAAGCTAATGATGATGATGCTCAGGAATCTGCTGAAGAATCGCAGATAGATGAGATTCAGGAACCGGCTGAGGAATCTGGCGAAGAGTCACAGATAGCTGAGATTTTAGAATCAGATGAAAATACGGAAAGTACAGAAGCATCCGATGCATCCTATGTCGGAAGAACCGTAGAAATTACATCCGATTTAAAGAAAACTGCTGAGAATAAAAAATCTGATTTTGATTTAAAAGAGGCTTCAAATCAGGAGAATGCTGCAGATGATGATACCTTGAAGAATCAGGTTCAAATGGCACTTGATGGCTTTGTCAATGAGGGAAATAAGCCGTCTGAGACTATAGACAGCAGTGCAAAGGATGACAATGAAGATGACAGCGAAGATGATGATTTGCAGTTCATCGACTTAAATTAGTGAATATGACTGGAGGATATGACTTGAAACCATATACAAGTAAGGCTAAAAAAGCAATAGATTTGGCTGCACGTATATCAAAGAAAATGAATTACAGCTATGTTGGAACAGAGCACATACTGGCTGGCCTTATAAAAGAGGGCACCGGTGTGGCAGCTGAGATTCTAACAGCCTGCAATGTGGAATATGATAAGCTTATTTCGATGATTGAAGACCTGATTTCACCGGGGGATAACATCGAAGTGATGGACAGGGATGGCTATTCACCAAGGACACAGAGAGTATTGGAGCGTGCATCGGAGGAAGCCGATAGATTTGGGTGCAATGAGATAGGTACAGAACACTTGCTGATGGCTATAGTACTGCAGGGAGACTGTGCAGCTGCAAGACTTTTAAACACCATGGGTGTTAACAGTCAGAAGATGTTTATAGATATTCTTGGTGCGATGGGTGAGGATCCGTCTGTATACAAGGATCTGATGAAAAGCTACAATACATCATACAATTCTGCGACTCCTGTATTAGATCAGTATTCCAGAGATTTGACAGATATGGCAGAGGCAGGGCTTCTTGACCCTGTTATAGGCAGAAAAAAGGAGATGGAGCGTGTTATCCAGATACTTTGCCGCCGTGGCAAAAACAATCCATGTCTGATTGGAGAGCCGGGAGTGGGCAAGACCGCTATAGTAGAAGGACTTGCGCAGGATATAGTCAGTGGCAATGTTCCGGATATTCTTTTGGGAAAGAGACTGGTTTCTCTTGATATGTCCGGGCTTGTAGCCAAATCAAAGTATCGTGGTGAGTTTGAGGAGCGTATCAAGAAGGTGATAAGCGAGGTTTCAAATGCCAAAAATGTACTGCTTTTCATTGATGAGCTTCACACTATAATAGGTGCAGGAGGAGCAGAAGGCTCGTTAGATGCATCTAACATATTAAAGCCTGCGCTTGCCAGAGGCGAGGTACAGGTAATCGGCGCCACTACCATAGAAGAGTACCGCAAATACGTGGAAAAGGATGCTGCGCTTGAGCGCCGTTTCCAGCCGGTGATGGTTGAGGAGCCGGGTGTGGATGAGACAATAGAGATACTCACAGGATTAAAGGGACTCTATGAAAAGCATCATGGTGTCATCATAACAGATGAGGGTGTGAAAGCAGCAGTAAACCTTTCTGCACGATATATAAATGACAGATTTTTACCTGATAAGGCGATAGACCTTATGGATGAAGCGGCAGCCAGGATAAGGCTTAAGAATCTGACATCATCTGACGAGCTGCTTGCTCTGAAAAAAGAGATAACAGATAAGCAGAACCAATTGGAAAATGCTTTGTCTAAAGGAGATCTTGCAGCTGCCGGCGCGCTTATGTCAGAAAAGGAAGTGCTTGAAAATAAACAGCAGAAGCTTATCAGAAAGAACCGTCGCACAGGAGCCAAAAATCAGCCTGTAGTCGGCGAAAATGAGATAGCGGATGTAGTATCGGGATGGACCAAAATACCTGTAAATAAGCTTACAGAGTCAGAGGCAGGACGACTTGCAAAGCTTGAACAGATACTTCACAAGCGTGTAATAGGACAGGAGGAGGCTGTTTCTGCTGTCGCAAAGGCAGTCAGACGAGGCCGTGTTGGTTTAAAGGATCCTAAGAAGCCGATTGGCTCATTCCTGTTTTTGGGACCGACAGGAGTAGGTAAGACGGAGGTGTCAAAGGCGCTTGCTGAGGCTGTCTTTGGCAAAGAAGATGCCATGATACGTGTTGACATGTCAGAGTACATGGAAAAGCATAGTGTTTCAAAGATGATTGGTTCACCACCGGGATATGTGGGCCATGAGGAGGGCGGACAGCTCTCAGAGAAGGTCAGACGCAATCCTTTTTCTGTTATACTGTTTGATGAGATAGAAAAAGCACATCCTGATGTGTTCAATATACTTTTACAGGTGCTTGATGATGGTAGAATCACTGATTCACAGGGGCGCACGGTTGATTTCAAGAATACAATAATCATCATGACATCAAATGCAGGAGCTTCTTCTATTATAGAACCAAAGCGCCTTGGATTTGGTGCAGGTGATGACGAAAAGCAGGATCACGAGCGTATGAAGAACAGTGTCATGGAGGAGGTCCGCCGTATATTTAAACCTGAGTTTTTGAACCGAATCGACGAGACTATTGTATTTAGAGCTCTCAACAAGGATGACATGAAGCATATAGTGACACTTCTTGTAAAGGAGCTTAAGAAACGCTGCAAAGAGCAGCTTGATATAGAGCTCACAGTGCGCGACAGCGCAAAAGCCTTTATCGTGGACAAAGCCTATGACAGAAAATATGGCGCAAGACCGCTTAAACGCAAGCTTCAGGAGGAGATTGAAGACCGTATGTCAGAGGATATTATTACCGGCAAAATTAAGCGCGGCAATAAGGTAATAATTTCTACGAAAAACAAACAAATTTCATTGACTGTTGAGTAGAATTGGATTTATAATTAATATATCAATATAGCTACGGGAGGATAAAAATGGCTGTAATAAGTGAATTAATCCGTACTGAGGAAAACGGAAAGCTCAGCTTCGGAGATTATACATTGGCTGCAAAGGCAAAGCTTGACAATTTTGAGAAGGATGGAGATATCTACAAGGTAAAGACCTTTAAGGAGATTACAAAGCTCGAAAGAAACGGACTCTTTGTATACGAGTCTGTTCCGGGAACAGCGGTTATGGATTTCGAGGAGACTGCTGATACAGTGACATTTACTGTGGAGGGACCTGAGGATGCTCAGATTACTCTTGGCCTTGAAGAGGAGACGGAGTACGAAATTGATATAGCTGGAGCTGTTGCAGGTACTATGAAGACAAATCTCGGCGGCAAGCTCAGCTTAAGCGTAGAGCTTGAGGGTGTTGATTCAGTCGATATCAAAGTATCAAGAAAATAGAGCATATTTTTAGCCCGGTGAAAGCCGGGCTTTTTGTATTTTATAAAGGAGAACAATATGGCAAAAGGAAAGACCTCTGTATTTTTCTGCCAGGAATGTGGTTATGAATCGGCAAAATGGATGGGACAGTGCCCGGCCTGTAAGGAATGGAATACATTTGTAGAGGAAACCGTAGATAAAAAGTCGATAAGTTCGTCGGGAAAAGTAAAAAAAGAATCAAAGGCGGCACAGGTTCTGCCTCTTTCGGCAGTAAAAAGCGAGAAAGAGGAGCGTATAGTGACAGGTATAGCTGAGTTTGACAGAGTGCTTGGCGGAGGAATTGTGAGGGGGTCACTTGTGCTTGTGGGAGGAGATCCGGGTATAGGAAAATCCACGCTTCTACTTCAGGTATGCAGGGAACTTTCACAAAAAAAGGTGCCATTACTTTATGTGTCAGGTGAGGAATCCCTGCATCAGATAAAGATGCGTGCCGACAGACTTGGTGATTTTACGGATTCGCTGGAGCTTTTATGTGAGACAAGTCTTGATATAGCAAAGGACGTGATTCAACGAAAAAAACCGGAGGTTGTTGTAATAGATTCCATCCAGACTATGTACAATGAGGAGATAGCGTCGGCACCGGGCAGTGTCTCACAGGTCAGGGAGACAACCGGAGTGCTTATGCAGCTTGCAAAGACTCTGGGTATTTCTGTTTTTATAGTAGGACATGTGACAAAGGATGGTGCGGTTGCGGGGCCGAGGACGTTGGAGCATATGGTTGATACTGTGCTTTATTTTGAGGGTGACAGGTATGAGTCGTACAGGATACTTAGAGGCGTTAAGAACAGATTTGGTTCGACCAATGAGATAGGCGTATTTGAAATGAAGGCGGAGGGACTTGTTGAGGTGGAAAATCCGTCGGAGTATATGCTTAGCGGTAAGCCCGAGGGAGCATCAGGATCAATTGTCACATGTTCCATAGAGGGAAGCCGCCCGATACTTCTCGAGATACAGGCTCTTGTATGTCACAGTTTTTTTAATAATCCAAGGCGTACAGCAAATGGTACAGATTATAATAAAGTAAATCTACTCATGGCGGTCCTTGAAAAAAGAGCCAACCTGTCACTGTCAGACTGTGACGCTTATGTGAATATAGCAGGCGGTATAAGGATGAACGAACCGGCGATAGACCTTGGGATAGTGCTTGCAATCGCATCAAGCAAAAAGGATATTATAGTGCGTGAGGATACCATATGCTTTGGAGAGGTGGGCTTAAGCGGAGAGGTACGCGGAGTTACCATGTCCGAGCAGCGTGTGGCTGAGGCAAAGAAGCTTGGCTTTAAAAAGTGTATTGTTCCCAAAGTGTGTCTTGCAGGAGTGTCGCATATTAATGGAATTGAGATTGTCGGTGTGGCAAATATCAAGGAAGCGATAGAGGCTGTCAGATAGTAATTGTGAGAATTGTATATAATAAACAGACAATTTAGAAAATTTGTGTTTTTTAAGATAGTTTTACTACTTTAATTAATTGCAGAAAATCCGTTGACATATGTGTGCCAGGATGATATTATATCAAAGCTGACTCGCGGGACACATTGAGTTGTAGAGCTTGTGAGTTACATTTTACAGACATGACTTTATAGATATTGCTTTGAAAATAAGCTGAAAAAGTTATGAAAAAAGTTCTTGACAAATGCAAAACATTTTGATAGAATAAACAAGCTGTCGCAAGACAGAGAACTTAAAACAGAGTTCAAAAAATTAAAAAAGTGCTTGACAAACGAACAGCGATTTGATAAAATAAACAAGCTGTCGCAAGAGAGCAAAACAAAGAACATTGATAACTGAACAGTGAGAAACCTTGAAAGATTTTGAGAATCAATCAGAACGCTTCAATGAAAATTGAAGACCTTTAAAACAGTAAATTCAGAATTATCTGAATGAACGAATTAGCCAAGTTTAACTTGACTGAGATCAACTTTTTAACATGAGAGTTTGATCCTGGCTCAGGATGAACGCTGGCGGCGTGCTTAACACATGCAAGTCGAACGAAGCACTTTATTTGATTTCCTTCGGGACTGATTATTTTGTGACTGAGTGGCGGACGGGTGAGTAACGCGTGGGTAACCTGCCTTGTACAGGGGGATAACAGTTGGAAACGGCTGCTAATACCGCATAAGCGCACAGCATCGCATGATGCAGTGTGAAAAACTCCGGTGGTATAAGATGGACCCGCGTTGGATTAGCTAGTTGGTGAGGTAACGGCCCACCAAGGCGACGATCCATAGCCGACCTGAGAGGGTGACCGGCCACATTGGGACTGAGACACGGCCCAAACTCCTACGGGAGGCAGCAGTGGGGAATATTGCACAATGGGCGAAAGCCTGATGCAGCGACGCCGCGTGAGCGAAGAAGTATTTCGGTATGTAAAGCTCTATCAGCAGGGAAGATAATGACGGTACCTGACTAAGAAGCACCGGCTAAATACGTGCCAGCAGCCGCGGTAATACGTATGGTGCAAGCGTTATCCGGATTTACTGGGTGTAAAGGGAGCGCAGGCGGTGCGGCAAGTCTGATGTGAAAGCCCGGGGCTCAACCCCGGTACTGCATTGGAAACTGTCGTACTAGAGTGTCGGAGGGGTAAGCGGAATTCCTAGTGTAGCGGTGAAATGCGTAGATATTAGGAGGAACACCAGTGGCGAAGGCGGCTTACTGGACGATAACTGACGCTGAGGCTCGAAAGCGTGGGGAGCAAACAGGATTAGATACCCTGGT
>ERZ1027194.686-NODE-686-length-16495-cov-4.898479_pt1 | contig 16495 bp, 13 predicted proteins | sample MGYA00519246_ERZ1027194 | MGnify/ENA primary metagenome ERZ1027194 (study PRJEB26926, sample SAMN06164505) | human gut metagenome | biome: ENVO:00009003; feature: ENVO:2100002; material: ENVO:00002003 | host: Homo sapiens | place: USA | collected 2012 ...
CGAGATACTGATCGGTCTCGTGGGCTCGGAGATGTGTATAAGAGACAGCTGCTCCGCCTGGGCGAAGTGCCCGATGCGACCGACTATGTGGTCGAATTGACCCTGCGCAGATAGCGCGGGACGGCGGGCCGACTTTCCCTCTTACGTAAACACGCCTGCGATCGAAAGTCGCAGGCGTGTTTGCATGAGAGGTACCCGAATTGTCCGGCGGAGCATGCGGGTTTCCGCAGCCGGGGGCCCGACTATTTGTTGATCTTAGCCCAGGAGTCCTTGAGCGTCACCGTGCGGTTGAAAACCGGATGTTCGGGGGTGGAGTCCGTGTCGGCGCAGAAGTAGCCCACACGCTCGAACTGGAACGGCTTGCCCGCCTCCGCGCCGCGAAGCGAGGGTTCGAGGTATCCCGTAATGCGGATCATCGAGTCGGGGTTGAGGTTGTCCTCCCAGCTTCCCCCCTCTTCTACCTCCTCGGGATTTTCCTTCGTGAAAAGCGGGTTGAAAAGCCGCACTTCGGCCTCGACCGCGTCGGCGGCCGACACCCAGTGGATCACCCCTTTCACACGCCGTCCGTCGCTCGACGAGCCCCCGCCCGACATCGGGTCGTAGGTGCAGCGCAGCTCGGTGACGTTGCCCTCGGCATCTTTCACCGCCTCCTCGCAGCGAATCAGGTAGGCATAGCGCAGCCGCACCTCCGTGCCGGGGCTGAGACGGTAGTATTTCTTGGGCGGATTCTCCATGAAGTCGTCCCGCTCGATGTAGATTACCCGCGAAAAAGGAACCTGCCGCGTGCCGGCGCTCTCGTCCTCGGGGTTGTTGATCGCGGTGAAAAGTTCGCTTTTGCCTTCGGGGTAGTTGGTGATGACCACTTTCAGCGGATTCAGGACAGCCATGCGCCGCTCGGCGACCTTGTTGAGATCCTCGCGCACACAGTACTCGAGCTTGCCCAGATCGATCACATTGTCGCGCTTGGCCACGCCGACCATTTCGGCGAAGTTGCGCACCGAAGCGGGGGTGTAGCCCTTGCGCCGCAGGCCGCAGATGGTCGGCATGCGGGGGTCGTCCCAGCCCATGACCACCCCCTCCTGCACCAGCTTGAGCAGCTTGCGCTTGGACATGAGCGTATAGGTCAGGTTCAGCCGCGCGAATTCATACTGGTGCGAGGGGAAGATCGCGAGCGCCTCGATGAACCAGTCGTAGAGCGGGCGGTGGACGTCGAATTCGAGCGTGCAGATCGAGTGGGTGATGCGCTCGATCGAGTCGCTCTGGCCGTGCGCATAGTCGTACATCGGATAGATGCACCACTTATTGCCCGTGCGGTGATGCTCGGCATGCAGGATGCGGTACATGATCGGGTCGCGGAAGAGCATGTTGGGATGGGCCATGTCGATCTTGGCCCGCAGCACCTTCTGGCCGTCGGCGAACTCGCCGCTGCGCATGCGCTCGAACAGGTCGAGGTTCTCCTCGACCGTGCGGTTGCGCCAGGGCGACTCCTTGCCCGGCTCCGAAACGGTGCCGCGCGTGAGGCGAATCTCCTCCTGTGACTGGTCGTCCACATAGGCGAGCCCCTTGCGGATCAGCTCGACAGCCCACTGGTAGAGCTGGTCGAAGTAGTCCGAGGCGTACCGCTCGACGGCCCAGTCGAAGCCGAGCCAGCGGATGTCGCGTTTGATCGAATCCACATACTCCACGTCCTCCTTGACGGGGTTGGTGTCGTCGAAACGCAGGTTGCACTTGCCGCCGTATTTGCGGGCCAGTCCGAAGTTGATGCAGATGCTCTTGGCGTGGCCAATATGGAGGTACCCGTTGGGCTCCGGCGGGAAACGGGTCTGCACCCGGGTACGCCCCTGAGCGATATCTTCGTTGATGATCTCTTCGAGGAAATTCGGGGATTTCTCCCGCGTATTGGTGTCGTTGGTTTCGATAGCCATAGTGCGCGAATTTTGTGCAAAGGTAGCGATTTTTTGCGCCTCTGTCGTTATTTCCTCGCCTTATAGACGATTTTTTCGAGTTTGACGGAGACCGTGAGCAACTGTTGTACGCCTACTCCGACGCCGTCGTAATGGAAGACGAAGCCCGCCTTGATGCCGAGCGTATCGTGGAAGAACAGGCGTTCGTAGTCGATCGAGGTCTTGTTATAGACGTGCTTGGTGGTGCCGTAGAACGGGGAACCCGTGTAAACCGTGCTTCCGTAGGTACCCCACATGGGCATCAGATTTTGCCCCAGATAGAGGTGGTTGCGCAGCGACAGCCCCCAGCGGCTCATCGAGAAGAGGAACTCGCCGCCCTTGGGCGACCAGCTTTGGCCGATACGGCGGTCGCGCTGCACGCTCTGGAGATACCCCAGTCGCAGGTCGAAGTCGAAGAAAGCGTGGAAACGCACGCCTGCATAGGGATTCACCAGGAAGTAATCGACCACTCCCTCGTCGGGGGTTTCGTTGGCGCTCTTGGCGTAGTGGAGCATCGAGAAGGCATAGCCTCCGTAAAGCCGCGCACCCCGGTATTCGCCCGCGGAGAGGATGCGGAACTTCTCGCGTGTTTTCGTCGTGCGCATTCCCTCCCAGTCGAGGGCGAACTCCACATAGCCCCGCGGGGAGTGGTAGTTGGCCAGCACGCCCGAAATCAGGTTGTCGTAAAACACGACGTCGCTGCTGAAAAAGGCTTCCGAATAGCTGCCCAGCAGTTGCGTACGCGGGAAGATGCCGGCGCTCGCGGTGACGCGGGGCGCGGAAAAGGTGTAGTAGATCTGGGGCTTGGCGTCGGTCAGGAATTTCGAGCCGTCGCCGAAGTCCTGCCACAGGTCCACGGCGATCATCAGGCGGTTGCGGCCGTCCCACTGCACGCCGAATTCGGGCGTCAGGCGGGCGCTGAAAAAGGTCTCCGAGGGGGAGAATGCGTTTCCCGAGTATTCGCGGTTGTCGAAGCGGGTGGCGAAGTCGGCCCCCGCGACGAGCTCCTGGGCCGAGAGACTGCTCCCCGCGCAGTGTAAGGCGAGGAGGAGAAGGATGAGGTTTCTTCCGGTTTTCATTGGTCAGAACAGGTGATAGGCGGCCGTGACGCCGGCCGTGACGATCGAGACCATCGACATGAGTTTGATGAGGATATTGAGCGAAGGACCCGACGTGTCCTTGAAAGGGTCGCCCACGGTGTCGCCCACGACGGTCGCCTTGTGGCACTCGGAGCCCTTGCCTCCGAAATGGCCCTCTTCGATCATCTTCTTGGCGTTGTCCCACGCGCCGCCCGAATTGGCCATGAAAACGGCCAGCACGAATCCCGACGCGAGGCCGCCCACCAGCAGCCCCATGACGCCCGCCACGCCGAAGAGCAGGCCGATCGCCACGGGTACGACGATCGCCAGCAGGCTCGGAAAGAGCATCTCGCGCTGAGCGCCCCGGGTGGATATGGCCACGCAGCGGGCATAGTCGGGCGTCGCTTCGCCCGTGAGGATGCCCTTGATTTCGCGGAACTGGCGTCGCACCTCGTCCACCATGCTCTGGGCTGCGCGGCTGACGGCGTTCATCGTCAGACCGCAGAAAAGGAACGACATCATCGCGCCGACGAACATGCCCACCAACACCAGCGGATTCATCAGGTGGATCTGGTAGTAGTCCATGAATTCGAGGATCGAAGCGTCCGCGACGGCGACGGTCGTGCCGTCGGAAAGGGTCAGCAGGTGTTGTCCGATATGTTGCAGTCCGATGCGGATCTCTTCGAGGTAGGAGGCGAGCAATGCCAGGGCGGTGAGGGCCGCCGAGCCGATGGCGAAGCCCTTCCCCGTGGCGGCTGTGGTGTTGCCCAGCGCATCGAGCGCGTCGGTGCGGCGGCGCACCTCGGGCCCCAGCCCGCTCATTTCGGCGTTGCCGCCCGCATTGTCGGCGATCGGGCCGTAGGCGTCGGTCGCGAGCGTGATGCCCAGCGTCGAGAGCATCCCGACGGCGGCGATGCCTATGCCGTAAAGCCCCATGGAGATTCCGTGCGCCGTCATCATGGCGTCCATGTCGAAGCCGATGGCGCAGAGGTAGGCCAGGATGATCGCCGCCCCGACGGTGATTACGGGCACGGCCGTGGAGATCATGCCGACGCCCACGCCGGAGATGATGACCGTTGCCGGCCCCGTCTGGGCGCTTTCGGCGATCCGGCGGGTGGGCTTATAGGAGTGGGAGGTGTAGTATTCGGTCGCCTGTCCGATGACGATGCCGGCGATAAGGCCCGTGACCACCGAGCAGGAGAGACCCAGCCAGTTGTCGATCCGCAGCAGGTAGAGGATGCCGAACGTCGCGGCGGCGATGAGCGTCGAGCTGGCATTGACCCCGAGCCCGAGCGCTCCGAGCAGTTGTTTCATGGAGGCGCCTTCGCGCGTGCGCACCAGGAAGATGCCGAGGATCGAGAGGAGGATGCCCACGGCGGCGATCAGCATGGGGGCCATCACCGCGCGGGTCTGCATCCCGAGGTCGCCCCTGACGGCGAATGCCGCAGCTCCGAGGGCCGCCGTCGCCAGGATCGATCCGCAGTAGCTCTCGTAGAGGTCGGCGCCCATGCCGGCCACGTCGCCAACGTTGTCGCCCACGTTATCGGCGATCGTGGCTGGGTTGCGCGGATCGTCCTCCGGGATGCCCGCCTCGACCTTGCCGACGATGTCGGCCCCCACGTCGGCGGCTTTGGTATAGATACCGCCGCCTACGCGGGCGAAGAGGGCCTGCGTCGAAGCCCCCATGCCGAAGGTGAGCATCGTGGTGGTCATCACCACCAGCTTCTGGGTCCCGTCGGCATCGACGAAGCGGTCGAGGATGAGATACCATACCGAAATATCCAGCAACCCGAGTCCCACGACGATCAGTCCCATGACCGCCCCGCTGCGGAAAGCCACCCTCAGCCCGCTGTCGAGCGACGTGCGGGCCGCCTGTGCCGTGCGTGCCGAGGCGTAGGTGGCCGTCTTCATGCCGAAAAAGCCCGCCAGTCCGGAGAAAAAACCGCCGGTGAGGAAGGCGAACGGCACCCACGGATTCTGCACGCCCGCACCGTAGGCCAGCCATGCGAACAGCAGGGCCAGCACCAGAAAGACGATCCCCACGACTTTGTACTGTTGTCGCAGATAGGCCATGGCCCCCTGCCGGACGTGGCCGGCGATGGCCCGCATGCGTTCGGTGCCTTCGTCCTGACGTTTCATGTTGCGGTAGAAGCAGGCGGCGGACAGGAGTGCCGCGACGGCTGCGACGGGGATGAGCCAGAAGATAACCGGAATATTCATGGTCGCGTATTTTAATAGATGAGTCGGCCGATTCGGATTCCAAAATTATACAAAATATTTCTAAATGTTTACTTTTGTGGCGAAATATCCCAATGTAAAACCTATGCGAAAGATACGCAACGAAGAACTGGGCCGCCTTACGCCCGATGAGTTCGCCCGCGCCGAGCGGATGCCGGTGATTGTGGTGCTGGACAACGTCCGTTCGATGCAGAACGTCGGGGCCTTTTTCCGCACGGGCGACGCCTTCGCCGTCGAGCGCATCGTGCTGTGCGGCATCACCGCCGTGCCCCCCTCGCGCGAAATCCATAAGACGGCGCTTGGCGCAGAGCTTACCGTGGACTGGTGCTACCGCGCCTCGGCCGCGGAGTGCGTGGAGGAGCTGCGGGCCGAGGGCTGTGCGGTTTACGCCGTCGAGCAGGTCGAGGGCGCCGTGCCGCTCGACCGGTTCGTGCCGGAGCCCGGCCGCCGCTACGCCCTTGTTTTCGGCAACGAGGTGGACGGGGTGTCGCAGCAGGTCGCAGACCGCTCGGACGGGGCGCTGGAGATCCCTCAGGCCGGAACGAAACACTCGCTCAACGTGGCCGTTTCGGGCGGGGTGGTTTTATGGAACTTTTTTTGCCGGATTCGTCCAAAGCGCTAACTTTGCCCCGACTTAACTCAAAACTTAGCAGCCATGTCAACAGAAAGCAGGGTGCGGGCCGTAACGACCTTTCGCCTTTCGGAGATGAAACAGCGGGGCGAGAAGATCGCCATGCTCACCTCCTACGATTACTCGATGGCCCGCATCGTCGATGCCGCGGGTGTCGATGTGATTCTGGTCGGCGACTCCGCGGCCAACGTGATGGCCGGTTACGAGACGACGCTCCCGATCACCCTCGATATGATGATTTACCATGCCCGCTCGGTCGTGCGGGCCGTCGAGCGGGCGCTGGTGGTGGTCGATCTGCCGTTCGGCACCTACCAGGGCAACTCGAAGGTGGCGCTCGACTCGGCCATCCGGATCATGAAGGAGACCGAGGCCGACGCGGTGAAGATGGAGGGCGGCGAGGAGATTCTCGAGTCGGTGCAACGTATTCTTTCGGCCGGGATTCCCGTGATGGGGCACCTGGGTCTCACCCCGCAGTCGATCCACAAGTTCGGAACCTACACGGTGCGGGCGCGCGGCCAGGCCGAGGCCGACAAGCTCGTGCGCGACGCCTGTCTGCTGGAGGAGGCCGGATGCTTCGCGATCGTGCTGGAGAAGATTCCCGCCGAGTTGGGCCGCCGGGTCGCCGCCGAGCGGCATATCCCGATGATCGGGATCGGAGCCGGCAACGGCGTGGACGGGCAGGTGTTGGTGATTCACGACATGCTGGGGATCAATCAGGGTTTCTCGCCCCGTTTCCTGCGCCGCTATGCCGACCTGCACCGAATCATGACCGATGCGGTGGAGGACTATGTGCGTGACGTGAAGGTCTGCGACTTTCCCAACGACGCCGAACAGTACTGATCCTCCGCGCGGGCGCCGGCCCGCTCGGACGATGCACGTGCGGCCCGTTTTGCGGGCCGTTTTTTATGCGCTGCACCGACGCATTTGTGCCCGGCAGCCGCAGCGGATTGACGAATTGTTCGTATCTTTGACCGGGCGCCCGAAGCGCCCGAAATACGGAATGAAGATGAAAAGAGTGGTGACAGCCTGGACGGTGGCGGCGTTGGCGGTAGCGGCGCTGCTCGCCGGGTGCAGGGACGAAGATTCGGAACGTTTCCCGACGCTCCGGATTCCGGCTGACAATCCGGTGGTTTTCGGGGATTACGGCGAACGGATCGCGGTCGATATCACCACGACCGACGTGGTGTCGCTGTCCGTCTCGGAGCTGGCCGGCTGGCAGGCCGAAGTGCTCGAGGAGGATGCAAAGCGGCGGATCGAACTGACCTCGCCCGCCACGGCGGAGGCCGGGGACGCCGAGGGAACCTTTGTGGTGACGGGATACGCGGTGGACGGAGTGGCCGCGACGACGACGCTCGACGTGCGCGTCGATCTCTCCGTGCCGCCCCAGGCCTCGCTCGAAGCGACGGAGTGGAGCGTGTTCGATCCGATGGCCGGCGAATCGGTGCGGCTGACGCTCGAGACCCGTTATGTGACCGCCCTCGCATGGCCGGAGGAGAATGCGGCCCTGTTCCCCGGGTGGGAGGTGTCGTTTCCCGATGCGCAGAGCGTATCGGTCACACCGCCGGATTCCTATGCCGTCTATGCGGGCGAGGCTGCACCGGGCGGGCTGATTGAGATCGAGGCGTCGCGTCCGACCAGCGACGAGAGGGCTGTGGTGCGGATTCCCGTGCGGCTCTCCGGAGGGCTTTTCCGTGCGGATGACGGACTTTTCGCACAGTCGGACGTGGTCGATCTGACGGGTGAGGATCAGGAGAATCCCTATGTCGGACTGGTCTGCAACCAGTGGGTGCGGAATTCGGATGCGCCCGGGGACGGGTTCCGCTCCGCTGTGGCCTATTTCAGCAACGATATGTCGCGTCAGGACCGGCACACCGCCGGCGTGGTGCTCGAAGACGGAGGCGAATGTTATTTCGACGATTCGTCCTGCACGCCCGGCGCAGAGACCGGGCCGATCGATCTGCTCTATTTCCTGACGGCCGGCGACGGCACGACCGCAGCCTCCTACTGCACCTACCGCCATACCGACGCGCTGCGCGCGCTCTGCCTGGCCGCAGACGCCGACCCCCGCAGCGAGGAGTATGAGCTGCTTCGGGCGATGCTGCTGGATGCGCGACCGCGCACGACGGCCGACGGCGACAGGCACGAGTACGGAATGGTGCGGATCGGCGGCCGGTACTGGCTGCGGGAGAACCTGCGTGCCACGCGTCTTGCAGGGGGCGGTGCGATCGGGCTCGACAAGCCGGGCGAGGTGGTGGAGCCCCGGCCCGACTATACCTATTGTCCCTATGCGGACGATCCGGAGAACGGTGCGACGTACGGTGTGCTGTACGACCGGGCCGCTTCGCTCGCCGAGGGGCTCTGTCCCGCAGGATACGAGCTGCCCGACGACGATACGCTGCTGCGGGCGCTCCTTTATGCAGGCGATCCGATGCCTGCGGGGGCTCCCTGCGCCGGGTCGTGGAGCGGACAGGAGGGCGATGCGCCCGACCTGACGGGGTTTGCGGCGCTGCCCGGCGGCCGCCGTGAGGACGACGCCTATGCGGGACTGGGCGAAGAGCTGCTGCTCTGGACTGCCGGCGGGCTGCGGACGCTGCGCTATGACGCCACGGAAACGGTCGCATACGATCAGGCGCGGAATCCCTATGCCTATGTGCGCTGCGTGAAGTCGGAAGAGTGATGCGTTTTGCCGACAAACCGATAAGCGAGGGGTGCAGCCCCTCGCTTTCTTTTTCGTATCCGGGCGGTTGTGCTGCCCGGCAGGGTGTCCCTTACTGCATCAGTCCTCCTCCGACGAAGAAGAGGACGTCGCACAGCCGGTTTTCGTATGCCTTACCGTCCGTCAGGATCGGCGGCACACTGACGATTCCGTCGCGGATCAGCCGGTCCGTCAGGCTCCACATCACCTCGTGATAGAGAACCACCATCGCTGTTTTTTCATCCTCGATGCCGTAGCGCGTCGCCAGGTCGCCGCAATTGGCCTTGAGTTCAGTCGTGATGGCATCCACCAGCTTTTGGGTGATGCCATGAAATGCGTCGGGCATGTTCCCGATGACGGGAATCGGAACGTTGCCCTGACTGTCCGTCATGCCATAGGGCTGCAATTCGGTTATGAGTCCGTCGTCGGTGACTTTCCCGTACCGGGCTATCTCGGCCGCATACCGATCCATCGTCGCGCTGCCGCGAGCGATGCGGCTGTCGGTATAGGTCAGGATCAAATCCTGGTCGCCATAGGAGTTGGTGCCGCATTTCATGCCGTCTCTCGGCTCGTAGAGAATCCAGTAACAGCCGCTCCAGGTCGAGTGGTTTTCGATCTCTTCAAAGAGCACGAGTTTCGTCCACATCCTGCCGTCCAGCAGGTAGGAAAAGAGCAGCGAGAATACATTGTTGCCGAAACCCGCCTCGCGGATCGTTCCGGCCAGATTCACGAAGTCCGCCTCGTTTGCCGTGTAAACAGATTCCGCGACTCCGTCGGCGAAACTTCGGAGCGAGCGGGTTTGCTCCCGGTCGAGAATGGGAATCGTCGTTTTCCATTTGCCCTCCTGCTCGGCGATCAGGCCGCCGACCTCCAGCAGCATCAACTGGCTGTCCGTGCATCCGACGCCCGTTGCACGCAGTTCGGCGGGGGTGTGCGGCGTGCGCAGGCAATAGAGAATTTCCCAATTGTTGTCCGGAGCGACGTAATCGCTGGGCTGGTGACCGCTCAGTGCGACGAATTGCGTCGCTTCCCATTCCTCGTAGGGACGTACCGGGGTGCGGGCATTTGCCGCAAGCGAAACCGTCAGCAGCAGCGGTAAGAGAACGGAGTGTTTCATGGTCGATCGTATTGTGTTTTGCACGGACAAAGGTACGAAAAGATCCGGTGCGGTTGTCTTTCGTTCCGCAAAATCGGAACCGGTGCAAACCGTGCGGCCTGAATTTCCGCCAAGCGTGAGCAGGCCGGATGCCGGACCTGCCGGTCGGGAAGGCGCTCGGGGGGATTGTCGCTTTTCGACCGCTCGGGGCGTCGCCCGACCAGGTGCGACGGTCGTTGGGGACGTATCCGCGGCATGCGCGGGCCGCCGTCGTGACGAATCGGGATAAAATTTTGACGCAAGGGGCGCTGCGGCTGTGCGGTTTCGGAAAAAATGATTACTTTTGCGGGCAACTAAACCGCCATCCTATGTCATTTATCAATGAGAAGGTGCTGCCGGAAGGGCTTACGTTCGACGACGTGCTTCTGGTACCCGCCTATTCGGAAGTGTTGCCGCGGGAGGTCAGCGTTCGGACCCGGTTCTCGCGTAATATCAGCCTCAATGTTCCCATCGTCTCGGCCGCCATGGACACGGTGACCGAAGCTCCCTTGGCTATCGCCCTTGCCCGCGAAGGCGGCATCGGCGTGATCCACAAGAACATGACCATCGCTCAGCAGGCCGCGCACGTGCGGCGGGTCAAGCGGGCCGAAAACGGCATGATCTACGATCCGATCACCATTTCCCGCAACGAGACGGTCGGCGACGCCCTTGCACTGATGCGCGACAACAAGATCGGCGGCATTCCCGTCGTGGAGCCCGACATGCGGCTGGTGGGCATCGTCACCAACCGCGACCTGCGCTTCCAGCGCGACATGGGACGGCGCATCGAGGAGGTCATGACCCGCAGCGGCCTGATTACCACGCACCATACGGAGCTCGAACGCGCGGCCGACATCCTGCTGAAGAATAAGATCGAAAAGCTGCCGGTGGTGGACAACGACGGCCGGTTGGTCGGGCTTATCACCTACAAGGACATTACCAAAGTACAGGATCATCCCGAAGCCTGCAAGGACGAAAAGGGCCGCCTGAGGGTGGCCGCCGGCGTGGGCGTGACGGGCGATACGATGGAGCGCGTGCAGGCGCTGGTCGATGAGAGCGTCGATGCCATCGTGATCGACACGGCGCACGGGCATAGCGTCCATGTGGCCAACCTGCTGCGGCGCGTGAAGGCCGCCTATCCGTCTTTGGACGTGGTCGTGGGCAACATCGCCACGGCCGAAGCGGCCCGCTTCCTGATCGATGCGGGCGCCGACGGCGTGAAGGTGGGCATCGGCCCGGGGTCGATCTGCACCACGCGCATCGTGGCCGGGGTAGGCGTACCCCAGCTTTCGGCGATATACGACGCGGCCTGCGAAGCCCGCAAGGACGGGGTGCCGGTGATCGCCGACGGCGGCCTGCGCTATTCGGGCGACATTGTCAAGGCGCTCGCCGCAGGCGGCGACTGCGTGATGATCGGCTCGATGTTCGCGGGCGTGGAGGAGTCTCCCGGCGAGACGATCATCTACAACGGGCGCAAGTTCAAGAGCTACCGCGGCATGGGTTCAATCGAGGCCATGAGCTGCGGATCAAAAGACCGCTACTTCCAGGGCGAAGAGCACAACATCAACAAATTCGTGCCCGAGGGCATCGTGGCCCGCGTGCCCTACAAAGGCTACCTTTGCGAGACCGTTTACCAGCTTATCGGCGGCCTGAAAGCCGGCATGGGGTACTGCGGGGCGGGAGACGTCGAAACGCTCAAGCGGGCCCGCTTCATCCGCATCACCTCCAGCGGGGTGGTGGAGAACCATCCCCACGATGTGACCATCACGCGCGAAGCGCCCAACTACTCGCGGGGAGAATGACGACCGGACAACCCATCGCCGCCTGCGGCCTCTTCTGCGGCACCTGCCGCCGGTTCGTCAAGGGGAGCTGTCCCGGCTGTCGCGCCAACGAAAAGGCGGCTGCGTGGTGCAAGGTGCGCGCCTGCTGCCTCGAACACGGCTGGTCGAGCTGCGCGGAGTGTACGCTCATGCCGCTGGCCAACTGCCGGAAATTCAACAGTTTTATCGGCAAGGTGTTCCAGGTCGTATTCCGTTCCGACCGCCGGGGGTGCATCGAACGCATCCGCGAAGTCGGGGCGGAGGCTTTCGCCCGGGAAATGACCCTTGCGGGCAGTTATAACCGACCCGTAAAGAAACCGCACTGACCTATGCAGGAAAAGATCATCATACTCGATTTCGGTTCGCAGTACACCCAGCTCATCGCCCGCCGCGTGCGTGAGATGAACGTCTATTGCGAAGTTTATCCCTTTGACAAAGCCCCCGTGCTAGACGATTCGGTGCGGGGCGTAATCCTCTCGGGAAGCCCCTTCTCGGTGCGTGATCTGGGCGCTCCGCGTCCCGATCTGAGCGCTTTCAAGGGGCGGCTGCCGCTGCTCGGCGTCTGCTACGGCGCACAGTATCTTGCCCAGGCTTACGGGGGCGAGGTGCAGCCCGCTCCGAGCCGCGAATACGGACGTGCGATGCTGACGGTCGGCGATGCGTCCGATCCGCTGCTGGCCGGTATTCCCGTGACCACGCAGGTCTGGATGTCGCACGGCGACACGATTACTTCGGTGCCGTCCTCCTATCGACTGATCGCCGGTACGGCCGACGTTCCCGTGGCCGCCTTCCGGGTGGAGGGCGAGCGCACGTGGGGCATTCAGTTCCATCCGGAGGTTTACCACTCGACCGACGGCGGACAGTTGCTCCGCAATTTTGTGGTCGGCATCTGCGGCTGCTCGCAGAGCTGGACGCCCGAGAGTTTCGTGGAATCGACCGTGCAGGAGCTGCGCGGGCGCATCGGCGACGAACGGGTCGTTCTGGGGCTTTCGGGCGGCGTGGATTCCACGGTGGCGGCGATGCTGCTCCACCGGGCGGTCGGCAGGAACCTCTACTGTATTTTCGTCGATTCGGGTCTGCTGCGCAAGGACGAGTTCCGGAGCGTGCTGGAATCCTATGAAGGTATGGGGCTCAACGTCAAGGGCGTCAAGGCCCGTGACCGTTTCCTGGGCGATCTGCGGGGCGTGACCGATCCTGAGCGCAAACGCAAGATCATCGGCCGCGATTTCGTGGAGGTCTTCAACGAGGAGGCCGTCCGCATCGAAGGGGTAAGGTGGCTGGGGCAGGGGACGATCTATCCCGACGTGATCGAGTCCTGTTCGGTCAATGGTCCGTCGGCCACGATCAAGTCGCACCACAACGTCGGAGGACTGCCCGAGCATATGAATCTTAAAATTGTCGAGCCGCTGCGACTGCTCTTCAAGGACGAGGTGCGGCGCGTGGGACGTTCGCTCGGCATCGACCCGTTGATCCTGGGCCGCCATCCGTTCCCCGGACCGGGGCTGGCTATCCGTATCCTGGGCGAAGTGACACCCGAAAAGGTGGCCGTGTTGCAGGAGGTGGACAAAATCTATATCGACGCGCTGCGCCGCTGGAATCTTTACGACAAGGTGTGGCAGGCGGGCGCCGTGCTGCTGCCCGTGCAGAGCGTCGGCGTGATGGGCGACGAGCGGACCTACGAAAGCTGTGTGGCCCTGCGGGCCGTCACTTCGACCGACGGCATGACCGCCGACTGGGTACACCTGCCTTATGATTTCCTGGCCGCGGTCTCGAACGAAATCATCAACCGCGTGCGCGGGGTCAATCGCGTCGTGTACGATATCTCCTCCAAGCCCCCCGCAACGATCGAGTGGGAATGAAAAGTAAAAGAGTTAAAAGAGTGAAAAGGAGTGCTGGTATCAGCACTCTTTTGCTGTCTGTGCCTCCGTCCGGCGGCACAGGCTCTGATGGAGTGCGCGGCCGAGGGAACGGTTCGACGGAGCTTCTGAGCATCAAGACGGCAGAGGCTCCGCAGGCCGTGCAGTAGGCGGTTCCCTGTCCGAGCAGGGAGATGGCACCCGGCGATAGCCGGGTGTTTTTATTTTCTCTCTTGCGATTCGGGATACCGGATCACAGTATTGGATCGTGCGGTTGCAATATTATGAATTATAAAGCAGTAAATTTCTCATTGTGAGGTAAATTATTTTGCATAATTGGAAAAGATGTTTTAATTTTAAATGCTCGATAATTCATTATGACTAGGTGCAATGAAAAAATTCGTCGGGAATTCCGATCTGCCTGTCGGGTCGATCGGAAAAATCAATAGCGGAATCAGTATAGCAGCAAACAGTAATTACCTGTGGCAAGAGGTAAATTTCAACAACCAATAAGACTGCGAGATGTTTGGGAAATTGTTTCTTATCGGATTGTCATTTCTGGTTTTGAGTGATGAGATCGAAGCCCGTAAGCCTTATGAATGTTTAATTCCGGGGACTGAAAAGTATTATGCGATCCACAACAAAAAGGGGAAGATAACGGATTGTCTCCGAGTGGTGGTAACAGGAGCCGAGAAACAGGACAGTTGCCTTGTCGTTTCCCAGCTTGAATACCCGCTGGATAAAAATTGGAATCCTATGATGGATAACAAAGGATTCACTATTGGTCCCGACTCCATTGAATTCGTTGTGCTCGGGGAAGGCTTCTCCTGTGATATTTCAAAGTTCGTCGATAACCGAGGAGAACCGTTAGATGATAAAACGGTTAAGTACATTGAAGGTGGAGGATATGAATATATTTTCCGGAGAAGCGGTTCACCGGATTTCATTTATCCCGACCGGATGATTGTAGGGGATACGCTTTGCCGATATCATTCGGAAGACGGATGGAAGAAAGTTGCGACGGGTAAATCGGCCTTGGGCACATCCTCGCTTGATATCGTGATTTATGTCGCCGCCAAGGAAAAGGTGCGGACGGCGGCCGGGGAGTTCGATTGCTACAAAATCATTGCTGAAACAGAATATCGGATCGAATTCCCGTTGTACAATCCTGTCGAGCGGCATCGCATGGTCGAATGGGTTGCCTGTGGCATCGGGGCGGTGAAATTGGGCGAGGAGGATAAAAAGGGGCGTCTGGGGGATTATATGGAATTGGTGCGGATCGAGTGGCCGGCAGGCGAGAAGCCAGCGATGTAACTTACAGGATAGAGGAACGCTGTCAATGGTTCTGTGCGTGTTTTATCGTTTAACGTGCATCACGTTATGAAAGAATGCAGATTAGCGCCAAAGGCAGTTTGTTGTTTTGTCGCCTTTTGCTGCCTCTGCCTCCGTTTGGCGGCACAGGTTCCGATGGAGTGCGCGACTGAAGGAACGGAAAAACAGTACCGGATATGCAACCGGAAGGGAACCGCAATCGGGTATGGTCGTTCCGTTGCGGAGCGGTGTGTAAAATCGGGAGATACGCTGGTCGTAACCCAGTTGGAATACGAATTCGACGAGCATCATTCCCCGCTGAAGGATGAATTCGGGAATGTCCTGCCGCCCGATACGACTCGGGTGCGCATTGTTGCGGGGGAAGTCATCTATCCCTATGCGGAGTTGCTCGGCGGGATGTTGGGGCGCGTTTGGAATACGCCGGAACAATTGGAGGCGCTGCGTGCGAAAGGTCAGGCGTACCGTTATGAATTGAGAGGTGATTCCGATTACCGGATACCGCATGATATGACCGTTGGAGATACGCTCAGTCGGTTCTGTCAGCGGGATGAACTGTATAGTCTGAAAAAGGGGAAGTGTATTGTGGATTCTTCCCTGGAGGTGATAACCTATGTAGCGGATCGGGAAATGCTTGTTACGCCGGCCGGTCGGTTCGATTGTTTCAAACTGATAACCGTTTTTTCGGGTGAGTCGAAAGTCGCTTTTTTCCGCCTGCGGGATCGGGGTGCGATGGCCGTATGGGTCGCCTCCGGAATCGGGTTTGTCAGAATGGGGGAGACGGATCGCAAGGGCCGCATGAAGGATGGCTACATGGAGCTTCTGAGCATTAAGACGGCCGAGGCTCCGCAGAGCGCGCAGTAGGCGGTTCCCTGTCCGAGCAGGGATATGGCACCCGGCGAGAGTCGGGTGTTTTTGTCTATCATTGGTTGACCGTGCTGTCGGGCCGCTTCGATAACGCGCATGCAGAGGAGGGCGACCGACTTTTCGCGCAGGAAAATGCTTCGGTTTGCCGCTGCCATAATCCCGAAAGTGTGCGTGGGAACCGGGGAATGAAATCCGTGATCCCGTCCCCCTGTCGGGAAAATATTCAGATGCCGTCAAATCGGCGGAAAACGGCCGAAAACGGGGCGTTCCTGCGGATTATTTGCTCCGAGAGGTGAAATTTGGAGGGCCGGAGTTGGCAGATTGCGAAAAAAAGCGTATTTTTGCTTGTTATTAAACGGCGGAACGGAAAGCCGGCAGACGGGAACGGAGCCCGGGCGGAGTTGTTCTCCGTGCGGAGCCCGGATTGCCGAGCCGGATGCCCGGGAATCGGAGCGGGGAGGTGCGGTTTTTTCATCCGCTCCGGCTTTCGGACCTGTTCCGCCGATGAAGAAACAGGAAGAATACACGAAAAGATGCTAACTGAAGAAGAGAAGAATGCCGGGTTGGAGGGGCGGATCGTCCCCATCAACATCGAGGAGCAGATGAAGTCGGCGTACATCGACTATTCGATGTCGGTCATCGTGTCGCGCGCCCTGCCCGACGTGCGCGACGGGATGAAACCCGTTCACCGCCGTATCCTCTACGATATGAGTGCGGAGCTGAACCTCTACTCCGACAAGCCCACCCGTAAGTCGGCGCGTATCGTCGGCGACGTACTCGGTAAGTTCCACCCTCACGGCGACAGCTCGGTTTACGAGGCGATGGTGCGCATGGCCCAGGACTGGTCGCTGCCTGTCTCTTATACACATCTCCGAGCCCACGAGACCGATCAGTATCTCGTA
>ERZ1027194.696-NODE-696-length-16391-cov-7.150649_pt1 | contig 16391 bp, 8 predicted proteins | sample MGYA00519246_ERZ1027194 | MGnify/ENA primary metagenome ERZ1027194 (study PRJEB26926, sample SAMN06164505) | human gut metagenome | biome: ENVO:00009003; feature: ENVO:2100002; material: ENVO:00002003 | host: Homo sapiens | place: USA | collected 2012 ...
GAGATACTGATCGGTCTCGTGGGCTCGGAGATGTGTATAAGAGACAGGACTACCACTACTCAAATGGAAGACATCAAGCGGCAACCTGTGATTGCTGCTACCCGTGAGGCTTACAAGCGTTGTGGTAAAGATCCGGGGCGCTATCGTCCGTCGGCAGAAGCATTGCGCCGCCGTCTGATGCGTGGAATTCCTTTGTATCAGATCGATACCTTGGTAGACCTTATCAATCTGGTTTCTCTTCGTACCGGACATTCTATTGGTGGTTTCGATGCGGACAAGATACAGGGTAACCGTCTTGAACTCGGTATCGGCAAAGCGGAAGAACCCTTTGAAGGTATCGGACGGGGGGTGCTGAACATAGAAGGACTGCCTGTGTACAGAGATTCTTTGGGAGGAATCGGAACGCCGACAAGCGATCATGAACGTACAAAGATGGATATCGGGACCAGTCATATTCTTGCAATAGTCAACGGATATAACGGAAAAGAAGGACTTAAGGAAGCTGCTGAAATGATTCAATCCTTATTGAAGGATTATGCTGGATCGGATGGCGGCGAACTTATCTATTTTGAATAACAAGGGGAAAAATACATGAAAAACATACTGATATTATTGACAGTCTTAGCTTTGCCGGCTATGGCTCATGCGCAAAGTAAATCTTCCTTCTCTTCTATGGAGGTGAACCATGTACGGGTTGCTACTCCCGGACTGTTTGCGAAAAGCAATCATATATATTTGCATTTGGATTCTTTGAAGGAACATGAGTATGCATTTCCGTTACCGGGAGCTAAAGTCATTTCGGCTTATGGATCTCGCGGAGGGCATTCGGGAGCAGATATAAAAACGTGTGCAAAAGATACCATTCGTGCTGCTTTTGATGGGGTGGTACGTATGTCCAAGCCATATTATGCTTACGGAAATCTGGTAGTAGTCCGTCACCCGAGCGGATTGGAAACGATTTATAGCCATAACTTCAAGAATCTGGTGCAGAGCGGAGATACAGTGAAAGCGGGGCAACCTGTCGGACTGACCGGACGTACCGGTCGTGCGACTACGGAGCATGTGCATTTTGAAACCCGTATTAACGGTCAGCATTTCAATCCGAATCTTATTTTCAATCTGAAAGAAGGTACGTTGCGGAAAGAATGTATCAAATGTACGAAGAATGGAAATGGAATTGTAGTGAGGTCGCAGGCAACCGGTAATCGCATGGCTCAAAATAAAAAATAAATGGAACAGCCTTGTTAGCAAGGTTTATAGACAAAGGCTTCATGGTCCGGTCGACGCATAAAGCCTTTGTTTCTTTTATTCAAAGCCTTTTGGCTTATTTCATAATATGTTTGCCATAATCCCATCCTTTGAGATCGTACAACTCTGCATCCTTGCGAATCCGTTCTTTAAAATCTTCGTAATTTCTTTTTTCCTGTGGGGTCCATCCAGCTTCGGCAACGGCAGCGAGACGTGGTAACATCAGGTATTCGAGCACTGAGGGCTCAGTGACCCATTCGGTCCAGAAGTTAGCTTGTACACCTTTATAATAAGGTTGCAAGTCGGCATCCACATCTTTAAGCGGCTGATAGTTGTATACGGCCTCCACTGTTTCAGTTCCATGTCCCTGTGACATCGGTTCTGTGGAAAGCTTCGACTGTTTTCTATTGATATAGTAAGGAATTTGTGGACTTAAAATAGCGTTCATACCTTGTTTGGCTGCTTGTTTAGCGGCAGCATTCGCTCCGATCCATGCCATGACGGTGATGTCATTGCCTAAAATGCGGGTATTTCCGTGAAGCACTTCATTCCAGAATATCAGTTGGCGTTGCTGGCTGGCAGGTTTCGTGGCAATGTAATCTTTCAGTTGTTTATAGAAATAAATCTGCAAGTCCCTGAAATTGGTAGAACCTATTTCGCTTAGCAAGTTCTTGCATTCTTCATTCTTTTGCCATTTGTTGATGGGACATTCATCGCCTCCCAGATGAATATAGTTGAATGGAAACAATTCGGTGAGTTCATCTATCACGTCTTTGGCGAATTGCATAGCCTGAGGATTGGCCACATTGATTACATCCGTAGAGATTCCCTGTTGCAACCATACTTCATGTTTATTTTCCGGGTCGCATGCCAGAAATTCCGGATAAGTAGCGACAGCAGCCTGTGAATGTCCGGGGATATCGATCTCGGGAACGATTTCTATAAATTTCTTTTTCGCATAAGCTACAATCTCTTTGATGTCTTTCTGAGTATAAAAGCCGCCGTAACGTTCGCCGTCAGGTTTTACGTCACCATACGCCAGCACTTTGCTATTCCTCCATGCACCGGTTTCCGTCAGTTTGGGGTACTTCTTTATTTCGATTCTCCAGCCTTGGTCTTCTGTCAGATGCCAATGGAATCGATTCATTTTGTAAGTAGCCATCATGTCGATCACTCGTTTTATTTCATCTTTACCGAAGAAATGTCTGCCTTCGTCCAGCATAAAACCTCTCCATTCAAAACGGGGAGCGTCTTCAATCTCAACAGATGGGATGCTCCATTCTTGATGGCCGGACGGTGCTACGCCTGCCATTACGTTGCGAGGCATCAGCTGCTTTAGTGTTTGCAGCGCATAATAGAAACCTGCAGGGCGGGCGGCTTCAATCCGGATTTGTTCTTTTGAAACGTTCAGTTTATAAGCTTCGGGCGGAAGTTGCTGATTCAAATTCAGAATAATGGCGGCTTTGGCTTCTTTTTGAGTAGAAGAGACTTTGATGCCGGTTACTTTCTGAAACTCCTTTTTGAATGATTCGAAGACCATGTGGACACTGTCTCCCTGATAGGGAGTTACTTTGGCTTTCAGTTGGTTGCCAAATTCGAAACGTCCGTCTTTTACCGTAAGGTGAGCCGGTTGTGGGATGATGGCAATTTCTTGCGCTGTTGACATTTGCTTGCTAAGAACTAGCAATAGCAGGGGTAAAAAGTGTTTAATTTTCATGGTAATTGGGGGTATTTGAATAAAAAGTATAACAGCGGACGAAGATAGAAATAATAAATTAGAAAAGTGTGTCTTTCTGATTGTTTTGTTTGCTCTTTTTGATTTGTTTGATCAACGTTCCCTATAAATTTGCGTAATTTGATAATTTAGTGTTTCTTTGTACGATAATATAAGTCATGATAACTAACCCCCATTATTACAACTTATGAAAAACAACAAGATCTGTCTATTGGGAGCTTGCCTCCTGTGTGCTGTAACTGTCTTTGCGCAGAATGTAAGTCTGCAACCCCCTCCTCAACAACTTATTGTTCAAAACAAGACCATTGATCTGCCTGCTGTCTATCAGCTAAATGGTGAGAAAGAAGCGAATCCGCATGCCGTAAAGGTACTGAAAGAATTGCTTTCCGGTAAGCAAAGCAGTAAGCAGGGAATACTTATTTCCATTGGTGAGAAAGGCGACAAGAGCGTACGCAAATATAGCCGCCGGATTCCTAACCGTGAGGAAGGCTATTATCTCTCTGTGAATGAAAAAGAAATCGTACTGGCCGGAAATGACGAACGAGGTACCTATTATGCCTTGCAAACTTTCGCGCAGTTACTGAAAGACGGGAAACTGCCCGAAGTAGAAATCAAAGATTATCCTTCCGTACGATATCGGGGGGGAGTAGAAGGTTTCTACGGAACTCCGTGGAGCCATCAGGCACGCCTCAGTCAGCTGAAGTTTTATGGTAAAAACAAGATGAACACTTATATATACGGTCCGAAAGACGATCCGTATCATAGTGCACCCAACTGGCGCCTGCCATATCCCGACAAAGAAGCTGCCCAACTGCAAGAATTGGTGGTAGTAGCCAATGAGAACGAAGTTGACTTTGTATGGGCAATTCATCCGGGACAGGATATCAAATGGAATCAGGAAGACCGCGACCTTTTGCTTTCCAAATTTGAGAAGATGTACCAGCTCGGCGTTCGTTCGTTTGCCGTATTCTTCGATGATATTTCCGGTGAAGGTACCAATCCTCAGAAGCAGGCGGAGCTGCTGAACTATATTGATGAGAATTTTGCGCAGACGAAGCCTGATGTCAATCAACTTGTCATGTGTCCTACGGAATATAATAAAAGCTGGTCGAATCCTAACGGCAATTATCTGACTACGCTGGGTGAAAAGCTCAACCCTTCCGTTCAGATTATGTGGACGGGAGACCGTGTCATTTCTGACATTACCCGTGATGGCATGGCGTGGATTAATGAACGGATCAAACGTCCGGCTTACATCTGGTGGAATTTTCCGGTGTCCGATTATGTGCGCGACCATTTGCTCCTCGGTCCTGTGTATGGTAACGATACGACGATTGCCAAAGAAATGTCAGGTTTCGTAACGAACCCGATGGAACATGCCGAGTCATCTAAAATTGCTATCTATAGTGTGGCAAGCTATGCCTGGAATCCTGCCAAGTATGATACTTGGCAAACGTGGAAGGATGCGATTCGTACCATTCTGCCAAGTGCGTCGGGTGAACTCGAATGCTTTGCTATCCATAATTCCGACTTAGGACCTAACGGACATGGCTACCGTCGTGAAGAATCTCAGGACATTCAGCCTGCCGCCGATCGTTTCCTTAAAAGTTTTAAAGAAGACGGCAGCTATGATAAGGCGGATTTCGAAGCCCTCCGGAATACTTTCGAGCGTATGAAAGAGTCCGCTGATATACTGCTGACCAATACGGAAAACAAACCGTTGATTGCCGAAATTACTCCTTGGTTGCGTCAGTTTAAACTGATGGCTGAAACAGGAGAAGAAGTGCTGCAAATGGTAGAAGGTCGGAATGAATCTTATTTTCTGCGGAAATACAATCATGTGAAAGCTTTGCAGCAACAGATGTTTTATATTGACCAGACATCTAATCAGAACCCTTATCAGCCGGGAGTAAAGACGGCCACACGAGTGATAAAACCATTGATTGACCAGACTTTCGCTGCTGTTGTGAGTTACTACAATAAAAAGTATAATGCCCGTCTGGATGCTGTTACCGACTATATGCCACATAAGATAATCAGTAGTGTGGAGCAAATAAAGAACTTGCCTTTGCAGGTGAAAGCCAATCGTATACTTATCTCTCCTGCTAATGAGGTCGTGAAATGGGCACCCGGAAACAGTGTTGAAATAGAACTGGATGCGATCTGTCCGGGAGAGAATATTCAGATAAACTTTGGTAAGGATGCTCCTTGTACATGGGGACGTCTTGAAATCTCTGCGGATGGCAAAGAATGGAAAACGATCGATATGAAGCAGAAAGAAAGCAGGTTGTCGGCTGATTTGCAGAAAACTCCGTTGAAGTTTGTCCGGTTCACCAATGTGAGCAATGAAGAACAGCAAGTATATCTGCGTCAGTTTGTTCTGACTATAGAGAAAAAGTAAACCGTTTTACGCGGTTCAGCCTTGATGACTTATAAGAAGACAAGAAAGGGTAGGAGAAGTTCCTACCCTTTTTTTGATTTGCGATACTCCCTTGGTGACATTCCCATGATTTTGCTGAACAGGCGGGAAAAATAATAAGTATCTTCAATACCGATTTTATAGCATATCTGGTTGATTTTCATATCGGTGGTATCCAGCAGCAGGCAAGCTTGTTGTATTTTCAGCAGATTGAAGTACGTGAGCGGGCTATGTCCCGTCTGCTTTTTAAACAGCATTGAGAAGTGCGACGGAGAATATCCGATTTGCGTCGAGATTTCTTCAAGACTCAGATGTTTCTCCATATTTTCTTTCATATAGTGGATGGCAACATCCACTATCCTTTCATCTTCCACCTGGTTGGTGCCTGCATTGCGATATTGCTGGATATAGCGTAATGTTCCCAGATAAAAGTGGAACATCGAAAACGCGTAACGCAGATTCTCATTGCTGTAGCCGTTCTTCAGTGTGTTGAATATCTCTTCAAACAGATTGATCCGTGTACTGATGCGCGAATGTCGTTCGGGTTTGATGTCCATCGGACGGCCGGCATCCTTGGCATAGAATGGAGCTGCTGTTCCTTTGAAGTGAATCCAGTAAATAGTCCATGGAGTAGAAGGGTTGGAGGCGTATGAATGCGGGACACCTGCCGGAAGGATGAAATACTGGTTGGCAGAGACGTTATATTCCTGATCTCCGATCCGGTAAGAACCGGCCCCGTCTATACAATAGATAAAGACGAACTGATTGATGGGTTCTTTCCGTTCCCGAAAATGATACTTGGCTTTCGGATAATATCCGATGTCGGTGATATGCAGCATGGAGGTCAGCGGGTCTTCTTCCATCTTGTCAACGATCATACGGGGCAGGACTAGGGCTCTTTCTCCAGTAAATCCATCTTTTAGTTTTACCATAGCATATAATTGGTTATTCTGCACAAATATATAATAATGTATGGTATCTGTCAAATAATACATTGAAAATAAGATTGTCCATCTTTATAAAATGAAATTCTATTTTTTGTACCTGGGATGCCCCCTATCTTTGCAACACCAATTAATCAATCTTCTAGTGGTATGAAAAGTTATAATAAAAAGTTTGTCTATTCTATTTGTCTGGTTTCCGCGATGGGCGGTCTTCTGTTCGGATATGACTGGGTGGTCATCGGCGGAGCGAAACCTTTCTATGAACTCTATTTCGATATTGCCGATTCACCGACGATGCAGGGATTGGCGATGAGTGTAGCCTTGCTTGGCTGTCTGATCGGTGCGATGGTAGCCGGTATGATGGCAGACTGTTACGGGCGGAAGCCTCTTTTACTGATTTCCGCATTTATCTTTTTATCTTCTGCATACGCTACCGGAGCTTTTTCCGTATTTAGCTGGTTTCTGGTGGCCCGTTTTCTGGGAGGTATCGGTATCGGCATCGCTTCGGGATTGTCTCCGATGTATATTGCCGAAGTAGCACCGACTTCTATCAGAGGGAAACTCGTTTCACTCAATCAGCTGACTATTGTACTGGGTATTCTCGGTGCGCAGATAGCCAACTGGCTGATAGCCGAGCCTATTCCTGCCGACTTTACTCCTGCCGATATCTGTGCTTCATGGAATGGACAGATGGGATGGCGCTGGATGTTTTGGGGAGCAGCGTTTCCGGCGGCAGTATTCTTGTTGCTTGCCTGTTTTATTCCTGAGAGTCCCCGTTGGCTGGCTATGAAAGGAAAGAGGGAGAGGGCATGGAATGTGCTCAGCAAGATAGGTGGAAACCATTATGCGGAACAGGAACTTCAGATGGTGGAGCAAACCGGTTCTTCCAAATCAGAAGGCGGATTGAAATTGCTTTTCAGTCGTCCGTTCCGAAAAGTGCTGGTACTCGGTATCATAGTGGCTGTGTTTCAGCAGTGGTGCGGCACGAATGTGATCTTTAATTATGCACAGGAAATATTCCAGTCGGCAGGTTATTCGCTGGGAGATGTGCTCTTTAATATTGTAGTGACCGGTGTGGCAAATGTGATCTTCACGTTTGTGGCTATCTACACAGTCGAACGTCTGGGACGCCGTGTACTGATGCTTTTGGGAGCAGGCGGACTGGCCGGCATTTATCTGGTTCTCGGCACTTGTTATTTCTTCCAGGTGAGCGGATTCTTTATGGTCGTACTGGTGGTGTTGGCAATAGCCTGTTATGCCATGTCACTGGGACCTATCACATGGGTATTGCTGGCTGAGATATTCCCTAACCGTGTGCGTGGTGTCGCTATGGCAACCTGTACTTTCGCTTTGTGGGTAGGTAGTTTCACACTGACATACACGTTCCCTTTGCTGAACAGCGCACTGGGTAGTTACGGTACATTCTGGATTTATTCGGCTATTTGTCTCGTAGGCTTTGTCTTCTTCCGTCGGGCATTACCCGAAACCAAAGGAAAGTCACTGGAGACGTTGGAGAAAGATTTAATAAAATAAAACTAATTATATCATGGTAAAAGCGTGGAAAGAAAAGGTTGTAATCCCTACGTATGAGGTAGGTAAGCCTGAGAAGAATCCTATTTTCCTGGAGAAGCGTGTGTATCAGGGAAGTAGCGGGGTGGTTTATCCTTATCCTGTCATCGAGTCAATGTCCGATGAAAAGGTGGATAAGGAATACGATGCCATCTTTATTGAAAATGAATATATCAAAGTGATGATTCTTCCCGAGTTGGGTGGTCGTGTGCAAATGGCTTATGACAAAATCAAGCAACGTCACTTTATCTATTATAATCATGTGATTAAACCTGCGCTGGTAGGACTGGCAGGCCCCTGGATTTCGGGAGGCATCGAGTTCAACTGGCCCCAGCATCACCGTCCCAGTACCTACATGCCCGTAGATACGGCGATTGAAGAAAATGCAGACGGCAGCGTAACTGTGTGGGTCAATGAAATGGAACGTATGTTTCATCAGAAAGGGATGGCAGGTTTCACTCTTCGTCCGGGACATGCTTTTCTCGAAATCAAGGGAGTACTCTACAACCGTACCGAAGTACCGCAAACTTTCCTGTGGTGGGCAAATCCTGCCGTAGCGGTGAACGACCATTATCAGAGTGTATTCCCACCCGATATTAATGCGGTGTTCGATCATGGAAAGCGGGCCGTATCCAGCTTCCCTATTGCCACGGGCACTTATTACAAAATGGACTATTCTGCCGGAGTAGACATCTCTAACTATAAAAATATCAAAGTACCTACTTCGTACATGGCTGTCAATTCCCGGTATAATTTCGAAGGTGGATATGAGAACGATACGCATGCAGGTATGCTTCACGTAGCCAATCACCATATTTCTCCGGGTAAGAAGCAGTGGACATGGGGAAACGGTGATTTCGGTCGTGCCTGGGATCGTAATCTGACTGATGAAGACGGCCCATACATCGAACTGATGGCAGGTGTCTACACCGAGAATCAACCGGACTTTACCTGGTTGCAGCCTTACGAGGAAAAGAGCTTCGTGCAATATTTCCTGCCTTATCGTGAACTGGGAGTAGTCAAGAATGCAAGCAAGGACCTCTTGATGAACATAGAACCGGAGGGTGAAGATAAGGTGCGTTTCAAGATATTCGCCACTTCCGAGCAAACGGTTAAGGTAGTATTGAAAGGGGAGGACGGCACAGTATATTACAGCAAACAAGTAGTCATCACTCCGGAAGAATTGCTGGATGAAACGGTTGATGTGGCAGGTGAGAAGTTCAATAAACTGAGCCTCGAAATCACAGCAAATGGTAAGGAACTGCTTTACTGGCATGCCGAGCCGGAAGAGGTAAAACCGATTCCCGATGCTGCCGAAGCAGCCCTGTTGCCGGAAGAAATAAAGACAACCGAGCAACTCTATCTGACGGGCTTACACTTGGAGCAATACAGACATGCTACTTACAATCCGGTAGATTATTACGAAGAAGCCTTGCGTCGTGATCCGATTGACGTACGCAATAATAATGCGCTTGGACTGTGGTATATCCGTAAGGGGCGTTTCCGGAAAGCCGAACAATATCTGCTTACAGCAGTGAAGACCTTGCAGAAACGCAATCCGAATCCTTATGACGGAGAACCTCTTTACAATCTCGGACTTGCCTTGAAGTATCAGGGACGATATAATGAAGCATACGATCGTTTCTATAAATCATGCTGGAATGCAGCATGGCAGGATGCAGGCTATTTTGCCTGTGCTCAGATTGCTACTATGCAAGGTCGCTTGGAAGATGCTTTGGATGAAGTGGACCGCTCGCTTATCCGCAACTGGCATCATCACAAGGCACGTGCACTGAGAACTGCTATTCTTCGTCAGATGGGGAAAGCGAAAGAAGCTTTGCAGGTCATTGAAGACTCATTGGCTATTGATCAGTTCAACTTTGGTTGCCGTTATGAAAAGTATCTGATAACTCATGCCGCTGAGGACTTGCTGACTTTGCGGACAATGATGCGTGGCGAAGCCCACAACTATGATGAAATAGCACTCGATTATTGTAGTGCCGGTTGTTGGTCGGAAGCTGCCGGCTTATGGAATGTGGCGATTACTGAGAGTAGTGTGACTCCGATGACTTATTATTATCTGGGATGGTGTTTGACCCAAGGGAAACTTTCCGGTGCAAAGCAAGCATTTGCCGATGCAGCCCAAGCATGTTCCGACTACTGTTTCCCTAATCGCCTGGAAGCAATACTTGCCTTGCAGTGTGCTATGGAGCAAAATCCGAATGATGCGAAAGCTCCTTATTACCTGGGCAATTTGTACTACGACAAGCGCCAGTACGACTTGGCACTTGAAGCATGGGAAACTTCGGCTAAACTGGATGACAAGTTTCCGACGATATGGCGCAACCTGGCTTTGGTCAACTTTAACAAGAAGAACGAAGAAGCAAGAGCCATCGAGTATATGGAGCGTGCTTTCCGGCTCGATAAGACTGACGCGCGTGTGTTGATGGAATTAGATCAGCTTTACAAGCGTGTCCGCCGTTCACATGCCGAACGTTTGGCGTTCTTACAGCAATATCCCGAACTGATAGCACAACGTGACGATCTGGTATTGGAAGAAATCACTTTGTTGAATCAGACAGGAGAGTACGAAAAAGCGAAAACATTGCTTGATGCACACATCTTCCATCCGTGGGAAGGTGGAGAAGGAAAAGTGCCGGGACAGTATCAGTTTGCCCGCGTAGAACTGGCGAAGAAAGCACTCGAAGCCGGTAATTACAGTCAGGCTATCCCGCTTCTGGAAGAATGTCTGGAATATCCGCACCACTTGGGTGAAGGCAAACTACATGGTGCGCAGGAGAATGACTTCTATTACTTTATGGGTTGCGCTTATGAAGGTCTGGGGCAGAGTGACAAAGCGGCAGAATGTTGGGAACAAGCCATTGTCGGTCCTACCGAACCGGCTGCAGCTATGTACTATAACGATGCAAAACCTGATAAGATATTCTATCAGGGACTGGCATTACTGAAACTCGGTCGTATGGATGAGGCTAACGGACGCTTTCATAAACTGACTTCTTATGGTGAAAAGCATTTGTTTGACAAGATTAAGATGGATTACTTTGCAGTATCACTACCCGATTTATTAATTTGGGAAGATGATCTGACAATACGTAATGTCATCCATTGCAAATATATGATGGCATTGGGTTACTGGGGATTGAATCAGAAAGAAAAATCTGTTCGCTTGCTGGGTGAGGTGGAGAAATTGGATATCAATCATCAGGGCATTCAGGCTTTCCGTAGCCTGATAGGTTAAGAGTTCCGGTTTGGTACTGACCAAGTTTTGCTTCCTGCTTTGCAAACTTCTTTTGTTCCCATAGCAAAGTTGGTTTTGTCCTAAAGCAAACTATAAACGCAAGTTTCATTTTTATAATCAAAGCTTGCAATTATAAAAATGAAACTTGCGTTTTTACAATCAAAGCTTGCAATTATAGTTTATATCCGATAAAAGATAAGTTTACATAGGGAGAAAAGGAAGTTTTCCCCTTATACAGCATAACTTTTCCGGGCTTATTCAAGGCAGCAGGCAACAAGTGTTCATGTAAGAGCCTGTAAGATATCGTTTCACGGGATAAACTTCACACACACGGGCTTATCTACTTTTATATTTTGATGTATGTCTGTCAGCAATCCCGTGTCTGCATCTCTTTTATAGACCTGAATCATATTGCTGTCCCGACAGGCGACTAACAGGTATTTTCCGTTGGGAGTAATAATAAAGTTGCGTGGATGAATCCCTGTCAGCTGATAACCGGCCTTTGTCAGCATGCCGTTTTCCGGATGAATGCTGAAGATCGCTATTCCGTCCGCTTTCAGGCGATTGCTTGCATACAGGAATTTACCATCCGGGCTGATGTGGATATCCCCGCTTCCTTTGGCTCCTGCTGTGTCAGCAGCTATTGTCTGGATTTCTTTTAGGTTTCCGTCGTTATATTCAAATGCGATTACTGTCCCCGACAGTTCGTTAATGAGATACGCATAGTGTCCGTTCGGTGCGAAAGTCAGGTGGCGGGGACCCGACCCTGCTTCTACTTTATAAGAAGCCGGATTTCCTTCTTTCAGGAGGATCTCTTCATTATCAGGTTTGGCGTTCGGATGGATGATAAACTTATGTATCTGATCCGTACCCAGATCGTCGGCAAACAAGTATTTACCGTCCGGTGTGATGCGGACACAATGCAGGTGCGGTTTCTCCTGACGCTCCTTGTCTGCTCCCGAGCCTTTGAACTTCACTACCGTAGAAGCGGGGAGGAGCGAACCGTCTTTATCAATCGGAAAAACAGAAATGCTTCCTCCGCTGTAATTGGCAGTGATCACATTACTGCCGTTGGTGATGATGTAGCAAGGATCTTCGCCTTCGGTTTTCTGCGTGTTCAGTAGCCGGAAAGTGCCCTCTTCCTTATTGAAAGCAAATGCGTTGGCAGCAGCTTGATCATTGCTGAACTCACTGACTGCATAAATAAACTTTCCGTCGGCAGACGGTACAAGATAAGATGGGTTTTCTACTTCCGCCTCGCTGAGCGCAGTTGCCGTTCCGTTTTCTTCGTTGAACCGGAAACTGTAAAGGCCCTTACTGTCTCCCGAAGTGTAAGTACCGACAATCATTGTCAGTTCCGGTTCTGCTTCATGGGAACTTTCGGTTCGGGAAGTTTTTTTTGATGTACAACTAGATGTGGCCATACCGATAATACAGATTGTTGCAAGAATTTTTAGCATATATAGATTCTTTTCAGTTTGATTGCTATTTCTTTAACTGCGGCAATTTCACTTCTGTGATCCCGATTCGGTCGTCACCCAGCACAATGCGTAAATCACTGGCAGTTGTCCCTTTGAAATGAAAATCCAAGAGCTTGTTATACTCTTTTACGATACCGGAATAGACGGTGAGGAACTGTCCTCCACCACTGGATAGTTGTATCTCGAAATTAGTATCCAGTCCATTTTCGCGGCTGAAAGCTATGGATACACCGTCTACTTTGGCTCCGTTCTGTAAGGCAAAGGTAATGTAATCTCCTTTATTACCCTCCCAGGAAGTAGTTAAATTATTGTCTATTACATTATTTGCTGTTTCGGCGTTGGTGCTGGCGCTTACCGGACTACTGTCTTTTTCAGCTTCGGTGGCAGGTATATGACCGGGTTCCACTACCGTCAGTGTGCCGTTCAGACGGATATCGGTAGAGGAAGCTCCGACCATCAGCGTGAAATCTCCCGGTTCTACTACCCAGTGCATATCGGCATTGAGCAATTCCAGTGCTTTGCGGTCAATAGGGAAAGTTACTTCCTTCGTTTCACCCGGTTGCAGGTGAACTCGTTCGAATCCGGCAAGGTTCTTTTCGTAAGTAGTGACGCTGCTTAGTACATCGCGTACGTAAAGCTGCACTACTTCGTCTCCCGCCCGTTTGCCTGTGTTTGTCACTTTGCAGGTGACGAATGTTTGCTGGTTAGGAGTGATGATGGCGGGAGAGATTTTCAAATCACTATATTCAAAAGTGGTGTAACTCAGTCCGTATCCGAACGGATATAATGCACCGTTGGCACGAGACATATTGCCTTCCATTCCCGGATTCTTGCCTCCGTCTATTTGTGAAGAGGGCTTGCAGGGGAAGTTGAAAGGTATCTGGCCTACCGTTTTCGGGAAAGTGACGGTCAGTTTTCCACCGGGATTGTACTCTCCGAAAAGTACATCTGCTACCGCCTTTCCACCTTTCGAACCCGGATACCATGCTTCGACTATGGCAGGAACAAACTTATCTGCCCAGTTGATAGAAAGCGGACGACCATTGATAAGAACGAGTACAACCGGCTTTCCCGTAGCTGCTACTGCTTTCAGCAAATCGAGCTGACGACCGGGAAGATCGAGACTGCTGCGGGATTTGTTCTCTCCGCAAGTGCGTTGCCCACCTCCCAAAACGACTACAGCTACATCCGCCTGCTTCGCTTGGTCGACAGCTTTTTCTATTTCTTTCTGCTCTTCATCGGTCAGAGGATAATCAATCAGTTCCGATTCCGGCCAGTTGGCATCTACCAGATCACAGCCCTTTGTGTAGAGTACTTCTGCCTTTCCTTTCATCTTTTCCTGAATACCTTTCAGTACGGAAGTGACCTCCACAGCCAGTGGACCGTAATGAGTCAGTGCATACGAATGTTCGTCTGCGTTCGGACCGCAGACTGCTATTTTTTGAATGCCCGAAGCATCTAACGGCAATATGTTTTTATCATTTTTCAGTAGTACGATAGATTCCCGGGAAGCCTGCAAAGCTATTTCCTCATTGGCTGCCTTCTCCACTTCTTCATCAGCCCCTTTCAAATCAATCTGGTAAGGATGATCGAATAATCCGACGAGGAACTTGACTCTCAGAATATCCCGTACACGGTCGTTGATGACCTCCTCGCTCAGTCCTCCTTCTTTGACCAGCTCCCTTAGTGGTAATACATACGAATCCGGTGAGCGGAAAGTACAGCGCACATTCAGTCCGGCTTCCACGCTTTGGCGTACCGCTTCTTTCATGTCCTTGGCTGTTCCGTGTTTGGTATAAAGGTATTCTACCGCATCACTGTCCGAAACCACATATCCACGGAAACCCATTTCTCCGCGCAGACGGGTGGTAAGCCAGTAATAACTGCTTTGAATCGGGAATCCGTCATAGTCATTGTATGAGCTCATGACTCCCAATAATCCGGCTTCGCGGATAACCCGCTTGAAAGGATAGACATGGATCATTTCCACTTCACGTGGCGACATTTGCGGGTCGACACGTGCCATGCCTTCGCGTGCTCCTTTATTATTACTATAGGTGATAAAGTGCTTTCCGGTTGCTGCTATCTGATGGTTGTGTTGCATACCACGTACCATTTCTATACCCAGTTCGGCAACCAGATAAGGAGACTCGCCGTATACTTCTTCGTAGCGTCCCCAGCGTTGGTCGCGACCTACGTCCAATATAGGTGCATACACATTGGTATATCCCAACATGCGTGCTTCCCGTCCGGTGATCAGCCCTACCTGGTGAATCAGCCGGCGATTCCAGGTATGTCCCAGCCCCAGTTGGGTAGGGAAGTTGGTAGCTTTATAACTTTCCACTCCGCGAATCCCTTCATTGGTGAAGTCGGTGGGAATGCCGAGTCTTGTTTCTTCTATAAAAAATCGCTGGACTTCATTCAATGCCCAGGCATGGCGGGAGGCGGGCCATATGTTTTCATTGTCGGAGGGAGGAAGTCCCCATTGCTGAAAACCATTCAGATGTTCGTCAATAGCTCCGATTCCGTCTTTCCACAGTTGGTTTTTCCATTCGGGAGTAGGCAGATCATCCTTTAATACTCTTTTGTATCCATAAAGCGTCACCATCTGACATGTTTTTTCTTCCAGTGTCATTTGGCTGAGCAGGTCTTCTATACGTGCGTCGATTGTGGCAGTCGGATCTTCGTACACGTCTTTGATTCCATTCTTGTTAAAGTCAATCCATCCTTTCTTATACATTTCTGTGCGGACAGGTTTATAAACAGCAGGTGTTTTAGTTGCCTTCTGTGCAGATAACAATGTGCTGCTTCCCAGAAAGAGTGCGGTGAATAAAAGTTTCTTCATGGTATATGATATCTTGTTTTTGATTTCTGCCTGTAAAGATAATGCCACTTATCGGAAAATAACAGCAATTTTCGTACAAATTGCCTGCACTGGGAGTCCATACAAGTGAGGTGAATATAATATTTGCTAATGAAAAGCCGGGAATAGGAAAACATTTCTTATCTTTGCAGCGTATTTAAAATTTCAGACCGTTACAAAGTCATGGGGTTGACTGGATTTGACAGCGGGCAGAAATGGTAGGTAAGCATGCAGTGGGTCGGTAATTTCCACTTAAATCTCAGTTATCAAAACTTTATCTGGCGAAACTAATTACGCTCTTGCTGCTTAATCGAATCACAGTAGATTAGCTTAATCCAGACACTAGGTGTCAGGACGAGACATCACTCGGAAGCTGTTGCTCCGAAGCATTCCGGTTCAGTGGTGCAGTAATATCGGGGATAGTCAGAAGCGGCCTCGCGTTTTTGATGAAACTTTAGAGGATAAGGCAGGAATTGATGGCTTTGGTTCTGCTCCTGCACGAAAATTTAGGCAAAGATAAGCATGTAGAAAGCTTATGATTTCCTCGTTTGGACGAGGGTTCGATTCCCTCCAGCTCCACAAATAAAAATGGTAAGTCCTTGAACTGCTAAAGTTCAAGGACTTTTGTTTTACCAGATATTCTCTCTTAATTTCCAACTACTTAGGTAGTTGTCACCGAATCGTATACAATAACGTGATGAAAATGAAAAGCATCTGTAAAGCTGTAATCTCTGTTTACGTAAAGGTTTACGTACCTTTTTACTTTCTTTCCTTTTCCTTTTATATGCAATTCTTCTACTTTTGGCCATGTAAATCTATTTAAAACCAATTCTAATATTATATTTATGGAAAGAAGCCTCTTTAAATTTGCTC
>ERZ1027194.707-NODE-707-length-16233-cov-4.961924_pt1 | contig 16233 bp, 13 predicted proteins | sample MGYA00519246_ERZ1027194 | MGnify/ENA primary metagenome ERZ1027194 (study PRJEB26926, sample SAMN06164505) | human gut metagenome | biome: ENVO:00009003; feature: ENVO:2100002; material: ENVO:00002003 | host: Homo sapiens | place: USA | collected 2012 ...
AGATGCACTTCCTCTACGTGCTCGTCGATGCACGGCTGGAGCCCCAGCGCATCGACCTGGATTTCTTCGGGCTGCTCGGACGCGAAGGGGTGCCTTTCGGCATCGTCTTTACCAAGATCGACAAGCTTTCGGCCGCACAGTTGCGGCGCAACCTGGATCGCTACCGCTCGACGCTGCTCGAACAGTGGGAGGAGTTGCCTCCGATCTTCTGCGTCTCGAGCGCCGACCGCCGCGGACGGGAGGAGATTCTGGCCCATATCGAAAAATGTTTGACCGATTGTTCATAAATGACGGACCCGCAGGTCCGTTTTTTTCATCCCTTATGCTATCTTTGTCGCACCAAACGCTCCAAATACCATGGCCATCCACAAAATTAAATTCTTCACCGGTCGCAACTCGCAGTACCTCGCCGAAAAAATCGTCGCCAGCTACGGCACCTCGCTCGGCAAGTCGGAAGTGCTCCAGTTCAGCGACGGCGAATTCCAGCCCTGCTACAACGAATCCATCCGCGGCTGCACGGTCTTTATCATCCAATCGACGTTTCCGCCGCTGGACAACCTCATGGAACTGCTGATGATGGTCGATGCCGCCCGCCGCGCCTCGGCCTACAAAGTCATCGCCGTCATGCCCTATTTCGGGTGGGCGCGGCAGGACCGCAAGGACCGACCCCGCGTGCCGATCGGCGCGAAGCTGGTGGCCAACATGCTCGTCGCGGCGGGCGTGGACCGCGTGATGACCATGGATCTGCACGCCGACCAGATTCAGGGTTTCTTCGACGTGCCGGTGGACACGCTCTACGCCAGCGGCATCTTCATCCCCTACATCCGTTCGCTCGGCATCGAGGACCTCTCGATCGCCGCCCCCGACATGGGCGGGGCGAAGCGGGCCAACACCTACGCCAAATGGCTCGAGACGCCCATCATCATCTCCCACAAGGAGCGGGCGAAAGCCAACGTAGTCGGTAAGATGACCGCCATCGGCGAGGTCGAAGGGCGCAACATCATCATCGTGGACGACATGATCGACACGGCCGGCACGATCTGCATGGCCGCCGACATGCTCATGGCCCGCGGCGCCAAAAGCGTCCGCGCCGCCATCACCCACCCCATCCTCTCGGGCGAGGCTTATGAGAAGATCGCTGCCAGCGCTCTGCAGGAGGTGATCGTAACGGACACCATTCCTCTGCGCGAAGGCAAGGACCTGAGCAAGTTCACCGTCCTCTCGGTGGCCGACCTGTTTGCCGACGTGATCGAGCGGGTGCACAACTACAAAGAGATTTCGTCGATCTTCTTCAAATAGCGACCGCCCGTTTCCATCACTGGGGCAGCGGATTCCCGCAGGCGTGCACGGCTGAAAACCGCCGGGCATGACAGAAAGCCGGGCGTGGCAGAAAGCGCCGGGCATGGCAGAAAGTCGGGCGTGGCAGAAAGCCGGGCATGGCAGAAAGTCGGGCATGGCAGAAAGTCGGGCATGGCAGAAAGTCGGGCGTGGCAGAAAGCCGGGCATGACAGAAAGCCGGGCATGACAGAAAGCCGGGCCGCAAGAAGTGGCGGGACACGATGTCAAGGCGGGAGAGAATCGGGGTGCATCGTCGGGAAGACGTCGGCGGCGAAGACGGCCGGCGCACGAACGAACCGTGCAGCAACCCGGCACGACAGAGAACCCGACCGTATCCCGGGATGCGAAACCGGCACCGCGCCAAGCCGAATAAGAACGAACGCTCCCCGCAGCAAGCTGTGGGGAGCGTTCCCGTTTCGGGCGGAGTCCTATTTCAGCGGGCTGTCCGGCTCACGCGACATGACCAGATAGAACATGCGGTCGAGGAATGCCGGAGCAAATTTCTTCACGAAGTGGGTCGCGCGGCCTTCGCTCTCCATCAGACAGAGGCGTTTGCGGCGCAGGATACCCCGTGCGACGATGCGGGCCACCTGGTCGGCGGTCATCATCTTCCCCTCGTTGCGGGGGGTTTCGCCCTGGCTCGTACCGTCGGCGGTGAGGGCGGCGAATCGAACGTTCGACGCCGTGAATCCCGGGCAGGCGATCATTACGTGGAGTCCTTTTTTGAGGTTTTCGATGCGCACGGTCTCGAGGAACCCCGTCATGGCGAATTTCGATGCCGAGTACCCCGTGCGGCCGGGGAGACCGTGGAGCCCCGCCACCGAGGAGATGCCCACCAGCGAACCCTTCGCCCGCTGCAAATAGGGCAGCGCGTATTTCGTACAGTAAACCGTTCCCCAGAAATTGACGTCCATCAGCCGGTGCAGCACGGCGAGATCCACCTCGTCGAAGAGCGCACGCATCGAGAGCCCCGCGTTGCAGACAAGCACGTCCACCCCGCCGAAAGCCCGGACGGTCGCCTCGACCAACTCGCGGCACTCCTGCTCGCTCGTCACGTCGGTCGCGCAATATTCGGCCACGCCGCCCGTCTGCCGGATCGAGCCGGCGACGAGCTGCAATTTCTGCAAGCTGCGGGCCGCGAGCATCACCCGGGCTCCGCAGGCCGCAAAGTGGCGGGCCAGCGCCTCTCCGATCCCCGACGAAGCGCCGGTGACGATCACCGTTTTATCCCTGAAATCCTTCATCTATCTTCGTTTATGGTTACTTCGAGCATATCGTAGGCCAGATGCACCCCCGGCGGCAGCGCAGGCTCCGTCTCGGCATAAAGGCCGATTTCGTGGGACATGTGCGTCAGGTAGGCTTCGCGGGGAGCGACGCGGCGGATAAGCTCCAACGCCTCGGCGACGTTGAAATGCGAGTAGTGCGGCTCGAAACGCAGCGCATTGACCACCAGCACCTCGACGCCACGCAGCTTTTCGACCTCCGCGTCGGCGATGGTCTTGAAGTCGGTCAGGTAGGCCAGCTTGCCGATCCGGAAGCCTGTCACCTCGAACCGCTCGGAGTGGTGCCCCGACACGGGGACCACCTCCACCCCCTTGACCCGAAAAGGCTTTCCCGGCACGATCGTGCGCAGCTCGATTTCGGGTACGCCGCGGTATTTGTCGGCTGCGAAAGCGTAGTCGAAATCCTTGCGCACGCAAGCCAGCACGTGTTCCGTGCCATAGAGGTCGATCCGGTGGATGACGGGAAAATCCACGAAGTTGAACGCCCTGACGTCGTCCAAACCTCCGATATGGTCCTTATGCTCATGCGTGAGCAGGATGGCGTCGATATGCCGCACGCCCGTGCGGAGCATCTGGTAGCGGAAATCGGGTCCCGCATCGATGACGAGCCTCACCTCCCCGCACTCGATCATGGCCGAGGTGCGCAGGCGCCGGTCCCGCCGGTCGACGGAGGTGCAGACCCGGCAGCGGCAGCCGATGATGGGCACGCCCTGCGAGGTGCCCGTTCCGAGAAAGGTGAGTTTCATGTGCGCAAATGTAACAAAAATCCCGCTACATCGGGATGCAAAATGCCGACAAACCGGCGGCCGGACACCGTTTCCTGTGTCCGGCCGCCGCAAGCCGCAGGAGAAGCCGCCGGTTAGACGGCTACATGCCGCATTCGACGTTCCAGACGAAGGCCCGGGAGCCCTGCATCCGCGTGGCCGCGTCCATCTCGCGGAACGCATCGAGCAGCCCCGCAACCTGGTCGTCCTCGACCACGGCGAGGATCGACGCATTCATCGATGGCCACGCATGCGTGCCGTAATGGGGTTCGCCGTCCACCGAGCCGCGCCCTTCGGTGAGGGCCCAGCGGGTGAAGCCGCGGATGCCCCGCTCGTCCAGAATTCCGTTCACCCGGTCCGTCAATGCCTGGTTGTAGGATAAGAATACCGCTTTCATACCATTATTTATTGAAATTATCGGCCTGGTGACTGGCCTGAAGTTTTGCGATGCGCTGGCGCTCCTTGCGCTGCGAACGATTGACCATCACCGAATAGAGGGCCGGCACGATGAACAGCGTGAGGATCGTCGAGCAGGTGAGGCCGCCGATCACGGCGATACCCATGGGCTGCCAGGTCTCCGACCCGGCCCCCGTACCGATCGCCAGCGGCACCATGCCGAGGATGGTCGTAAAGGAGGTCATCAGCACCGGACGCAGACGGCTCTTTCCGCCGGCGATCACAGCGTCGAAAACGCCCGCACCGCGCTCGATCAGCAGGTTCATGTAGTCCACCATCACGATACCGTTCTTGGTGACGATGCCCACCAGCATGATCGCGCCGATCAGGGCGATGAGCGACAGGGGCGTCGAAGTCATCCAGAGGGCCACGAAGACGCCCGTGAAGGCGAACGGGATGGTGAACATGATGATGAACGGGAACTTGAGCGACTCGAACTGCGTGGCCATGACGATATAGACCAGAATCACGATCAGGCCGAAGAGCATCAGCAGGTCGGAGAAGGCGTCGCCCTGATCCTCCACTGTGCCGCCCACCTCGAGATCGACCCCTTCGGGTGTCGGGTACTCGTCGATGAGCTGCTGCGCCCGGGCCACGACTTCGCCCAGGGCGACGCCGGCGCCCAGCGACGACTTGACGGTAATCACGCGCTGACGGTTTTCGCGCTCGATGGTCGGGGCGGCGTACTCCTCCTGCACGAAGCCGACCTCGCGCAGTTTGACGGGCCTGCCGGCCCCGTTGTAGAGCGTGATGTTCTCCACGTCCTCGATGCTCGTGCGGAAAGGCTCGCCGTAACGCACCACGATGTCGTACTCGTCGCCGTCCTCCCGGTATTTGGAGGCCACCAACCCGTCGATGCGGTTGCGGACGAACTGCGAAGCCGTGGAGCTGTTCATCCCGTAATAGGAGAGGCGGTCGCGGTCGAACACCACGTTGAACTCGGGCCGCAGGTCGTCGCGCGAAAGCTGCACGTCGCGCGTGCCGGGAATCGCCGCCATCTTGGCCTTGAGGTCGTTCGCCACCGTGTTGGTCTCCTCCATATCATAGCCGAAGACCTTGATATCGACCGTGCTTGTGCCGCTCATACTTCCGGTCTGTCCGCCGGGAGTGACCGTGTACTGCCGCACTTCGGGAATCCGGTCGAGCTCCTCGCGCAGCAGGTCGGAAATCCGGTAGATCGAACGCTCGCGTTCGGTCGAGCGGGGCAGGCGCAGGTTGTAGTTGATGATATGCGAACCAGTCGTCTGCATCGCCGCGAAAGCGTTGTCCGAGGAGTTGGCGCCCGACGAGGCGGAAACGAGCACGATCTCGGGGAATTTCTCGTAGATGATGCTGTCAATCTGCCGCGCGACGCGGGCCGTGTATTCCACCGAAACGTTCTGCTCCAGTTCGACCGTGGCCGAAATGCGGCCGTTGTCCGAAGGCGGGAAAAACTCCGTCGGCACCCGCGTGAGCAGCAGCAGCGAGACCACGAAGAGTCCCATCATGGAGAAGATCGTGATGCGCCGGTGGTGAACCACCCAGTCGAGCGCACGCCCGTAGGCGTTGTCGAGCCACATGAGCGCCTTGTCGATCGGCTTGTAAACGATGCCGAGGCCTTTGTAGTCATGCTCCCCGCCCTCCAGTTTGAGGATATAGGCCGACATCATCGGGGTGAGCGAAATGGCGGCGAGCGTCGAGACGCAGACCACGATCGAAACGATCCACCCCAGCTCGCGGAACAGGATACCCGCCATGCCCGGCACCATCGTCAGGGGCAGGAACACCGCCACGACCACCAGCGTGGTGGCGATGACCGACAGCCACACTTCATTGGTCGCGTAAATGGCCGCCTCCTTGGGCGAAGAGCCCCGCTCGATGTGGGTCGTGATATTCTCCAGCACCACGATCGCGTCGTCCACGACCATACCGATGGCGATCGAGAGCGACGAAAGGGAGATGATGTTGAGCGTCGATCCGGTGGCGAACAGGTAGATGAACGAACAGATGAGCGAGACGGGGATGGTCATGCAGATGATGAAAGTCGCCCGCCAACGCCCCAGGAAGGCCATCACCACCAGCACCACGAAGATGAAAGCGAACATGATGGTCTCGGAAAGCGAGCGGATGGAGTCCGTAATCTCCTGCGAGCCCTCGAAGATCAGCTCCATCTTCACGTCTTTGGGCAGCGTTTTGGCGATCTGCGGCAGCCGCCGTCCGATCTCCTTGACGATATTGACCGTATTGGAACCCGACTGCTTCTGGATCATCACGCGCACGCCCAACTGCCCGTTTACGCGCTCATCCATGGTGGCCTTCTCGAGCGTGTCGCGGATTTGGGCCACGTCGCTGAGCATCACCGTGCGGCCCCCGGCATTGGATATGACCACCCGGCGCAGGTCGTCCTCGCTCGAGGTGAACTCGCCGTCGGCCTTGATGTTGAACGTGTTGTTGCCGATGTCGATCGTGCCGCTGGGAATATTGACGTTTTCGGCAGCGATGATATTGCCCAACTGCTCGACCGTCAGGTTGTAGGCTTCGAGCTTCTTGGGATCGACGTTTACCTGCACCTCCCGCTCGGGAGCGCCCATGATGGTCACGGCGCCCACGCCGTCCACGCGGTTGAGCACATTGACGAGCTTGTCGTCCAGGATTTTATTGAGCGCCGGATAGCTCTCGTCGGCGGTGATGGCGAGCATCATCACCGGAATCATGGAGGTCGAGAACTTGAAAATGGTCGGATACTCCACGTCGTCGGGCAGCATCGAGAGGCTTCGGCTCACCACGTCGCGTATCTCGTTGGCCCCTTCGTCCAGGTCGGAACCGTACTCGAACTCCACGGTGATGAGCGACACGTTGTCCTGCGACTTGGAGGTGAGCTTCTTCAGGTTGCTCACCGTGTTGAGGTTATCCTCGAGCACACGGGTGATGTTGGTCTCGATATCCGCGGCATTGGCGCCCGGATAGGTCGTAATGACGCTGATCTGCGGAATCTCGATCTCCGGGTACTGGTCCACGGCCAGGTTGCTCAGCGAGAAGAGTCCGAAGACCATCAGGCCGACAAATATGAGGACGGTCGAAATGGGCTTCCGTACCGCGCTTTCGTAAATCTTCATCGTTTCGGATCGTTAGTTTTCCTTCACTTCCACCTGCACGCCGTCGCTCAGCTTCGACAGGGCCGTGACGGCCACCTGCTCGCCGGGTTCCAGCCCCGTGAGGATATCCACTTCGTCCCCCACCTGGCGGCCGACCTTCACGGCACGCCGCTCGGCCACGCCGTCACGGACCACATAGAGGTACTTTTCGGACGATCCCACCTGCTTCTGCACGGCCACGTCGGGCACCAGCACGCCCTGCTTGCGGCCCATGTCGAAAGTCGTGCGGGCGTACATGCCCGGACGCAGCGTTTCGGCGTCGTTGGGAACCTTTACCTCGACGGTAAAGGTGCGGGTTGCGGGATCCAGCGCCGGATAGATCAGCGACACCGTGCCCCTGAACTCCCGGTCGGGGAAGAGCTCCACATGCAGATCGACCGGCATGCCGACTTTCACGTCACGGAAATACTGTTCCGATACGTTGGCGATCACCTTGAGCGGATTGATCTGCATGACGTGCAGGATGGGGGTATTGGTAAACAGGTCGCCCGGCTCGTTGTTGCGGGCCGTCACCACCCCCGTCAGGGGCGAGCGCACCTCGATGTTCTTCATCAGGTTGCCGACCACCTCGCGTTGCACGTCCAGCGTGGCCTTGGCCTGCTCGATCTGCTGCGTCGAGATGCCGCCCGCCTCATAGACCGGCAACAGGCGGTTGTAGTCGTCCTCGAGCGTGCGCAACTGCACCATCTGCTGGTTGTACTGCGTGGGGTCGAGCGTGAGGAGCAGTTGGCCCTCCCTGACTTTGGAACCGACATCGACCAGGATGCGGTCGATATGCACGCCCGATGCAGCCGGGGTGATGTCGTTCTCCTTGTAGGGCTGTATCTCGGAGGTATAGACCTCCGACAGGACGATTTCGGCCGAGCGCGCCGGAACGGTTTTGGTGAGCACGCCGGCCGGAGCCTGCGTTTCGACGACATTCCTGCCCTTACCCGAGCATCCGGCCAAAGCAGCTGCCACGGCCATGAATACGAAAACTCTTTTCATACGTTCTTTCTATTTCTATTCTTTGCTTTCTTAGTTGCGTGTCCCGGAACGCCATTCGCGGCCCATGATCCGGTCGTATTCGGCCTTGGCCGACAGGTAGTCGTAGATGGCCTGCGAGAAGTTGAGCTGGGCCTGCGTCTGGGCGAGCTGCGCGGTGTTGAGCTCCAGGATCGTCCCGGCACCGGCGCGGTAGCGCGTGTCGGAAATCGAGTAGGCCTTGGCAGCCTGTGCGACCGTCTTTTCCTGTGCGAACATGGTTTCGCGGGCGGTGAGCAGGTCGTTGATGGCCGAGCGCACCTGCACGTCGATCTGCTGGCGGGCATACTGGCGCTGCAAATCGAGCTGGGCCATCGTATTCTTGATCTCGCGCGAGCGGTTCATCTTCGTGAGGCCCGAGAAGAGGGGCACCGAAACCTGGATGCCGGCCGAAACGGGATGCTGCCACCAGAAGGGATTGCTGCCCGCCGGCACCGACGCACTCCCCCCGGTCATATCCCCGAACGAGAAACGCCCCATGTCGTTGCCGGTGATGGTCACCGTTCCGAACGCCGACACGGTCGGCAGGCGGCTGGCGTTGGCGGTCCGAAGCTGGCGGTCGAGCAGCTCGGCCTGGAGTTCGAGCGAGCGCAGCTCGGAGTTCTCCGAAAGATCGGTCGAAAGGTTGTCCACCCCGAGCAGCACCTCGTCGCGCAGGCTGTCCAGATCGCCCGCCACCTCGATCTCCACATCCTCCGGAATCGAGAGGTACATTTTGAGCATCAGCTTCGAGAGGGCGATCGAATTTTCGGTCTGGAGAATCGTCGGCCGCAGGTTGCTCAACTGCACCTCGGCCGTCAGCAGGTCGTATTCCGACATCAGGCCGTTTTCATATTGCACGCGCGTGTCGTCCACCGTGCGCTGTACGTTGGCCTCCGACTCGCGCAGCACCTCGAGCGACTGCTCCGCCAGCAGGATATTGAAGAACGCTTTCCTCACTTCGGCCGTCAGGTCGATGCGCGATGCGCGGGCGCTCTCCACAGCGGCCTCAGCCTGCACGCGATTCATTTTGAGCGTGCGGTAAACGGCCGGTGCGAACAGCGGCAAAGCCACGTCGCCCGTGGCGCTGAGCGTGTTGTCCGCGCCGAACGAGATCCCCTTGGCCGCCTCCTGCTTGACGATCGATCGGGTGTAGTTGCCGCTGACCGACACCTGGGGCAGCAACGCGCCCCACGTCTGGCGTTTGACATAATCGTACCGCTCCACCTCCAGTTCGGCGATCCGGATCGTCGGGTTTTCGCTCAGGGCGATTTCGAGCGCCTCGTCGAGCGTCAGGCGAAGTTGCGCCTGCGAGCCGGACAGCCCTGCGACGAGCGCGCAGGCCGCCAGCAGCCATCGTTTCATACCTCTCATATTTCCTTGTTTTCTTCGTTGTTACTCGACAGATGATACCGCGTAAGGTAGTCGTCGATCAGCTCCAGTCCGCGGGCGGTCGAAATACCCCGGAAAAAGTTGCTCACGATCTGCACGAACGCCTCCCGCTCGGACATCCCTTTTGGGATAATCAGGTCGCGCCGCACCACCAGGGCCGACGCGGTGTAATAAAGCAACGATATGGCCAGTTCGATATTGATGCCCCGCACGAACAAACCGTCCGCGATTCCCTTTTCGAGCCGCAGCCGCAGCTCTTCTGTCCGCTTGCAGAGGTACGCCTCGGTCAGCTTGTCGTGCACCTCCGGGTAGAATTTTTTGAGGTTGGCCGCCATGCGGTTGGTCACCTCCGAGGAAGCCATCACCTCGCCCAGCACCATGAACATCTCCTCGAGCACATTGCGGGCCGAAGCGGTCATCTCGGCGTAACGCTGCTGCATCCGCTCGAAGTAGCGGTTCATGGCCAGCAGGAGCAAACCCTGCTTGTCGCCGAACTGCTCGTAAAGCGTCCGCTTCGACACGCCCAGCGAACGGGCGATGTCGTCCATGCGCACGGCCTTGATCCCCTGCGTCGCGAACATCTCCATCGCCTGATCGATTATATGGTCTCTTTGTATCATAACTCGCTTCGCATTTGCATGCGGGACAAAGGTACTGTAAAAACTCGGAAAACAAATAGAGTTTTTCGATTTTTCGCGTTTTCCTACAAAAATTTCGCCCGATCGGACTCCTTTCCGTCACATCCGAGTAACGAACTGAGAACCGAAGTATTGCATCCTGCCGACGAAGCGGCGCAAAAGGCCGGTAAAACGACCGCCTGTAAAACCGGTCGTACGCTTTTCGTCCGTTTTCGCTCGGTCTGCATCCACCGCTCCGACGGAGGGCTTGCAATGGGAAACGAAGATAAAAGAAAATTCCGCCGTCCCACATGGGAACGGCGGAATAAGGGAATCCGAAGACCCAGGCCTTACGCGGAGGCCGTGGCGCTTTCGAGTTTGCGCATCACCGAGAAGATGAACAGGGCCGACAGGAGGCACAGCACGATCAGCACGCTCCATACCATCCACAGGGCCATGCCGCTGCCCCACAGGTATCCGATAAGCGAAGTGGCGTAGTTGCCCACGGCCGTAGCCGCGAACCAGCAACCCATCATCATACCCTTGTATTTGGGAGGCGCCACCTTGGAGACGAATGAAATACCCATCGGCGAGAGCAGCAGCTCCGCGAACGTAAGCACCAGATAGGTCGAGATCAGCCAGTTCTGCGATACGAAATGGTCGCTCGCACCCACGGCCTTCACCTCGGCGGGCGACATCAGGCCGAACGAGCCGAGCGTGAGGATCAGGAAGCCGCCGGCGGCGATAATCATGCCCATCCCGATCTTACGGGGGGCCGAAGGCTCCTTGCCCTTGCGGGCCAGCGACGAGAAGAGGGCGATCGAGAAGGGGGTGAGGGCCACCACGTAGAACGGGTTGAACTGTTGGAACTGCTGGGGCAGGATATGCACGGGGTCGGGCGTCTGGGTCCACTGATAGTAGAGCGCGCCGACCACGGCCAGGAAAATCAGACCGCTGATGGTCTTGCCTTTGGCTTTGGCGGACTGGAAGAACCCGAAGGCCGCATACACGCCGATCACCACCAGCAGCAGGTTGCCGATATTGAAGCCCATCCGGGTCAGGCCCGTGGCTTCGGAAGTGGTGTAATCGCGGGCGAAGAAAGTCATCGTGGAGCCGTTCTGGTGGAAAGCCATCCAGAAGAAGATCACCACGGCGAAAACCAGCATCAGCGCCGTGATGCGCGAGCGGGTCTGGGCGGGGGTGAGCTGCACCTGAGCGGCGGCGCCGGTCGTGGCCGCAGCCGCCTGCTGCTGGCGTGCCGTCACGTCGGCATGACGGAACGTCTTGCGGAAGCCGACATAGATCAGGTAGGAGAGAACGAGCGAGATGCAGGCCACGCCGAAGCCCATGTTATAGGCCGTCGAGAGCTTGTCGATATAGTGGCGCGAGAACTCCATCAGGTCGGCCGTGCTGCCGCCGACCTGCACGGCCAGCTCCTGCAGCTTGGCGAGCGGCTCGCCCGCGAGCTGCCCCGCCGAGTCGATGTACTGGTGCGCCAGCGCCGGAATCTGCCCGTTATAGGTCAGACCGTCCTGTCCGAGAAAATAGTTGGTGATACGGGTTGCCATCGAGGGGGCGAACATGGCCCCGATATTGATGGCCATATAAAAAATCGAAAAGGCATTGTCCCGCTTGCTGGCATAGGCCGGGTCGTCGTAGAGGTTGCCGACGAGCACCTGAAGGTTGCCCTTGAAGAGTCCCGTACCGCAGGCGATCAGCGCGAGGGCGCCGAACATCATGGCCTGGGCGCCGAAGCCTGTGCCCGACGGGATGGAGAGTAGGGCGTAACCGCCGAACATGACGAAAATACCCAGGGTCACCATCCGACCGAAACCGAATTTGTCGGCCAGCACGCCGCCGAAGAAGGGCATAAAATAGACGGCGGCCAGGAAGATTCCGTAAATCTGGGTGGTCACCGCTTCGGTGTAGCCGAACTTGGCCTGCAGAAACAGGGTAAAGATCGCAAGCATGGTGTAGTACCCGAAACGCTCGCCCGTGTTGGCCAGCGAGAGGGCATACAATCCTTTGGGTTGGTCTTTGAACATAGTTTTTTAAGTTAGTAATAGGTGTTTTTCCGAATTTACTGCGGACAAATATAACAAAAAAATCCATATTTTTGCAGAAATCGAAACAAGCGATGGGAAATTCGACGGCCCCCCTTGCAATCCTCGCCGACGAGTGGCTGCAACCCTCCGCCGGGGAGATCCGCTACCGGCACGACCTTTACCTGGAGGCCCTGAGCGAGATCGGCCGGGGCGCCGGCACGATCGCGGACTACGCCAACGGCTACCGTTACTTCGGCTGGCAGCGCGACCGGACGCTGTGCGGCTGGTGGTTCCGCGAGTGGCTACCGGGGGCGCAGGACGTCTATCTGTTCGGGGATTTCAACGGATGGCAGCGCACTCAACTGCGGCTGCACAAAAATCCCGAAGGGGTGTGGAGCGCCTTTTTCCCCGACGCCATGTACCGCGAGCGGCTCACCCACGGCTCGCTCTACAAGCTGCACGTCCACGGCGCGAACGGCTGGCTCGACCGCATCCCGGCCTATGCCACGCGCGTGGTGCAGGACGAGACGACCAAAGACTTCACGGCCCAGTTCTGGAATCCCGCCCCTTTCGACTGGCAGGGTGACCGGTTCGACGCCACGGCGCTCAGCGACCTGCTCATCTACGAAGCCCACGTCGGCATGGCGCAGCAGCGGCAGGGTGTGGGCACCTACCGCGAATTCGCCGACACCGTCCTGCCGCGCATCAAGGCCGACGGTTATACGGCCGTGCAATTGATGGCCGTCGCAGAGCACCCCTACTACGGCTCGTTCGGCTACCACGTCTCCAGCTTCTTCGCCCCCTCGTCCCGCTTCGGCACCCCCGAGGAGCTCAAGGAGCTCGTCCGGCGGGCGCACCGGCTGGGGCTGGCCGTCATCATGGACCTCGTGCACGCCCATTACGTGAAGAACCTCAACGAAGGGATCGCCGAACTCGACGGCACCGACCACCTCTACTCGCCGCCGGGCGAGGCGGGCAATCAGCCCTACTGGGATTCCAAACTCTTCGACTACGCCAAGCCGCAGGTGCGCCATTTCCTGCTGTCGAACGTCAAATACTGGCTCGACGAGTTCCATTTCGACGGCTATCGCTTCGACGGGGTGACCTCGATGATCTACCGTCATCACGGGTACGCCGAACTCGAAAGCCGCGAGCTCTTCTTCGGCGAGGGGGTCAATCGCGACGCCCTCACCTACCTCACGCTCGCCAACCGGCTCGTCCACGACTTCCGCCCCTGTGCGCTGACCGTCGCCGAGGAGGTCAGCGGGATGCCGGGCATCTGCACCCCGATCCGGGACGGGGGCGTCGGCTTCGACTACCGCCTCGGCATGGCTATTCCCGACTTCTGGATCCGCATGCTCAAGGAGGTGCCCGACGAGCAGTGGAACATCGGGGAAATCTGGCATGTGCTGACCGACCGGCTGCCGGGCGTAAAAACCGTAGCCTATGCCGAATCGCACGACCAGGCGCTCGTGGGCGACAAGACCCTCGCCTTCCGACTGATGGACAAGGAGATGTACGACAAGATGGACCGTGCGTCCGAGAGCGTGGTGATCGACCGGGGCATGGCGCTGCACAAGATGATCCGTCTGGTGACCATCGCCGCCGGGGGCGACGCCTACCTCAATTTCATGGGCAACGAGTTCGGCCACCCCGAATGGATCGACTTCCCGCGCGAAGGCAACGGCTGGAGCTATGCCCATGCCCGCCGCCAATGGTCGCTCGCCGACGACGGGCTGCTGCGCTATGCCCAGTTGGGAGCTTTCGACCGGGCGATGCTCGCGCTGGTGAGCAACTACCGGGTGCTGCACGACGGCTACCCCTACAACCTGCGGATGGACGACGCCAACAAGACGATGGCCTTTTCGCACGGCGACCTGCTTTTCGTCTTCAACTGGCATCCCTCGGCGTCGATTCCCGACTATGCGCTGCCGGTGCGGGAGGCGGGGAAATACGTTCCCCTGCTTTCGACCGACGAGGAGCGCTTCGGCGGCCCGGGCCGTATCGCCATGAACTCGGAACACTTCTCCTTCCCGGTCGCAGAGGCCGAAAGCGATCGTCCCTACATCCGCATTTACAACCCGTCGCGCGCGGCTACGGTCTATCTGCGGCGGGAGTAGCCGTTACCGGCACATGGCTCATACACGTCGAGGCGTCGGTCAGGGGAGCTCGACCTGCGAGACAGGTATCGCATCCTTGAAAAACGCCTCTGCGACCGCCTTGTCCCGTATGCGGAACACCGCAAGGTCGAATTCGCCTTCCGGCACGGAAAAAATAACCGGACACTCCACCCAAAATTCGCACTCCGACACCTGCGTTACCTTCATCGGACCCCGCGGTACTCCGTCATACTCCTCCAAAGTCAAGACACAAGTCGTTTCGTCGTATGAAAAGGCGTGATCCGTATAGACGGGTACGTTACCATATTTATCCCAGAATATGGGATCATCGATCGATCCGTAAACCCGCACGGTGCCGTCGCCCTGAAAATAGAATATACTCTGACTCCAGCCCACGATGGAATGCCACAGATCATCCGTAAGCCGGACGGTTTGCCCGTCCACCCTTTTGCAGGTATATAATTCTTCATTGACCCAATACTGCTCCATTACGATTTCCAGCCAGTCCGGATTCCCGGGACATATTGGGATATTCGGATCGGGGCCCGGTTCCGGTTTCGACGACGAGCAGGCGGCACAGAAAAAAGCCGTGGAAAGGATTGCGATCCGGATTGTTTTCATAACAGGAAGTTTGAAGGTTCAGTTTAATTTAATTGAGGGTAATGATCGGAATTCTTACGAAACAATAGTTCTCTCCGACTCGAGGCCCCGGTCAGGTTGGAATGCAATATCGGTTATCTTTATCCGGGTTTACATTTTAGATTCACAAACACAAACATATCCTAAGAAACACCAGGCCGCTTAAATATATCTTGTGGCTATCGGGAAGTTATACGATTCAAATGTTCGGGACGAACTACCTCCGCATAGGGCGTCTCGGAAACGCGCTTCGCATGACGCTTTTTCCTGCTTGCGGAAAACCACCTCCGTAAATTCCGTTCCGTCCGGATAGGGATAAACGGGACTGCACTCGACCATGAAATAATCCCGCTCCAGCGCGACCAGTTTCATAGGACTTTTAGGAATACCGTCATAGCCGGTTGTGATAGTTTGCGATTCCTCGTCAAATGCAAGCCGGTAGCTGACATAAAAATAGCCATCCCCGTACTGTTGCCTCAGAACGGGATCGGCTAAGTCGAAATATTCTGTCAGCGCATCGGGACTGAACAGGAAGAAGGAAGGCCCTCCGCCACCCATTTCCAACCAAAGATTCTCCGATAAACGCATCGTCGCACCATTTTCTTTTCGGCAATTATATGCTTCCGAATTAACCCAATAATTCTCCACGACCACTTCCAACCAAACCGGATTGTCAGGACAGATAGGATCGGGGCCCGGTTCCGGTTTCGACGACGAACAGGCGGCACAGAAAAAAGCCGTGGAAAAGATTGCGATCCGGATTGTTTTCATAAGCAGGAAGTTGATGGTTAGTAACATTCAGAGCTATGAAATAGCACGAGTGAGCCGACTTATGCCGCTACGTTAGTCTTCTAAGGAAAGACTACATCGTCCAACGAAATCGCACCCTCGATCAATGCCTCCGCCTCCACACGATCCGGTTTGCGGAAAATGACCTGGGTGAATTCATCTTCGTCTGTGATGGCCTGCACGATCTCGCACTCGACCGTAAACGAATCCTCCTCCACACCGACTACAGACATGGGACTTCGGGGAATCCTTGTCATCGCGTCCATTTCCAGCCGGTTGTCCGACTCCACGTACCGATAAGTGCCATCTTTGTAAACCAACGCCTTACCATATTCTTCCATAAAGCGCGGATCGCTACTGTACGAGATGTACTCCCGGAAAGTTCCGTCGGCATGAAAACAGAAGATACTTTGTCCCGAACCTCCATCCAATCTGCCCCACAAATTTTCGGTCAGACGCTCCACCGTTCCGTTGATCTCCCGACAATTATATGCCTCCGTATTGACCCAATAACCATCGATTACCATCTTTATAAAATCCTTTTCAGTGATAGGGGGAACAGATCGCTCAGGTGCATCTTTATCTGAACATGCACAAAAAGACAAAACAATTGACCTGTCTCTTATACACATCTGACGCTGCCGACGACTTAAT
>ERZ1027194.735-NODE-735-length-15984-cov-9.447611_pt1 | contig 15984 bp, 27 predicted proteins | sample MGYA00519246_ERZ1027194 | MGnify/ENA primary metagenome ERZ1027194 (study PRJEB26926, sample SAMN06164505) | human gut metagenome | biome: ENVO:00009003; feature: ENVO:2100002; material: ENVO:00002003 | host: Homo sapiens | place: USA | collected 2012 ...
CAACATAAGAGAAGAAAAAAGAAAACCAATAATAATGTTTTGAAATTATGGATACAAGTAATTTAATGATTTTCCAAGAATTAAATCAAGAAGAGTTTGATTTTGATTCTCTCCTTAATAATAAGGATTATGCGGTGCTTGCCGGGCTACCTGTTAAGATAGACCGGATTATAAGGGACATAACGCAAACAACCGTAGTAGCAATTAGTGGCACTATGATTATGAAAGGTGTTAAAGTGCGTGGTGTGTGGGATATGTATGGCAACATTGTAGAGTTCAAGAAGATGCTTAGGCTATTTACTCCGAATAGTTACGATTTGAATATGTTATTCTCAGACACTACTAGCGAAATGTTTAGGTTGGTTCACGTTCAGAAAATAGAGAAGAAAGATGATTAAAAGAATACTTCAGTATTTCAGAAAAAGAAAAGAACAGAAGTTACGCAAAGAGCTTCTTCTGAAAGTAGGCACACACTCAACTACCCAAGCCGTTCAAGCCTGGGTAGAGTTCATCCTTGACGGTAAGACCTCTAAAGAGCTTCTTCTATCAGCTGGCGAAGATGAGAGAGTGAAAAATTGGATTGGATTATTAGGCATCCAGTCTCAGCAACCCAACCATCCCGTTGATGGGGAGTAGATACATAAATTTTACATAGTTGTTTTTCTCCGAATGTGACAGTCTCAATGGCTGAAATGTGATTTACATTAATCAATACAATCTCTTCCCCTTGGGGAATTTCAATAAACTGTTTCATATTTCTTGATTTTTAGATTTGACACCTCAAAATTAAGAAAATCCCCTGACAATAACGTGATGTTGCCAATCGAATTGGTTCAGGGGAGCCAACTAATTTATACGATTATGAAAACAGTCCAATTCATTTTATCCATATTGGTTAGTATATGCGCTGCCGGTATGCTTTACGGGGCTATCACTACTTACAGTCCTATGAAAATATTCTCTGTCACTATAATGGGTGTTATATGTGCCGGATGTGCTTTTCTAATAAGAATCTCTTATAAAGAGTTGAAATAAATGACAAATTGTAATACCGCTAAAAGGTAGACCTCAAATCCGGCACAAGGCGCATGGGTATGAGTGCACAATAACCTTGTAAACCAGCCGGGCGGTAATTTATGAAGTAGCATTGTTGGAATGCGTGTAAGCGATTAATTGTTGGTATTAACTTATATTCTAATTTATATATTCATTTAGCTTACAAGAAGTAGGTTCGACTCCTACCTTTTTAACGACATTTTAAATTTATACGATTATGACAGTGGAAGAATTAAGAGGCATGACGCATGAAGATTTAGTAAGGCGTGTGCAGGAACTGGAAGAGGCTAACGAGAAATTAGCTGAAGAGAAAAATACATGGTATAAATCTTGGAGTGATTTGAACCGGAAGTTTGATCATTTCAAGAACGCGGTTAAAAGCATTGTTCTGATAATAGATTAGATATTCGTGTTTTATATTGTGTTTGTACTGGGTGTGCCGTCCGTGAGGATAGTGCACCTTTTTTAATCGGATGGTTAGCTTATCGGTTAGAGCTTCGTATTGCGCAAACAATTGGCACGATTGAGAGGGGTTCGATTCCCTTACCATCCACGAATCATTAATTAAATTTTACTCTTATGGCAAAAGAACTGAAAGAAAGAACAGAAATCAAGAAAAAGCTGAAAAAGAAGAATGACAGAATCAGCTTTGACTTTAGCGACAAGCTTGCCGGACAGCTTCGCAGGTGTACAGCTGATCTTAACAGGCTGGCAAGGATTGATCGGATAATAGACAAGGAGCAAACTTTGTATTCGGTGGACACTAACAGGGAAGCCGGATATATTGAGGTTATTCGCAATTATTAATCAGCTGACTTACACGATTATGAAGAGAGTTTTTAATGAACTTACACCTGAATGCGAGATTACGGCACGAATGTATGCACAAGGGTATGAGAAAAAAGAAATTGCAAACCTCAAATGCCGAGCGGTCAGCACGATAAACAACCAACTGCAAAGAGCTTTTGAGATTTTGAACGTAAGGAACGGCAGAGAACTGGCAACCATGCTATATGAGAGAATAGCTGGTATGAAGTTCACGATGGACTTTTCACCTACTATTAGGTCGGCTGTTGCTTTCTGCCTGTTGTGCATCTTTTCTTTTTCGCTCTATCACGAACAGGGCGATATGAGAAGGGGACGAAGAACGAGAGTTGAACGAATTGAAAGAACTGGACGGTATGGAAGTAAGACTTGAATTATTTGAATTTAAAAATATCTGCATGGACATGGCGGAGCTTGGTGCAGCTGCCAGTGAGAAGAAACGGTCTCCTGTATCTGATGAAATCAAGCAAAGAGAAGCGTTCAGATGGTTAAAGACACTTGGGTATGAACCTAACTTTTTGGAAAAGTTAGAGAAAGAAGGATTGGTGCATAAGAAAAGAAAAGGCTCATCCAGAAATTCTCCTATCATATATTCCAAGTTCGAGATACAATCCGCTATTAATGCTTTTAAAATGAGTAAATATCTGAACAAATAACCCTATAAAATTTACGATTATGTCACTGATTAAGAAAAGTAATGAATTAGTTATCCCGACCACCGTGAAGATGATGATTTACGGTCAAGCCGGAATGGGAAAGAGTACGGTAGCATTGAGCGCACCGAAACCGCTGCTGTTGGACTTCGATAACGGCGTGAAGCGCATGAACATGGCGCACTTGGAGAATATAGACACGGTACAGGTCACTTCATGGAGCGATGTTCAGCAAGTTCTTCAAGAGGACTTGTCCGCTTATCAGACCATTGTAGTAGATACCATCGGCAAGATGATGGACTTCATCATTACTCACAAGTGTGGAACCCGCCAGCCGTCCATCCGTGATTGGAGCGGTATCAATGCAGAGTTTTCATGGATGACACGAACACTTTCGGGGCTTAACAAGCACATCATTTTCGTTGCCCATCGCGACACAAGAAAAGAAGGTGATGATACGGTGTTTATCCCTGCCTTGCGTGAAAAATCCTACAACTCTATCGTTACTGAACTGGATTTGCTCGGTTATCTTGAAATGAAAAGCGAAAGAGGCGTCCAAAGACGTACTATCACTTTTGACCCAACTTCAAGAAATGACGGTAAGAATACTTGCAATCTTCCTTCAGTGATGGAAGTTCCTACCATCCTTGACAAGAATGGTAATCCAACCGCAAAGAACGACTTTATCACCGCCAAGATAATCAATTCGTATTTGGGTATGCTTGCAGCCAAGAAAGAGGCACAGGAAAAGTATGATAAGGTGATAGAGGAAATCAAAGAAAGTATCGAATTTATAACTGATGCCAAGTCTGCTAATGAGTTCGCCTCTCATATTAATGAGTTTGAACACGTTGGTAGTTCTTTGATGATGGCGAGAAGTTTGTTTGCTGCAAAGGTAAAGGCTTTGGGGCTGATATTCAATAAGGAAACTAAAATCTACTCAGATGCAGCCTAATGAGATTTGGAAAGACATTCAAGGTTATGAAGGACTCTATCAAGTAAGTACCCTTGGTAGAGTTCGCTCTTTAGATAGGCTTATTAAAAGCAGGTATGGTAATTTTAGAAAGATAACAGGAAAGATAATTAAGCCTAATAAAATATGGAGTGGATATTTACGAATATCACTATGGAAACAACAAGTAGAATATAAATCTCTTCATAGACTTGTTGCCGAAACGTTTATTCCTAATCCGCAAAATTTACCATGTGTAAATCATAAAGATGAGGTTAAAAGCAATAACTCTGTTTCTAACTTAGAATGGTGCACATGGAGATACAATGCTAATTACGGAACAAGAAACGAACGGTTTAGCAAAAAGAAAATAAATCACCCGAAGATGTCAAAAGCCGTTGTTCAGTGTCGAGAGGATGGTACGTTAATAAGTACATTTGAAAGTGCTAAAGAGGCTGAAAGACAAACGGGTATTAACAATGCTAATATTATCAGTTGCTGTATAGGTAGAAGAAACTTCCTTACAGCAGGTGGTTACAAATGGAGGTATAAGAATGAGTAAAATATCTTACAAAATATACCCAACGTTGCTGGATTCTTATCAAAATTATATAGATAGTGATAAGATATATCAAAAATATTACGCTTTTTCTGATAATCCCCCATGCGATGAGGATGAGTTTAGGGAAAAACAATTCCAATCTCTTATTGATAGGATAAATAGAGTACCTTTCGATAGTGAAGCTGCTGATAGAGGAACGTGTTTTGGGGAAATCATTGATTGTATGATTGAGAACCGTAAATCTTCTATAATGGAAATTAGCAAGGCATATCACGATGACGGAAAACTTTACGGGATAAAAGCTGTTTACAACAATCGCACTTTCACTTTTCACATTGACCTTTGCCGCGAGTTTGCCAACTACTACAAAGGAGCATTAACCCAACAAAGAGTAGAAGCCATCTTGCCTACTGCATACGGTAGTGTATTGGTTTATGGTCTGATTGACGAACTGATGCCTACCAGTGTTCACGACATCAAAACAACCGGTAGTTATACCGTGGGAAAGTTCAAAGATCACCACCAGCATTTAGTATATCCATACGCTTTAATGAAGAACGGTTCTGATGTACGGACATTTGAGTATAACATTGTGGAGTTCAACAAAGGCGGTTATGTGGTAGATACCTATACAGAAACATACGTTTTCAATCCTGAACGTGATATTCCTATTCTTACTAATCATTGTGAGGAATTTATCCGGTTTTTGGAAGAAAACAGAGAACTTATAACCGATACCAAAATTATATCAAATAATGAGTAGTGAAATTTGGAAGCCTATTAAAGATTATGAAGGTCTTTATGAGGTATCATCTTTAGGCAGAATAAAATCTATGCCTAAAAATTTTATAAGAAACGGAGCTGTAACACATTTTGAAGAAAAGATATTAACGCCTTCTGATAGTCATGGGTATCGTTCTGTTGTTCTAACAAAGAATGGCATTCATAAAACGCATAGCGTTCACAGATTGGTGGCTTTAGCTTTCATTCAAAATCCAAATAACTATACTCAAATAAATCATAAAGACGAAAATAAATCCAATAACAGAGTTGAAAATCTTGAATGGTGTACACATTCATACAATATGAATTATGGAACGCTCCAAGAGCGTAAGGGGAAAGCTAATGGTGTGCCAGTCTATCAATATACCAAATCTGGTGACTTCGTTAAGAAATATCCTTCGTTGAAATCAGCAGCGGTAAGTAACGGATTCCAAAGTTCACCTATTCAAAATTGTTGCTGTGGAAGAAGTAAGACTTCGTATGGATTTATATGGAAATATTAATTAAAAGATATTAGGAGGAGAAAATTAATGGCAAACCAAATAACTGGACGGATAATCGAAATCGGACAAACTGTTCAAATACCATCCAAAAACGGTGGTTCCTCGTTTACAAAACGGGAGTTTATTTTAGATGCTACCACTTACGACCCTTATACGGGAGAGCGTAGCGAGTATGAGAACATTATTCCCTTAGAGTTTTCGGGTGACAAGTGTGCAGAACTCGACCGCTTTAATCAGGGTGATGTTGTTACTGTATCATTTGTCTTACAAGGGCGTTCTTGGACGAATCAGGACGGAGAATTCAAACGTATGGTATCCATTCGATGCTATAAAATAGATGCGCGTGGTGGTGTATCGCAACAAACAACATCGGTACAACAGCCAGCGCCACAACCGACCTATCAGCAACAGCCGCAGAACTTTCCGCCTCCGGTTGATGCTAATGGCAATGTAAAGGACGATTTGCCTTTTTAATGTATGTCCCTTTACGATACTTCAAACCCTTTGCAGAAAGAGCAATTTAAGGCTCGTTCTGCAAAGCTCGCAGAAAGCGGTAAGGTTGTAGAACTCACAGAGAAAAAGCCTAAAAGAAGCCTGCAAAGCAATAAATATTTGCATGTGATTTTAGGTTACTTTGCGTGTGAGACCGGAAACACGTTGGAGTGGGTGAAGCAACAGTATTATAAAAAGCTTGTTAATCCATCCATTTTCATTCGTGAGAGAGACGACAAGTATTTGGGACGGATAAAGATATTGCGCAGCTCTGCTGATTTAGATAGTGCAGAAATGAGTACAAGTATTGACCGTTTTCGTAACTGGAGTGCATCAGTGGCAGGTATCTATCTGCCGGCTGCAAATGAACATCAAATGCTGATATACGCCCAGCAGGAAATACAAAGAAATCAAGAATTTATATGAAAAAGTACAGATTAAAAAAAGAGGCAGTCCCCTTCTTTGTAGATAAGCTGGCAACTGCTATTTACGATTGGGACGTATGGCAAAAGTACAACGTAGATGATAAAGCCCTTGAGGAAGTAGAAGATGCACGAATTGAGTACGGAATAAAAACGAGTGAATCCGGGGCTACTTTAGGTGGATGGGATAAAAACGGAATGACGCTATGTTTTACTCTCGTATTCCCATCAATGAAGTATCACGAACATGATGTCTTTAGTAAGGGTAAAATGGTGCGCGAGTTGATGAATCGCCTTCAAAGGGAAACTAACAGTTTTGTAACTGAATTTTACAATGAATAATTTATAAATCATATCGTTTATGGATAAATTTTTAGGACAAGAAATCCTTGAACAGGAACGTTGGCAGTTCCTTCAGGATAATGCCGATGCAGTAGAGAAAATCGGTTATACCCACCGATTCACACCCGAAGAATTGGCGCAAAAGAAAGAAACATTAGCCGAGGTATCAATTACAATCAATGATATTGAGATTGAAAAGAAAGAGGCTATGGAAGAGTTCAAAGAACGCCTGAAACCTTTGAATGAAGAAAAGCAAGAACTCTTGGACCATATCAAGAGAGGTTCAGAGTTTGTAGAAAATGAAGAATGCGCCAAAATCCTTTACCATGAGGAAAAGATGGCAGGATTCTATAACAAGTTGGGTGAGCTGGTTTATAGCCGCCCGATTATGCCGCAAGAAATGCAGAAGACAGTATTCAGTATTAACCGTAAAACAGGAGCAGAATCATGAGCGAAAACAAAATTAACTTGGTTGTGCCGAAAGACTATAACGGCAAACCTATCGAAGTAGTATTGCGTGAAGGTGAAGCACCCGTAGCACTTGACCCGAAAGAACAGGAAAGAGTAGTTATCAATGGAACGATAGATGCACCTCTCAGATGGTTGGAGAAACGTGTCGAACTGATTAACCAGAAAGCGACCAATATCATTGTAAATCGTGATAAGATGGGGTTAGCATTAACTATTGATGAAACCAACTACTATCAGACTGAAATCAACGGTATTTTGCAGCCTTCAAAAGAAATGCAGGAGTTTGGTATCAACGTTGAAAAGAAATGGGAGCCCATCAAGTTATCTAAGTTCATCAAAATGCACCGTGCTTTCTTTACTGACAAGTCACAGAATATGATGCTTGTATCTACTTTGAAGAATTTCAAAGCAAAGGTAAACCAAGACATTGAGCGCAGCAAGGAGGAAAACGGCAGCAAAGTTGACAACTACTCGCAGGTGGTTGATTCCAATTTGCCGAAATCATTCAAACTGAACATCCCTCTTTTCAAAGGCTTTGCCTGTGAAGAAATCGAAGTTGAGATTTACGCTGATGTAGACGGTAGAGATGTTTCCCTTTCTCTTGTGTCGGCTGGCGCAAATGAAGCAATTGAGGAATACAAGAATAAAGTCATTGATGTACAGTTGGATGCCATCAGACAGATTGCACCAGACATTGTAATCGTTGAGGTGTAACTTTGTTAACCTGCCTGTCCGGTCTGTGAAGATGGGGCGGGCGAAAATGGGGGTGCGCAGTGGAGTGCTTTTGACTTTCGAGAGGTGCACATGGTAGAAAGTACGGTACGTGAGATATAAGGAGGTAATTAACCTTAGAAGTAGCGCAAAAGGATATAGTCCTTAATTGGGTGTTCGAATCGCTCCATCTCCACATAAATGGCATGGGTTAGTAAATAATGGTTGTGCTCCGGAGAATACGCTTCGGGGCTTTTAATTGTAACGTATGGAAAGTTGGCAAGAAGTGACAGATTTAAAAACGAGTATTGTACGGCATTTCCAAGAAGAGGTTGGTGCTTCGTATGACTTTAGAGATATTATAGACAATCTGGATGACGATGAGGTTTTGGATTCTATCATAAGTTGGGCGAAAAATAACGGAGTAAGAATTTTTAATGACAAGATATGCCATACTACATAAAACGAACAAAGGCCAAGAAGAAAGACAAGCCTTTACCCTTGTTTGATAAAGCAGGGGTAACAGTAAAGAAAAAGCCGGATTTGAAAGCTAAGCTCGACAAGGAGTTTTCCCTTTTTATCCGGCTTCGTGATGCAATGCCAAACGGGTATTTTAGATGTATCTCGTGCGGACAGATAAAGCCGTTTACACAAGCAGACTGCGGGCACTATTTCAGTCGTACACATTTGGCAACACGGTTTGATGAGAATAATTGCCATGCCGAATGCCGGCACTGCAACAGGTTCAAAGCCGATCATTTGGAAGGGTATCGGGTGAATCTGATAGCCAAAATCGGGCAACAGAAATTTGACTTGCTGAAAGTGAAAGCTGATGGTACTTCCAAAATGACTGATTTTGAGTACGAACAGCTAATCAAGTATTACAAAGCACTTAATAAGAAATTACGAAAGGAGAAAGGGTTATGAGTTATAAAAAATCATGTAATAAGATGCCTGATTTGTCAGGACATAAGTTCGGTAGATGGCTTGTATTGCATAAGGATTTGGATAGATTAGACCATAAAGGAATTAAATCTTATTATATCTGTCAATGTGATTGTGGTTCTATTCATTCTGTTAGTGCTTATGGATTACGAAATGGAACATCAAAAAGTTGTGGGTGTAAAACAAAAGATAGAATCACTAAGTATAATTATAGGCACGGTTTGTCAAGAACTGATATTTATAGGATTTTTAGATGTATGAAAGAACGATGCTATTCACCTAAACATTCAAGCTATAAAAATTATGGAGGCAGGGGAATAGGTATCTGTGAAGAATGGAAAAATAATCCTGAGTCGTTTGTTAATTGGGCTTTGAATAGTGGTTATCAAAAAGGGCTTACTATTGATAGAAAAGATGTAAACGGAAATTATTCTCCTGAAAACTGTAAATGGGCTACCAGAAAAGAGCAGGTTAGAAACCGAACTAATACTGTATATATACATATTGATGGCAATCGGTATTCTCTTTCTGAATTTTGCGAAAAGCATAATCTTAGTTATGGAGCCGCATGGCAGAACTTTAGGAGAAATAATAGAAATGAAGAATTATTAATCAAATACTTATTGAGAAAATGCAATTCCGTTTGAGAGATTATCAACAGAAAGCCTCTGATGCTGCCGTTTCTTTCTTCAATAACAAGGCGAAGAAAACAAATGCCATTATGGTGTTACCTACGGGCAGCGGAAAGTCGCTTATCATAGCAGATATAGCCGCAAGGCTTGACGGTCATACCTTGGTGTTCCAGCCCTCGAAGGAAATACTCGAACAGAATTTCAAGAAACTCTGTTCATACGGTATTCTTGATTGCAGTATCTATTCATCATCCTTTAACTCAAAGGAGATAAGCCGGATAACATTTGCCACCATCGGCAGTGTGAAGAATCATCCCGAACTGTTTACCCACTTCAAGAACATCATTGTGGATGAATGTCATCTTGTAAACCCCAAAGAGGGAATGTACAAGGATTTTTTTGATGCAGTGAAGTGTAAGGTTCTTGGGCTGACAGCAACGCCATACCGTTTAAGCTCCAGTCGTGATTTCGGCTCCATGCTGAAATTTATCACTCGGACAAAACCTCATGTCTTTTCAGAGGTCATTTATCATGTACAGGTATCAACCCTATTAGATATGGGCTACTTGGCGAAGTTGGATTACTATTCAATGAATCCTTCAGGGTGGAATGAACTTAACTTGAAAGTAAATACTACTGGTGCCGACTATACGGATAGGTCAGTTCAAAAAGAATATGAACGGATAGACTTCTACGGTTATCTCGTTCATATCGTCCAAAGGCTGATGAATCCCAAAGCCGGAGGAAAACGGAAGGGTATTTTGGTCTTTACCCGTTTTTTGAAAGAAGCGGAACGGTTAACGATGTCAATACCCGGTTGCGCTATCGTTTCAGGTGATACTCCCAAGAAAGAACGTGAACATATTCTTGAGGCGTTCAAAGCTGGTGAAATTCCGGTAGTAGCTAATGTGGGTGTACTTACGACTGGCTTTGACTATCCGGAACTTGATACGGTCGTTATGGCACGTCCTACAATGTCACTTGCCATGTGGTATCAGATAGTCGGTCGTGCCATCCGCCCGCATCCTTCTAAAGAATGTGGATGGATTGTGGATTTATGCGGTAACATCAAACGTTTCGGAGAGGTGTCGGATTTACGATTGTTTGATAGCGGTAATGGTAAGTGGGCTGTATTTTCTAACGGAAGGCAATTAACTAACGTGAGATTCTAAGACTATGGACGAAGGATTTTTGAGGCTAAGCCGCAGGTTTTTCTCGAATGAAATGTGGAATGAAGCCCGTACTTTTAGCAGTTGCGAAGCGTGGTTAGACTTAATTCAGTCTGCACGATTTGAGGCAACGCCCCGAAAGGAGAGTATCGGAGGTCGAGAAATCTCTTATTCAAGAGGTCAATATCCTGCATCCATAAGATTTCTGTCACAGCGTTGGAAATGGTCTGAAAAGAAGGTGCGTTCCTTTCTTGTGCATCTTAGAAAGAAAGGTATGATAACTGTTGAGTGCAATCAAGGAATGAACCTTATAACCTTATGTAAATATGAAGAATATAATCCAATGGGCACAACCAAGGGCACAAGTAAGGGCACAGGTATTGAAAAGGAAATCAATGAGTTAAGACACGAATGGGCACAACTAAGGGCACAACTTGGGGCACAGCCCATGAACAACAATCTACCGCAATCCGAACTTTTACAAAAATCAGGGCACACAGAGGGCACAAATACAAAGAAAGAAGAAAGAGAATATATAGATATATCTCTACATCAAAAGAAAGAAAATACTCCTGACGGAGTATCAAAGAAAGCCAAGCTTTCTTCGCCCTCCCCCTCTGAAAAGATTGATTACAGCGGATTGATGGAATACTATAATACCACATTCAAAGACAGACTCCAGCAGATAAGATCAATGACTGATGTGAGAAAAAAGGCTGTAAAAGCCCGGATAGCCCAATATGGGAAAGAGTCAGTGAGGAGTGTTTTCAATCTCATTCTTCAATCCCCGTTCTTACTTGGAGCTAATGACCGCAATTGGAAATGCGACTTTGATTGGATTTTCAAACAAGCAAACTTTACTAAAATATTGGAAGGAAACTATAATGGGACAAGACTTAGTAAAAATCAACAGGATAGCGAGCAGCGAAAACGTGATTCAGTTCTTGCAGTCGCTACAACCGTTAGAGAAGCTGCCGCAAAAAAGAGAAAGGAACTTGAAGCAGAGGGCGTTATTGAATAAATATCCCGATCCTGCACAATTCATTCTTGATTACAACCCTGATTTGCAGTTCAAACTTGTCAGATGTAATGCAACCCATTCAGAACTGGCGTTGAATGACAGCATTCCGAGTTTAGGGCTATTGTCTTCTACTTATGGGGATGAAACACCGATAGAATGGCTAAAGATACAATTTGGCTCATTGAATGACTTTGCAGAAGTTTCAACCAAGATAGCGAAAGAGCAACTTTCTGAACTATCGGAGATATTCCTTTCGGAGTATTATTATATAAATGCCGCTGAAATCTGTTTTTTCATAGCACGGTTTAAGTCAGGGAAGTATGGGCGGTTCTACGGTTCAATAGATCCATTGAAAATAACAAGTGCGATGCTGGACTACGTTTCTGAACGTCGGAAAGATATTGAACGGAAAGAGCGTGAACGATACAGAAACCAACGTGAAAAAGAGATAGAGGAGCGTGGAGATAACAGAATCTCTTATGCTGAGTACATTGAAATCAAGCACCGTGCTGATGCAGGAGATGAGGAAGCCAGAAAAATGCTGATGTCACCATGAGTATGTCACCATGAGCATGCCAAAGAAAGTAAAACCGGGAATTGTATATGTCAAATGCCGGAATTGCAAGAATGCCTCGGACTTCGGGGATAATTCTGCGTATTGTAAGGCTAAAGGACATAGAGTGTGTGCCTGTGACAGATATGGGCAAATTTGCAACAGTTTTTTAAAGAAATAATTATGAAAGATATTGAACTATATAGAGATTCATTTCAAAATTTTCGTAGCTATCAATTACCTAAAGCACAATTGATTATAGCGGATGTACCTTATAATTTGGGTACTAATGCTTATGCAAGCAATCCTTCATGGTATAAGGATGGGGATAATAAAAACGGAGAGAGCGATCTTGCAGGGAAAAAGTTTTTTAATTCAGAAAATGAATTTCGTCCTGCCGAGTTTATGCATTTTTGCAGTGACATGATGGTAAAAGAACCGAAGAAACCCGGTAAATCCCCTTGCATGATAATATTCTGCGAATACGAACAGCAGTTCATGTTCATAGAACTTGGTAAGAAGTACGGGCTAATGAAATACATTCCGTTGGTATTCCGTAAGAACTTTTCCGCACAAGTATTAAAAGCCAATATGAAGATTGTTGGTAATTGTGAATACGGTTTGTTGTTATATAGAGATAAACTACCGAAATTCAATAATGATGGAAGGATGATATTCAACTGCTTCGACTGGGTTAGAGATGATGATAATCCTAAAGTACATCCAACACAGAAACCTATTCCCTTACTTCGTAGACTGATTGAAATCTTCACCGATAAGGGTGATGTAGTTATAGACCCTGTAGCTGGAAGTGGAAGTACGCTTTTAGCTGCTGCGCAATGTGGAAGAAAGGCATACGGTTTTGAGATCGACAGGAATTTCTACAACGATGCCAACAAGTACATTTTATCAAGAATTCAAAAAACATTATTTCAATGAATACCGAAACGCTTATAAAGATACGTGAATGGGAAGCGGAACGCGACAGGAACCTGCGCATCCACTGTCCTCTTGTAGCTGCCAAATTCCAAAGATGGATTGACAGGGTGAAGAAAGAGGACGATAGACCGCATTCCCAGCCCTGTGACAAGACTTTCAACAAGAAAGCCTGTAGTTGATGCTTCCATGTAGTAAAATTGATTGTACGGCTTTAAAATAGCTTGTATCAAATAGAATAATTGTTAAAAAATACACGATCATGCAAGGAACAGACAAACTGAATACGATAACCAACATCGTATTTGTCCTCACGGACGTTTTAGAAACCAACCTTCTAGAAATGCAGCAGCAATACAAGAAAGAAGGCTTTGAACTCAGACACGATTCAAAAAGAAACTTCAACACAGCCATAGCCGCGATAAAGAGATTGAAAAGTGATGTGAATCATTGCAGCGAATCCACTCAGGAAAACTTCGGCAATGATTCTGACATGGTGAACGCCATGTTGCTCACACTGATTGACAGATGCGGTGATGATGACAACCTCGCTTATAAGATGTACGAATACATTAAATCTTTCCCGTCCAAACTGAATCTAGACTTGGATTTGGATAATGCGTTCAGCCACCTGTTTAAAAAGGAGAAGTTATGAAATCGCAGAAAGACATCTTAAAATCCATTGAAGGTCTGTCCGATATAGAACTATTTGTTATTGATCTCTTTTGTGGCGCCGGTGGCTTATCCGAAGGTGTGGAAGCAGCACGATTGGATGGAAATAAATGTGCAAAAGTTGTTTGTTGTGTGAACCATGACAAGAATGCCATTCTTTCACATGATGCCAATATCCCTGATGCACTTCACTTTATTGAGGATATCCGTACACTGGAACTTTCCCCGATAAGCACTATTGTAGAACGTATCCGTCAGCTATACCCTGATGCCATGATAATGCTTCATGCCTCTTTGGAGTGTACCAACTTCTCGAAAGCCAAAGGCGGTCAGCCGAGAGATGCCGACAGCCGAACGTTGGCAGAACATCTCTTCCGTTATATTGATGTTATAGACCCTGACTACATTCAGATTGAAAATGTAGAAGAGTTTATGTCATGGGGAGATATGGATGAGAATGGGAAACCTATCAGCATGGACAAAGGCCGGCTTTATCAAAAGTGGGTGCGCAATGTCAAGAAGTACGGTTACAACTTTGAGCACCGCATCTTAAATGCTGCCGACTTCGGTGCCTACACCACAAGAAAACGCTTCTTCGGCATCTTTGCTAAAAAGAACTTGCCGATAGTATTCCCAGAACCGACCCATTGTAAAGGTGGTAGGCAAGATATGTTCTCGCGGCTGGAGAAGTGGAAGCCGGTAAAAGATGTGCTTGATTTCTCTGATGAAGGAACTACCATCTTCAGGGAAAAGCCTCTTGCAGAGAAAACGCTTGAACGTATCTATGCCGGACTTATCAAGTTTGTAGCCGGAGGAAAGGATGCTTTCCTTTCCCGTTACAATACGGTTCGCCCTCAAGACACATGCAAATCAGTTGATGAACCATGCGGAGTGTTGACTACTGAAAACCGCTTTGCAAAGGTACAGGTAAGTTTCCTCTCCAAACAGTTCAGCGGACATCCCGAAAGCAAGAATGTGTCTGTAGAAGAACCGGCAGGTGCAATCACCTGCAAAGACCACCATGTTTTTGTTTCTGCTTATTATGGAAATGGACATAATCATTCGGTAGACCTTCCAGCTCCAACGGTCACAACGAAGGACAGGATGGCTTTAATTGAAAGCCGATTTATGTGTTCTTATAACTTTAAGGATACAGGAAAGGATATTAATCAGCCTTGTCCTACACTTCTGACTAAAGACAGACTTTCCCTTGTATCTCCATTTTTTATGAATCAATATTCTGGAGGTGGTCAGGTGTCTGATATAAACTCGCCATGCCCCGCTGTTACCACAACACCGAAACAAAACTTGGTAACATACCAGCCGTGGATAATGAATACTGCATTCTCAAATGTAGGTAGCAGTATAGAGGAACCCTCCCAGACCATTACCGCAAACAGGAAATGGCACTATCTGATGAATCCACAGTTCAACAGTGCTGGCGGCTCTGTTGATAGCCCCTGCTTCACATTAATAGCCCGCATGGATAAGATGCCGCCTTATCTGGTAGCAACAGAAAGCGGTCAGGTAGCGATTGAAATCTACAACAATGATAGTCCTATGACCGTGAAGATAAAGGAGTTCATGGCACTGTATGGCATAGTGGATATTAAAATGCGGATGCTTCGCATTCCGGAACTCAAAAAGATTATGGGATTCCCTGAAGATTATGTTTTAATAGGCACACAAGCTGACCAAAAGAAATTTATCGGGAATGCGGTGGAGGTTACACAAGCGAGAAAAAATACTGAAGCACTTTGCAAAGTATTGAGAAAGTTGAGATTGAAGAAATCAAAAGAAATAGCTTAATGGAAAATGGAAAACTTATATTAGATGCCTGTTGTGGCAGTAGAATGTTTTGGTTTGACAAAAAAAACCCTTTGGCTTTGTTTGCTGACATTAGGGACGAAGAATACATTCTTTGTGATGGGCGGAATCTGAAAGTCCACCCAGACATCGTATCGGACTTTACCGATATGCCGTTTTTGGATAAATCCTTTAAACTGGTAGTGTTTGATCCACCCCATTTGCTAAAGGTTGGCAAAAATAGTTGGTTAGCCAAGAAGTATGGTAAACTTCCTGAAGATTGGCCAAGGGTGATAAAAAAGGGAATTGATGAATGCTTTCGTGTTCTGGATGACTACGGAGTTCTGATTTTCAAATGGAATGAGGATCAGATAACAGTTAGGGAAGTATTGAGTGCCATCAATCGGCAACCACTCTTCGGCCATACTACCTGTCTCTTATACACATCTCCGAGCCCACGAGACCGATCAGTATCTCG
>ERZ1027194.737-NODE-737-length-15967-cov-5.606021_pt1 | contig 15967 bp, 14 predicted proteins | sample MGYA00519246_ERZ1027194 | MGnify/ENA primary metagenome ERZ1027194 (study PRJEB26926, sample SAMN06164505) | human gut metagenome | biome: ENVO:00009003; feature: ENVO:2100002; material: ENVO:00002003 | host: Homo sapiens | place: USA | collected 2012 ...
CGGCAGCGTCAGATGTGTATAAGAGACAGCCCGAATACCGCGCCCTGACCCGTGATTTTTACCTGAAATTTTGACGGCACGCGAAAATAAGCTACATTTGTGAAACCGCAATAAAATTTTCGGACCATGAAATTCAGACTTTTGGCATTTGCCCTGCTGCTTTCGGGCGGCGTCTCGGCCCAGAACCCATACATCTCCCTTCAGGGCGCGAACGAAACTGCCGGCGGCCTTACCGTCGCCCAGCCGCGCACGATCCTCGCCGTCGACGTCACCGTCGAACACGACGTCACCTTGAGCGGACCCTATGCGCGTTATGCGCAGAAATACCTCGGGGTGCGCGCTCCGCTCACCGACAAGACCGTGTGGAGCGTCACCGGGGCGCAGATCGCCCTGCTCGACGGCGACACCTACCTCAATGCCGCGGCTCCGGCTCCGGCCTCGACCCGCGTGCTGTCGCACACCGCCTCCGAAAACGAGTTCGCGCGCTTGCAGCCGGACAAGACCGACATGACGACGCCCGCGCTGGAGGACGCCGCGCGCACCGCCGCCGCGCAAATCTTCTCGCTGCGCCGCCACCGCATCGAGCTGGTCACGGGCGAAGCGGGCGAGAACGTCTTCGGCGAGGGCCTGAAGGCCGCGCTGGAGGAGATCGACCGTCTGGAGCAGAGCTATCTGGAGCTGTTCCTCGGCAAGCGGATCGTCTCGACCGAGACCCGCCGCTACGTGGTCTACCCGCAGGCCGACAAGAAACAGTATATCGTCTGCCGTTTCAGCCCTGCGGCCGGACTGCTTCCCGACACGGACCTTTCGGGCGACATCGTGTTGTTGCAGATCGAACCTTCGGGCGCTGCGAAGAGTGACCTCGAGGCCGGTCCGAAGGAGACGCAGGTCGTGGCGTGCCGCGTGGCCGATCCCTCGACCTGCATCGTCGTCTCGGGAGGCCGCGAGTATGCTCGCGCCGTGCTTCCTGTTTTCGAATTCGGCCGTACGATCAACGTCGCCCTGCCGCGCCGCAAATAACCTTCCGATGGATTTCACCTCCCGCATGGCGGCGCTGCTCGGGGCATTCCGCCGCGAGCGCAACGGCGCCGTTGCCGATTCGATGCGCTTCTACGGCGCACCCTGCGGCCTGAACTACGGCGTGAGCCTGCCGACGCTCCGCACGCTGGCGCGTGCCGAGGCCGCCGATCACGATTTCGCCAAATACCTCTGGCGGCAGGATGTCCGCTGCCTGCGCCTTGCCGCGCTGCACATCGCCGATCCGGCGCGCCTTACGCCCGGGGAGTTCGCCTTCTGGGGCGACGGGCTTCTCAATTCTGAAATCGCCGCGGAGGCCGCCTTCGCGCTGTTGAGCCGCATCGGGGCGTTCCCCGAACTGTTCGCGGCGTGGATTGCGCCCGATGCCGGGTGGCTGCGGCAGTATGCGGCCCTGATGGCCGCGGCCCGCGTTCCGCATCCTTCTCCGGCGTGGGCCGTTCCGGCTGCGGCCGTCGTGCACGGGGCCGCTGCGGCCAGCATCCCGGAAGCGCACCTGCTGGCTCATGGCGCCGTGGCGCTGTTCACGGCCCTCGGGACGCGAAACGAAGAGAACCGGCAGGCGGTTCTCCGTGCGGCCGGCTCTCTGGGTCAGCTCCCTGCCGAAGACTGCGTCCACGAGGAGCTGGCCTGGCGACTGGAGGTTTAGGGCTGCATCACCTGTTCGCGCTTTTCGAGTTCGTTCAGCACGTTGATCAGGTGTTCGTACCCCACGCGGCCGCTCTCGCGCCACAATACCTCTCCGCGGCAGAAAAACATCAGCGTCGGGACCGACATGATGTTGTAGCGCCGTATGATTTCACGCATCGAGGGGTCGTCGATGTCCGCTTTGTAGACGTCGACGCGGCCGTTCATCCGCTCCCGAAACTTGTCTATGGCCGGCATCATCATCCGGCACGGCCCGCACCAGGTGGCGAAGAAGTCTACGAACGTCAGCGCGTCCCGCCAGATGATCTTGTCAAAGTCCGTCATGGTCATATCTTCCGATCAGTTTATTTCCACCCACGATATTCCCGCATAGTTCTTCTCCGCAAGTTCCTTTTCGACGTAGCTGATCGTGCGCCGCAGGCCTTCGATGAGCGGTGTGCGGGGCGCCCAGTCCAGTTCGCGCCGTGTCGCCGAGATGTCGGGCGTGCGGCGGCGTATGTCGTCGATACGCGCTTCGGCGTGGACGATGTGCGAGCTGCTGCCCGTCAGGGCGATGATCTTCTCGGCCAGCGAGCGGATCGTCACCTCGTGACTGCTGCCGAAATTGGCCGTGCGCGTCGTCTCGGCCGGCGGGGCCTCCATCAGCCGCACCAGTCCGTCGACCACGTCTTCCACCCAGCAGAAGGTCCGCAGCTGCTCGCCGCTGCCGTTGATCGGAATGTCGCGGTTCTGCAATGCCGCCACGATCATCTTCATCACCACGCGCTGGTCCATCAGGTCGGCGCCGCTGCCGTAGGTGTTGAAGATGCGCGCGATGCGTGCGTCGACCCCGAATTCATACTGGTAGGCGCGGTGCAGGGCCTCCCCGGCCCGTTTGCCTTCGGCGAGGGTGCGGTGTGTCGGACAACCGTCCGCCGCCTCGACCGAGGTGTCGCGGTATCCCGTGCCGTAGATGTCTCCGGTGGATGCGTAGAGGATGCGTGCGTGCTCCGAACGGGCCGTGTCGAGGGCGTTTATCGACCCCTGTATGCTGACCTTGAGCGACTCGACGGGCAGCGCCTTGTTGTAGCGCACGCGCGAGGGCGCCGCGAGGTTGTAAATCTCGTCGCAGCGGATGCCGAATGCGTTGACGATGTTGTGGCGGACGTACCGGAATTCCGGGTGCGGCGGCATGTCGCGCAGCAGCGGCGAATCGGCGGTGTCGCGTATGTCCACGCAGAAGACTTCGTGCCCGTCGTTCAACAGACGCAGGCACAGGTGGGAGCCGATGAATCCCACGCCGCCCAGTACGACTATTCTCTTTTGCATTTTCTTCCCTTTTACCGGGGAAAAAGCAAAATCCATTCCATACCGGCGGCAATCCGGCCGGAAGCCCATGCGAGGTCGGAAGATTCGCTCTCCGGAACTTCTGTCGCGTTTTCAGGCGGCAGCTCGCGGTGGTCCGCTCGAAGGGCTGTTACGAGCGGCTCCGCAGGGCGGAGCTGCGGCCTGCCGATTCACCCGAGGCGAATCGAAAATCTTCCGGCCGCGACTGCCAGAAGCCGCTCCTTTCCTTATCTGTTGTTTTTGATGTCGGCCTATTCTGTGAAAAGCGCCTTCGGGAGCTGGTCGACGCTGTTTATCGGGACTACCTCGATGCCTTTGGGACGCTTGCCGCCTTTGGCCAGATAGCCCGACACGATGATGCGCCTGAATCCGAGCCTTGCGGCCTCGCTGATGCGCTGTTCGGTGCGGGGCGCGGGGCGCACTTCGCCCGACAGGCCTATTTCGCCGGCGCAGCAGACCCCCTCGGCCACGGGACGGTCGTAGTAGGACGAGATCACCGCCGCCACGACCGCGAGGTCCAGCCCCGGGTCCGCGACCTTGAATCCGCCCGCGAAATTCAGGAAAACGTCTTTCTGGAACATCTTCATCCCCACGCGCTTCTCCAGCACGGCCAGCAGCATGTTCATGCGCCGTGCGTCGTATCCGGTCGTCGAACGCTGGGGCGTGCCGTACGCCGCACCGCTCACCAGCGCCTGCACCTCGATCAGGTAGGGCCTCACGCCGTCGGCCGATGCCCCCACGGCGATGCCGCTCAACGGCTCCTCATAGTGCGTCAGCAGGATTTCCGACGGATTGTCAACCCCCCGCAGTCCGGCGTCGAGCATCTCGAAGACCCCGATTTCGAACGTCGCTCCGAACCGGTTCTTGATGCCCCGCAGGATGCGGTAGATGTTGTTGCTGTCGCCCTCGAACTGCAACACCACGTCGACGATGTGTTCGAGTATCTTGGGACCGGCTATCGAGCCGTCCTTGGTGATGTGGCCGATGATGAAGATCGACGTTCCGGTCGATTTGGCGTATTTCAGAAGCGTCGCCGCGCATTCGCGGATCTGCGACACGCTTCCCGCCGACGAGTCCAGGAGGTCGGTGTAAATCGTCTGTATCGAGTCGATCACCACCAGGTCGGGACGGTGCTCGGCGATCTGCGCCACGATGTTTTCCAGCAGCGTTTCGGGATAGATCAGGCACTCGTCGTTGCCGATGCCGATGCGCGCGGCGCGCATCTTGATCTGCTCGGCCGACTCCTCGCCCGAGACGTAGAGGGTTTTCAGTCCGTTCGCCGCCAGTGCGATTTGCAGCGAGAGGGTCGATTTGCCGATTCCCGGCTCGCCGCCCACGAGGACCAGCGACCCCGGGACCATCCCGCCGCCCAACACGCGGTTTACCTCGGCGTTTCCCAGATCGAGGCGGACGTGCTCGCTTTCGCGGATGTCCCTCACGCGCTGGGGCTTCGCCGCGGGCAGGGGACCCGCCGCGACCGCCGGGACCGAACCGCTCTCGCGGGCGATGATCTCCTCGGCGAACGTGTTCCATTCGCCGCACGAGGGGCAGCGTCCCAGCCATTTCGGGGCTTCGAACCCGCAGTTTTTGCAGAAAAATGCCTTTTTGACCTTTGCCATACGTCCTCCTATTTTGCGTTTGCCGAGGTGTACTCCCGGCGCACGGCCTTCGTGATTCCGGCCTCGGGGTAGAGAGCTTGGTACTCTTCGGTCAGGTCGACCGTCAGGAGGGTCTTGCTCGTGCCGTCCTCGGCCTTGTAGGCCGAGACGGCGCAGGTGTACTTCATCGCCGGTTCCGGACAGTAGACGAGGATGTCGGTTGCGCCCGGGTCCTTGAAGAAGACGCCCCGCACCCGGTCCGCCTCCGCCGTCTGTCTGATCCGGAGGCGCCCGCCGTTGTATTTGGTGAATTCCAGCACGTAGCTTCCGCCCGCCTTCACGGGAGCCGCCGCTTCGATCTCCTCTCTGATCCGTTCGACCACGGGGTCCGTTTCGTTTTCCCCTGCCTTCGTCTCCGGTTCCGTGGGATCGGTGGGGTTCGTGGGATCTGTTGGATCGGTGGGGTCGGTGGGGCCCGGTTCGGGGTCCGGGAGGGGGATTTCGGCCTCGACGCGCACGACGGGATAAACCGCCGTGTAAAATGCGTCGGAATCGTCTCCGCAGGCGGCTGCCAGCAACAGCAGGCAGGCCGTGCCGTATTTCAGTTGTTTCATCATAATCCGGAATCTTCGTCGATCAGTATTACCAACACCCGTTTGTCGGGCCAGCATCGCAGCATTTCCATCCGGGTGTTGCAGATGCGGTCCTGCGAGTTGCAGTCCGCGCAGACGCCCGTTTTGGCGCAGGGGGTGCGGAATCCGGGGTGTCGCGCGACGTTCTGCGGGGCGGCGATCCGGCGGATGCGCTCCTCGGCCTCGTCGCGGTCGGCCACGATCTTGTTGCGTCCCGCCACGATGATCACCTTTCGGGGACCGAATGCCACCGGTGCGATGCGGTTGCCCACCTTGTCCAGCCAGTGCAGTGTTCCCTGCTCCGTCACGGCGTTCACGCCCGTGATGAAAAGGTCCGACAACAGCGCGCGGCGGCGGATTTCCAGCCGCTCCTCGTAGGGCTTCGAGGCGTCGAACCCGTCGAGCAGCGTCAGCCGCCCGTTGCTCCGCAGCCACTCGACGATGCCCGTTCCGCGCATCGTCATGGAGTCGCCGAACGACACGAGTTGCGGGTTTTCGGCCTCCACGACGGCCTTCATCAGGGCGAAGGCCGCTTCGGCGTCCTTCACCGTCTCGGCCTCGAAACGGTGTCTCCGCAGCGCCGCGGCGCAGGCTTCCGTTTTTTCCGCAGTTCGGTTTGCCATCGGCTCCGCATTTATTTGATAAAGAACCGGTAAATGTCGTTGCCGTTGGCGTAGAGCAGCAGGAACAGAATGATGATCAGTCCGACATACTGCGCCGCTTCGAGCACCTTGTCGCTCACCTTGCGGCCCGAGATCATCTCCCAAAAAGTGAAGATCGCGTGCCCGCCGTCGAGTCCCGGGATCGGCAGAATGTTCATCACCGCGAGGATGATCGACAGGAAGGCGGTCTTCATCCAGAAGTCCTGCCAGTCCCACGTGGAGGGGAAGATGCTGCCGATGGAGATGAATCCGCCCAGCTCCTCGTACATCTTGGTTTTGGGCTGCACGATCATCTTCAGCTGGTCCCAGTAGGAGGAGATCACCTTGCCCGTCCTTTGAATACCGGCCGGAATCGCCTCCAGGAACGTATATTTCTGCGTGCGCAGCGCGAGGCCCTTGCGGATGACTCCGAGCGTGCCGTTCTCCGAGACGGGCGCTTTGAATTCAAAGAGCATGTCCCCTTCCCGCAGGACTGTCAGCAGCACCGAATCTCCGGCGTGCGCCTTCAGGTATTGGCCGTAGCCCGCAAAGTCGAGACCCGAAACGTTGTCGATGGCTACGATCTCGTCTCCCTTCCGCAACTGTGCGACGGTCGGGTTTACGACGCTGTCGATCAGAAAGGGGATGCGGGGCAGGAGGAAATTTTCGTATCCCTTCTGCTGGCGCATCGAGATCAGCTCGTCGAGCGGGAGGATCAGTTCCACCTGCCGTCCGTTGCGTTCGACCACGATGCTGCGGTCGCTTTCGGTGATGATCAGCGAGTTTACGACCTTGTTGATGTCGTCCGCCTCTTCGCCGTCGATGCTCACCAGCCGGTCTCCGTCGTGGAATCCGAGTTTGTGCCCGGCCTCGTTGAAGTTGTAGCCCCACTTGGCGTCGGCGTTCGAGAAATAGGTGTCGCCCCACGTGTAGCAGATGCCGATGTAGATGGCCACGGCCAGCACGACGTTCATCACCACGCCGGCGATCATCACCAGAAAACGCTGCCAGGCGGGTTTGGCGCGGAACTCGTCCTGTTTGACGGGCTGTTTCATCTGTTCCGTGTCCATCGACTCGTCGATCATGCCGGCGATCTTGACATATCCGCCCAGCGGCAGCCATCCCAGACCGTACTCGGTGTTTCCGCGTTTGAATTTGAACAGCGAGAACCACGGGTCGAAGAAGATGTAGAATTTCTCGACGCGGATTTTGAACACCCGCGCCATGATGAAGTGACCCATCTCGTGAATGCCTATCAGGATGGTGAAGCAGAGGAAGAACTGAATGATTTTTACAAGAATGTCCACAAGCTTTAATTTTTAATTTTTTAATTGTAGGAACTCCGCCGCCAGCGCGCGGGCTTCGGCGTTCGCCTCGGCGTAATCGGCCAGGGTGGGCGAGGGGACGAATGCGGCGTGCTCCAGCGCGTAGCGGATGGCGCGCACGATGTCGAGCCATGCGCATTTGCGGGCGAGGAACGCCGCCACGGCCACCTCGTTGGCGCCGTTCATCGTGCAGGCCGCCGTACCGCCGCGCCGCAGACAGTCGTAGGCGATGTCGAGCGCCGGGTATTTCGCGCGGTCCACTTCGGCGAAGGTCAGCTGCGGATGGTTCAGGAAGTTGAACCGCTCGCCGGGACGGTTCGCCCGGTCGGGGTACAGCAGCGCGAAGCTGATCGGCAGGCGCATGTCGGGCGTTCCGAGCTGGGCCTTGATTGCGCCGTCCTCGAATTCGACCATCGAATGGATGATCGACTGCGGGTGGAGCAACACCGAAATCCGTTCCGCCGGGGTCCCGAACAGCCAGTGGGCCTCGATCACCTCGAAACCCTTGTTCACGAGCGTCGACGAGTCGATCGTGATCTTCGCGCCCATGTCCCACTGGGGGTGGCGCAGGGCCTGCTCCACCGTGACGTTCGCCAGCTCTTCAGCCCGGAAGTCGCGGAATGCGCCGCCGCTGCACGTGACGATCAGCCTTCTGACCGGGGCGCGCTCGCCCACGAGACACTGGAAGATGGCCGAATGTTCCGAGTCGATCGGGATCACCGGGGCTTTCCGCTTCCGGGCCAGCGGCATCACGCAGGCGCCGCCCACCACGAGCGACTCCTTGTTGGCCAGCGCGAGCTTCTTGCCCGCCTCGATGGCCGCCACCGTGGGAGCGAGTCCGGCGTAGCCCACCAGGGCGTTCACCACCACGTCCGTGCCGCCTCCGGCCGCGACCTGCGCCACGGCCTCCTCTCCGGCATATACTTTGGTGTCGGTTCCCGCGAGTGCGTCGCGCAGCTGCGCGTAGTGCTGTTTGTCGGCGATCACCGCCGCGTCGGCGTCGAATTCCCGGGCCTGCCGGGCCAGTCGTTCCCAGTTGCGGTTGGCCGTGAGGACGCGGACCTCGAAGCGGCCGGGGTTTTCGCGGGCGATGTCGAGCGTCTGCACGCCGATCGAGCCGGTCGAACCCAGTATTGCGAGTCTTTGTTTCATGCGTTTGTCAGAAGACGATGTACCCCTCGGGGTCCACGGGTTTGCCGTTGTTCCAGAGTTCGAATTCGAAGAGCCGGACCTCTCCGTCCTGCACTTCGGCGTTGTAGCCGATCAGTTCGCCCGAACGGATGGTCTGGCCGGTCGTTACGAGCGACTGCGAGAGGTTCTTGTAGACCGAGATCAGGTTCCCGGCGTGTTGCAGGACCACGATGTAACCCGTCTCCGGGGTCCAGAGGCTCTGAACCACCGTGCCGTTGTCGATGGCCGTGATGCGGTCGGCGGCGGTCGCGGCGATCTTCACACCGAAATTTCCCTGCCGGATGTCGAATTTTCCGGTTATGATTCCCTCGACGGGCGTCGCCAGCTCGATGGCCTCGCGCACCTTGCGCCGCGAGCCGCCCTGTCCGGCGATGGCGTATTCGCCGTCGCCCTCCATCTGGGCCCGCAGGAGCGAGTCTTCGTGCGAGGGCATCACCAGCACCTTGCTGATGCGCGACGAGTCCGACGAGGCGAGCACGCGCGCCACGGGCGTGCGTCCCTCCATGATCAGGGCTATGTTCTCGTTGTAGGTCAGCATGTCGTTCATCATGCGCTCCATCGAGTCGAGCCGGATGATGTTCTGCACGAGGCTTTCGCGCGAACGGTCGGCCTCGGTGCGGTATCCGGGCAGGAATTCCAGGATGGGGGAGTACGCCACCAGCGACAGCGTGAGGATGAAGAGCATCAGCATGAACGCCACCAGTCCCGCGAGGATACTCGCCGGCGAGAGGTGCATGTGCCACTCCTCGGTGTTGTCCGTGGCGTTGAGCATGTTGAACCGGCGTTTGCGGAACAGGCCGCGCCACCATGCCCGTATGGTTTTCAGAAATTTCATCTCTCCGGGTACGATTTCTCTTTGTTAACCCTACAAAGATAGGCAAATTTGCATAAATCCTTTGCGGGGCGCGCTTAATTTTTTACCTTTGTGGATGTTTTGAACCAATGTCATAAACAGATAAAATAACATGGTAAAACCCACATTACTGGTACTCGCCGCGGGCATGGGCTCCCGCTACGGGTCGCTCAAACAGATGGACGGTGTCGGTCCCAATAACGAGGCCATCATCGACTATTCGGTCTACGACGCCATCCGCGCCGGTTTCGGCAAGGTCGTCTTCGTCATCCGCCACTCCTTCGAGAAAGAGTTCCGCGAGGTCTTCTCGGCCGACCGTTTCGGCGGGCGCATCGCCGTGGATTTCGTTTTCCAGGAACTCGACTACCTGCCCGAAGGTCTTGCCGTTCCCGAAGGCCGTGTCAAGCCGTGGGGTACGAACCACGCCGTGATGATGGCAGCCGATGCGGTTCACGAACCCTTCGCCGTGATCAACGCCGACGATTTCTACGGCGCCGAGGCCTATAAGACCATCGGGGACTACCTGGCGCAGCTCGGCGAGAGCCGCAACAGCTATTGCATGGTCGCTTACGACCTGAACAAGACGCTTTCGGAGAACGGTACGGTTTCGCGCGGCGTCTGCGGCGTCGATCCGAAAGGCGACCTCACGTCGATGGTCGAGCGGACGCAGATCGAGCGGATGCCCGACGGCCGGATCGTCTTCCACGACAACGGCGCCGACGAGCCTCTCTCCGAGGACACTCCCGTTTCGATGAACCTCTTCGGCTTCACGCCCGACTTCTTCACCTACTCGAAGGAGTACTTCAAAGTCTGGTTCGAGGCCAACAAGGACAATATCAAGTCGGAGTTCTACATTCCGACGATGGTCAACAAGCTGATCGGCGACGGCACGGCTACGCTCCGCGTGCTGCGTTCGGCCGCCCAGTGGCACGGCGTCACCTACAAGGAGGACAAACCCGCGCTGATGGCCGCCATCGAGAAGATGATTGCCGAGGGTAAATATCCCCGGAATCTCTGGGCGTAGTTTTCGATTCTCACGGGCATCTTTCGCCCTGCCTTGTCCGGCCCGAACGGGAAATACTTCGGTATGTCCCGTCCGGGCCGAACTGCGTTATGGCAAAATCTGCTCCGCGATAATCAAAAACCGGTTCCGCTTCAGATGCAGTCATTTCCGTAATTCCCTCGAACGGGACGAATGGGACGTACTCGAGTACTACCCATCCGTCCCGTTCTTCGCGATGCCCGGAACTTGCCAGCTCCTATTGTCTCTGTCATTATAGGCCTACCTCTGCCTGTTTTTGCCACCGCCTGTATACTTCTGCCCGCCGCTCTGCCGCTCTGCCTGCTCCAGTCCGCCTGCCTGCAAAAAAAGCGAGACTTTGAAAAGTCTCGCTTTTTTATTATCCGGTTTGGGCCTTCGTCAGCCCCCCCCCGACTTTCTGCGCGTCAGTCCAGAAAACCTTCCCGGACGAGCTGCTCGCGGATCTTGGCCCAATCGGCCACGGGATGTTTCTCTCCGTCGATGAACCGCAGCGGACATCCCAGATTGCAGTCGTCGATGTAAAGGTCTGCATGAATCTTCGGCGACGAGGTCCAGCGCTTCTGCGACGGGTTTTCGTTCACGGCGTAGAGCGGAATGCCCCGGACGCGGAACCATTCCACCGCGCGGTCCAGCAGTTTTCCGTGCCGCATCGAGTAGAGGATCAGTCGGCAACCGTTGTCCGTCAGCTCTTTCAGCACGGGCGCCGCCCCCGCATCCTCACCGATCTCCGGGTAGGCATGCGTTACGACCGTACCGTCGAAGTCGATGGCTATTGTTGCGTCGTGAATGGCCATCGTTACCGTTTTACTTTATGTGCCAGCGACCGGAAGAAGAGCTTGATGCGTTTGCGGTAGCTTACTTCCTTGTAATCGTCTCCGTAGCCATATCCGTATCCATAACCGTAACCGTAGCCATACCCGTATCCATATCCGTGACGGCGGGCGCGGGTGCTGTTCAGAACGATGCACATGTTGTGGAGCTTCTTCTCGCGGTAGAGCCGCTCGATGTCGGGCAGCTGGCGCCGGTCGAGCACACCCTCGCGTACGATGTATATACAGAGGTCCGCAAGCCGGTCGGTGATAATTGCGTCGGCCACCGACATGGCGGGCGTACTGTCGAGGAAGACATAATCGTATCTGCCGCGCATTTCGGCGATGAGCTTGTCGAGTTTGTCCGAAAGGAGCATCTCCGCCGGGTTGGGCGGCTGCACTCCTGCGTAAATCACGTCGAGATTCTGGTGGAATCCGGAGTTCTGGATCATGCTCTCCACATCGGAAACCGTTCCTGCGAGGTATCCCGTGATGCCGGTCTTGCTGTTTCCGTGTCCCAGCAGGGTCGACAGCGCGTGGCGGCGCAGGTCGAGGTCGATGAGCAGCACGCGTTTGCCGGCCATGGCGAGCGTCATCGCCAGGTTCGTCGCCACGAAGGTCTTGCCCGCGTGGGGGTCCGACGAGGTGAAGAGGATGGTGCGCACGTCGGTTCCGGCCGATACGCCCATGAAGGACATGTTCGAGCGCAGGATGCGGAATGCCTCCGACAGGGCGTCGCGGCCCGTTTCGCGCACCACGATTCCGGTCTTGCCGTCACCCTCGTAGTAGGGGATGTCGCCCAGGAACGGGGCGTTGATGTTGTCCTCGATGTCCTTGCGTCCGCGGATGGTCGTGTCGAGCATGCCGATCAGGTAGAGCAGGCCGAAGGGAATGGCCAGACCCACGATCAGGGCGATGCCCAGAATCATCATCGGTCGGGGCGATACGGGAGCGTTGCTGCCGTAGGCGTAGTCGATCGATCGCGAATTGCTCTCGGCCACGGCGTAGTTGAGCTGGTTCTCCTCCTGCTTGTTCAGCAGGTAGAGGAACAGTTCTTCCTTGATTTTCTGCTGACGCGTGATGCCCAGGATGACCTTCTCCTGCGAAGGCATGGTCGAGATGCGGAGGTTGGCCTGCGTCTCCTCCTTGCGCATGGCGTCGCGCTGGATTTCGAGCGTCGAGATATTGGAGTCGAGCGACGAGATGATCGAACGCCGCACGGCGGCCAGCAGGTTGTCCAGGTCCTGGATGACGGGGCTGCGGTCCGAACTGTTCTCCAGCAGTTTCTCGCGGCGCAGGATCGCCGAGTTGTAGTCTTCGATCTGCTTGGCGATGGCCGTGTTGGTTCCCGCGGCCGCCATCGCCGGAATCAGCTCCCCGACGTTTTTCGGGTCGTTCAGGTAGGTGCGGATGTACTCCGCCACGTTGATCTGGTTTTCGAGCGAAAGACCTTCCGTCTTGTAGCGCGAACTTTCCGACACGCTGCGCGCGGCCTCCGAGGTGATGTCCACCATCCGGTTATCCTTCTTGATGTCCTCGATGTTGCGGTCCACGTCGCCCAGCTCGCGTCCGATAACGTCCAGACGGGCCTTGATGAACTTGCCCGTGGCGACCGACACGCGGCGCTTGTCCTCGATGGCGTCTTCGTTGTAGGCTTCGATCAGCGTGTTGATCACGTCCTCGGCGCGCCGGGGCACGGTGTTGTTCATCGAAATGGTCACCACCGAGGCCTGCTTGTTGGCCACGTCGCTTTTCACGGCGGCGCGGTAGGCGTTGGTGGTCCCTCCCAGCGAACTTTTGCTCACGCGGATCGGTACCCCGATGTAGTCGGGGGCCATGTAGAGCGACTTCTGCACCACGACCTGCCCCACGGGGGTCGGGATCGTGTCTCCGTAAGCCGCCGTGATGACGCTGCGGCTCTCGTGCTTGGTGACGAACTGGTCTTCGAACCCGCTCAGCCGGATTTTGTCGTCGTCGAGCGGCGTGATCTCCATGGCGAGCGACTGGTTGTCGTTGTCGTTGATGAATTTCACGTCGATCGGGGCCTGGCCGTAGAGGTCGCGCCGGCGGAGCCGTTCGCTCACCGAGTAGTTGACCGTCAGGTTGAGCTGCTTGACCACGTTGGTCATCAGGCGCCGCGACTGGAGGATGAAAACCTCGTTGTCGACGTTGCGGCGGTTCTGGAATCCCGCCAGGTCGCTGAACGCCGTCAGGTCGACGTCGCCGCCCTTGCGGCTGTCCTTGACCATGATGGTCGCCGTGCGGCTGTAAATCTTCGGGGTGCTGGCCAGGTAGTAGTAGGCCGCGCAGAGGCAGAATACGGCCGAAAGCACGAACCAGTACCAGTTTGCGATCACCATGCGGATGATGTCGTGCAGCGTGATGGTCCCTGTGAGTTCTTCGTTGTTGGCCTGCGTCTGGGAATTGATATGCTGTTCTGTCATGGATACTTGCTATTTGGTGAGGGTTACGATGAGTGTCGCCACCGAAATCGCGGTTCCCACCAGCGAGAGGTAAAAGCTGCGGTTCTGGCTGATTTCGCCCGCCTGCGCCTTGTACTTGTTGGGTTTCACGTATACCACGTCGTTCTGCTGGAGGTAGAAAACCGGGGAGTTGAAGATGTCGGTCGACGTGAGGTCGAGGTATTCGATCGTGCGCACGCCGTCCGTTTCGCGCGTCACGGCCACTTCCGAGCGCACGCCGTACACGGTCATGTCGCCGGCCATCGCCAGCGCGTCGAATATCGAGACCTTGTCGCGCGTGATGTCGTAGAATCCGGGACGGGCCACCTCGCCGATCACCGAAATCTTCATGTCGGCGAACTGCACGTTGACCGTGGGGTCGTTGATGTATCCGCCCTCGATGATTTTTTCGGCGATGGCCTGGGCCAGTTCGCTGCGGGTCTTGCCCTTGCATTCGATCTTGCCGATCACGGGCATGTCGAGCATCCCTTCCTCGTCGACGGTGCGCATCTGGAGCGCCTGCGAGCTTGCTGCGCTGGAGATGTTGGCTCCCGTGAGCGAGTTGTAGGAGGTTGCCGAGTTGAACGGCACTGCCAATTCGGGGTCCTTGCTGTTGACGACGATCGTCAGCCGGTCGAGCGGCTTGATGCGGATCTGTCCGTTTTCGGCGATTTGTTCGGGCGTGAAGGGCTGGGCGTCCTGCAAATACCAGACGCGTTTCTGTGCGGAGCACGAAACGAGCAGAATGCCGAGGACCGCTGTCCCGATGAGAAGGCAGAGTTGCTTCATGTTTTAGTAAGGCGTTGATTTAATACGTGCGCAAAGATATAAATTAATTCTGAAAAACAGCCCCTTTCCGAAGGTGATATTTTACAAGTATGTAGGTAATACGTTGCCGGATACGCATTTTTTTCGAAAAAAATCGTATCTTTGGTATCCGAAAATCAAAAAATGATAGACTGCTGCATATTCGATTTGGACGGAGTTATCGTCGATACGGCCCGCTACCACTATCTGGCGTGGGCCGCGCTTGCGCGTGAACTGGGCTTCGTGTTCACCCCTGAAGCGGGCGAAGCCACCAAGGGGGTGAGCCGCATGGCGTCGCTGGAGATCGTCCTGCGCGCCGGGGGGCTTGAGGATCGCTTTTCCGCCGCCGAGAGGGAGCGTCTCGCCGCCGAAAAGAATGCGCGTTACCTGCGTTTCGTTTCGCAAATGACACCCGCCGAGGTGCTTCCGGGCGTGGCGGCGTTTTTGCACGACGTGCGCAGCCGCGGCGTGCGGACGGTGCTCGGCTCGGCGTCGAAGAACGCGGGGACGATCCTCGACCGGTGCGGCCTTCGGCCGCTGTTCGACGCCGTGGTCGACGGCAACGAGGTTTCGCGGGCCAAACCCGATCCCGAGGTTTTCCTGAAGGGTGCCGCCGCCGTGGACGCCGCGCCTTCCGTGTGCGTGGTCTTCGAGGACGCCGCCGCGGGTATCGAGGCTGCTTCGCGTGCGGGCATGCGTTCGGTGGGCGTCGGGGGCGGTGCGTCGCTTTCGGCCGCCACGATGCGGCTGGAAACCTTCGCGGGGTTTACGTTTGAACAATTGGCGATGAAGATCGACCGGGACTGATTGCAACCCCGGCGCAACGCCGCGAAAGGCTGCGGCCGGGGCGGTGAAACGAGCGATAAAGAGTATAGATTATGAACGACGGATATGTAAAAACCGATCCCTGGCGTCTCGTCGAGGATCGCTTCGACCCTTCGCGGGCGCTCTCTTCCGAGTCGCTCTTCGCGCTGGGCAACGGCGTGATGGGCGGCCGGGCCAATTTCGAGGAGCGTTACTCGGGCGAGACGCTTCAGGGCAATTATATCGGCGGGGTCTATTATCCCGACAAGACCCGCGTGGGGTGGTGGAAGAACGGCTACCCGGAGTATTTCGCCAAGGTCCCGAACGCCGCGTTCTGGATCGGGGTCGATGTCGCGGTCGACGGCGAGCCGCTCGACCTGGCGACCGTCGCGGAGGTGAAGAGCTTTTACCGCGAGACGGACATGCGCCGCTCGGTGCTGACGCGCCGCATGAGGGTCGTGCTGAAAAACGGCGTCGAGGTGGCCGTCGAGACGGTTCGTTTCCTCTCGCTGGCGCGCCGCGAACTGGGCGTCGTGAAATACGCCGTCACGCCGCTCAACCGGGCGGCCCGGATCACCTTCTCGCCCCATGTCGACGCCGACGTGCGCAATGCCGACGCCAACTACGACGAAAAGTTCTGGGAGGAGGTCTCGACCGAGGCCGACGCCACGCAGAGCCGTACCAAAAAGAGCGGTTTCGAGGCGGCCTGGGCGCAGGCCGTCGAACTGGACGGCGCCGAGTGGCATTGCGAAACCCGTCCCGAAACTGTCTCTTATACCCATCTCCGAGCCCAC
>ERZ1027194.738-NODE-738-length-15933-cov-6.765525_pt1 | contig 15933 bp, 8 predicted proteins | sample MGYA00519246_ERZ1027194 | MGnify/ENA primary metagenome ERZ1027194 (study PRJEB26926, sample SAMN06164505) | human gut metagenome | biome: ENVO:00009003; feature: ENVO:2100002; material: ENVO:00002003 | host: Homo sapiens | place: USA | collected 2012 ...
AGATACTGATCGGTCTCGTGGGCTCGGAGATGTGTATAAGAGACAGATGGATAAGAAAATTGTAGGTGTCAACGCGGGAAAGATTTGGCATGTTCTCAATGAAGTCGATGGAATTTCCATCCCGGAACTTGCCCGAAAAGTAAATCTTAGTGTAGAAAGCACGGCTTTGGCAGTCGGTTGGCTGGCACGTGAAAACAAAGTGTTTATTGAACGCAAGAATGGACTGGTAGAGGTTTATAATGAAAGTCATATGACTTTCTCTTTTGGATAGTTCGTAATACTTATTGATTTAATGGGGAGCATTGCATCAAGCATGGTGTAATGCTCTTTTTTATTGTTTGTTTTGAGTAAACTGCCATTGTTATTTGCCTTCTATTTTTCTTTAGTCGGACTTTGCCAAAGATGAGAAAATAGCCTCACCTTGATAAGCATTCTTTCTTATCAAGGTGAGATGATTGTTTCTTTTTAAAAGATACTATTCTTATTTTTTGGCCAGAAACTTCTTGCTCAGCCACTTTCTTACAGGCTCATCATATAGTTTCAGACAAAGATAAGCCAGCAAGATGCTTCCGAAGAACACGACCAGGGCTATCGGCCAGGACTGGGAGAAAGTAATATGTGGTTCTTTACTCCACAACCAGGCATAGAACAGATACATGAAAGGATAGTGGATGATGTATACCGGATAAGATATATCTCCCAGAAATTTACAGATCTTGGCTGTGCCTTTATCTGTAGTTTTTCCCGAAGCACCCAGGTAGACCAGTAGCGGGAAAATAAGAATGGTGCATACAGCATCGTAAATGCCGTTCATCCACTGAGAAGTGTGACCGCCAACGTAGGGCATGGAAAGTAAAACGAGAGTTGCCACGCTGCACATCCAGAAAGCCCCTTTGATGTGGACAGGTTTAAAGATGCGTGACATCAATAATCCGATAGAGAATGCAAACAGCATGCGTAGAAAACCTCCGATCAGGTTATAGTCGATCATCGACCAGCCTACTCCTAAGTGATAGTTGCCGGAAAGATTGAATATCGAGAAGGACGCCAATCCGATTCCTGCTATCACAACGAGTATCGTAAGTGCTTTGGTAGACAGTCGGCGAATAAACAGGGCATACAAAATATTACCGATATACTCGAAGAACAAAGACCAGCTGGGACCATTCAAAGGATACATCTCACCGTTTCCACGGACTTCGGGACCTGTACCCGGAACAGCCGGGATCAGGAAAAGATTGAGGAGCATGGCCAACATGACCATGGATATGGAAACACGGGTGCCATCCCATTGCTCGCAGCCTTGTATACAAAATGTAATAGCGCCTAAAACGGCTCCCATAACAACCATCGGATGCAGACGGATTAACCTGCGTTTGAAGAACTCTTTCTGGGTCATCGTTGTTTTCCAACGGTCGTCATAAGCATAGCCGATAACGAAGCCCGACAGAATAAAGAAGAAATCGACAGCCAGATATCCATGATTGAATTTCTGATCGATGGGACTTGTGGCAAAGCCTTCAAATACATGATACCATATAACCAGAAGGGCCGCAACCCCTCGCAGTCCGTCAAGGAGTACGTAATGGGGTTTAGAGTCTGCAAAGGCAGAAGAAGAGATTTTTTGCATGTTTTAAATTATTGTTCAAATTAGTATTAGTCATTGTAGAAGCCGCAAAAATACGGATTTTATAGGTTTAAAAATTTGTCCTGCATCAAAATCTTACCATGTATGAGAATTATTTGTATGCTCTGAGGCGGCTGAGTGTTGAAAGTGTTATGCCCAGATAAGAGGCGATGTATCCTAATTGTATCCGCTGGCACATTTGAGGAAACTGAAGCTTGAATGCTTCATATCTTTCTTTAGCAGACAGGGTAAGGCGGTCTTTGTGCGAACGGTGCAGGCGTCTGTATTCGTTTTGATGAATCACTCTTCCCCAGTTTGCCAGTTCGATATTGGTTTCAAACAACCGGAGCAGATCTGTCAGTGATATTTTGTATGCGACAACATCCTCAAGGGTTTCCACAAATTCTTCGCTCATCTTATTATAATATAATTCATCCATACTGAAGACAATCGCCCCTTCACATGCAAAAGAAGTTGTTATCTCTTCTCCGTTTACCAGCCAGAAAGAGCGGGTCATCCCTTCTTCTATAAAATAAGCCGATTTGCAAAACTTGTTAGCCTCTATCAGTTGATGTCTCTTTGGAAAATGACATAATACTGTATTTTCTTTTAGTATTTGTATCGTTTCATCCGAAATTGGATACAAAGAGTTCATCTTATCTATAATATTCCTCATAAAGTAGCCCTTAATAATTTTCTGTCAAGTGCAAAAATAGGAAAAACAATTCTGCTCACAATAGATGCAGGTGAAAAAGAGCTTTGTTTTATCGATTCGTTTACTAAGGAGGAAAGAAGCGGGAGAGTGAGGACTGTGTTGAATGGTAAAGAAGGTACATTTCAGTTTTTATGAAATGTACCTTCTTTGATATCAGGGGGACAGGTTAAATATGTGAATATAGCCAGTTTATTCCGGAAATTATATACATCAATAGACGTTGGTTATCTTGGATTCTGCTGTATATTCGGATTGGCATCTATCTCACTTTGCGGGATAGGCAGAGCTATTCTCAGATCGGTAGCTTCTATCTTTTGTGCGTTAAATGCTTTCAGAGTTTCAAGATGCCAACTGCCTTTGCGTTCAATAGCCAGGCCATTGCGTAAGTAGTCATAGAAGATTTCCCCTTCTCCAACCAGTTCCTTGCGGCGTTCTTTAAGAATTCTGTCCAGAGTGAAAGTCTCTGTTGATACTTGTTGACTCGTATCCGTGGTACGGCGGCTGATAATGTCATTCAGATAACTTTGTGCCTCTTCAAGATTCGTTCCTTTTTTCAGTCCCGCTTCAGCCGCATTCAGATAGACTTCGGAAAGGCGGATGATGCAAATGTTATTGGTCTTGGGATCATCTCCGGTCTTACCGGGGAATTTGGCAAGATAGACTTTCTCGTGCCTGGCGGCAGTCGGAAGTCCGGTGTTGTTTTCTATAACAGATTCCTTTGTCAGGCAATGGCGTACATCCTTGGGATCTTCATTCAGCAGGTTGAGAAAATCCTCCGACAAGATCAGATTATTCCAGTCGATTGTTGCTTCGTTGGCATAAACCATCGGAGCACCCTCACCGCCTGTACCTCCAGAGGGTTCGGATAAAGTGATGTAGAGTTCGAATAATGATTCCGACTGGAAATCCTGTCCCCATACATTGGGATATTCCTCATAACTGTAAAGCTGGTAACGTCCGCCATTGTTATTGATAACATCCGTAGCGGCATCATAGGCTTTCTGATATTCACCCATATTCAGATAGACTCTCGATAGTAATGCCTGAGCCGCCCAATAGTTGATATAGCCATTGGATGTCTCTTGTGTCAATCCGGAGAGTGCATTGCTCATGTCACTGACTACCTGTTCGTAGCATTGTGCTACAGTATTGCGTGACGGTTTATGCGTGGGATCGGACGGGGAGGTTTCGATGGGTACTCCCAATGAAGCCCCCTTGTCATTCGTATAAGGCATTCCGAACAACCGGGTCAGATTGAAGAGAGAAAGTCCCCGCATGACCAGTGCTTCGGACTTAATGCGGTTCAGTTCTTTGGTATCACTGCTTTGAATACTGCCCGACTCAATTTTCTGTATCAGATTATTCGTCTGTCGTATTACTTTATAAACGGTGTTCCAGGGCAGTACAATATTCAGATTATCGGAAGCAAGCACGTTGTATTCATAATAGGGAGATACGCGTTTTCCGTCTCCTTTGGTTATACGTGCCTGTACATCGGCGGCACGGCAATCACCGTAATACCAATAGTTATCTCCGTAGTAGCTGTGGCCGGATGCCAGACGATAAATTCCGTTCAGGGCGATTTGGGCATCGTCCAGTGTTACGATTGCCTGTCCTGTTTCTACCGAACTGGTAGTGTTAAGGTCTAACCAGTCTGCCGAGCAGGAACTGTTTAGCAAAACCATTGCTGTAAGTATGTATATATGAATTCGTTTCATTATGCTGTTTATTTAGTTAGAATGACATGTGTGTTAGAATGATAATTGTGTTCCGAAACTGAAAGTACGCATAGCAGGAGCCTCACAAAAGACTTCGCCGTTGACGGGTGTTTCGGGGTCATACTGTTTCCATTTGGCCCAGGTCAGCAGGTTGTTTCCCGAGAAATATATGCGTACTTTGTCAATCATCAGTTTTTGCGTCCACTGGTTGGGCAGTGTGAAGCCGAGTGTAAAGTTCTTCAGGCGTAAATGATCGGTACTATGGATATAGCGGGACGAGTTGGTAGAAGTAGCCGATTCGTTATATACAAACCGGGGAATGTCTGTCTGATCTCCGGGATTCTGCCAACGGTTCATCATATATGCGGGTAAGTTGTATCGTGAACTATAGATGGAGCTAGTGCCGTTTTCAATATAAGTTCCCAGTTTGTCGAACGAGTAGCCGCCCAATGAATAAGTCAGCGTAAAAGTCAGGTCTATCCATTTGTAATTCAGAATATTGGTGAATCCTCCCGATACTTTGGGAGTGGCTGTTTTGTACGGAATGGATTCTGCTTTGTCGGCGTCGGTGGTAAGTTCGCGATTGTAGCTTCCGTCCTCATTCTTAGTGTTCAGGTAATATTGGGCAGAACCGGTCTGTGGGTCTACTCCGGCAAACTCTTTTACATAAAACGTATGATAGGGGAGGCCTACTTTATGGATGAACCATGTTCCCTCAATCGTCTGATCCAATAGTCCGTTGAGTGAAACAATCTTATTTCGGTTATGGCTCAGGTTGAAAACACTGGTCCAGTTAAAGTCGTTGGAAACAACGTTCAGCGTACGCAACTCAAATTCTATTCCCTTGTTGTTCAAGCGTCCGATGTTGCTCAAATAGCTGGTAAATCCGGTAGTGGCGCTGATGGGGGAGGCTGTAGAGCAAGTCTTTGGTATCCCGGTTGTAATATTCCAGACTCGCGAAAATACGGTTAATAAATGAAAGGTCGATACCCAGGTTCAAACTGTAATTCTTTTCCCATGTCAACAAATCATTAGGTTGTGACGATTCATAAGATCCGGCTGCCTCCATGTAGTTTTCGCCATAACTGTACAGCCCTTTGTAGCCATAGTATGAGCCGGGTTGATTTCCGTTTACACCATACGAAGCACGTATCTTGACATCACTCAGAACCGGTTTTACGGCTTTCATAAAATTCTCGTTGCCCAAATGCCACATGCCCGATACAGACCAGAAATTACCCCAACGGTTGTTGGGTGAAAGACGTGAACTGCCGTCCCGGCGGTAACTTCCGGCAATGTAGTAGCGGTCGTCATAATCATAATTCAGTCGTGAAAGATATGAAATCATCCGATAGGCCTGAGTGGCAGACTTGAAACTGTTCAATACGGCGGCATTATCCGGTTCTGTCAGTTTATCACTGGGCAGTTTGGACTTTTCACCCGAAGCGTGGTCTGTCTGGTAACTTTCTATTTCATAAGCTGCCAATACATCCAGGTGATGCTTGTGGGCGAAAGTATGCACATAGTTCAGGGAGGTCGATGAAATCAGTTTGCCGTATTCAATAAAACCTTTGGCTGTCTGGGCATCGCTTCCGCTTTTAGGGCCAGCCGAACTCAAAGGGTTATAATAGCGTGAATCCTTCTGGATGGTATAATCATAGCTTAATGTCTCCTTTAGTTTGAGACCTTTGACCGGCTCTATCGCTGCGTAACCGGTTGAAAACATACGTGTCATACGCACGCGGTTGTAATCGGTCAGTATATCACGCAACGGGTTCAGGCTGGTGCCGTCATAAGCTCCTACGTAGTTCCCTTCTTCATCACGTACCACCATGGAGGGTGTCATGGTCATAGCTACGCACAGGAAAGGGTTGATAGATGATCCGCGTTCTTCATTCATCTCCTGATTCATTTGTGAGAACATCATATTTGCTCCTACTTCACCGTATTTGCCGACTTTTTGCGTCATGTTCAAACGTGCAGAGTAACGGTCCAGACTGGAGTTTTTGGCCAATCCTTCCTGACTGTTGTAGCCGAGCGAGGCATAGAATGTAGAACGGTCGTTACCGCCGGAGACGGAAGCTTCATAACTCTGATGTGTAGCGGTGCGGAGCAGTTCTTTTCGCCAGTCCGTGTATCCCATAGCCGGTTTATACGCATACGTGCCGATATTGGAACTGGCATATTCAGCCGGAGACTCCATACCGTTGTCTGTTGCATAATTCAGCAATCCTTCATAAAGAAGTTCTTCACGTTGGTCACCATTCAAGGTAGGGCGGAAGTCGACAGCCGCATGAGAGAAACCGCCTGACACGTTCAAATCCACACGTGCCTTTCCGGTATTTCCTTTTTTAGTTGTAATCAAAATGACGCCATTAGCAGCACGGGAACCATACAGGGAAGCCGCTGCCGCATCTTTGATGACAGTCACATTTTCGATATCCGAAGGATTCAGCGTACTCATGATATTGGTCTTGGAATTGTTCATATATGCTGCATCAGGACCGCCGGAGCTCATACTTCCGGAAGTAACCGGGACTCCATCTATGACAAACAAAGGTTCTTGTGAAGCGTTAAACGATCCCATTCCTCTGATACGAATACTTTGGTTGGCACCCGGTTGACCCGAACTGCTGGTTATTTGCACGCCGGTAGTCATACCTTGCAGTTTTTGCTCAACGCTCATCACTGGCACTTCTTTCAGCATATCTGTACGCAGTGTGTTGGCTGATCCCGTGAACGAAGATTTGGAGAAATTACCATAACCTGTTACTACTACCTCGTCAATATCCATCGTTTCAGGGATAAGTACTATCTTGAGTTCTTTCTCTTTTCGGGGGACGCGTATTTCCTGTGTTTTCATTCCCACGTAAGATACGACCAGCATCTTGGTTCCGGCTTCAACGGACAACTGAAACTGACCGTTGATATCAGTAATCACTCCTTTGGTGGGATTTCCCTTTACACTGACGGTGGCGCCGATAAGTGGTTCATTATCCTCTGATGATATAACAACGCCCGATATGTTCAGTTGCTGAGCGGATGCATACGAAATACTCAACAAACTAAACAGTAAGCTAAAACATAATGTTAACCTTTGATTAATCTTCATACTTTTATATTTAAAAACACATTTGTTGTAAGGTCGATACAAAGTGTATACCAATGGGGTATAAAGAATTTCTTAAAAAGATAAGATACAGATTAACAGCGAAGTTGAAAAATGGATATTTGGGAGGAGGTGTGGAGGAAATGTGGAAAGGTGTGGAAAATATACCCAATCGTTGGTACAGTCAATAGTGTGGCTATATGGATCATTGTACCGATAATGATTGGGTATATGGGTATTATAATTTAATATCCCGGATTCTGATACTCGCTGCCATTAATAATGGTAGCGGTAAAGGTCGTAGAAATGGGACGTAAAGCATAATTCGGATCAAAGAACCGTGCGAGATCCGGGTGAGTATCTTTCAGATAATCGGAACTCTTGAACATCCCTGTCCGTTTCAAATCGTAGAAGCGGCAATATTCACCGCATAGTTCGCGTCCTCTTTCGTCTAATACGTCACGAACCGTCATGTTGCCCGTTAACGGATTTGCTCCGGCACGCTCGCGAACCTTATTCAGGTATTTGGCGGCATTCGCTCCTCCGTTCAGATAAATGTCAGCCTCTGCGGCAATCAGATAGACTTCCGCCATACGCATGATAAACGTAGCGTTTAAGTTTCCGTTTCTTTGTTTGGAGGCGTTTGCAACGTAATAGTTACTGCTGTTGTGCTTGTTTAGTGACGGATAATAGTAACGGAACAGATTCTCGCTGGTACCGTCGTTCTTGTAATTCCCTGTTACATTTGTATACGAGTAGTTCATATTCACATTGTTGTTTCTATCACTGTAGACATGGTTGTAATCAATCAACAAATAGTCGGTCTTGTGCTCATTCTGTTTTTCCGTAGAATAATCCGCATCCTGCGGCATGATAAATTTAATGGCCGGATCACCTTTCTTCAGAGTTTTGCCGATAACTGTTTCGTCTTTGTCGTACATGTGTACGGCACTTTCGTCCCAAGTATAACTTTTATTGGCCTTCCATTGGGTAGTGAATGACTGGTGGAATCTGGGGTCTAACGTGCCGTCATTCTGTACATACAGATTCAGCAAGTGTTGCGTAGGCATGAAGATGCCGCTGACGGAGCCTTCCCATGTCAGTCGTGTCTCCTGATTGTCTTCACGGGCACCGAACTTATTGATGTCACACAGGAAATACTCGTCATTGCGGTTTAACTTGTAGTTACCGTTGCTCGAACCGTGTCCGTCCGTGCCTGCATACCAGCGATGTTTCCAGAGCGCTTCCTTGTTTTCCCAGTTATTGCTTTCTTCGAATACTTCACTGTACGTAGGATACATATAAGTGTTGTATTTCCCGCCACCCGATTCGCAGTCGGAGATCAGCTGCAAGGCTGCGTCGAGAGCTTCCTGCAGGTATTCCGTGCTTCCATACTCGTAGGTCTGCAGACAGGCTTTTGCCAGAAAACCGAGAGCGGCTTTCTTGGTCGGGGTGGTAGTCGTGGCATGATTCCCGATTGACAGCCATTCGGATGCGAATCTCAGGTCGGGCAGGATGACTTCTTTGTAGATAGTCATCGGGTCGGTGCGGACAGGAGAGTAGTTGAGGCTGGTTTCCGGTTCCGTAAGCATGGTTACCCCTCCGAATTGTTCCACTGCGTTGAAGTAATAGACAGCTCTCATGAAGCGGGCTTCGGCAACTTTCGCATTCCGTTCCTCTTCTGTGGCGTAGGGAGGCTTGTCGCCTAAGGCGATGGCTTCGTTGCAGGAACCTATTCCGTCGTATGTCCCGTTCCACCAGTTATTGGTGTAGGTCGTGTTGGGCGATGTGCCGGCGAAAAACCAGAACCATTCGGTGTAGCTTGTCGATTGGTTAGCCTTGTACGTCCAGAGGTCCGTATCCCCTTCGGTCAGCGACATCCAGTCTGCGGCACCGTAGTAAAACCTTTCCATTGCGAAGTAGCACTGGTTGATCAGTGTTTCGTATCCCTCGGTTGAGGTAGCCAATGTTTCATTGGTAAATGCGCCCGGGTTGTACTCTTCCAGCGAGCAGGAATGCAGGAATAGTGCGGACAGCAGGACAGAGCAAAAAACTGTTTTTAAATGTATACTTTTCATTGTCATTTTCTTCTTTAATTAGAATGTGAGATTAACTCCAAATACAAATTGCCGATAGGTGGGAAACGCGTCCGAACCGTTCGTTTCGGGGTCTGTGTCCTTCAGTTGCTTGTCTTTCACAAAGATGAACGGATTGTAGGCCGTAGCGTAGATGCGGCATTTCTCCATCAATACCTTGCGGGAAATGTTGGCGGGGAGGGTATATCCCAGAGTGATATTCTTGATCTTGATGAAGGAGCCGTCGTGTACTCTCAGCGAAGGATATACCGTTTTTTGTTCGTCTCCCGTTCCGGGACGCGGGAAGTATGCGCCCTGATTGTCCTCTGTCCAGTAATCCACGCCTGCCAGCTGATTCTTGGTCACACTTTGCTCTGCGGTATAGTAGCCGAGCAGGTCACTGTTGATTGTCTGCCCGTAGCGTGCCATTGCAAAGACGGATAAATCGAAGTTCTTGTAGGTGAAGGAGTTGTTCAGTCCGATGATCCAGTCCGGATTCGTGTGTCCCAGAATCTGTCTGTCATCGGTGCTGTATTTATGTACTCCGCCGTCTCCGTTTTTATCCACTGTCTCTATCTTGATAAATCCCGGATTTACGCCATGCGCATCCAGCGTCTCCTTCGGAGTGTCACTTCCCCAGATTCCTGCATATTTATAGCCGTAAATGGCGTGAATCGGTTCGCCGGTAAACAGGTTCTCGGAGATCAGGTCACCGTCGGGCAGCTTGTCTATCTTCTCCTTGCTCCAGGTGGCGGACAGGGTCGTGTTCCATGTAAAGTCCTTGTGCTGTATATTGTGGGAGTTCAATATCACTTCCACGCCCTGATTGCTGGTTTGGGCGATATTCTGCCAGATAGACAGAGGAGAACCCCATCCGGTCAGTCCGCTGGTGATGGGCAATATACGCTTGAATAATAATCCTTTGGTGGTTGTTCTGAACCATTCAATGGAACCGTCGATGCGGCTGTTCAGTATGCCGAAGTCCAGACCGATGTTCCAGTTGTACGATTTTTCCCAACCGAGGTCGGCACTGCCGTAAGTCTCCGAGTATTGTGTGAAAGGAACGATTTTTCCATTGACGGAGACTCCGCTGGCAGAATATACGTAGGCTTGGGTAGTGGTGCTGTAAGCGTCTGTTCCGCCGGAGTTGCCCGTGATGCCGTAGCTGACTCTCAGTTTCAGGTTGTCCAGCCAACTTCGTGTCTTTTCCATAAAAGCCTCGTCGGAAATTCTCCAGGCTATGGCGCCTGCCGGGAAAGCATCCCATTTGTGTCCGGCGGAGAATTGTGAGACACCGTCCCAACGGGTGGAGAAGTTGAATAAGTATTTGCTCTTGTATGAATAGTTGAGGCGGAAAGCAAAAGACATTTTCTGTGTCTGTGCGAAGTCCGATTCCACATGTGGGGAGGAACCCGAAGTCAACCGCCAGAACGACCATTGGTCTACCATCTGTCCGCTTGCGGCAGCCATGTTGCTTTCCGACTGGTTCTTGTTCCACGAAGTGATTAAAGAACCTCCTACCGTATGCGCTTTGGCAAGGGTCGTGCTGTATGCCAGAATGTTTTCCCACGTGTAATTCCATGCGTTGTCATTGGTGATGGAGGCGTGAGGCGAACCCGCATAACTCGGACGGTTGGCGTTGCATTGGTTTCCCCAGTATTGTCCTCGTCGGGAATGGTTCAATGTCCCGTTGATCCGGCTGGTGAATGTGAAATCTTTGAGAGGAGTCAGCTCGACATACCCGCTCATATTCAGGTAAGTGGAACGGGTATTGTTCGCATATTGATTCTCTATAAAATCTCCCATCGGCGAATACTGCCCTGTGATATATTCGTGATTGATCTTGCCTTCCTCATCGTAGGCATCCCCCAACGGGAAAGCAGAGAGGGAACGGGTAAACGTGTTTTTCACGCCGGAATTCAAATCACGATACACCAGATTGGAGGTGAAACCGACTTTCGCCCACGAAAAGAGTTGCTGGTCGATGTTGAGCCGTAAAGAGTACCGGTTCAGATTTTCATTGCTGAGCAGGCCTTCTTCCCGGTTGTAGGAGGTCGAAGCGAATATCCTTGTCTTTTCCGTTCCGCTGCTTACCGAAAGGCTGTACTTTTGTGTGGTAGCTGTATTGCCGGAAACCTCGTCTACCCAGTCAATCCATTTTCCGGCATTATACGCATCTGTAAAAGCCTGTTTGCCCAGTAGTGCAGACATATCGGAAGGGAAATCACCGTTCTTATATCGGTATGCCTCTTTCTGGTAAGTCACCCATTCATCCTGAGTCATTCCGTGTTTGTAGTTGGGCGATCCGCTGAAGCCGTAATACGCGTCAAAGTTGATTGTGGCTTTGCCTTCTTTTCCTCTTTTGGTGGTGATAATCACAACACCGTTTGCTCCTGCCGAACCGTAAATGGCGGTGGATGAAGCATCCTTCAGAACATCGACACTTTCAATATCGGAAGGGTTGACCTGACTATAGCTTCCGGGGATTCCGTCGATAATAAACAGTGGCTCGTTATTGCCATATATGGAACGCGAACCACGCAGCAAGATGCTGACTTCACCGCCTACCTGTCCCGATGTTTTGGTGATGTCCATGCCGGGTATCTTTCCTTGAAGAGCTTCCATCACATTACTGGTAGGAGCAGCCAGTACCTCGGCACTTTTGACAGAGGTTACCGCTCCTGTCAGATCCCGCTTTTTGACGGAACCGTATCCTACTACTACCACTTCGTCAATCAGTCGGGCATCTTCCACCATCGTGATTTCCAGTTTGCTTTTATTGCGTGTGCTGACTTCCTGTTCTATGTATCCCATGTAAGATACTTTGAGTACTGCGTTGGGCGAAACACGCAGTGTGAAGAGTCCGTCTACATTTGTAATAGTCCCGTTGTTTGTGCCTTTTTCTACAATATTAGCTCCGATTATCGTCTCCCCCTGAGAGTTTTTCACTACGCCGGAGATGCTTCTGCTCTGCTGGCCGTAGACTTGTGTGGCTCCGACTACCGATATTATTCCTGTTAAAAGGAATAGCAGGTAGAATCTTATCATATAAACTGTCTTTAGGGTAACGTCTGTCCCTATGTTTGTTTTATCAGAAAATGATTTCATGTTTTTTGTTTAATTGTATGTTCACTAATTGGTTTTTGAATAGTTAAATCTCTGAATGATTTAAATCTATGTCCGATTATACCGATTTGATTTACTCCATAGGCTATTAGATTTTATTGGTTAAAACTGCGATTGTACCGTGAATTGACGGTCAATCTCTGAGTGTATGTATTTGATGTGGCGCCACGGTCAATATCAACTTATTTAGACTGATTGGACAAAAGTAGGCATAGAGCGTTGTGGATTGAAAAAAATAAAGTTGACTTTTATTTGAATTAAGTTGATTCTTACTATCTTTGCCTAAACGTATTCACTTAAATAACAATGATATGGATGTTGAAATAAAAGATAAGGCTAGCCAAAGGCATGTCGGTCGCAATTTACAGAGGATTCGTGTGTATTTAGGCATGAAGCAGGAAGCTTTGGCGGCTGATCTTGGTATTAGTCAACAGGAGATTTCAAAAATAGAAAAGCAAGATGAAATAGAAGATAAGCTTTTAACGCAGATAGCTACTGCCTTGGGGGTATCTGCTGAAGTAATAAGAGACTTTGACGTCGAAAGAGCTATTTATAATATTAATAGTTATAAAGATGCTACGATTTCTCCGGGAGCAACAGCAACTGTTTATGCTCATACACAACAAATTAATCCTCTTGATAAAATCGTGGAGTTGTATGAACGTTTGTTGCAGAGCGAAAGGGAAAAGATTGAGTTGTTGAAAAACGCAAACAAATAATCACAGAACAAATAAATTCTAAGCAAGAACCATTATTATGAAACCTGAGACTTATACCAATGCCTTACACATAGGGCGGAAAATAGAAAGAGTGCGTCGCCTTCGTGGAATGACTCAAACTGATTTAGGAGACTTACTGGGTATTACCAAGCAAGCTGTCTCCAAGATGGAGCAGACAGAGAAGCTTGACGATGAAAGAGTGAAGCAAGTAGCAGAGGCATTGGGTGTTACTGAAGAAGGATTAAAAAAGTTCACCGAAGAAACTGTCCTGTACTATACAAATAACTTTTATGAGAATTCTAATGCGACTGCTACTAATATTGGTACAATCTCAAATCTTGAGAATATAAATCACTTTTCAATGGATCAAGCTGTGAAGTTGTTTGAGGAATTGTTGAAAATCGAAAGAGAAAAATATAGTGGAGGAAAAGAGGAAAGCGCTAAATAATAATAGGTTTATCCTTTTCCTTATTTAGGATTCTTAGAAATATATGATAAAGCTCCATTTAGTTGTTCGGACATTGAAGAATAACTAAATGGAGCTTTAATTTGATAGATATCCTATAAATGTGTTCTAATCAAATAATTGATAGAAGTCAGCAATTGAATTATTGCTTCTTGCTTATCATTTAAAATGGGTTGAATGATTTAATAATGGGCTAACCGATACGCAAAAGAACTAAATCGTCCAAATATGAATTCAAATCATATAAATCTAAAAGTCGTTTATTGGATAAAGAATTCCTATACTAAATTTAGCTCCGGCTTGTGCAATAAATAATCTCTTTCAGTACATAAATTAATTCGTCCGCCTATAGCCGGACGCAAGTTTGCCTATAGCCGACGTTACGTTTGCCTATAGTCGGACGCAAAGTTGCCTATAGGCGGACGAATTAATTTATGTACCCGCGGATATTATTTTTTATAGAGAAAATGTTTATTGTGTTCGTCTGCAATGATTGCAGTAACTCGAAAGTAGATTCAAGAAACATCAATAGAGTAAGTAACTCATAGTCACTTTTTTCATAATGCTCTATTATACAGATGAATACAACGCACCTTCTTTTTGGGTATTATGTTCTCTCTCTGTATATTTGAATGTCGCAATCATGCTTTTCTATCTATGATATTGATTGGCGCATATAGTGCGACAACTAACTCACATAATGTGCAATAGCTACCGCACATGATATGGATTAGCTATCGCACATCATGTGAGTTAGCTTAAAGGCATAAATTATTTTATAGAATGACAATTTCAAATCAGCAGACTATGTGTCTGTTTACATTAAAAGAATAAGAAGATGCATTGTAACAGGCTGAACAATTGAATGATAGATGAAAATATGATTTGCTGACGAGGTTTTATTTTATTCATAACTGCATAACAATAGGTCAAACGGTATGAAATTGGTTAGTTATCTTTGGGCAATGAGACTAGCGAACTTTGAAAATTATTATCTTTGTTACCTTATGTAATGATACAGTTTGGTCTAGAACAATAGATACTGTAATTTGTGACTGAAAATTTGATAATTATGAACATTGGCGATAGTGATATTCTATATTCTTTTGATAGAGCTCGTCTAATTGACAGAGCTCGCAATGGATTCATGAGAATAGACGGGCTTACCTTTAAACGAGCTAGAGATTATATGGACAAATATAGTGCTCGTGATTATTTGATGCAATGTCCACTTGACCTTTCAACGAAAGAATTGGTCAGTGGGATGAAAGATTATTGCCTGCAGCGTAGAGCCGAAATGCTCGAACCTTATCGAAAAAAAAGATATTCAATTAATGGTGATCCCATTCATCATCTTTATATTATAGGTAATGGATTTGACAGATATCATGGTGCTGATTCTACTTATATGGATTTTCGCAATTACCTATTAAAGCGCAATGATTTTGTCGTGAAGATGTTCGAACTCTTCTTCGGTCCCCGATCTATGATGAATAATTTTGATGATTATAATGATTATCTTTTGTGCCTACAATACGGACGCAAATTGCCAGCTCCAAAGAACACTTGGGCTAAAGACTATTTATGGAAGGATTTTGAAAAATATCTTAGTGAACTGAACAGGGAACGTATTTTTGATTTTGTTGATGAGAATTTGCCGCGATTATACGAAGATGACGAGAATTTTAGTTATGCTGAATATTTAGGTCCTATAGATATTGTTGCTGATGTTGTTTCTTCTTGTACCTTCGAAATGCAATATCAGTTTCACCGGTGGATTAATACCATACATTACAAGAAAGGGTTTAGGAAGAATATGCTGTATCTTGATCCGAACGCTGCTTACCTGAATTTTAATTATACATTGTTTCTTGAAACAGAATATAATATTTCCCGGGAACATATTCTTTATATTCACGGAGATAGAAGACAGAAATTTGGCTCTTTGGTTTTAGGGCATAATGTAGAGGATAATGAAGTCGCTTTTGATGAGTGGGTTCATAAACATAAAAATCGTCGGAGATATCGCCCGAATCTGAAGGATAAGAAGGGTAAATATTTTGCCAATGATAAGTTGGTCTATCTCGCTTTCTTTTTAAAGGATATGAAAAAAGGGAATTGGAAAAATCCAATAAGATATTATGCTGTAGATCATATTGAGGAGCGTTTGGAAAATTATTATGCGAAGAACATAAAACATTCTAATGACATAATAGATCATAACTTGGGCTTTTTTGAGTCGCTGAATGATTTGAAAGAGATTACATTGCTTGGTCATTCGCTGGGTGATGTAGACTTTCCATATTTTAAGGCAATTGTTGAAAATGTAAGAAATGTGGATGATCTGATTTGGAATTTTAGTTATTATAGTGATAATG
>ERZ1027194.748-NODE-748-length-15793-cov-6.265091_pt1 | contig 15793 bp, 8 predicted proteins | sample MGYA00519246_ERZ1027194 | MGnify/ENA primary metagenome ERZ1027194 (study PRJEB26926, sample SAMN06164505) | human gut metagenome | biome: ENVO:00009003; feature: ENVO:2100002; material: ENVO:00002003 | host: Homo sapiens | place: USA | collected 2012 ...
CTTGTCCACGTAGACCGTGACAGTATAGGTCTTGCTGCTGCCATCCTCCATGGCGACGGTGTAGGTCACGGCATTGGTGAAGTTCACCGTCTCGCCGTTACCGGGCGTTAGGGACTTGACACCGTTTGTGGCGATAACTGGGGTCAGCTTCGTCACATCTGTGCCGCGGGGCATGGTGATGGTAATGGTATTGGTGCTGTTGTTCACCGCACCGGCCACGCCATTGATGGAGAAGCTGGTGATGCCCTTGGCGGTCGTTGTGGCAGTCTCCCACTTGCAGGTGATAGACACATCGCCCACAGGCATGGTAAAGCGGTTGTTAGTGATGGTTTTGGTTTCGCCGCCCTCTTTTGCCAGCGTATAGGTCAGAGAACCAGACACCATCTGATAGCCGTTGTCGGGCGTTACGGTAACGATGATCTCGTCGCCCTTATCCGCCTTGGTGCGGTTAGTGGTGATCGTACCACCCTTGGGTGCGCTTATCGAGATCTTATACGCGCCGGTATCCGGCGTATCGGTGCCACTGCCATAGGCGGGGATCTCCACCTTCAGGGGTGCGCTCTCGCCACCGGCTGCGCTTACGACCACGATGTAGATGTCGCGTGCATCCTCAGTCAGATTGCTGAGGGTGAAGGTCGTCTCGCCTGCGCTGGCCGTACCCTTGGTGGTGGACTTCATGATCTCATCCGCCGTGGGAGCCGCCGCACCGTGGTTCACTACCTTATAGTAGTAGGTGCCTGCCTCATTGGTGGTAAACTTCACCGTTGCGGCGGTCTTGCTGCTGCGGGTAGCAGAACCGTTGGACAGGGTGGGTGTACCAGGCGCTGCAGCCTGCTGAATGGTAATGGTGTACTCTTGAGTAGGACCTTCGTCGCCTTCCGCAAGATCCTTCTGCGAACGCACGATGAACTTTGTGGCCGTGCCCAGCGTCATATTGCAGGCTTGTCCGTTCGCATCCCACGCCGTCTTAGATCCTTCCTTAAAGACTTGAGCATTCTTGGAATACGTCAATTTCAGGATCATATTGGCCAGATTGGTTGTATCCATATCAGCAGGCAGCGTGATAGTAAATACCGTACCATCCTGATCGTATTCACCGACCGGGCTGCCATTGGCATCAAGCAGGGCAACCTTTTCCAAATCACACGCTTCACTTAGATAGTTGGGATCTTCCGCGAAAGTGGCGACCACATTGACGGCTTGATGATTGGTTTCCGGCATAAGGAAGGTTGTCTGAGTCGCAGTGCTATTCGCAATATCAACCTGAGTATTATCGGAACCATAAGTCGCGCTCCAGCTTTGGAAGACATATCCGGTCTTTGGCTGCGCCTGCAGCTTGACCTCCGTTCCTTCAACTACACCGAAAAGTTTTGTTGCCGCTTCTTCTGAGCCAATCTGAGCTGTAGCAGTACCCATGCTCTCATCATTTACCGTGACATTCACATCACCATAATCCTTCGCTGCAAAGATGGCCTTAATGGTATAATTTGAAGTTCCGTCAACAGTGAAGTAAGGCCGTTGGATAGTGCCGATCTGAGTGGGGTAATCCTTATATTCAACACTTACGGTCTCTTCTTTCGTTGTGTTTGTGATTTCCCATCCGACTAACTTGTTACCCGTTTTAGGATTACTGACTGGCGCAATGGTTGCGGAGACTTCTGTGCCGATAGCCACTGTATCCGCAACAGAGTCAAATTTGTGCTGCTTACCAGAATTGACGTCATATGTAGCAGCGATTGTAATGCCTGAAACGGTTAATAACAAATCACTTGCAACAGGAAAATTTGCAGTTAATGTGACAGCAGAGCCGGCTTTTACAAATACAGCCTTGAGAGAAACGTCATTATTCGGCATGGTGAACTCCAGTCTCGCTTCTTTCAATTTGGAGTCCGATAGACCGGGAATGCCTGTCACTTCCCATTTGTCGAGTTTGGCATCATAGAAATTATTGTCACCGACCCCGAACTTCTGAGAAACAGCTTTGACCACAACGGTATCTCCCGTTTTCGCCTTGTTGCTAGATGTGCCATTTACTTCGACCTCTACGCTTCCCATGGGGGCAGATTTGGAGCTTTCGTATAGACTATATGTTCCCTCTGCCGTGGTGGTAATTTCGTAGCTTTGCGTCTCGCCTGCCGTAGCATTCAGCGTCACCTTATACTCCTGGCTGTAGGCCTTGCCATCGTAGGCGGTGAACACCAGCGTGGTCATTCCGGCAGCTTCCGGCCTGTAGCTGTAATTGGCCCCTGTTGCAACCGCCTCGGCATCCCCTATCTTCACATAGTAGGTCAGCGTATCCTTGTCCGCATCCTCAAAGATGCTAGTCAAATCCAGCTGCCACGCCGTGTTGACGGTGACATCAATGGTCACGGGATTCTCCACACCCTCCTTAATAGTGGGCGGAGTGTTCTCTGCCGTTTCCGTAACAGGAACTATTTTAAGGTGGTAATAATACTTCTGAGTCCCATTGTCAATGCGTATTGTGGGAAGAATTCTTACGCCATCTCCGTAATAAGTCTCTCCTGTAACTCGTTTTGCATACAGTATGTTCTTTACATACAGCGAGGCTCCGGTAACAGTCGTTTCACCACTATAGCCTTTCTTGGCTACACGCAATTCATCTGGATAATCCGCCGAGGTTTTTGTCAGCGTTCCGTTTTCAACTTTTACGGGGTCCATGACAGTGATGCACACTTCACCTATTACCTTTGTGCCTGCCAGTCCCTCTTCGTTCGTATGAATACTTTCGTAGTTGGTGATTTCTATGTCCTTCACCTTGCATGCAAAAGTCGATGCAGCCGCGGTAGTCCCGTCATAAAAATACCCATCTTCAATTTTAAGACTCTTCAACTGCGGCCAGTCCACTTGTACCGTCGCTGTGGCATTCAGCGTCACCTTATACTCCTGGCTGTAGGCCTTGCCATCGTAGGCGGTGAACACCAGCGTGGTCATTCCGGCAGCTTCCGGCCTGTAGCTGTAATTGGCCCCTGTTGCAACCGCCTCGGCATCCCCTATCTTCACATAGTAGGTCAGCGTATCCTTGTCCGCATCCTCAAAGATGCTAGTCAAATCCAGCTGCCACGCCGTGTTGACGGTGACATCAATGGTCACGGGATTCTCCACACCCTCCTTAATAGTGGGCGGAGTGTTCTCTGCCGTTTCCGTAACAGGAACTATTTTAAGGTGGTAATAATACTTCTGAGTCCCATTGTCAATGCGTATTGTGGGAAGAATTCTTACGCCATCTCCGTAATAAGTCTCTCCTGTAACTCGTTTTGCATACAGTATGTTCTTTACATACAGCGAGGCTCCGGTAACAGTCGTTTCACCACTATAGCCTTTCTTGGCTACACGCAATTCATCTGGATAATCCGCCGAGGTTTTTGTCAGCGTTCCGTTTTCAACTTTTACGGGGTCCATGACAGTGATGCACACTTCACCTATTACCTTTGTGCCTGCCAGTCCCTCTTCGTTCGTATGAATACTTTCGTAGTTGGTGATTTCTATGTCCTTCACCTTGCATGCAAAAGTCGATGCAGCCGCGGTAGTCCCGTCATAAAAATACCCATCTTTAATTTTAAGACTCTTCAACTGCGGCCAGTCCACTTGTACCGTCGCTGTGGCATCATCCGCTGCATACGCTTTAGGTGCGGTAACTGTAAGGAAGCTCATCGCCATGAGCAGGCAAAGGAGCAGTGATACTGCCCTTTGCCATTTTGTTGCTTTCATGGCTTTCTCCTTTCTACTTAATTAAATCTGTGTCCGTAGCTGGTCTGATGATCGGCTACGTCGCTGTTCTCTGCCACCTTATCCCAGAGCTGCTGGGAAATGCTGCGCTCAAAGATAACGGTGACGGTATAGTTTCTGCTCTCCGTACCCAGCGTTACGGTATAGGTCAAAGGCCTTGTAAGATTTACGATCTCGCCGGATACCGGACTGACCACGGCTCCCGCAGGAACGGTAACGACCGGCGCGACCGCCGTGACATTCGTCCCCACCGGCAGTGTGACAGTGATAGTTCCGGCGCTCTGGTCGATCTCACCCTCCACGCCCAGGACGGAGAAGCCTGTGATTTTCGCTGTGCTGGTGGTGGGCGTATCATCGTCGCCTCCGCTGCTCTTTGCGGAGATCGGCTGACCGCTCTTATTCAACACAGTGACGGTGTAGGTGCGGCTTGCCAAATCATCGTCGCCGCCCAGTGTAAACGTGGCTGCATTGGCAAAGTCCACTGCAATACCGGAGGTCGGCGAACAAGTCTTTCCGGTGAATTCGATATCTGTGACCAGTTTGGTGCTGGTCAGCTTGGAATCGTCCACACCGGTGACAGTAATGGTGTTCTTGGCATTGTCAATGATGCCATTGTACCACTCGCCACCTGCCTGCACACGGAAGCTGGTGATCTCCGCCTGTGCCTTGGACACGACCTTGATCCGGTAGATATTTTGCACCGTCTCGTCGCCGGAGGTCACAGTGAAGGTCTGCCAGTCGGAGAAGTTCATCGCATCTTTACCATCCAGAGAGGGATCAACTGTCGCTGCATAGGAGATGTTGGCACTGAGATACATCTTTGAGGTATCCACACCGGCTCTCACCGTAAGCAGGATCTCCGTTGCTCCATCGGACGCCTTGGTGACTTTTTTCTCCAGAATGTCCATTACGTTCAGTACACTGTTTTTCAGTTTGATGCTGTTGACATCCAGTTCGGCGCCGGAAGCGCCCACATCGCCGTGTTTCACGGTGACATAATAGGTTTTCTGTGTCTTGCCATCTTCGGCCAGCACGGTAAACGGCTGCTTAACGCCTTCCACAAAGGTCGTGGGCAGGCTCGGAGCCAGCAAGGTCGCGCCTTCCGCCATCGTCACCTTCGGAGTCAGGTTCGTCAAGGGCATACCGTTGGGCACTGTAACAGTGATGGTATTCTCGCCGCCTTCACCGCCCTCGGTGATAACGCCTGGCTTGCCCTCGATCTCAAAGCCGGTGATGGAAGCATCCATAGACATCTGCCGGGCAAAGGGAAAGCGATGGTAATAGAAATAGCAGGGATTTCCTTGACCACCTTTCTCAAGGAAAGTGAGATACCACATGGTGGCATAGCAGCCCTGATAGGTCGCCATAGCATTGTTGGTCACGCTGGTCGTATGATGGAAATAGCCGCCGCTTACGTTAGCGAAGTTATCCATCCAGTGCTGCAGCGCACTGTGACCCTGACCATCTGAGAACCGGGGATCGGCATTCCAGTCGATACCCATACTGCAAAGGCCCATCATGACCCATGCGGCAGACTCGCTATTGATCGTACCCCACCCACCGAAGGAGAAGTCGGAATTCATCTTTCTTAGGATGATCTCCAGACACAAATCCAGCTTTTCCTTTATCTGCGCACCGTAAACTGCATCCTCTTGATAAGGGGCCAGAGAGTACATGATAGCTCCCACCATGTCAATGCCGAACTCGTCATAATTGCCGTAGTCCAGAACGACATTTATCAGGTTCTCCCGCGTCCATCTGGCATTTTCCGGAATGGTGTAGATTCCCATGTCCAGAGCCAGCAACGCAAAAATGGGGCCGTTGATGGTGTACTCACCGGAATAGTTGTAGAGTGCTGCGACAAGGTTGTCGATCTCATTGCCCTTGCTGTCGATGTACGGTTTTCCATTGTTGTACTGCGAGAGTTTCGTGCAATCAAAACCGCGGGCAGTCAGCATCATGATGGTACGGTCAAACTCGGTCATTGCCACATTTGTGGTCGTGTCCAGCTTTGCAAGCTTTGCGGCAATGTCGAAGGGGTGATCGGAGGTATTGTAGTTTTTTGGCCGGTTTTCATAGAAGCCGAGGTCCATCCACTCCCAATCATCATTAGCCTTACTACGATATCGGATGATGATATTATCACGTATCTGCTCAAGCTTGCTTATATACGCATTGGGAGCAGCTTCAGAGGATATCGTGACCTTGACCGTATAAGTTTTAGACGATTTGTTCTGTGCCGTGACCTTGTACTTGACAGGCGAGCTAAAATTCTGTACCTCGCCAGAGGTCGGAGAAACCGTGGCAAACTCAGAAATTTCGATGGTCGGCGCGAAAACAGGAGAGATACCCTTTGGCAGCGTCATGGTGATCTCGGCCGTACCTTCGTTGATCGTGGCTTCATACCCGCCATAGCGGAAAGACTTGATCTGTCGCCCCGTCGCTACCGGAGTGCGGGTGATCGTCACGATATAGTCCTTCTCAGCGCCGTTTTGCGCAGTCACGGTATAGTGATTTTCACCGACCTGAAGCCCTGCGGGCTTCTGTGTCACTTCCGCAAATTCGGATACCGTTATATCCGGCTTTGTCGTGGTAAGGTCCGTGGCATATGGAATCGTTATGGACACGCTGTTGCCGGAGATCGTACCGACCGCATCACCGATCTTATAGGAGAGAATGTCATTCTCCGCAGATTTTTCCGCTGTGACAGAAACGTCATATGTGGCCTCTGTCCCGTACTTCGTGCTATAGACGATCAGCTTGATCTTCTGGCTAAAGTCGATCTTTTCGGTCTGGTCACTTCGCTGGCCGTTAACAGTATAATAGAATCCCTCGCCGGCATAATCTACCGTAGGGGACAGAGCGTTTAAAGTGGTTCCGACGGGCAGATTCAGTTTGATCGTCCCGTCGCTTCCGTTCACGCCATCCGTGATGCGGGCAGAGCGAACCTTGCCGTCGTCTGTCTCAATGTCAAAGGTAAGTACCTTTGTGTAAGGAGCTCCCTCTTCGACGTTGATCGTCCATCTTTGGCTCAGATTCTTTTTGAATCCGTATCCGGTAGTGTCGCTGCCGTTGTAATAGGTTCCCGTTGCGCGGTCACCCGGTGTCACTGTGGCAATAGCCTGACCATCCTTCAGACTGCCAAGATTTTGGACAAACTGGCACTCATCATTTGTCTCAACCGTAGGCGCGGGAAGCTTGTCCCAGTCGGTATCTTTCGGTAAACGAAGTGTTATGGTTTTGTTGGCGGTGTCAATCAAGCCCCGTGAACCGCCGACTTCATAGTAAGTGACAGTAGGCTCTACAATACGGTGATTCTCTAAATAATTCAGATAATAGGGAGCAATCACATCCAGAAGCATGTCCAATTCCTTTAGCCTCTGCTGTGATATCTTATCTCCAGGATTGCAGGCGGGCTTGTCACCCGTATCTGGCGCTTTATAGGTCGTCCAATGTTTAATAATGTCTTCAGCAGTAGCTGTTGCCCAGCCAGCACCCTCTACCCAATAGCTATGCGTATCGAGCCATGCGATCCTGATGTCAAACCCTGTCTGAATCATATTGGCCACAATACAGGCCAGGTTGACATCACTGGGATGGCGACCACCATATTGCACTGACGCGCTGTTTTGCGAGTCTACCAAGGCGTCGAATATCTCGTCGAACTGCTTCATGGTCGAAATCAACTTGTCCACTCGGGCAGTATATGCCTCAAGCTTATCAACAGTATTCTCGGTTTCGGAGGGGTTTTCAACCATGGTGATCACAGGCAACACGAAACTTCGATCTGACTTGGCATCATAGAAGCGCCAGAATTGTGTTTGAGAATAGTCCGCTGCTCCCTTGACCACCGGCTCGATTCGATACCGTCGTGTGCTATCTTCAAAGCGAATGCCTGTATCTGCCCAGCCAGGCGCACCCGCCGTGGCGGTATAGTACGAGGGCGTCAAATTGAAATCGCCCGTTCCTTCTGGTAGTGTTAGCTGTACATAGCTGTTTTTGATTGCGGTGAAAAACACGCCTTTGTCCCATCCCTCAAAGTGGACAAATCCTTGGCGCGCTATATAGTAATCATCATAAATAGGACTGAAAACCGGCCACAGGGTATACTGGGACTCCAGCGCGTGTGCCGGCGTGATACAGGAAAGGAGCATCATCAAGGCCAGTAAGAATACCGGGATGCGCCGAATTGCTTTCATTGTTGGGGGTCCCCTTTCCATTTAGAAAGATTGATGTGTGGGCGGGCGGCGGATTCCGCCCGCCCACACATCTGAGTCATTTAGCGCATATTAACACGCCATTCTGTGGATATTAGAACCAGTTCTGATAGTTCACCGTATAGAACCATACAATTCGCGTAGAGCTGGTGAAGACCATGTCAGCAGCACCAACGGGGGGAATTGTAGAATGATTGTCGGCGGATGTCCAGTAGTAACCGTTGGCATCGTTGGTATACATATATCCAGCCAGATTGCCGCAATCATTCCAGTTTAAGCCATTCAGCTTGGACAGATAAGTACCTCCGCCAAAGTCAGAGTCACCGGTAAAATACTTTTCGTGGCTTACAGGATCTGTTGTATCATGAGCCCATGTATCAAATGCCTGCAAAATCTCCATGACGCTGGTACCTGCACTAAAAGTACGCGGTGTCAGAATATAGGCTTCCCAAGCATCAGCAATGGCATCGACCTTTTCTTCAACAGCGCTATAGTAGGTAGAGTTAATAACTTCACTCAAATTGATGTCATAGTTACGAGTACCATCTTCCGCCTGCTTCACTATGACAGACTGTCCCTCAACAGCAAGTTCGGCATCATAAGCGCGACTCTCGCTACCGTTTGTAACGGTGAGAATATTACCTACAGTGAAGTCAAAGGTGCAGGTTGAAGCAGTAACATTGGTAGCACCAGCTCCGGAAATACTTGCACCACTCTTCAAAGCATAAGTGGTTTCAACGCTGCTAAGTCCAGTAGGCAGGATACCGGTGATGAAATAGTTAATAAACGTCCAGTTCTCATTTCTATTGACATAATAGGGGTTGCCCATGCAGGGATTCTGTGCATTGGCACCATAAACATCCATGGTCGTTCCGGCCATCGTTACAGTACCCAAGCTAAGAGGATCATCAGGGCTGAAGGAAACACGACCACTGGGCAGGCCCGCCGCAAGAACATAATCAGTACCGTCAATGGTCAACGTATGCGCCTTGTTCAGCAGGTTCGTCGTAAAAGTGCGAGCCGTAGTATTGCCGTCAATAGCGATACCGTCCAAAGCAACGGTCGTGCCGCTGTTCTCCAGATTGACAGTAACCGTAACGCTCTTCAGATCATACTCGGTCTTGCCGGTTAGCTGGGCACGGATGTAAGTAGTACTTCCGGTATTATCATCCGTCTCATAGTATGCAGTCGCAGACCCAACAGAAATAGAAGTAACTGTAGCGGGCTTTGCAACCTCGGTGTGAGTTGTAGGCTTAGACAGGCCATCGCTCACATCTTCTGCGTGAACAACGGTCATCAAGGAGAACATCATGGCAAATGCCATGCACAGCGCTACAAGGCGCTTAGAAATGGTACTTTTCATTTCTATAATTCCTTTCCTTGTTTTTTTCATTTTGTTATACATATTGTTACCTATATTGCTCGTGTTGTTTGTGTTGCTCGCTATCATTAGCCCATTGGCATCACCTCCGTAAAATCAGAAAAGCAAACATGAACTTCCTACTACTCTACAGCCAGATGGTAGCAGCGTGTCATATCCGTGGCATCAGCCTTTAAGATAATTACCGGCGCTTCTATCCTTAAATCCACAATGACATTACTGCCATCCATCTGTACTATACAATTACTATCCTCTGAAATTGACCAATCAGAGCCAAGTTCCAGCGTCAGGGCGACGTTCGTCTCGTCCTGAACCGCCGATTTCGGGATGGAAATGCTGAACAGCATTCCGGTTTCCTGCCCGCCCGGATTCTTCGCAGCATCGACACGGCATGATACGCCATTGATGCTTACTGAGGAAATGGCATTCGCTGATGTGCCATTAGCACTGGCAGGATCATCTGCCTGCTTTCCGCAGGCCGTCAGCATTGATAGCAGTGCGATAATAAGCACTGTAAAGATAATTAAAATCTTTCTCATTGAATTATTCCTCATTCTAATCCGACCTGAAAACTGTACGTCTGGCTTTGCTCACCGCAGGTAACCACTAAATCACGCTCCGGCAATGTCAAATTCAGGATAGGCCGACCGCCCAACTCGTTCACGATGCAGGGACTATCCATGGACAGCACCGCATCTGGAGCAAGCTCTACATTTGCGGCACAGTTTTTGAAATCCGTGTCCGTCGGCAGCGTAATGGCGATCACATAGCGCGTCTCGCCATCCTCCGTGTGGGCCTGGATCTCCGCCGTGCTGTTGCCGATCACAAAGCTGCGGATCAGTGGCTCCTCATTGGCGGCATCCGCTTTCCCGCAGCCCGCCAAGCACAGTGACACGCAAAGCAGAGCCAGCACTACACAGCATATTTTCTTCATAAAAGCTACCTCCTCACTCAGAGCGGATGGCTTCGTTGGGGCTGATCAGCGTCGCCTTGCGGGCGGGCATCCACGCGGCGGCAATGGCTACCGCGCCTGCGAACACCACGCCGCAGACCGCCAGCCACCAGGGCAGCACGCACCGCAGCTCCTGGGACGCGAAGATCACCGGTATCAGCCACTTTGCGATAAAGCTCAGGATCAGGCCAGCCGCGCCGCCGATCACACCCACGATCAGCGCTTCCGTCAGGAACATCTTGAAGATGTCGCTGCGAACGGTGCCCAGCACCTTCAGCACGCCGATCTCCCGCGTCCGCTCCGTAATGGACATCATCATGGTGTTTGCCACGCAGATGGCGGAGATCAGCACAGCGATGCCGCCCAGCGCGCCCAGCATCCCCTGGATCTGCCGGGACTGTGTCCGCACCGTCTCCAGCATATCATTGAGCGAATAGGTGTTCAGCCCCGTGTCACGGATCAACTTGACGATACGCTGCACGTCGTTGACGTTCTTGACCTTCACCCAGACCAGATCGTAGGTGGGGCCGTTGGCCTTCTCCTCCGCCGTCTTGGTTTGAGTTGTCGCACCCATGTAATTGGCGTTGGCCTGCGTCATCTCCTGCAAGCGGTCAAAGGACATGAACGCGGCGGTGGCGAAGTTGTTGTTCAGGGTGGAGCAGATGCCTGTCACCCGCAGGGTATACAGGTTGCTGGAGGGCAGTGCCCGTCCGTCGGTGTCAGCCTTCGGCTCGCCGGTCAGGCTGGAGGAATCGAAGGTCATGCGGACAGGCACCTCCAGCAGATCAATGAGGGCGTTGCCGTTCTCATCCACCGCCAGCTCCCAGTCCTTCGCCTTGTTGGCAAGTCCGGCGGCCACATCGTCGGTAAACAGCACCTCCGGATGCAGGCGCGTGCCGTCCTCGGCCATAATGCCCCGCTCCGGCGTCAGCATGAAGTTTTCCGCCGTGGTCATGTCGATGCCGTAGACGCGCACCATGTTCACATAGTTGCCGGACACGATGTAGGCGGACTGCTGATAGACCGGCGTCACCGCCTCCACACCGTCAATGCCCCGGAACGCCTCCAGTGCCTTGTCGTTCAGCAGTGCCTTGCGTCCGTAATCGCCGGTGGCAGGCGTCACATCGATCTTTGTCAGGCTGCCCAGTGCCTCGATGCTCTCGCGGTATGCCTGTTCATATCCGAGACCCACGGAGATCAGCACCACGATACACATGACGCCCACCGCCATGGATAGGGCTGTCAGCGCCGTGCGGGTCTTTCGTCGGAACAGGTTGGTGCAGCCGTAGCGAAACAGGTCTTTTGGCTTCATACATTCCCGTCCTTATTGTTTCCGTCGTAGGTCAGCGGCTTCTCCCCGATGTCCGGGACGCCGCCGTCTGCGTCAAAGTCGTCGTCAAAATCGTCCAAGGCAGCGGTGTTTTCAGCACCGGGCCCGATCTCACCCCGTTTATAGCGGATGATGACATAGACCACAATGCCGATCAGGATGAGCGCAAGGATCGCTATCAGCAGCCACAGCCACCAGCGGCTGCCTGTGCCGTCTTTATTTGCGTTGACGCTGTTGGCATCTGTATCCGCAGAGCTTTCCGCCACGCTCAGGGGCACGGAGATGTCCTGAGAATACGTCTCGCCGTTGGCGTCCTCATACTGGAGGATCATCTTGCCCACAAACGCGCCGATCTTGGAGAAGCCCACCGTTACATCGGCACTGGTGGAGCCGCCTGCCAGCAGGTCACCCACATAACAGGGGGTGGAGGCGGTCATGCCGTCCGTGGCCAGCACCCGGATATTCATAGCCTTGGCGCGGCCCATGTTGGTCAGCGGCACGGAGATGGTAGCTTCCTTATCCTTGCTGGGTGTGCCGTACACCTCCGGCGTACCGGCCAGAACATCCATCTTCTGGCTGACCGGCAGCATGATGTTCTGCGCCGCCTTACCGGCCACCGCCTCGGTGGTCTCATAGGTTAGATTGATGCCCAGCATGGCGGGGCCAACCTCCGCGTCCTGCTTGGCCATGATCTTGTATTTCAGGATCGTCGTGCCGCCTGGCTTGATGGAATCGGCATAGGCGGTATCCGTGCCGCCTACGCACAGCGTCAGACCGGGGGAATTGGTGAATACCAGGCTGGAGATGATTTTCTTGGCCGTGTCATACTTGGAATTGTTGATCAGGGTCAGGCGCAGCTCCGTCTCCTCGCCTGCCATCAGGCCGGATACCTCGGTATCGTCCACATACAGCTTATAGCTCTGCACCATCACCGACATGGCGGAGGCGTCATAGCCGTCGATCACGGTAAACTGCGTGGAGAAGGAGCCCTCTGCCGGGGCGCTGTTCTCGAAATAATTTGCCTTGAATTTAATGGACTTGTTGCCGGAGGTGGCAAAGGGCGAGACTGTGAAGGTGTAGTCCAGATACTTCACCTCGCCGCTTGGCCAGTAGTCAAAATACTTGCCCAAATTGGTGGAGTCGATCACAAAGGGGAACTCGTCCAGCGCGGCGGACACCACGGGATAGACCGTCACGCTGGTCAGGGTACCGCCCACATTGATCACGGGGATCCGCATGGAGATAGTCTGATTGGGTGTGCCGGTAGGCACGGTATAGGAGCCGCCCGCATTGGTACCCGCCACCTGAAGGCTGCCGAAGGAGGTGGTAACGCCGGACATATTGCCGTTGTCGGTAACGGTCACATAGGCACTGACCTTGAAGGTCACGTCCTCGGTGATGGTAGTGCCGTTCACGGCATCCTCCCGCCACACAGTGGCGTTGATCTTAAAGGGCACGGCATAGCGTCCCTTACTGGCAAACTCGCTGACCTTGAACTCGAACCACACCTCCGCCGTGGAGTTGTAGGACATATCCTTTAAGTGCTGCACATCGCTGGCGTAGATCAGCTCAAAGGGCCAGTTGGACACGCTGGCGTCGGTAGGCACATCGGGATAGATGTTGATGTTGCGCAGCATGTATTTCTCGCTGGGCAGATATTCCTTGTTCACCGCCAGCGGCAGCACGATCTTCACCACCTGACCGGGAACGCCTTTGGGGGACTGTGCGCCGGTATCCATCAGGATCAGGGCGTTGGCGTCGCTGGGTATGACCTTGATATCCGTGTTGGGCTTTTCGTCTGTAACCGAGACCCCGCTGACGCCGGCGTCCTCTCCGTTTTCGTAAGACGTGTAAGCCTCAATGGTGCTGTCATCTATCACATCCTCTGTGACCTCTTCCGCCATAGCGACGGCGGGCAGCAGGGATACTGTCATCAATACGCAGATCAACAGGGCCAGTACCCGTTTTACCGTTTCTCTTTTCACTGTGCGTTCTCCTCTCCGGTGTGGTGATTTTCTATCTCTATTTTCCCGTCACTGAAATAGACGGTACGATCTGTATAACACTGCATCTGCGGGTCATGTGAGCTGAGAACAAAAGTGGTGTTCCTCTCCCGGAAGATCTCACACAGCAGCTCCATGACCTCCTGACCGGTGCGGCTGTCCAGATTGCCGGTGGGTTCGTCTGCCAAAAGAATGGCGGGCTTGGTAGCCAGGGCACGGGCAATGGCCACTCGTTGCTGCTGGCCGCCGGAGAGCTGGCTGGGCAGATTGTCCAGCTTCTTCTCCAGACCCAGGGCGGAGACTACCTGGTTCACATAATCCTCATCTACTTTGCCGCCGTCCAGCTGGATGGGCAGGACAATGTTCTCCCGCACAGTGAGCACCGGCACCAGGTTAAAGCTCTGGAACACGAAGCCGATCTTCCGGCGGCGGAAGATGGTGAGGGCCTCGTCCTTCAGAGAGAAAATATCCTTGCCGTCTACAATAACGGTGCCGTTGGTGGGCCGGTCCAGCCCGCCCAGCATGTGGAGCAGGGTGGATTTGCCTGAGCCACTGGTGCCCACGATGGCCACGAATTCCCCATCCTCCACCGCGAGGTCCACCCCGTCCAGGGCTTTCACCAGGGTGTCTCCTTTGCCGTAATATTTCTTTAACTTCTTGGTTTCCAAAATTTTCATCGTGTATTCCTCCAGAAAAAAGTCTGTATTGCCTTTTGACAATACAGACTTTACCACAACATTCTTTCTTGAGCCTTTCTCAAATCTAACAGAGTTGAAAGATTTCACATTTTTTATACCCCACTTAATTCGCGTGGCAGATACAACGAGAAAGTACTCCCACTTCCAGGGATAGAAGATACTTTGATATAACCGCCTTGAAGGGTCAAAATCTTCCGGGTCAGGTAAAGTCCCAGCCCCAGGCCCTCGGCGGTACGTGTCCCTGCGCCTCGATAGAAACGGTTAAAGATTTCTCCCTGCTCCCCCTCAGGGATACCAGGACCAGTGTCCGTTACATCTACTCGGCAAAAGGACCCCAACATTTGGGCGGAGACTGTTACTGTTCCACCGGCAGGCGTGTACTTTACCGCATTATTGACTACATTGCCGAGGGCTTCACTTGTCCATCTGAGATCAAAGGCTGCCGCGCCTTCCAATGAGATTGCCCGCAGCGCAATTCCTTTTTTCTGCGCCGCAGGTTCTTCCTGCTCAATCACCTCTTCCAGCAGAGCCCTTACCGAATGCTGCGACGGAGCCGGAACCACAATACCGGTTTCCAATCTGGAAGCCTTCACCAGATTTTGAATTAAAAATGACAGTTTTTCTCCCTGCGTCATGAGCGCACGAACTTGTTCCCGCTGCCGGGGCGGTAAATCACTTTCCAGCAAAAGTGATGCATATAAAAGCAGATTAGCGATCGGTGTGCGTGTTTGGTGAGATATATCGGCAATCAGTGCCTTTACCGCCGCCTGCTCTCCTGCAATCATCTTTTGCGCATGAGCAGAGCCACGCAGAAACCGGGCCAGCTTTCCCTCTAAAGCAGACAGTTCCGTTTCATCGAACCGATCCTCAGAAAATCCCCCGGCAATAGCACGATCCAGCAGGGCGTTCAACCGCCGGAAAGTGCATCGCCGGGATGCCAACTGCCAGAGTCCGAAAGCCGCCCCGACGATAGCCAAGGTCAGAAAAATCCACGCTGATACAGTCATTTTCCTGCCTCCCAGGTGTAGCCCACCCCATACACTGTTTTAATGGGAGCATCCCCCAGTTTTATGCGCAGCCGCCGCACCGCCACCGACAGGGCGTTTTCATCCACAAACTCGCCGCCGTCCCACACCTTTTCCAGCAGCAGCTCGCGGGGCAGGGTGCGGCCGCGGTTTTCCACCAGCAGCCGCAGCAGTCGCTGTTCCGTCTTGGAGAGGTCGATGATGGTACCATCTTTGGAAAACTCCAGCTGCGCAAAGTCAAATATAAAACCATTTAGTTCTATACGATCCGGCTTTACCGGGGCGGAGCGCCGCAACTGGGCATTTACTCTGGCTCGGAGTACTGCCAAGGAGAAGGGCTTGGTGATATAATCATCGGCCCCGGCTTCCAGGCCGGTGACTTCATCACGCTCCAGGTCCTGTCTCTTATACACATCTGACGCTGCCGACGACTTAATAGG
>ERZ1027194.752-NODE-752-length-15747-cov-16.901287_pt1 | contig 15747 bp, 22 predicted proteins | sample MGYA00519246_ERZ1027194 | MGnify/ENA primary metagenome ERZ1027194 (study PRJEB26926, sample SAMN06164505) | human gut metagenome | biome: ENVO:00009003; feature: ENVO:2100002; material: ENVO:00002003 | host: Homo sapiens | place: USA | collected 2012 ...
ACGAGATACTGATCGGTCTCGTGGGCTCGGAGATGTGTATAAGAGACAGCCATTTCCCCACTTTCCAGTACACCAGTTGCACTTTAATACGGTGAAGTGCTGAAGTATCGAACATATATTCGAGCACAAAGATGTACGATTTATGGTACACTAATAGCGAAAAATATTTCTTGACAACGTACCTATTTAGTAGTACAATAAAAGAAAAAACCTATTACATTAAATCGAACAGTTGTTCGTAGAAAGGAATTAAAAATGGAAAGTAAAAAGTTAGCTTTAAAAGATGGTATTGTAGTGGAGCGTCACGCTATCACATTAAACGTCAATAAAAATAGACGTTATAGTGTGTCTTTAGGTAATAGGATAGTGGCAAGAAACTTGCTATATTGTGATATTAAGTACATCATCGACTTAATAAGAAATACAGAAAAATAGAAAGAGAGGAAAATGTATTATGAGAAAACCTATTAAATTATCAGAGCACAAAAGTGTACAATGTCACGTTTTAATTAGCGAAGATGGCAACAGAATACAGTTTATCAGCTATACTACTTTGGTGCTAGATTGTAAAGCAATATCAGACGGTGCTGGAGAATACATTATAAATTGCACTGGCACTTATTCCCAGACAACTAGAAAACAAATAGGTTGGTTTTTAAAAGAATATTTTAATAACCTATGTTACTATGATGTGAAAAATGCATATGAACACAGTGAACCATGCTTAGGTTATCTGAACGATAGTAAAATGTGGTTATTTTAAGACCCTAGTAGTACACGGCTGGGTGCAAGTCCCAGTAAGGGTTTTACCACGATATGTGGAATAAAAAAGAAAAGAGAGGTATTCAAAATGGAAAGTAAAAAGTTAGCTTTAAAAGATGGTATTGTAGTGGAGCGTCACGCTATCACATTAAACGTCAATAAAAATAGACGTTATAGTGTGTCTTTAGGTAATAGGATAGTGGCAAGAAACTTGCTATATTGTGATATTAAGTACATCATCGACTTAATAAGAAATACAGAAAAATAGAAAGAGAGGAAAATGTATTATGAGAAAACCTATTAAATTATCAGAGCACAAAAGTGTACAATGTCACGTTTTAATTAGCGAAGATGGCAACAGAATACAGTTTATCAGCTATACTACTTTGGTGCTAGATTGTAAAGCAATATCAGACGGTGCTGGAGAATACATTATAAATTGCACTGGCACTTATTCCCAGACAACTAGAAAACAAATAGGTTGGTTTTTAAAAGAATATTTTAATAACCTATGTTACTATGATGTGAAAAATGCATATGAACACAGTGAACCATGCTTAGGTTATCTGAACGATAGTAAAATGTGGTTATTTTAAGACCCTAGTAGCACACAGTCGGGTGCAAGTCCCGACAAGGGTATTCCGCATAGTGCGGTACAATGTTTCACATGAAACATTAAAAATAAATTCAATAAAGAAAGGATGAAAGAATTATGTCAAGAGAAAGAATGGTAACAAGGACAGTATTAACAACGGAGTGTGAGGTATTATGTGTAGACGTTACAACAGTAGAAACCACAATACAAACCTTTACATTAACAGGAAAGCATGATAACACAGAGCAGATTTTAAAATCACTTAAGAAAGAACACGAAACAGACACCTTTAAGCTGGTAGCATTACAAGGTGACCCTGTATACAAAGAAACAATGTACGGTATGAAAGAAATTGACTTCATAAAGATAGCAAAGAAACTAGACCCAGACACAAGGAAGCTAGTTGAGTAGGGGAAACCCTACCAACTAAATAGGTACAACAGAAAAAATATTCACATACTTGTTCACAATTTGTTCATAATTTGTTTACACTTTGTCTATGTACTTTCTGGTATAAAAGGGATATAATACTATCATAAGGTAAGGGAACGGGCAAGCCTAGTACCTTACCGTTCCTCCCGATAGAAAGTAGGTGAACGGATGATTAAAACAATGGTAGAACAGATTTTAGGTACAATACCAAACAAAGAAGTATATCCAGATTATTACATAGTGGGGGAACAAGGCGAAAACAATTTATTAGTTTTAAAAGACGCAAAAGGTAAAATAATAGGGTTCACTTTAATTGAATCAGAACAGGAGAAAGAAAAATGACAAAGGAAAGAAGAATATTTCAAGAAACGTACCCAGCTAAAGAAGTTGTTGAAAACCCTTTTATTGCAGTTGAAGCAGTGGGTTATTTAAAACACTTGAAAGCAACCAATCCAGAACAAACAGAATGGATTGATAAGACAATAAAGAGACTATTGGTAGGTGGTGCAGTTGCGTTAGCATCTACAATAGAGGTAGACCGATAAGCGGTTTCTGGTGGTGCAATTCCACCAGCTACCATTTAGTGTTCACAGAACACTATATATTGCAATTAAACAAGCCACAGAAAAAGAAAGAGAGGAAAAAATTATGGCAAGAAAACCAATGGTAACAAGAACTATCACAACTACAAAGGCAAACGTTCTATGTATGGACATTCAGTCCGCAGAACCTTTTAACAAGGTAATAACATTACCACGAACCTATAAGGATGATAAAACTCTTATGAAAAGAGTGCAGGAAGTAGTGGAAACTGAAAACATTAAGGCGGTACATATTGTTGACAAAGAAGAAGTTGAAACGCTGTACGGTATGACAGAACAGGAGTTTATCGAAAAAGCAGTTGTGCTAGACCCAGAAACCAGAAAAGCGTTAGAATCTGACGCAGAACCAGAAGAAGCACAGGAAACAGTAGAACAGTAAAAGAAAAGGAGAATGAACTATGACAACAGGATATTCAGTAGAAATTGGAGAAAGTTCAACGGAATTATCTGCAAAGGAAAGAATCAAAATGAAAGACACTACCAACGCTATTAAGTTGGATGAATTGACACAGGAAGAGGGCAAAGGACAAGTAGTCATTGAGCCACAGGCATATGCAGTTCTGAACATTCATAACGAACATTCAGACCAGAACAAGGACTATGTCAACTATGTACTTGTCGATAAAGACGGTACAAAGTACGTTACAAGTTCAGAATCTTTATGGACAAGTTTCATGGAAATTTATAAAGAAATGGAAAATGAATCAGAACCATGGGAGATTGTGGTGTATCGAGTGCCTAGTAAAAACTTTAAGGGAAAAGAGTTTTTAACTTGTAGCATTGTGTAGTTAAATCTGGTAACCCCTAGTATAAAAAGCTAGGGGTTATTTTATTAACAGGGAGCGAACGTATGGCAAAGAAATTATCACAAACTCAAAAAGAGTATAGAAAACAAAGACGTAGAGTACAACAGGCTGTAAGAAGGCTAGAAAAAATTGGTTATATATTTGATGAAAATGTTGTACCAAAAATACCAAAAAAGGTAACAAAAGCAAGTGTTCAAAGACTTGCAAAGATAACACCAGAAAAACTTAGGGAAAAAAGTGAGTATATAATTGGTGAAGAAGTAGTTAAGTATAAGACGCATAAAAAAGAAATCAAACAAGAAATAAAAATAATAAGAGAATCGTTAAAACAAGAACAGAAAAAAACTGTAATTGATTACATACCTACTGTATCATATATTGATAACTTTAGAGAAACAGTTATAAACAGTTTACCAGATAGCAGAGCATTTTATCATGGAAGAAACGAACCAGCGTTGTTCAAAGATTTTTCTGGGTACAAGAATATAATAATATCACTTTTGGATGATAGCATAGCAGAAAACGGTGTGGAGTATGTGGAAAGATTGTTGGAAGAAAATGCTGAAACACTATCAGACTACATTGAGGGAGCACAATATGACAGTGATGAATACAGGGTAGAACATAATCTTATTTCAGTGGCTAACATATTAAAAGGTTCACCACTTACCCAGATTGAAGCAGAGAAAGTTTCCATGTTAAGTGAGGGTTCGTATGAAATTGAAGATTAACTATCCAGAAGTGAGTGACGATATGAAAGTTAGAAAGTTTAGGTATTTCATGGGTGACTTTGAAACTACTGTATACAAAGGGCAAGTAAACACAGAAGTATGGGCAAGTGCAGTAGTAGAATTGTACCATGAAGATGTCGCTATTTTTCATAGCATTGGTGAAACCTTTGAATACTTCCAGAGTTTAAATGAAAATATATGTTGTTACTATCATAATTTAAAATTTGACGGTGCTTTCTGGTTATCATTTTTGCTAGTTGACTTAGACTTTAAACAGGCATACACTGTTTTAAATGAAGAGGGTACACAAGTAGAATGGTTAAAAGAAAGAGATATGCCTAACAACTCTTTTAAGTATAGCATATCTAACAAAGGAATGTGGTACACCATTACAATAAAGACAGGCGGACACATTATAGAGTTAAGAGATAGCTTGAAACTACTACCATTTAGTGTAAGAAAAATAGGTAACTCTTTTGGTACTAAACATAAGAAGTTAGACATGGAGTATACAGGAGTTAGATATGCTGGTTGCGAAATTACACCAGAAGAACAGGAGTATATAAAAAATGATGTACTTGTTGTTAAAGAAGCACTTGAAATGATGTTTAACGATAATCATAAAAGTCTAACAATAGGTAGTTGTTGTCTGGAAGAGTACAAGAAAATCATGGCAGACGATTATGAGTTGTTCTTTCCAGATATGTATGAAATACCATTAGACCCCTCTATATATGGTGAACCAAACGCTGGTGAATGGTTACGACATTCATATAAAGGTGGTTGGTGCTATTTAGTTAAAGGAAAAGCGAATAAAATATATCACAAAGGAACTACAGCAGACGTAAACTCTTTATACCCTAGTATGATGAGTGGTGAATCTGGAAACCGTTACCCTGTTGGCAAACCTTGTTTCTGGAATGGTAACTATATCCCAGACAAAGCATTACAGAACAACACATATTATTTTGTTCGCATAAGAACTAGGCTTTATATAAAGAAAGACAAGCTACCATTCATACAGATAAAAGGTTCATTCCTTTACAAAGGCACAGAAGCACTAGAAACAAGTGACTACTTTGACCCTAAAACACAAAAGTATTCCAGATATTACCAAGACTATAGAGGTACACATGATACAAAAGTAACACTAACATTAACAATGACAGACTACCAGCTTTTACTAGAACACTATGAATTAGTGGACTTTGAAATATTAGACGGATGTTATTTCTATACACAAGTAGGTATATTTGATGAATACATAAACAAGTACAAGAAAATAAAAATGGAAAATAAAGGGGCAATAAGAGAAGAAGCAAAACTATTTTTAAATAACTTGTACGGTAAGTTAGCAAGTAGTACAGACAGTAGTTTCAAATTAGCTTTTGTAAAAGAGGACAAGTCTATTGGTTTTATTGCAGTAGAAGAACATAACAAAAAAGCTGGGTATATACCATGTGGTTCAGCTATTACAAGTTACGCTAGGAACTTCACAATACGTTCAGCACAACAGAACTACCATGGTGTAAATGAAAGAGGTTTTATATATGCTGACACAGATAGCATACATTGTGACCTAGAACCAGAAGAAATAACAGGAATAAAAGTGGATGATAATAATTTCTGTTGTTGGAAACTAGAATCATGTTGGGATGAAGCTATTTTCACCAGACAAAAGACATACATTGAACACGTTACACATGAGAATCTAGTACCTATTGATGAAACATATTATAATATCAAGTGTGCTGGTATGCCACAGAAATGTAAAGATTTATTTGAAAAATCTATGCAAGGCTATAAACCAAAAGAATCAGACAATTTCACAGAAGAAGAACTAGAGTTTTTAAAGAAAAAAAGAACTATAGAGGACTTTAAAATTGGTTTAAAAGTTCCCGGAAAACTAATGCCAAAGAGAATACGTGGTGGCGTTCTATTGGTAGACACAACTTATGAAATGAGGTAAATATGTTTAATAAAATAAAAGTATACACATTGAATGGAATTATTAATGATGATGAAATTGTTGAAATCTCCAATAACCATAAATCAATATTTATGGGTTATTGGAGTGATGTGCCAGCAAATATAAGAATAGATTATTGCTCAAACATAAGTATAAACAGTGGGATAATATCAATGAAAGTAGAGGACAAATTATATGATTAAGATATTAAAATATTTTTATATTAAATGGATAAAAGGTGAGTGCAGACATTTCTGTGTGCTATGCAAGTATAGAAATGAATGTTATGATAACCTTGAATTATAAATAGTAAAGGCTGAGGGAACTAGGTTCACACTCAGCCTTGTGCTTTTATATCTGTAACTATTGCAACTCAAAAGCGGTTAGCATATCCGACAAACTCTATGTGGCACTATCTTCCAAGTGTGCTATCCACATGGTTCAGTTGAGTTAAACAATAGAAGATATCTAATAAGATAAAGCCTTTAATACAGCTTCTTTACAACGTAAGTCTTTAAATCTGAAACAACCACGTTCAAAATACCAGCGTAGGTTAGTTAAAAAAATATCATTTCTTTTCAACATTACATAGTTGATAGCATGGTCGTCTGTTGTAACAGTGATACGCATATTATATGTGCTATCTGGTTTATCATCACAATAGATAATACCCTCTTCCGCATATTCTCTAATAGCAAAATCTGTGCCGTGATACTTTAAGGTTGCCAGATAACGCCCCTTAGATTTAGGCTTATCAATAAAACTCTTGTTGTCATTTAAGTACACACATTCACTTGAATAAGCTACATACTTATTATTAGAAAAAGCACGATTAAAACCACTTTCTTTTTGTGCTTTACTTGCACTTTCAATAAACCCCTGTTCCAGAACAAACCCGTCACCACGCAAGAATTTTGTATCATCCCTTAGCCTTGCACTAATACCCATTTCTGTATAATAAGGATTGATAATACTAACAGTGTTAGCAAGCATATATACAGGAACATATCTTACCTGTTCCCCTTGCCCCCTTGCTACTGACGTATGTATACTCAATAGTTTTGTAATTTCATCACTACAATAGTGATTAGTTTCACTTTGAAATTCATCAAAAATCATTCTCATTACATCATTAAATAAGTGACTATATTTCTTTATCTGGTCGGCACTGTTAAGTGAAAAAGCATAGCCACATGACTTTTCATCCAGAAACAGCTCATGGAAAATACCGCTTGCTCTACGTTTGCTTGTCATTTCATGCCCTTGAAAAAATAAAGAACCTATATCCTTATAGAACTTCTCAACTACATTATCTAATTCATAGTTGTACCGATAAATAAGTCCAAACTTTTCACCTTTTTTAAGAAAACCATTTACACATAGTCTACCAAAATAGGTTGTCTTGCCGCCTGTTCTATTAGTAGTACACATATATATTTCTGGTTTGTTTCCGTTTATATCTTTCATTGACAAAAGTTTTGTACCGTCATAATACTTTTGTTCTTTCATACTATTTCACTTCCTTATAAAAGTTTATAATTTCTCTATTTATTATATCATAAACATTGACAAATTGCAATATAAGTATTATAATTAAGGTAGAAATTTTAAAGGTGGTGATAATATGGATTACACACAGGTAATGCAACTGATTACAACAGTGGGATTTCCTATCGTGATGTGTGGTGCTATGGGTTGGTTCGTAGTAGACCAGACAAATAAGCACAGGGAAGAAGTTTCAAAATTGAACGAACAACACGCAGAAGAAATGACAACAGTTGTTGTAGCTATTAACAACAACACAGTAGCATTAAAGGAACTATCAACAAAGCTAGGAAAGGAGTAAGAAATGAAACGTAAATTATCAAATATCGGACTAGCTTTAATTAAACAGTTTGAAGGGTGTAGGCTATCAGCGTACAAGTGCCAGAGTTCTGAACAGTATTATACAATAGGTTATGGACATTATGGTGCAGACGTTACACAGGGTATGACTATTACACAGGAAAAAGCTGACAACTTATTAGTAAAGGATTGTGAAAAGTTTGTAGACCATGTAAATACGTACATGGACAAGTACAATTTCAATCAGAATCAGTTTGACGCTTTAGTTAGTTTTGCTTTTAACATTGGCAATATTAATCAGCTAACAAATAACGGTACAAGAAGTATTGCAGAAATATCCGCTAAAATTCCAGAGTATTGTAATGCTGGCGGTAAGAAATTAGCAGGGTTAGTTACAAGAAGAAACAAAGAAAAAGAATTATTTGACACACCTGTTTCTGATAAATCTATCACAGAACTTGCACAGGAAGTAATAGCTGGTAAATGGGGAAACGGTGATGAAAGAAAAACTAACCTTACTAACGCTGGCTACAATTACATCACTGTTCAGAATGAAGTAAACGCTATCTTAAATCAGAATAAAAAATCTGTTACAGAAATAGCAAAAGAAGTAATTGCTGGTAAGTGGGGTAATGGTGAAGAAAGAAAATCTAAACTAGCAAACGCTGGTTATGATTATAACACTGTTCAAACAGAAGTGAACAGATTATTAAAGTAAAGGAGTGAGAGCATGGCAGTATTGAGTAAAGAAGATTTATTCAACAAAATCAAAGAACGTATTGGTGACGATACAAGTGATGAAGCAATTACTTTTGTTGAGGATGTTACCGATACATTCAATGATATGGAAACAAGGGCAACAGGTGACGGTAAAGATTGGAAATCTGAATACGAAAAACTTGACGAATCTTGGAAGAAAAAATATCGTGACAGATTTTTTGGTAAAGCCGAAAATGACGGTGAAGAACATATTACCACACCTAACAATGCGTTGGATGAACAGGAAGAAAATGTTCACGCTGACGGTGAGAAACGTAGTTTTGAAGATTTATTTGAAGAAAGAGAGGGATAAGATATGCCAACAAAGCCACATATCGTAAAATTAACAAACAGTTCAGTAGACATTTTAAATGTCATTAGAAACAATGCGTCACAGAATTACAAAGATTATGTTCCTGTTGCTACCGCAGACGCAGAATCAATTCGTGAAATTGGTGCGGTAATTATGGACTATCCAAACTTACAGAATGAGTTCTTATCAGCTTTAGTAAACAGAATCGGTAGGGTACTGATTACATCAAAAATGTATGACAATCCTTGGGCTATGTTTAAAAAAGGTATGCTGGAGTTTGGTGAAACGATTGAGGAAATCTTTGTGAATATTGCTAAGCCTTATCAGTTTGACCCAGAAGTAGCTGAATCAACTGTATTCAAAAGAGAAATACCAGACGTCCGTAGTGCGTTCCACATTATGAACTATCAGAAGTATTACAAAGCTACTATTCAGAATGACCAGCTTAGACAGGCTTTCTTATCATGGCAAGGTATTACTGATTTAATTGCTAAAATCGTTGACGCTATGTACACAGGTGCTAACTATGACGAGTTCCAGACTATGAAGTATATGCTTGCAAAGCGTATCTTAAACGGGCAGTTATATCCTGTTACTATTCCAACTGTACAGACGGACAGCATGAAATCAATTGTAAGTACGATTAAATCGGTTTCTAACAAATTTGAGTTTATGAGTAGCAAATATAACTTAGCTGGTGTTCAGACACACACCAAAAAGGCAGAACAGTATTTACTTGTAAATAGTAAATTTGACGCTGAAATGGATGTTGAAGTATTAGCAAGTGCTTTCAATATGGATAAAGCAGAGTTCTCTGGACATAGGGTATTAGTTGATAGTTTTGGAGATTTAGATACTGAACGTTTAAACATGTTATTTGCTGATGACCCAACCTACACAGAAATTGGTGAATCTGATTTACAGGCTTTAGACAGTATTCCGGCAATTATTGTTGACAAAGATTATTTTATGATTTTTGACAACTTCTACAACTTTACAGAACAGTATAACGGTGAGGGTTTGTATTGGAACTATTGGTATCACGTTTGGAAAACCTTTTCTATTTCACCTTTTGCAAACAATGCCCTGTTTATTCCAGGGACACCAACTGTTACAAGTGTTACCGTTTCACCAGCTACCGCAAACGTAAGTGCTGGGCAGAAAGTACAGTTATCCGCAGTTGTGCAGACTACTGACTTTGCACCACAGGCGGTTACATGGAGCGTGACTAGCGGTGAAAATGTTACTGTAAACCAGAGTGGTGTAGTAACTATAGGTGCAGACGCTAGTGGTAAAATTGTTATTACTGCTACTTCTGTATATGATAGTGAAAAATCTGGAAGTGCTACCCTTACGGTTGGGTAAATTATTTAAGGGGTAGGAAACTACCCCTTTTATTTTAGGAGTGATGTTATGTATATAGAACCAAACACAAGTATTAAATTATTAAAGAATGTACCATTAGATAATAGCTATATTAACACTTTATTTTTTAATAGTGCTTCAGAGCAAGTAGCATATTTTACGACAAAAGTAAAGCATAACTTACTTAAACAAACATACCAAAGAGTGAACAAGGGTATAGCTAGGGTAGGTTTAAGTGCCGACAAGTGCTATGATTGTAATTATATGATGTTCCAGAATACCAGCTATGGCACAAAATGGTTTTATGCTTTTATTACAAGTGTAGAATATATAAACAATGAAGTATGTGAAATACACTTTGAAATTGATGTTATGCAAACATGGTTTTATTCATGTTCTTTAAAACAATGTTTTGTGGAACGTGAACATAGTGCTACTGATAATATAGGTGACAACATTCAAGCTGAACCATTAAGTACAGGTGAGTATGTAATAAGTGATTATGCCCCTTTAAAAAATATGAAAGATATGATAGTTATATTAGCTATTGTTGATGTTGAGGGTGGGTCACAAGGAAACCTATATGACGGCGTATACGGTGGTGCAGAATTGTGGGCATACTTATCTACTGACGTTAGAAGTATTGACAATAAAATAAATAGCTACACAGAAAAACCAGAAGCTATAGTTAGTATTTATATGTGTCCTAAAATTTTTATACCAGACGTAGAAAAGGGTGGTAAACAATTAACTTATGGAAAAGGTGCTAGCCCATCCATAATAGCATTAGAAAAAGTTGAAGAATCAGATTTTCAAGGGTATAAACCAAAAAATAAAAAATTATATACCTATCCATATAACTATCTTAACATAGACAACGCTAGTGGTAATAGCTTACCTTTAAGGTATGAATTTTTTGACAATCTAACCCCTGTTATTGAAATATGTGGTACAGTAACACAACCTGTTAAGTGCATAGCTAGACCTTGTAGTTATAAAGGTGTTCCAGGATACACCGAGTTGGGTGGATATACTTCTTTGAATACAGAAAGTATAGCATTAGAAAGCTATCCAACTTGTTCATGGAATAATGACGCGTGGTCACAGTTTGTAGCCCAGCAAGGTGTACCACTAGCACTTAGTACACTATCTAATGTGGGTGGAACTATGGCTAATATAGCTATGGCTAATATGTTCTCAAATCAAAATATGACTTCAAACCAAATTGACCGAAAAAACGAACTTGCTTTTGGAAGCGGTGTGTTAAGTGGTATTTGTAACAATTTAAGCCGTATATATACTGCTAGTATTACCACAGACACGTGTAGAGGTACATTTAATAATGGTGGCGTAAATATAGCTAATAACAAACAACAGTTTTATAAAAGTAGAGTTCATGTTACAAAAGATTATTGTGAATCTATTGACAACTTTTTTAGTGTTTTTGGATATGCGACTAATAAAGTTAAATTGCCAAACATTGGCAGTAGACCACATTGGAACTATATTAAGACAACTAATTGTGCTATCGTAGGTGAAGCCCCTAGTGAGGATATAAAACAAATGTGCAATATATTTAACAATGGAATAACTTTCTGGAAAAACGGCGATGAAGTTGGGAACTATAACTTAGATAATTCCCCAGAATAGGAGTGATAAAATGGGAAAACGTAAACAACACAGTAACAAAAATTTTTGGGAAAGTAGCTATATAAATAATCGAACATATATGCAATACTACAACAGGCTAACAGAATTATCCATTAGTATGTTTGATTGGAAAAACTTACCAGACACCATTGACCCTAGATTTTTAGAACTAACTTTATTCAGTGACGGTATGAGTGTGTTCTTTAGGGATGAAACTTTAGGTGATTTAGCTTTACAATGTATGATTAGTGGACAGTTAGACGTTTACAGAATACCTATAAATCGTGTAGCGTATGCGACAAACGGTTACAGACGAAATTTAGATAATACAAATTCTGTTATTATCTTTAACAATATGCTACACACTAATTCAATGCTAGACGTTGAAATGTTTTCAAGAAGATTATACAATCTTGACAGGGCAATAGACGTAAACGCTAACGCACAGAAAACACCTGTTTTAATACAGTGTGAAGAAAATCAGCGTTTAACTATGAAGAACTTATATGAGCAATATGATGGAAATCAACCATTTATTTTTGGTGATAAAGCGTTAAATACTAATGCACTAAAGGTGCTGAAAACTGACGCACCTTATGTTGCTGATAGATTGTATGAGTTAAAGACACAAATATGGAATGAAGCCTTGACATACTTAGGTATTTCAAACACGAACATTATGAAGAAAGAAAGAATGATTACGGATGAAGTGCAAAGAAATCAAGGTGGTGTTATTGCAAGTAGATATTCCAGATTAGATAGTAGAAAACAGGCTTGTAAGAAAATAAATGAAATGTTTGGACTTAACATTGATGTGGAATATCGAGAAGATTACCAGCTATATGACGATTTAGTTGATGAAATAGAGGGCGGTGAAGATAATGGCTAATTACACAACAGAAGTAAGAACAATTTGTGAAAACTACGCTGGTTATCCGCATTTTAGTGGTGAAATGAGTGTAGCTGATATTATTGAAAAATCAAGAACAAAAATATTTGATTTTAGTTTTCCTATTTTTGATGAAAAATATCGTAGTGTTTTGGAAACAAAAATCATAAAACACTACTACACCAGAGAGATAGGACTTGAAACTGTTGGACTTTGGAAACTAAAATTAGACACCAAAATGAATGAAATTATGCCTTATTATAATCAGCTTTACGGTAGTACATTACTAGAATTTAACCCGTTCTATGATGTAGATATAACAAGAAAACATAATACAAGGAGTGATGGAACAAGAAATGAAACGAATGAGAACAAGAGTAATGGCACTAATCAGAACACGACAAACAGTAACAGTACGAACAGGAATCTGTATTCTGATACACCGCAAGGTGCTTTAACAGGTGTTGAAACTGAAACATATTTAACCAACGCTACTAAAGATATGGTTGAGAGTGCAGATAATTCAAACGGTAATTTTAATACAAGTGCTAACGGTAAAAGTGATAGCGTTATTAAAAACGTAGAAGATTATCTGGAAACTGTTAAAGGTAAACAAGGTACAGAAGATTATTCAAGTTTATTGCTTAAATATCGTGAAACATTTTTAAACATAGACTTGCAAATAATTGAAGAATTAAGTGATTTATTTCTTAACTTATGGTAGAAAGAGAGGAATGTAAAAATGAAACAAATTGGTAGAATGGATATGTTTGGTTGCTTTCCGTCACTTCCTAGTGCTTATTCTGATAGCTTATCTTACTATGAAGAGTTAGCAAAGCTGGTAGCCAAAATGAATGAAATCATAGACGCTATGAATGATGACTACACAAAGCTAGTAAAAGAATATCTGGACAAGTATTTTAACAGTATTATGATTGACGCAACTTATAATAGAAGTACAGAAACATTGATACTTTCCAAAGAGATTAGTAGTACAGGAAGTGAACACGTTTACTTAAATGATACAAATACAATTGAGGTAAAATAATATGGAATATTTAGTAGAAAAATTTAAAATTGATGGTGTAGATATTAACGTAGCAGATACAGAAAGCAGAACACAGATAGCACACTTAAAACAGACCGTAGATGGTATTGTAACCGATATTAGTAGCATTGAAGTATTACAGTCAGACGTTTCAAACCTAAAGAGTAAAGTAACAACTTTAGAGGGTACAGTTAGTAACCACACACGGGACATAAATACAATTAATAAAAGTATTACTGAACTCCAAACTAAAAGTAAACTTGTTTACAAAAGTGAAACAAAAACAATAGAGGTGATGTGATATGCCAATAGTAGAAAAATTTAAAATTGATAATATTGATGTTGAAATAGCTGACGCAGAAAGTAGGGCGAATATTGTTTCATTACAAAGGAATAAAGCTAATAATAGTGATTTTAATACACAATATTCTGGTATTACTGGTACACTAATTGATGGACGTATATGTAACAGAAAGGGTAATATTTCTTTGGAGTTAGATGGTAATACTTTAAAATCAACTTTAAGTGCTAATACATGGACTAAAATACTAACACTACCTGATGGCTATAGACCTATATCAAAAATATTCAGAACTGTTACGTTTGCAGGTGCGTATTCTGTTATTCTTGAAATAAATACAAGTGGTACAGTAAACGCTTATACAACATCAACACTTTACACTGGTGTTAGTTGTTATGATGGTGTAGAATTTATTTAAAGAAATGAGGTAATAAATATGAGTGATAAGTATGTTTCAACTATTGAATTATTAGGAGAAAAATTACAAGTAAAAGACGCTAGACTTTGGAAAATGACAAACGTTGCTAGTGGTTCTAATATGCTTACAGTAGGTAAAAAAGGTGCAGAATTTACAAGTATAAGTGACGCTATCAACCGTGCAAAATACTTAGGTGTAAGTAATACAAACCCTGTTTGCATTTTTATCTATGCTGGTATTTACTATGAACAGATTCTTTTGAATGATGTTCATGGGTTATCGTTTATCGGTTGTGGTATTGATAAAACCGTTATTAGATTTAACGATAGTTACCCAAATTGTGTTGTTCATGTTCAAGGTGATGTTAGTTTCTATAATTTGAGTATTAACAACACAAATGGTACTGCTTACGCAGTACATTGTGACCCTGTTGATAGTATGGTTAGTGGTAAATTAAGTTTTACTAATTGTAGACTTTACGGTGGTTCAAGTGCTGTTGGATATGGTAGTGGACAGGGTGTTACCTTAGAGTTGAAAGACTGTATATTAGAGGGTGGCGAAAGTATTGTATACGCTCACAACTCTAGTTACGCAAGAACTAACCAAGCATTGATTGTTGATGACTGTTATTTCCAGCACACTACTGAACAATTTTGTGTACTTTTAGATGACGCTGGTTATACCAACGGTGGTACAGTTAGTCCTATGAGAGTTGTGTTCTCTAATAACACATATTCTGAATCTGGTTATGCTAGAATTAGATTTAGAAAGACTACTGCTTTTGATAGTACATGGATTAGTTACTTACCTGTAAATGATAGCAATATTATGTGTGGACCAGGTTGTTCTGGAAACAATGGAATCCCTGGACTTAACTTCTATGTTGGTAAAATTGATATTTCACAGTACATCACTTTACCAGCTAACCCAGATACATATGGAAACTATTTTGCGTCAATATTTATTCCTGTTGACGGTTACAATTATTTTGCAACAATCAATGATATTACGTTACCAGGTATTGGTTCAGTGACAGCTAACTTTAGTGTACTAGTTAGGTCGACATATTGCTTGACTATTACTACAAGTGATAGGAATTATGCTGGTAAGAGTATGAGTGCAAGTATTACACTTACTTGCCTGTAAAATGTTTGTAGGGTGTGTAGTGAAAACTATGCACCCTTTTGCTTGAAAATAGAGTACCGCAGTTTTGTTTCTGTCTCTTATACACATCTCCGAGCCCACGAGACCGATCAGTATCT
>ERZ1027194.760-NODE-760-length-15675-cov-4.436108_pt1 | contig 15675 bp, 10 predicted proteins | sample MGYA00519246_ERZ1027194 | MGnify/ENA primary metagenome ERZ1027194 (study PRJEB26926, sample SAMN06164505) | human gut metagenome | biome: ENVO:00009003; feature: ENVO:2100002; material: ENVO:00002003 | host: Homo sapiens | place: USA | collected 2012 ...
GCTAGGAGATTTGTATAAGAGACAGGAGGAGATCGGCTCGCCGAGCCTCTACAAGTTCTGCGAACAGAACAAAAAAATGCTCAAGGCGGATATAATATTGGTGTCGGACACCTCGATGATCTCGATGCAGACCCCGTCGATCACCTGCGGCCTGCGCGGGCTGGCCTATATGGAGGTCGAGGTGACGGGCCCCGACAAAGACCTCCACTCGGGGCTGTTCGGCGGCGCCGTGGCCAACCCGGCCAACGTATTGACGCGCCTCGTGGCACAGCTCGTGGACAAGGACGGCCGCGTGACGATCCCCGGGTTCTACGACGACGTGCGCGAACTGACGCCTGCCGAGCGCAAGGCGTTCAACAAGGCCCCGTTCAGCCTCGCGGGCTATAAGAAATCGTTGTCGATCGGCGACGTGGAGGGTGAAGCGGGTTATACGACGCTGGAACGCACCGGCGTACGCCCGTCGCTCGACGTCAACGGCATCTGGGGCGGCTACACCGAGGAGGGAACCAAGACGGTGATCCCGTCGAAGGCCTCGGCCAAGATTTCGATGCGCCTGGTGCCGAACCAGGACTACCGCAAGATCAGCAGGCTGTTCGAAAAATATTTCAGGTCGATAGCGCCCAAGAGCGTGAAGGTCAAAGTGAAATCGCTGCACGGCGGCATGCCCTACGTGGCACCGACCGACATGCCGGCCTACAAGGCCGCTCAGAAGGCCATCGCCGAGACCTTCGGCAAGAAACCCCTGCCCTTCTATTCGGGCGGTTCGATCCCGATCATCAGCGGGTTCGAGTCGATCCTGGGCATCAAGTCGCTGCTCATCGGCTTCGGGCTCGCGGAGGATGCGATCCACTCGCCCAACGAGAGCTACGGGCTGGAGCAGTTCGACCGGGGCGTGGAGACCATCCCGCTGTTCTACAAGTATTTCGCAGCGGAGAAATAGCGCCATGTACGACGAATTCCTGGATTTCATCTTCCCGCTCGCAAAGGGCGCCGGGGAGATCCAACTCGCCTACTTCCGGGGCAACGACCTGGGGATAGAGACCAAATCGAACGCGTACGACGTGGTGACGCGGGCCGACAAGGAGAGCGAAGCCTACATCGTGCAGGCGATCCTCGGCCGCTATCCCGGTCACGGGATACTGGGCGAAGAGGGCGGCGTAATGGGCACGGCGGGGAGCGATTACCGCTGGGTGATCGACCCGCTCGACGGCACGACCAATTACAGTCAGGGGCTGCCGATCTTCTCGGTGTCGATCGCACTCCAGCACAAGGGGGAAACCGTCGCCGGGGTGGTCTATGCACCCTACCTCGGGGAGCTATTCTGGGCGTCGAAAGGCGGCGGGGCTTACATGAAGAGCCGTTCAGGCGAGGTGAAGCGGCTGCAAGTCTCCGCCAAGCAGACCCTCGCCACGTCGGTGCTCGCCACGGGCTTCCCTTACGACAAGGATGTCAATCCGGACAACAACAGCGACAACGTCGCGCGGATCGTACCCTATGTGCGCGACATACGGCGGCTGGGATCGGCGGCCTATGACCTGAGCTGCATCGCGGCGGGGCTGCTGGACGGCTATTGGGAGCTGGATTTGCACGAGTGGGATGTCTGTGCCGCGAACCTGATCGTGCGGGAAGCCGGGGGCGTCGTCTGCGATTTCAGGCGCAACCGCGGTGTCTCGCAGGCCGCGGGCAACGAGGTGCTCGTCGGGGAGATGCTCAAATATATCCGATAGGCCGGGCAGCACGGGGCTGTGACGGCAGGCAACCATTATTACGGGGTGCGGACATTCGATTCGCATCCCGTTTTTTGCGCCCCGGAGGCAGTTGCCCGTTTGCGGCAAATGGCGCAAAATTATGCCCGGATGTCCTTTTTTATTTACGGCGGGAATCTGTCTTTAAAATTTTTTCTTATTTTTGGCAGGATAAAAATTTTGAGAACGAATGTGTGGGATTGTAGGATATGTCGGGGGACGCGAGGCCTGTCCGGTTCTGTTGAAGGGTTTGCACCGGCTCGAATACCGCGGATACGACAGCGCGGGGGTCGCCATGGTCGGCAAGGACGGTGCACTCAACGTATACAAGTGTAAGGGCAAGGTCTCCGACCTGGAGCATTTCCTCGAGGGCAAGGAGCTGGGCGGAAGCATCGGCATCGCGCATACGCGCTGGGCGACGCACGGCGTGCCGAACGACGTGAACGCCCATCCGCACTACTCCGAATCGGAGAACATCGCACTGATACACAACGGCATCATCGAGAATTACCGGGTGCTCAAGGACGCGCTCGAAGAGAACGGCTACACGTTCCGCAGCAGCACCGATTCCGAGGTGCTCGTGAACCTGATCGAGTACATCCGCACCACGGGCGGCTGCACGCTGCTCGAAGCCGTGCAGCAGGCCCTGCGGCAGGTCGTGGGCGCCTATGCCATCGCCGTGATCGAGAAGGGCAACCGTGACGAGATCATCGCCGCACGCCAGAGCAGCCCGATGGCCATCGGCATCGGCGAGGGGGAATTTTTCCTCAGCTCGGACGCCGCTTCGGTCATCGAATACACGCAGGATTTCGTCTATGTGAACGACGGCGAGATTGCCGTCATCAACCGCCACAAGCCCCTCAAGATCGTCACGCTCGACAACCACGAGGGCCGAGTCGATATCAAGAAGCTGCAGATGAGCATCTCGCAGCTGGAAAAGGGCGGCTATCCGCATTTCATGCTCAAGGAGATATACGAGCAGCCCAAGACCATCGTAGACTGTATCCGCGGGCGCATAAGCCCCGACACGTACGAGGTGAAGCTGTCGGGCGTGATCGACAACCGCGGGAAATTCCTCGCGGCCCGCCGCATCGTATTCGTGGCGTGCGGGACATCGTGGCATGCGGCGCTGATCGGCGAGCACCTGATCGAAAATATATGCCGGATCCCCGTGGAGGTAGAGTATGCTTCGGAATTCCGCTACCGCAACCCGATCATCAATGCCGACGACATCGTGATCGCCGTGTCGCAGTCGGGCGAGACGGCCGACACGCTGGCCGCCGTGGAGCTGGCCCGCAAGGCCGGAGCATTCGTCTTCGGCATCTGCAACGTCGTGGGATCGTCCATCGCCCGGGCGACCGACTCGGGGGCATACATCCATGTAGGGCCCGAGATCGGCGTGGCTTCGACCAAGGCCTTCACGGGGCAGGTGACCGTCATGGCGATGCTGGCGCTGGCCGTAGGCCGCGAAAAGGGCACCGTGACGGAAGAATATTACCGCGAAGTGGCGAAGGGACTGCTGGAGCTGCCCGCCGTGCTGGAGGACGTGCTCGGGCTGGGCGACCGGATCGCCGACCTCTCGAAGATATTTACCTATGCGCACAACTTTATCTACCTGGGGCGCGGCTACAACTACCCCACGGCGCTCGAGGGGGCGCTCAAATTGAAGGAGATCTCCTATATCCACGCCGAGGGCTACCCCGCCGCCGAGATGAAACACGGCGCCATCGCGCTTATCGACAACGAGATGCCGACCGTGGCGATCGCAACGCCGGACAACACCTACGAGAAAACGGCCAGCAACATCGAGGAGATCCGCGCCCGGGGCGGCAAGATCATCGCCGTGATCGCCCGCGACGACACGCATGTGCGCCGCAGTGCCGACTATACGATCGAGGTGCCGGTGGTCACCGACTGCCTGATGCCGATCGTCGTGTCGGTGCCGTTGCAGCTGCTGGCATATTACATCGCCGTCAACAAGGGCCGCAACGTCGACCAGCCGCGCAACCTGGCCAAGTCGGTGACGGTGGAATAACCTCCCGGCGCGGCCTGCCGGAAAAGAGCTGTCTGGACGGCTGTGCGAACTGACCCGCCCGAGAGATCCAACCAACGGAAACCCCCGCAGTCAAGGAAGTCTGCGGGGGTTTCTCTACACACAATTATCATTAACCTAAAACTGCGTCAGTCGTCGTAGCCGTTCGGCTTGGCCTTCCATGCGGCGGCGAAGACCGCCGTGCCGACAAGCGCCATGCCGACCAGCGTGTAGAGCGCTACGCTCCAGTCGGTGTACTGCACCAGCATACCCATCCCCCAGCCCGAGACGATCGTACTGCCGTAGCCGAACAGGCCGCAGAAACCGCCTGCCGTGGCGGCGGCGCGCTTGGTGGCGATGTTCGCCGCGGCGATGCCGACGAGGGCCTGCGGGCCGTAGATGAAGAATCCGGCCGACATCAGGATGGCGATGGCAACGGCCAGAGGCGTATGTTCATTGAGGGTATAGAGCCCCACGAGGCAGAGCGCGGTCATCAGCATGCAGATCACGCAGGTGCGGGGCGCGCGGCCGCCGAAGAAACGGTCGGTGGCCCAGCCTGCGGCGAGCATACCCGCGATGCCGGCGATTTCGAATGCCGCGACCGTCCATCCGGCGTGGCTGATGTCCATGTGGAGGTGCTCCTTGAGCATCGTGGGCCCCCAGTCCAGCACGGCGAAGCGCACGATGTAGACGAAGAAATTGCCCACGGCGATGATCCAGATCGTCGGGTTCAGGAAGACCTTGCGGCGCAGGAACGCCTTGTGTTCGGCTTTTTCCTCGGCCTTGGTATGCGGTTTGGCGTCGGCCGGGGTCGCCTTGCCGGTCTTCAGTTCGGGCAGCCCTACCGACGAGGGGGTGTCGCGCACGAAAGCCCAGACGACGGCGGCGCCCAGGATGGCGATCGTCGCCGGGAGCAGGAAACACCAGCGCCAGTGCTGCGAGAGGATCGACGAGGCGTCGAACCATGCGCCCCAGTTCAGGCTGACGACGTATCCGCAGAAGATGATGGCCAGGCCGGCGCCGATCGAGTGGGAGGTGTTCCAGACCGACATCTTGGTGGCGAGCCGCTCGGGGACGATCCAGTGGGTCATCAGCCGCGTGCAAGGCGGGACGCCCATGCCCTGGAACCAGCCGTTGAGTACCCAGAAGATACCCAGCGCCAGCACCGACGAACTGAACCCGAAAAGCAGGTTGCAGATGCCGCAGAAGACGAGCCCCGTCACCAGGAAATAGCGTGCGTTGCTGCGGTCGCCCCAGATGCCGTTGAAGAATTTGGAGAGCCCGTAGATCAGCCCGTGGAGCGTGAGGAACAGACCGAGGTCGGATTTCGAGATGCCCATCTCCTCGTTGAGATAAGGCATGGCGATGCTCAGGTTCTTGCGCACGAAATAGAAGAGCGCATAGCCGAAGATGCACATCGCCATGGTGCGGAATTCCCAGTATTTAAAACGCTTGACCTGTTGGTCGGTCATGCCGTCATAGGCCGGATTGAGTTGTTTTGCAGACATTTATTCAGGTTGGTTCGGGTTTTACTTCAGGTTGGTGCGGTGGCTGCGCATCGCAGCTTCCTGCAGGGCGTGGATCGCATCGCGCGACCACGGCAGGCCGATGAATTCCGACGGGTAGTCGGTCTCGATGATGTCGGGTTCGGCGACCAGCTCGCGCAGGTAGGCCACACGGCGGTCGTAGGGGTTTTTCACCTTGTCGGACGAGCCGGTGATCGAGGTCATCGTCATGACGCCCTCGGCGTGCAGCAGGTCGTAAACCGGTTGCAGGTCGGGGTTTACGGCCAGGCGGATATAGGCCATGATGTATTTCCAGGGGATGGGCGATGCGTCGTAAGCCCTGAAATGTTCCATCGAGCTGATCTCGACGCAGAACATGACGTTGCGGATGCCGTGCTCCCAGTAGTAGAGCGCCTCTTCGACGGAGCGGACGCTCAGCATGATGTTGTGGTACATCGACCAGTCGCCGCCCGGCTGCAACTGCTTGATATAGTAGTCGAGGCTGGCGCGGCGCACCTCGTCGCTCACGCCTCGGGTGTTGATGTACTTGTTGTCGAAATTGAAGACGACCTTGTCCTTGCCCCATTCCAGCAGGTCTTTCAGGCGCGGGATCTTGTAGGGGCCGGGGATCTGGCCCTGCAACGAACGGGTGATGTTGGCATTGGGCCGGTTTTCGACCGCGTCGCCCGAAAGGTTCTCGACCGCGCCCACGATATTGCGTTTCTTGAGCGTGCCGTAGCCTACGACGACTACTTCGTCCATCACCAGCTCGTCCTCCTGCATCGTGACGTCGATCTGCGTGCGGCGCCCTACCACCTCCTCATGGGGGCGGTAGCCGATATACGAGAAGAGCAGCGTGGCGTTCCCGTCGGCCGGGATCGCATAGCCGCCGTCGACACCCGTCGAGACGCCGACCAGCGTCCCCTTGATAGTGACCGTCACGCCGATCATCGGGTTGCCCGCAGCGTCGCGGACGACCCCTTTCACCTCCGATTTGGCGGCGGCACTGGCTGCCGGAACGGGGCGCGTGCTGCGCGTCAGCACGACCACTTTGTCAACCACCCGGTAGTCGATGCCGCGAGGCGTGAATACGGCGGCAAGGATGGCCTCGATGGTGGCACCCTTCTCCGAGACCTCCAGGTTCTCCATCGGATAGCCGGCCAGTGCCGTTTCGTAGGAGAAGGCGATGCCCACTTGTTGCGTAATAGCATCGGCAACGGCCTTGAGCGTCGTCCGCGAGTAGGATAAATTCAGGTCATACCCCTGCCCTTGCGCACCGGGGAGCGATCCTTGGGCGGCATAGCAGCCGAAAGCCCCCGCGCAGAGCACCATGACCAGACATAGTCCTTTATGGAATAATTTCTTCATAGTTTCAATTCGGTTAATTGGTTATTTCCCGCTGCCGCGTGCAAAGCACGTCCGCAGCCGCGCCGTGCAGGCGGGCTCCGGGGAAATTCGTTCCGATACGGCAGACAGAACCTTGCAAGTCATCCGTCGTCCGATAAAAAACCGTGTAGTGCTGGTGTAGGGGGAGGGATTAGTCAGACATCGTCGAAGTTGTTTTAAAGTTTCCGGTTAATAATCGTTTTTTTAGTTTGCATTGGGTCGGTTGCGGCCGGCGTTTTCCGTCCGGTCTGCATTAGATACAAGCGACCGGGGCAAACTACCCAATGCCGGAAGCTTTTTTCACAAAATTGCAATGCAAATTTTTATACCTATATATTACAGATATTTTATTTTTCGGTTTTTCGCCGCAAGGTTCGTAAAATTTTAAACATTTTCTTGCGAATCCCGGAAAATTGCTATATTTGCAGTGCAAGTCATTCGATATCGTTAGAAACCGTGTAGGAAATTGACATCCGGCAGTGTATCCGGAGTCGGTTTCTGTTTTTTTTATTGGTTTTACAAACAAACTAACGATCCAATCATGATGAAATTTATTCATAAACTGACGATAGTTCTCGCGTTGGGCGGGATCTGCGGTCTTGCCGCGTGCAGCGACGACGACCAGGGGTTCCTCAAACGCAACCTGCGCGAGATGAGTTTCCCGTACGTCGAATCGAGCGATACGTTTACGATCCGCGCCACGGGGGACTGGCAAATCAGCGACACTCCCGACAGCCGCGAGTGGACGAACGCCTACGGCTGGGTGCATGTCGACCAGCTCTCGGGCAAGGGAGACCCCGGCACCTACCAGAAGGTGACGGTCACCTGCGACCAGAACACCTCCGAGGAGCGTAATGCCACCATCTACCTGCACGGCTGCGGCGAAGAGAACGTCGCCATCGCCATCAGGCAGGACAACGGTATCTTCGAGTGGAAACCCTTCGACAACGGACAGCAGTTCGACGTCTCGGGTATGCTCAAACTCAACGCGGAAGCCGGGGCCAAGCTCCGCATCCCCTACATCAAGGCGCTCGGCACGGAAAAATACACCGTCACGGTGACGCAGACCGGCGGCGAGGGGATCACGGCCGCCAGCGGCAGCTATTCGATCTCGGCGGCCGGCAACGGTTACATCGAAGTACCCCTGACGGGCACCGCCACCCGCCAGGGCATCGTGACCTTCGCCGTGAAGGCTATGGACGAGGCCGGCGCGGAAAAGGACTTCGGCTCCGTTTCGACCATCGTCCGCGCCGGGTTCGACGCCCAGGGCGAGGAGCTTCCCCTGCTGACGCAGAACTTCGGCAAATTCCCCTGGGGCGGCGACTGCATCGGCCAGAAGGCGGGTGTCACGACGGCCGACAAGACCGTGGCCAACCTGAGCCTCGACAACGAGACGGTGAGCGTTACGGCGGGCACCAACGCCAGCATCGGCGGCATCACCTCGACCGTACGCAACGGCAACGCGGCGTTCTACCGCGCCATCGGCATGGAGGGGTGGACAGGCTACCTGAACTACATGTGTCCGGGCTACATCCAGTTGGGCGCCGCGAGCGACAATGCCGACGGGCAGCCGGGCAACCTCATCTCCCCGGTGCTGAACATCCCCGCGGGCTACGACCTGCTGCTGACCTGCAAGGTCGCCATCTGGGCCGCAGCCCCCGACCAGGGCATGGTGGGCATCTGCGAGAAGAACGACGGGTTCTGGATCCCGAAGGGCACGCTGGACAAGATCGTAGCTTCGACCAAGAGCTACGTTTCGCTCGACATCCCCGCCTACACGTGGGTCGAGGTCACGGCCGTCATCCCCAATCCCGGCGCGAAAGCCAATCTGGCATTCTTCATCTCCACGGCCGACAGCTGGTTCTCGGGCTCCTCGGTGAAGGCGGGCCGCTGGTACATCGACGACATCAAGCTCGTATACTAAAACCGGACAACTACCATGAAAAAAAGCATTTTATATATTCTGTTCGCCCTCTTCTCGCTATCGGCCGCAGTCTCGCTGACGGCCTGCAAGGACGACGGCGTGGAAATATCGGGGGCCAACAAGTCCAAGACCCCGAAGAACGTGAAACTGCTCGAATACGGGCCCACGTCGCTTACGATCTGCTGGGATTTCATCCGCGGCGCGACGTCGTACACCGTACAGCTCGTCGACGGGGAGATGAACCCCGTGAGCGAAGCGCTCTGCAAGACCACCGACGCGATCGACTACCACGAATTCACCGACCTGGCGACCGACCGGATATACTACGGCCGCGTCAGGGCCAACTTCCCCTACTCCTCCACCTCGGACTGGGTATACGTCACGGCAAACGAGCAGCCGGCCATGCTGATGGCCTCGGTGGGTATCCTCGAACTCGACCCGAAGCTCACGCTCAATGCCGCGACGGGGTCGACGCTCACCTACGAGTGGTCGTATACCGAAGATGCGGCGACCGACGCCACGCGCCTCTACAACATCGAACTGTTCCGCGACGAGGCGTGCAGCGAGCTGCATGTCAGCTGGCTGGCCGACGGAAAACTCGCGTCGGACAAAGGCATCTTCACCGCCCTGGCGGGTTATCCCGTCGTGCGGTTCACCTTCTCGGGGCTCGATCCCGAAACGACCTACTACGCCCGGGTTACCAATGCCAGCTTCGGCAATATCATGACCCCCGTCGTCGCCGGAACCACGGCCAAGGCCGGGCCCGAAGCCTCGCCGAACAATCCGGCACAGGCCGGTGACATCGTGCTGGCGCAGGATTTCGCGGCATTCATCCACGGCGGCGACATCGTCCGCTCGGCGGCAGGTTACAACGCCGTATCGGGGACCGACTACCGCAAGGCCTGGGAACCCGCCACGGGCGAGAACCCGCAGGCCGACGGCGACCGTCCGGTCTGCAACTGGGCTACGGAATTCCACATCCACACGGGCGGAACCTCGGCCGAGTATGTCGAAAGCCTCGGCATGACGGGCTGGGGGTCGTCGGGCAACACCTCGACCCGTCCGGGCTACATCAAGTGCGGCGGCGGTGGCGGCGGTATCGGCAACCTCTATACGCCCGAGCTGGCGGCCCTGCCCAAGAACACGACCGTGACGGTGAGTTTCTCGGCCAGCGCCTATGCCGAAGGCGAAAACGTCTATGGCAGCGACATCGTGGTCGAAGCCATCGAGGGCGCCGAGTTCGGGTCGAACAACTCCGTGAGCAAGAAAGGCACGGCCGTGGCTTCGAAAGTCGTGGACATCTCGTCGGCCGTAGGTCGGTTCGAGACCTTCACGGTGACGCTCGACGGCCTTTCGCCCACGTCGCGCATCGCCTTCTCGTCGAACCCCGCGCAGGCGGGCGCCAACAAGACCCGCTACCTGCTCGACGACATCGTCGTGGTTTACGACGGCGAGACCAAACTGGAAAAACTCACCGTTCCGGCGAACGTGAAATTCGACGCCGAAGCCGTCTATTCCGACAAGTTGACCCTCGAATGGGACGAAGTGCCCGGGGCGGCTTCCTATACGGTGGCATGGTGGGCCGACGGCACCGAGGAGAAGGACGCCACGGTAGCGGAGGGCATCACCTCGGCCTCGTACCTGCTCAAGGAACTGGAGGCCGGCACCGAGTACCACGCGAAGGTCAAGGCGTGCCGCTACAACAACCCCGGCTACGATTCGGACTACTCCGCCGTCGTGTCGCAGAAGACGGACATAGCCCCGGTACAGGCCGGGATCGTCGTGTCGAAAGTGCTGGCGACCTCCTCGACCCTCACGGTCGAATGGGCCCGTGCGGACGGCCAGGCGTGTGTCAACAGCAGTGCGCAGGTCTACCACGTGAAATTTTACAGCGACGCCGAATGCAAGGATCTCTTCGTCGGCTGGAATGCCTCGAACGTCTTCGGCATCACGGCCGGGAACCGCTTCCGCTTCACCTTCTCGGGACTGGCCCCCGCCACGACCTACTACGTCTGCGTGGACGACAAGACCAACGATTTCTTCTCCGACCCGCTCGCATATGCGACTGCCGCCGCGGGGCCGCAGGCGGGTGCCACCGCTCCCGGCTCGGCAAAGGCGGGCGACATCCTCCTGGCGGAAGATTTCTCCAAGGTGATCCACGGCGGCGACATCGCCAATTTCGCCGCGGGCTACTATCCCCCGAGCTCGAACCGCGGGACTTACGCCGCAGCTTCGGGCGACAATCCTTCGGGGTTCTCGGCCACCCGCTGTACGGCCAATGAGTTCGACCTGTTCAGCGGCGGCGGCGTGGCTGCGCCCTACACCGAGGGCACGGGCCTTTCGGCCTGGGGCAAGTCGGGCAACATCGCTGGCCGCCCGGGCTATGTCAAGATGGGCGCCGGAAGTGCGGCCGCCTCGCTTTACACCCCCGAACTGACCGCCCTGCCCGATGCGGCGACCGTCAAGGTGCGCTTCTCGGCACAGGCTTACAGCGAGAAATACGACGGTTCGGGCGCCGATGCCGGGAAAATCCTCGTCAAGGCCGTCCGCGGCGCCGTGCTCGGCGCAAAGGGCGCCATCACCGGCACGGTCACGGAGGTCTCCGCGGCCGACCCCGTGGATATTTCGGCTGCCAAAGCCCGGTTCCGCGAGTTCGAGGCAACCCTCACGAACGTGACGCCCGATTGCCGCATCGTGATCTCGACGAGCGAGAAACGCGCCCTGCTGGACAACGTGGTCGTCACCTGCACGGCCATCACCCCCGCGACCAAACCCGCAGCACCGGGCGGGGTTTCGTTCGACGCCGCAGCGGCGGCCGACAGGCTGACGCTCAAATGGAACGCTGTCCCCGATGCGACTTCCTACACGGTCGCCTACTGGAAAGGTTCGGCCTCAGCCCCCGAAAGCGAGTATGCCTACAAGACCGGCATCGCGTCCACGGCAACGTCGCAGGAGCTGACCAACCTGGAAAGCAACACCTCCTACTGGGCCAAGGTCAAGGCGGTCGGCAGCCTCGATTCCGACTGGTCGGAAACGGCGAACGCCACGACCATGGACAGCGGCGGCGAGCCGCTCCTTCCGACGGCCGACCTGCTCGACGTGGTGTTCCGCAACGACGGTTCGGCTATGGACAACTCCTCGTCGGCAACGCCCGTGCGGCGGATGCCGTCATCGAGGCCGTAAAAGCAAAGGGGCTGACCGACCGTGTGGAATACATCGCTTTCGACTATACGACCTGCAAACGCATCGTCAACGCCCTCCCGGGTGCCATGGTGCAATACCTGAACGGCGACCTGGCTCCCGCCGCAGTCCGGCAGGACGGCATCGGGGGTATCGACTACCGCTTCTCGGCTTATTCGGGCAATCCGGGATGGGTCAAGGAGGCACATGCCAACGGCATGGTCACGAACGTATGGACGGTCGACACGGTGCAGGACATGATGACCTGCATCGCATGGGGAATGGATTTCATCACCACCAACAACCCCGAGACCCTGAAGGAGCTCCTCACCAGGACATTCGTGTCGGCCAACTGACTGCCGCAGGGCGGTGCGCGCATGCCCGGGGAATTCACCCGGCACTCCGCAGTTCCCTGAAGGCGCGACCGACAGCCGACGGCGGCGGGTATCATGCCCGCCGCCGTTTTTATTGCCCTGCGGAAAACAAAAAAGGCAGGCGGGCTCGCCAATCTGCAAATATTTTCTAACTTTGTGCATACGATACGAACATGGAGCCTGCAGAACTCATATCCGCCATACGCGCCGGGAGCCGCGAAGCCTTCGACGAGATGTGCGGCCGTTATTATGCGCCGCTGACGGCCTACGCACGCCTCTTCCTGAACGGGAACTGGGCGCAGGACGTCGTGCAGGACGTATTCGTTAACGTATGGGTGCGCCGCGAGGCGCTCGACCCGGGGCAGTCGCTCTACGGCTACCTGCTGCGTTCGGTCTACAACCAGTCGGTCAACTACGTCAACAAGCACCGCCATGCGTGCAGTTACCGCTCCTACTACCAGGAACGTATCGAAAGCATCGGCTACGCCTATTACGATCCCGACCGGAATCCGGTCATCGAAAAGCTCTACTCGCAGGATCTGCGCACGAGTATCAACGAGGCGATCGCAGCCCTCCCGGCCAAATGCCGCGAGGTCTTTTCGCTGAGTTACCTGCAAGGATTCTCCCACCGCGAGATCAGCGAACAGATGGGGATTGCGCAGAGCACGGTCGAAAACCATATTTACCTTGCCCTGAGGCAACTGCGGGCAAAATTGTCGAAATCGGAGCTGATTCTGCTGCTGTTTTTCATTTTTTTACAAAATAATTCCCATCCGCTTGGGTAGATTTCTCCCGTGGATTGTATACTAAACGGACACAGAACAAATGGACGATACGATTATAATGGACTCAGTCATACAAAAATATTTTGCCGGGGAGACTTCGGAACAGGAGGAAAAGTACCTTCTCGCGTGGCTGGAGGAGTCGGAGGAGCACCGCAAATACTTCTTCGAACTGAAGAGCCTGTGGGGGGCACGCCGCGTCTTCGAGGAGAGCACCGACCTGTCGCGCTTCGCGTCGTTCATGCGCAGCACCGACCATCGGATCGGGAGTATCGTCGCCGGCGAGCGATCCACCCGTCGCCGCAGACTGGTGCGGTGGACGCTGGGGGCCGCTGCTGCCGTCCTGCTCGCCGTTTGCGCCGGCACGGCATGGCATTTCCTCTCGACACCCGACATATACCGGGTTTACGAGAACACGGGCGATGCGGTGACGACCGTCACGCTCGACGACGGCACGCATGTGTGGCTCAACGCCCGTACGAAACTGACGCTGCCCGAAGCCTTCGGCCCGACGCAGCGCAACGTGCAGTTGGCCGGCGCGGCCTTCTTCGAGGTGGCGCGGGACGAAGCCGCCCCGTTCGTCGTGTCCACCGACAAACTGCGCGTGCGCGTGCTGGGCACCTCCTTCTGCATGCAGGCCTACGAAGGTTCGCAGCAGGCCGAAGTCGTCCTCGAACACGGTTCCGTACGCCTTCAGACGCCCGCAGGGGTCAACCTGGTGACGCTGCAACCCGACCAGCGCGCCCTGTACGACGCTGCGGACGACAACCTCGCCATTACGCAGGTCAACGCTTCGCACCTCGTGCTGACCCAGTACGACCTGGTGACGATGTCCGACGCTACGCTGCACGAGATCATCTCGCACATCGAGACGACCTTCGGCGTGCGGCTTTCGGTGCCGGGACGCTACGGCGACAAACGCTATACGTTCAATTACCAGCGATCCAATTCGCTCGAAGAGGTGCTCAATATCGTCGAATACCTCACGGGCGAGCATTGCGAGGTCATCTACCGCAAGAAATAAGCGCAGCGGCCGCCGGATTCCCGGGATCGGCCGCACGCGGCACCGGCGCCGGCTCCCGTACCGGAATGCCGGCAGGATCGCACAACAAAAAGAGGCTCTGGAAAGAGCCTCTTTTGTCGTTTCACGGGCCGCAGGCGCCGCGGGATCAGAGCGTCGAAAGCCAGTCGAGCGTGGCTTTCTGCCAGTCGTCGTAATAGCGGAAGCGGGAGTTCATGCCCCAGCCGTGGCCGCCCGACGGATAGATGTGCAGCGTGGCCTTGATGCCGTGTTCCTTGAGCTTCTGGTAGAACAGCGCGCTGTTCACGGCTGGTACCACCTTGTCGTCGTCGCAATGGAACAACAGCGTGGGCGGCGTGGCGGCATCGACCTTCTTTTCGAGCGAGAACTCCTGTGCAAGGGGCTTGTCGGCATCTTCGGCGCCGAGCAGCTGTACGAAAGTCCCCTTATGGCGTTTGTCCGGGTCGGCCGAGATCACCGGGTAGAAGAGGATCATGAAGCCCGGCTTCACGTCCGAAAGCGTCCCGACGCTCCCGGCGAGGTAACCCCCGGCCGAAGTCCCCGACACCCCCACTTTCGCGGGGTCGATGTTCAGTTCCGCAGCCATCGAACGCATCACGCGCAGCGCCTCGTCGGCATCGTTGCGCGGAACCTCGCTGTGGCCGTTGGGCAGGCGGTATTTCACCACCGCGGCCGTGATGCCGTTCCGGGCGAACCACTGGGCCTCCTTATGTCCGTTGCCGACCGAGAGCGACGAATAGCCGCCCCCGGGGAAAAACACGAGCGCCTGTCCCGTGGCATTGTCCCCGGCCTTGTAAATCCACATTTCGGCCGTCTGCGTGTTTTTCCACTGTCCGGGCTTGGATTCGACCTCGTCGCCCGAAAGCCCGTTCGAGGTGGGTGCCGTCGTGTTGTCCCACAGGACAACGTGGTAATCCTGCGCACAAATCGCCGACGACAGCATGAGGGCGAAGAGCAGGAGCATTGTTTTCTTCATAATTCGAGTTTTAGACGTTGGGATAAAGATAAAAATTATTTGTCAGTCCGTATACGGTGTTTCAACGGGGCGATGGCCGGGGGGCCGACGCTGAATTCCCCGAGACCGAGAGCCACGAGGCGCTGCGTGGCGCGCGGGTCGGCAGCCAGTTCGCCGCACATCCCGGCTTCGATACCCGCCCGGTGCGCGGCGTCGAGCACCATGCCGATGCTGCGTTGCACGGCCGGGTCGAATGCGTCGCAAAGGTAGGCTACGCGGGGGTTTCCACGGTCGGCGGCCATCACGTACTGCGTCAGGTCGTTGGTGCCGATGCTGAAAAACCGCGCCCGGGCAGCCAGTTCGTCGGCGATGAATACGGCGGCCGGGGTCTCGATCATCACCCCCAGCGCTATGTCGCGGTCGTAGGCAACCCCTTCTGCGTCGAGTTCCGCCATGCAGGTCTCGACAACCGCTTTGGCGGCGCGGAACTCCCCGACCGAAGCTATCATCGGGAACATCACCCGCACGTTGCCGAATGCGCTCGCGCGTAGCAATGCCCGCAGCTGGGTGCGGAACAGCTCCGGCATGGCCAGCGAAACCCGGATCGCACGCCATCCCAGAAACGGGTTTTCCTCCGGCTCGAAATGCATGTAGGGCAATGCTTTGTCCCCGCCTATGTCAAGTGTCCGTACAGTCAGCGGACTGTCTCTTATACACATCTCCGAGCCCACGAGACCGATCAGTATCTCG
>ERZ1027194.784-NODE-784-length-15464-cov-15.652086_pt1 | contig 15464 bp, 13 predicted proteins | sample MGYA00519246_ERZ1027194 | MGnify/ENA primary metagenome ERZ1027194 (study PRJEB26926, sample SAMN06164505) | human gut metagenome | biome: ENVO:00009003; feature: ENVO:2100002; material: ENVO:00002003 | host: Homo sapiens | place: USA | collected 2012 ...
AATAAGAATTGAAGTCTTGATTTAAATTTAAATTAGACATATAAGCATGAAGACCATATACTGTGGATATATCTTGCATTCCTTCTCCTGATATTTTATTAATAGAACTATTAGTATCATCTATATAATAAATACCAGTATTAGAAGAACATACTCCCCATTTATTCTTAGTACCAGATTTAGTTGTAATATATCTCTTATCTGATAAGAATTGTCCTGTTCCTAATTCAATAGCTACACCATCAGATGGTTCTATTTGAACTCTAGGATTAATGATAAGATAACTTACAGCTCTATCTTGGAATCCATACATGAAACTATTAAACTCTTGTAGTTTCCTAATTTCACCATATTGTCCATCTAGATCCATAAATTCATTCTGTAGTATATTAGTTCCATTATCAATCTTAGAACCTTCTACTTTAGAACTACTAGCAATTATCTTATTAGGAAAGTTTGTTTGCACATCTTGATCTGCAGGTATCTGAGTATAAGTAAAAAGATTATTAGTTTGATTATAAACTTCATTGAATTTATAGAATTCATCAGGCTGTGTCATTCTTACATCTGTAAGATTATTAGCATTATCATATCTTCTATCTAAATCAATAGTTGATTCTAAGAGAACAGATAATGCTTCTGCTACACCATTAGTTGCTTGTGAATCTGTTATATATGATTTTAAGAAAGTAAATCTTTGAAGATATATATCACCTTGATCTGCAGTAATATCAATTACAGATTGTCTAGTATCACTATAGACTATATCTTTTTCCTCACTACAAACTATATATAAGTTATTATTGTTATCTGGATCTCCATATTGATTTTTTATAGCTCTATGAAGTTCTGCAACAGGCACTTCTTTTAATGGAACATTCCAACCTCCCCCAGTTGCTACATCATAAGTAATATTATTATAAGCAGTAAATCTATCTCTGATAGAATCATCATTACCAGTACCAAAATATAAATAGGGTTGTACTCCTTGCCATATATCAGCTTCTTCAACTAAAGGAAATACAATATGTTGAGATGTTTTACCTTTATATGTTAGGGTCTTAGAAGCATCTCTATTAGTATAATGAATATCAATATCAGAATTATATTTAATAGATTTATTGATATTATACATTAAGAGATCAATAGTACCATTATTACTTCCTGCATATTTTTTATCATATGTTTCTGGCAAGATTTCATAATTATTACTTTCAAATAAATCTATTCCATAATAACTTCTAAATATAGATAATTTATGATTGTTAGTTGCACTATCATAAGAAAAGATCATCCCATCTCCACTAGCTTTTCCATTAGGTCTAAGATAAGTAAGAGTTCTGTTTTCATAGCCTGGAATACTTACACTAACATTTACATTTTTATTATCAGTAGTGTCTAATGTTGTAGAAGTATTAACTGTCCATTCATTAGAAACACTGCCTATTACTTGAATACTACAAGTATTTAAATCTAATGTAGGTTGATTAGGAAATGTAACTTCAGGAGACCAAAAATTTAATATACTACTATCTCCATAAACTGAATAGTTTAAATCATCAGTTAAAGTTATTAGAGAAATTTCATTTTCAAATGTAGAATCTGTTGCATCTGTTTCAAGATTGTGCAAATAGAATTCAGACTTTCCAGATAAAGGTTCAAAAACTCCTCTAGGGCTAAATACAGCAGCTTTAGGCATTTTACTGCTGCTTATATATAAATTATATTCAGGTCTATACTGAGCCATAGGTCTAGTAAGATAATCAGGCATTGCCCAGAATCCAACATCTCTTTGAGTTCTTTGAAATATAGTTGAAGTTAAAATACCTTGAGATAATATAGTTGAATTAGAACTATCTCTTATAACTCTAACTATTCTAGCTTTTGTTATTTCAAAATTCTGAACTAATATTTTACATAGAGAAGCTGGAAGGGAAAATGTCACCCTAGCATAATTAGGATATACCTTATAGGTAAGACCTTCTGCATATGTATTAAATGGAGTGATAGTTAAATTTGTTAAATTTTCTCCTCTAGGATTTTTAATAAGACTAGACTTAAATCTAGGAATTTGAACATCAGCTAAATAAATAACTTCTAACCAAGTCCCATATTTGTCACAAAATTGAATTCCAAATCTATATGTTTCACCTCTCTTAAAAGAAGTTTTAATTTTTCCTTTGTCTTTAGGAACACTAGGATCTGCTGTTCTATAAGGATTATAATTAGAACTAGATTGTATTTTACCATCATATTCATAATTAGGTTCTACAGCACTACTAGTAATTACTTTATAAAAATCTTGGTCATCTTCTGAAAGAAGAGTATATTTATCTAAATATTCTTCTCCAGTTGGTTCTTCAGCTCCTAAACTATAATATATATATTCTGCACTAGCAGCAGTTAAATCTTTATTATAAGCTCCATTAGAAAATGGTAGTGGAGTTCCTCCTATGAAACCATATTTTTCTTTAAGATCTTTTAGATTATTTATTTGTTCTTTATAGTTTGCAAATATTAATCTATTAGAATGTTGAGCTATACATTGTGGAATTAAGAAATCTGATCCTAAGAATGATAGTTGTTCAAGTGAAACATCTTCTAATGACACTTGACCATTGTCTTTATATGTAAGTGTTCCATTGATTGGGCCATCATAAATAAGACTAATCTTAGGAAGACTATTCAATTCTGTTCTGTGAATTCTATATAATCTAACATTATTAAATCCTTTATCTGGAACATTACTAATTTTTATATTATATGCAACTGGAATTTGTGTATCTTTTTCAGCACCTTCACCTCTAGCTGTAATTGCCATTAAAGGACTAAGACCACTTAATTTAGATTGTGCTCCATACTTTCTATATAGATTGTAACCATATTGAATCATACCAGCAGTAAACATACCACCAGATGTCTCTGATACTTCAATTGTACCATATCCTATCTCAGGAACAAAGTCAATCACACTAATATCATTTACAGCTCCATCAGCAATATTAACATATCTAGGTTGATTCTTACCATCAATCCAATACACTTTAATAATAGATTCTGATTCAAACCATCCAATAGTTTCAATCTTATGATCAATATCAAATGACATATCCCCTTCTAGGATAGTTGTCATGATATTAGTTTTAGTATCTATTCTATAGATATGATCTTTAGGAGATGTATTAGTGTCATGAGTAAATAATACTATATAATCATTGACTTCACAATGTCCTAAGATAGTTCCTTTAATAGCTACTGGATTTTTACCATCAGTTACAATATATTCTTTATTACCTCTTTCATTGGTTACAGCAAAAGTTGTTTGACTATCAGTTGCCAATAGTCTAGCATTTCTAACTTCATAGGCATATTCATTACTAAATTTAGATTTAGAAATGTCTTGCTGCATCCCTTTGACAAGATGTTTAGTTATTTTTGGTATTCCCATATCATTGTGTTCTTAAATACTCCTTACTACCTAGAGATGCAAAGTACTTATCATGTTGCTTAAGATCAGGAATAAGCCTATTAACAATGTCAGTAAAATTCTCAGCTTCATCTAATGTCATTTGATGTAATTGAGAACTAGCTCTTCCAATTGCCCATGCATATCTTTGCTCTGCCATTTGTAAGACTTGATAAGGCATTTTCATATTTTCTACTAATGTAGTATAATATTGTACTTTAATATATTCTATTAAAGCTCTCATAATAGCATAATTCTCAGGAATCATAGGAACTCCATTCTCATCCACTACAATTCCTTTATAAGACATCTCTACATGTCCATTCTTAAAGGAAGTAGTAATGACTCCATCATTAATGACATAAGTTAAATCTGAAGGGCCTTCTACATATTTATCTTGTTTAGTAACAGGATGAAATGTATCAGTTGCAGCTCTCATAGGAATATAAGCTTTATCATTATTATGATGCCTCATTCTTAATTGAACTTCCTGAACAAAGTTACAAGGTACTCTTCCTTGATAGTCTTTGATCTCTATATCTTGATCTGTTTTGAAAGATTGTAATAACTTAGGAGAATTTAAAATTGCAAAGAAGTCTGTAACATGTACAACTACTTCTTCATAATTTAAATCTGCCATTATGTTATTTCTCTTTAATCTATCAATCAGTTCTGTTAATTTCACATACTTCATATTCTGTTGCATCTATTTTATGTTCTTTTATATTTTTAGCAAACCTTCTAGTCATCTTTCTAGCAGGTTTAAAAGTAAGAAACTTAACTTTATAATTAGACTTTAGTTGATTAAATATTTGATATTTAATACTAAACCACCATCCTTCAGAATGTTGATTAAGACAATATACTAATTGTTTTCTTTCTTTGGCTTCTGGATCTTTAGCCCATAAGTCTTTAGTGGCTTTATAGTCAACAGGGAGTTTAGATGTTAAGTTTCCTTCCTTATCAAATTTTACTTGCTGTAGATGTTTTCTAATTAAAATTTTGCCTAGCTTATAAGGGAATGTCATATCCATTGCATGATCTGAGATTAATAGGGAATACTGTTCTAAGATAAAATATAATATATCTCTATATTGTTCATAAGGTATAGTCTTGCTATTCTTACAATAGTATTTCCAATAATCTTTAATACTATAAGAATTTGTAAATTTAAACTGCCTTGGACCTTTGGTCTTCAATTCCTTCTCCATCATTCAAAATGTCTTTTGGTCTACTAATTCTTGTTAATTCATCTAATGCTAATTTAATTATAGAGTCTACCATAGAAGTGTCTGCAGGAAATTCTTCATCATAAAAATCTCCAGTATTACCATTTACATAATATACTTCAGAAGGGTCTGAGAATACTCCAAAGATTAATACTTTATTAAGATTGTTAAATGAAGGATTAAATGACTTACAATATAGACTCTTACCTCCTAGTGCAACATATAATAGATTTCTAGTCCATTTATTAGATCCTACTGTAGGAAGTCTTTCAAATGTAACTAGATTAAATGGAATTGCTGTATAATCTGTACTCATAATTATAGTTGTAGCAACTCCAGCTTCTTGTGCAAAATCAACCATTTCAGGAATATTGATAGTTGATTTTAAAAGTACATCAGAGTATTTCAAATCAGGTACTACTCTAATCTTTTCTAAAGGAACATTAAGAGTTTGATAGCATGACCTAGGTACAGCTTTTCTTGCATCTTTGTAATGTTGTTTTAAGAGAAAGGCTCTCTTATCAATCAACACATTGTATATATATTCCTCTGAAAAATCTTGAATAGAATCATCTGAGTTAATAGATAAGAATTGTAATACTCTAAATATTAGTTCTCTTGTTTTCATATTTTAGATTTAAAATTAATGTACAAAGATACAACATTTTATTGCTTTTTCCAAACTTTATTTTTAAAGATATAATCAGATGCTCCTACTATCTTAGCATTAGGATTTCTATTAACATAAGTTGTTTTAAATCCTTTTGTTCCATATCTTATGAATAAGAACTTCTTAGGAATATTTTCTAAGATCTGGTCTATTGTATCTCTTGATTCATATTTAACTTGATATTGATTTCCTAGGTCATAGATGTCTAAATCTAAATATGGTGATCTATAAGAAGCACTTACAGTCTTAACAATAGTATCCTTAAGAATTAAGGTGTCTATTGTCTTATTTAAGAGAAGATCTTGATTCTCTTGAGTGATTGTTTGATTAACTTTTAAAAGTCTCTTATATTTGATATTTAGGGCATCTATTGTCTTCTTAGCTTCTATATTCATATCTTTAAATTCACTTACTGTAATATTAAGAGATTGAATAGTAGCAGCATTAAGAGAATCATTTACTTTAAAATGATTTATGTCAGTTGTCAAAGCTGTAACATTTCCATCTAATCTTTCAATGTTAGCTTTCTGTTTCTTTATATATTTTGCTTGGAATGATATTGTACATACCATTCCTAGCATTATAATAAACAAACCTATATAGATTTTAGTCTTAATTGTCATATTCAATTGTTATTGTAATTTGATCTGTAGCTTCTTGAAGTTTCTCATAAATTTTTCTAAATGTAGCTGTGCTATTGCCAATATATCCATCTATAGTTTTTTCTCCTACTAAGACACATCCTAAGGTATCTACTGCTTTGTTTCCTACATGGATAAGAACTCCTTCATAACCTGGAACATCCATTAGTCTAGGAAGTTTACCATTACAGAACCTTGCCCATCCTCTATCTTTAAACTTAGGACTTACTATATCTAAAGTGATCTGATATGTTCCTACAGGAATAGCAGTTTCACCATAAACTTTTCTAGCAATAATATCTGTCAATTCCATATCTTCTGTGAGGCCTCTATCACAATCTTCTAATGTATCTGCAATGTATTCACCATCAATATACAGTTTGCCTTCTGTATAATCATTTGCCTTATTAATTCTTTTTAATATTAATTTCATAGTATCTTAATTTAAAAGTTATTAAAAACAAAAAATGCCCCCTATCAATTAAGATAGAGGGCTATATATAAACAATTGAGTCATTGCTTATTTAAATAATTTATGCTTTTCTGCCATTGTACTATACAAATAGGTTAGGAAAATAAAATAAGCTTTAGCTTCAGGATAAGGGAAAGAATCATCAGTCAATGACTCATAGCTCTTATAAGCAAGTTCATTAATAGATCTTCCTTCATATTTATCTTTAGCTTTCTTCTTATTCATAATGAAGTTGAAATCATATTTGTTTACAGAAGAATATTCTCCATTAAAATGTAAACCATTATTCTTTCTAGCTCTTTCAGTTTCTTCAACTGTCCAGGGCTCTTCATGATCTTCAAAATCTAATAGTAGTAGTCCACATTCAAGCATTTCCTTATCAAGATGATAACCATGTTCTTTTACATGTTCCATCATCCTAAGATCACAATATCCTTTCTCATCACCTTGTCTCATATTCATTTGATTATGAGAATATGACTGATCAGAATATCTCCTAGACTTATCCATTCCATTATAATCTTTATCAAAGTTCTTCATACCTTTATTTCTAAAGTCTTCTCTGAACTGTTCACTAAAGATAATGGAATCATCTTGTCCACTTCCAAATAGTTTATTCATCAAATGTCTCATAACTGATCAGATTTAACTTGTTGTTGTTTTGCATTATTAAATAAAGTTTTAAGACTCATAAGATCTGATTTCTCAATCTCATATGTCTTGTTTCCTATAAGACTAGCAAAACCTTTAGGAACATTAGGAAGATCACTAAGTTTAAATTTAAATCCTCCTGTCTCATCAATTAATTTGAGATATTTATCTATTAACCTATCAAAATGTAAATTGCCTTCAGAGTCAGCTAAGAGGTCTACAAATGATCCTATCTTATTCTCTACAATCTCATCTACAATAGGAAGCATTAGTTTTGTACCAAAGCTGTTTCCTGTAAGTTGAACTATTATATTCTTAATCCATCTAGGAGCTACTTGCTTAAATATTTCTACATCTGATATCATAACTTATTCCTTTCTTTTTTCCATTGTTCAAATTCAAATTGATTTCTTTTAAACTCTTCTAAATCTTCTAATCTTTGTTTATTTATTTCAACTGCTTTAGTCTTACAGTCTCTGATCACCTTTAGGAGATTCTCAGATATTAATTTACCTTCTTTTGTTGAACTAAATTCTTCTTTGAACTTATTAAGAAGGAACAATTGAAAGTGTTGATTATAAAGATTATTAGCTTCTATAAATTCAGGAAGTGAATTCATAGTTATCATATCTGTATCTGATATACTTGATAATTCAATTATAATTTCTTCAGAAACAGACTTAGGCAGTTGTTGAATATTGCTATTTAAACCACCAATCTTTTCTTTAGCTAATTGAGCTTGTTCTGCTAATTGTTCTGCTATTCCCATAGTTATAAGATATTAAAAGGGGGAACTAAATCCCCCTTATATTAGCTAGCACTAGGAGTACTAGAAGTAGTTACTCTAGGACATGCACATGAACCCCAAGGCCCATTAGCACCTTCATATCCAGTTACTACTGGAGTTTCAGGCAACACATTTACTCCATAGATTACTCCACAAGTTTTCTTATCAGTATATCTGTCAGAATGGTTCTGAGCTAATTGGAACTGAAGATCCAAAATCTTTTGCTCATAAGGTTTAGCCTGTTCTAAGGCAGCTACCTGTTTCTCAACTTGACAGAACTTGTCATTGAAATAGTTATAAATACCAGTCTTTTCTTGAAGGTCTTTGATTCTCATATCATAAATTGCTCTGGTCAATGCTACATTATCTTCACATTGTTTAGCAGACATATATACTTCAGAAGGAGTATATCCAAATCCACCAGCAGCAGTTGCTCCATAACCTAAGTTATTACCAGCTATGATAGTTTCTCCACTACCAATGCCACCTAACAAACCACTACCTGATTTTGCTAATGCCCACAATCCTAGAGCTGTACCTGCAATACCTACATTATATTCACATGAAGTTGCAAGCCTCATGCAGTTCTCTGATGAACTTTTGTATCTTTATATATACATACAGTTTGGACTATATCTTCATCCATTAGGATGTCCCCCACTTCCACTACCATAAGCTTGTAGTGTACTCTATTTCTAGATAGTCTCTGAACCTTCTTTATAATTAATATAAAGCTTGGCTGCTGATTATCCTAAATATTAGGACTTTCCAGCAATTCAAGGGATTTGCATATAACATTACTATTATATGGAGCTAGTATGTTAACCCTAAACCAGTTCCTGCTACTCCTTTTGAAGCAGCATCATCTAAACTTCTTGCCATGATTTTTAATTTTTAAAGAGAGTTAATTTTTAATTTAATTGTAATGAAATATTGGCCAATAATTTCAATACAAAAGTACTATAAATAATTTCAAAAAATTCAAAATTTTAAAAAATGGTCAGATTTTCTATAGCAAAATCAGACCTTTCCATAATATTTTATAAATGCAAAGCCTTTTCTTGTTTCTAGATAATCTTCTTTGCCCTCATTATCATAGGCTTCCATTTCAAAGGCTAATGTGTGATATGCTTTATTATTAATTTCTGATAGAGAAAGTTTTTCTTTTATAAAAATATTCTTACAAATATTGTATATAAAGGATATAAGCCACTCTACTCCATACATAATATAATACATCAATGGATAGATTAGAATCCACCAGAAACTATTAAATACAGCAAATAAAGCAAATGGAAATATAAATGCAGTTAAGCATTCTTTATATTGTTCCACATGAATCATTTCATGTCTTAATGTTGATGGTCTAAGACTATCTTTCTTAGTGAAGATAAAACCAAACAGCATTATTGTACTATAACTACTAAACAATAATAGTTTAGCTAGTTTACTATTATAGAATACTTTGCCCATATTATCTATTATTAAGAACCTGCAGGAGTTGCATACATTATACCTGCTTCTTTAAGATTTGCTAATAATTGATTAAAGTGAGCAATAACTCCAGCTAAATCATTATCAGCTTCTAGATCTGTTAATTCTGCAGCTTGTTTAACTAATCCTAAAGTATCAGGAGTAGCTTCTGTAGTTGCACTAACTGTATTATCTAATTTAGTTTTATCTGCTGCAGACATTACACCTGCTTGAGATTGAGTTGCTGCTGTAATCTTAATAGGAGAATCTGTTTGTGTCCAAGTATCATTATTTCTATAAAATACTTTCTTAGATAAGTTTACTTGATCTACAGTATAAGTAAAATCTTTTATAGCAGTAACAAATCCTGTTGTATTAGTGTTAAAATATTGCTCAGCATAATTCAACATATTAAATTTAACAGTACTTATAATACCTGCTGTAGTTGTTGATGCTAATGGAACTATTATATCTTCAGAAGAAGAATTAAATTTATTAGTTTCTGCATCATAAGTAGTTTTAGAAAGTTTTAATGTAAGATTAGATCCTTGAATAAATTCTAATCCATTTAACATTATTTCTCCATTAATAACAGATTTATCTAATTTAATAGAATTTAATTCTCTGCCCATATTGGCACTAAGAGCTGCATCTATAGCTGTACTATCTAGATTATCTATAATAGCTCTCATTTCATCATCAGCCCATATTACATTGCCATTTTTGTCTAATTTAAGTATTTGATCCACTTTACCATTTGAAGGTGGAAGAGAGTCCATACTTAAAAATTTAATCTCTTCTTGTCCTTGTACTCCTAAGATTTGACCTTCAAGAGTATCTAAAAGGATAGAAGAGCCAAAGGGAATAGACATTCCCCTTAGCTTCATCTTTGCTTGTTCTTTTGTATTATATACTATCATATCTTTATTATTTTCCTAGTATTGCTACTAAGATCATTACAATTATTCCTATGATTGTGGCTACTGTAAATATCCTTTTACTAAGTTTATTTTCTTTTTTAGAGGCATTACAGTTAGCTTGTTTTTTAAATGGACTATCTAGAATGAGCCACAGTATAAGTGGAACAAACCAAACACCAAATACAAATGCTAATCCTCCCCACATATTATTTATATTTAATATACTCCAAGTTCTCTATAATAATTTTTTAATAATTCTACATGAGCATCTGTAAGTTTGTTATCTATCCATAATACAAAATCTTGAATAAGTCCTTTAAAGTATTTTTTTTCACTCTGCCATACACAACCCAAATGAATGTAACTATCACCTTGCTTACTAGATAAATCACTATAATCTAATGGACTACCTATACTACCTGCTCCAACACCTTTAGTAAATTCAGAACCATTTATAGAAAGAAAAGATGTTGGTGTTCCATCTCCTGTTGCAGTTATTGAACTTCTAAATTCCATCATAACATGATACCATTTATTGGTAGTCATAACAGTATTATAAGAAGCTGCTGCTGCACCACCAGCATAACTTTCAGCACAGATTTTATTATTTTGTATATTAGGACCCCATCCTAAAGCATATCCATATCCTTCAGTATTTAATCCAAATATAGTTCCTCCTAAAACTCCTGAATAAGTACTATTTGAAGTAGTTTGTTTTATTAGCATTGATATGAATACACTATGTTGTGCTTTAGCTAATTGAGCTAAAGAAATATCAACATAACTACATTTCAGTGCTTTTCTCCCTCCAACACCTTTTTCATATGTAGGACTGTTTGGAGTACTGATAAAGTTAATAGGACTTATTTGAACTCCATCAATAAGTAAAGGAGTTTGTGTTATATTTCCATCAAATTTGCAATAATGGACAGGCACTATTTCTAAATCTTTTGTTATCTGTGCTACTATAGGATCTAAATCAGGATAATTAGGCCAAACTTTAACTCCATTAAGCCAGCATTCTTTGACTTTTTTTCCATTAAAAGTCATTGAAGCTATTCCTTTATTATTTAATATTAAACTCATATTTAGCTCATAATTAACTTTCTAATACAACATATAAGACTCCTGTAGTTGTCCCTGCTGCTCCTGTTGCCACTTGAATATCATTAACTCTTAAAGTAGAAGTTGATCTAACATAAGCTCTATCATTTGTTAATCTACTAATATTATCATTTTCTTTTACATAAGAAGCTGCTGCAGTTCCTCCTAATTGAGTGGCATTAGTAGCAGTAGTAGCAGTAGTTGCTGTGGTTGCTGTTGCAGCATTTCCTGAAACATTAATTCCCCAAGTTCCTGAAGCTCCACCTCCTGTCTTAGTAACAGTATAAGAAGTGTAATTATTAGAATGTAATATTTCATTTCCTGCAATTTTTCCAATAGCTGTGCCACTAGCTTTTGTTATTTCAAAATCAGGAGTGATACCCATCATTAAGTTAGCAGTTCCATCAGACATATCAATTCCAGCATGCCATCTTAATCTAGTAACTTTATTTTTTGCCCAAACAGCAACACATTCATTACCTTGAGTATCAGCAAAGATACCAGATATATAAGAATTATTTGAAGATCTTAATATTATACCACTAGCTTCTTGAAACCTTAAATCTCCTGTTAGTTTTCCTCCATTTAATAGTAAAAATCTACCATTTGCCCATGTTTGTGTAGCATAACCACTAAGAGATGAAGATTTTAAATATCCTTGAGATGTTACCCAACTCTGAGTAGCATATCCTGATAATGAACTAGAAGTAAGATATGTTTCTCCTTTAGTGACAGTTAATGTATGACCACTAGCAGTTATAGATGTAACAGCATTACCAGAACCACTATTAGATATAGAAATACTTGGTATAGATGGTATTTGATCTGTAGTAGCTATTTGTTTACCATCAAGTAATAATTCATTTTTAGCGATATATAATCCTACTGTTTTAGCCCAAGGATCAGCAGAAGTTGAATATGGAACTAATATTAATGCTCCAGAACTATCTGATCCTCCTGTTGAGTGATAACCAATGCATGCTAAATTTGTTGCAGAACCTTTATTAAAAGATATTGCTCTTACATAATTAGAAGTTTCCCTTGCACCAACCACTATATGTCCAGTATCTCCATTAAAAGAAATATTACCACTCATGGTTCCTCCAGACAAAGGTAAATATCCAGAAACAGTAGGTATATCTGTAATTAAAGCTAATCTAGTACTGCCAGAAGTTGTACCAACTCTAGCATATCCATCATTATCTATAAATAAATATTTGGTAGAATTATAATTATATATATAAGCACCTAGACTATCCCTGAATCCTATTGCAGCTGAAGCAGTTCCCTTTCTAAGAATTCTCATAAAAGTTTCAGATCCATTAGTGTCATTATTATTAATTACAAAAGTTGTGCTTCCAACTGTATTTATAGTTAAATTGCCTGATAATGTTCCTCCAGTTAGAGGAAGATAATTAGATAATTGATTAGTGACATAATTTTGTGTAGCTATAGAACTACCATTATGAGTAAGAGTAGTACATCTGAGATCTAACTGGCCCAAGGTATATTGAGGAGTATTCCCTAAATATAAAGCATTATTAGGTCCCATCCATAGTACTTCTCTTTCATTCCCATCTTTGTCTTTTACAGCATATCCTTGATTATTACTCATAACAGGTTTTCCAGTGGAAGTGATAGAAAGATACCCTCTTCCATTATAAGGATAATATAAAGTACTAGCTTCAGTTTTAGTTAAATAACTATTTAAATCAAATTCAGTAACTAGTGAAGTCCAAGGATTCCATTCTGTGGAAGCATAAGATTTAGTAGTTCTAAATCTTAATGTGCCTATAACACCTGCAACATTTGTTTGGTCACACCAAATTTGAGTGCACCAATGACCTTGTCTAGAATTAAATTGAAGTACAGAACCATAAGATGTAGGTTTATTGTTTGCTTCATTTGTAACAGATAAAACTTTTATAGAACCCTTAGCCTCTTTATAGGTCCATCCAGTATCAGTCCATTCATTATCTTCAAATGTAAGCCAACCACTTGTTCTAATATTTCCATGAGAATAAATTCCACTAGCAGGTACTAAATTTAAAGCATCACTAGCATAACTTACCCCTACATATAATCCTCCAGTAGCTACTTTTTGAACCCCTCCATTTGCATCTAAGAACTGTGTAGCAGATGTACCTCCAATAATATATGGTCCATTAACACCAAAAGTTACTTTATTTGTATGTAAGTTGTTTATATATGCAGCATTAAAACTCTGATCTGAAGTCCCAAGGAAACCTGATCCTTCACTAACTAATGTAGCTTTAGAATGAGGCAATAACCCATCAGTTCCTGCTTTAATATAAGTAAAATACTGTCCATCTTTATTTGTTAATGTTGCATGATCATATGTATTTGTAGTATATGTTACTGGATTAGTTAGGTTATATTTATCCCAGATTTCATAATAAGTTCCATTATGTCCAATAGCCCACTTATTTTCTGCATATCCAAATACCCCTAGCTGAGAGGCTTGTGCATTTATAGCTTGTATAATACAATAATTATCAGCATCAGTAGACTGTAGTCTTAATTTGATATTTACACTTTGTTTTATTGTAAGTTGTCCAGTTAAAGTACCTCCTGTTAATGGAAGATAATTGCCAGGATTGAAGTTGTAAGAGTCATAAATAGTATAATTTGTACCATTTCTCACATGAATAATATCTGCAGCATCACTATATAAGAATGTATGCCCATCAGAATCTCCAATATAAGTTATATTGTCAGATCCTTTTCCAATTAATCTTTTAGCAGTACCACTGGAATTCTTAGATTGAATTACAACATTGTTATTCATTAGAATAACTCCTGTCATAGTTCCACCTGCAAGAGGTAAGAATTTATTATTAGACCAAGATTCTGTAGCAATGCTATAACCATCTATTCCCCAGAAAGTGCCATAATAACCAAAAGTTGATAGTTTAGTTCCAGAACTATTTTGACTTTCTATAAGATTAAAATTATCTGCATCAGCAGATTGTATTTTAAGTTTAGTATCAGAACCTCCTTTAATTATAACTTGATTAGCTACATTTAAAGTTGAATTAATAGTACTAGGAGAACCAAATGTTGCAATTGTTGCTCCAGAAGCATTTAACAAGGAAATACTAGTTCCTGAAGAAATTATAGAAGAAGGAATCATTAAATTTTTATAAAATCTAAAATAAGTCTTATCTGTATCCAGATTTAAATTAGTTGTTCCTGCACTAAAGAATAGACTTCCTGCCTCCTTAGTAAAAGTAAAGGAATCTGCAGTGTATGTACTGTCATAAACATGACTAGTATATCCTAATGAATTAGCATTAGTATTAAAAAATAACTTTCTGGTACTAGGAATAATATTAGTAGTTTTAAGTCTATGTGTTGCTGAATCCCAAGTGGTAAACATACCATCTAGCATATCCCCATCTTCATCTCTTAAAGCTAAACATTGAAGATTACCTTCTTCTCCAGCTTTAAATCTCCTATCAGACTCAACAAATAATATTTGAAAATCAGGTTCAGTTCCTCTATCAATCTGTAAACCAGCCATTCCTTTAGTAACACCAGAACCTGCTTCACCTTTATTTAATAATAAGATATTATCCTTAATTTCTACAGTCTCAGCTTCAGTTACAAATGATTGTCCTTCAACTATAAGATCTCCTTTAAATGTAGCATTCTTAGCAATAAAATTAACATAGTCAGAATCATCAGCATTTCTTACAGAGATAGCTGCATCTTCATTTTTAATCTTATTGCCAGGTTTTCCTAATTGTAATTGAAATGTTTGACTTGTAGTTCCTACATCTGTATTTTGAACATATGTATCTCCTTCTAAAGCTTCAATTCTTTTATCATGATCTTCATCCTTAGCTGTAGATCTTGTTATCTCATCATCAAGCTTTGTCTCAATTCTTTGTTCCTCACCTTCAGCTCTTTCAGTCTCAGCAATAATTTGATTTCCTAATTCAGTGTCTTTAGTAGTAGATCTCTCTATTTCTGCATCAAGTTTATCTTCAATCCTCTTTTCTTCAGATTGAGCTCTTGCTTCTTCTGC
>ERZ1027194.804-NODE-804-length-15259-cov-5.432781_pt1 | contig 15259 bp, 10 predicted proteins | sample MGYA00519246_ERZ1027194 | MGnify/ENA primary metagenome ERZ1027194 (study PRJEB26926, sample SAMN06164505) | human gut metagenome | biome: ENVO:00009003; feature: ENVO:2100002; material: ENVO:00002003 | host: Homo sapiens | place: USA | collected 2012 ...
CTCGTGGGCTCGGAGATGTGTATAAGAGACAGCCCCGAGAAGGTCCGGGCCACCGCAGCGGTCAGCCGTGAAAAGGGCTGCGCCGCCGTCTTATATAAATATGCGGGCATCTGCTCGTCGCTCAACCACGCTCCGGCGGACCTTATCGCCGCGGCGCGCTGCGTCGCGGCTTCGGGACAGGAGGCGGGCTTCGAGGTCCTGCTCGAAGAGCAGACGGCCGCCTGGGCCGCCCGCTGGCACGGCTGCGACATCGAAATCGGGGGCGACGCCCGGGCGCAGCAGGGCATCCGCTTCTGCATCTTCATGTTGCTGCAAACCTATACCGGGGTGGACACCCGTCTGAATATCGGTCCGAAGGGCTTCACGGGCGAGAAATACGGCGGCGTGACCTACTGGGACACCGAGGCCTACTGCCTGCCGTTCTACCTGGCCACCGCCGGGCGGGCCGTCGCCCGCGAACTGCTCGTCTACCGCTACAACCAGCTCGACAAGGCCATCGAAAACGCTGCGAAGCTGGGCTTCCGCGACGGTGCGGCGCTCTACCCGATGGTCACCGTCAACGGCGAGGAGTGCCACAACGAGTGGGAGATCACCTTCGAGGAGATCCACCGCAACGGCGCCGTCGCCTACGCGATTTTCAACTACATCCGCTATACCGGCGACACGGCGTATTTGGCCGACTGCGGGCTGGAGGTGCTGCTGTCCGTGGCGCGCTTCTGGGCGCAGCGCATCACGTGGTCCGGGGCGCGGCAAAAATATGTCATGCTGGGCGTCACGGGTCCCAACGAGTACGAGAACAACGTCGACAACAACTGGTATACCTCCTACATCGCCTGCTGGTCGATGCGCTATGCCGCCGAGTCGGCGGCGTGGGTGCGTGAAAACCGGCCTGCGGACTACGCGCGCATCTGCGCGAAGCGACGTTTCGACGAGACGGCCGAGACGAAGCGGTGGCTCGAAATCGCCGACGGCATGTACTTCGGCGAGGACCGCGAACTGGGCATCTTCCTCCAGCAGGACGGCTATCTGGACAAGGAGCAGACGTTGGCCAAAGACCTCGATCCTGCGGATCGCCCCATCAACCAGCGCTGGTCGTGGGACCGCATCCTGCGCTCGTGCCTGATCAAGCAGGCCGACGTGTTGCAGGGGCTTTATTTCTTCGGCGACGATTTCGACCTCGACACCGTCCGCCGCAATTTCCGCTTCTACGAGGCGCGCACGGTCCACGAATCGTCGCTCTCGCCCTGCGTCCACGCCATCCTCGCCGCGCGTATCGGCGATCTGGACAAGGCCTACGAACTCTACCTGCGCACGGTGCGCCTGGACCTCGACGACTACAACCGCGAGGTCCGCGAGGGCTGCCATGTCACTTCGATGGCGGGTTCGTGGCTCTCGGTGGTCGAGGGTTTCGGGGGCATGCGCGTCCGCGACGGCGTGCTGTCGTTCGACCCGCAGCTGCCGGCCGCGTGGGAGTCCCTCTCGTTCAAGGTCAATTTCCGGGACCGGGTCCTGACGGTCCGGATCACCCGCAATGCGGTCGAGGTGGCGAACGAAGGTGCCCCCGTCGAACTTGAAATCCGCGGCGTGCGCCGGCTGATTGCGGACAAGGTAATTATGAATTGTGAATTATGAATTGTTTTTGGCCGCAGGCTGTCCTGTATGAAATGAACGTGCGCCAGCTCACGCCCGAAGGCACGCTGCGCGCGGCAACTTCAAAACTGCCTTTCCTCAAAGACCTCGGCGTCGACGCCGTGTGGCTCATGCCGGTCTATCCGATCGGGGAGGCCGGGCGCAAAGGCTCGCTCGGCTCCTACTATTCGATCCGCGACTACTGCGCCGTGAACCCCGAGCTGGGCACGATGGCCGATTTCGACGCCTTCGTCGCCGAGGCCCACCGCCTCGGCATGCGGGTCCTGCTCGACTGGGTGGCCAACCACACGGCGCGCGACGCGCGGTGGATCGCCGAAAAGCCCGCCTCGTGGTACGAACGCGACGCCGCGGGCCGTCCCGCCGTGCCGTGGGACTGGTCCGACACCGCCAAACTCAACTACGCCGACCGCGACGTGTGGCGCGCGCAGGCCGACGCCATGGAGTTCTGGCTCACGCAGCACGACGTCGACGGATTCCGCTGCGACATGGCGATGCTGGTTCCCATCGAGTTCTGGAACGAGACCTCGCTGCGCCTGCGGCGTGTGAAGCCCGATCTGTTCATGCTGGCCGAGGCCGAGGAGCGGAATCTTTTCGAGGAGGGGGCTTTCGACGCCTGCTACGCCTGGCGGATGCACCACCTGATGAACGACGTGGCCCGGCAGCGCACCCGCGTCACGGCTCTGCGCGACTACATCTACGCCGACCGCGACGACTATCCCGACTCGGCCATGCGGCTGGCGTTCACGTCGAACCACGACGAGAATTCGTGGAACGGCTCTGAATTTTCCAGATTGGGCGATGCGCGCGAGATCATGGCGGTCTTCACGTTCGTCGTGCCGCGCGGCCTGCCGCTGATCTACACCGGGCAGGAGATCGGCTACGACCATTCGTTCGCCTTCTTCGACCGCGATCCGATTCCCCGTTACGAGGCCAACGCTTTCACCGGGTTCTACCGCCGCCTCACGGCGTTGCGCCACGACAACCCGGCCCTGGCGGCGGGGGAGCGGGGCGGCGCGATGACCGAGATCCGCAACAACGCCGAGGACTGCCTGATGACGCTGGTCCGCGAGACGGCTGACAACCGCGTCGTTGCGGTGATGAACCTCTCGCCCTACGCCATCCATGCCGATTACTATACGGGCATCTACGCCGGGATGTACACCGACGCCATGACGGGCGAGCCTTACGAGCTTCGCGGCCGCGTCGAGGAGGATATGGCCCCGTGGAGCTACCGGATATTGTGTAATTAAAAATTGAGAATTAAGAATTAAAAATTATTATTTGCGAATGATTGGCTGTTGTAATGCTCTTTGCAGCCCGACTGTTCGGGCCGTTGTGATGCAGCCTGCGTTATAATTTTGCATTTTTCATTTTTAATTCTTCATTTTCTTTATCTTTGCCGCATGAGAAACATTGCGATCCTTTGCCTGCTGCTCGCCTGTGCGCTGCCCGCCCTTGCGGGAACCTACCGCGCGGACGAGATTCCCAATGTTCAGCGTATGGACCGGCGGCGCTATGTCTCCGATCCCGACGGTATCCTGTCGCCTGCCGCCGTGGCGCATATCGACTCCGTCTGCGCCTCGCTGCGTGAGCGGGGCCTCGCGCAGGTCGCCGTCGTCGCCGTCGACGACATCGCGGGCGGCGATACGTTCTCGTTCGCCGTCGATCTGTTCCGCAGCTGGGGCGTAGGCTCGGCCAAAAGCAATAACGGACTGGGCATCCTGCTGGTGAAGGACCTGCGTGAGATACGCTTCGTCACGGGCGGCGGCCTCGAAGGCATCCTTCCCGACGCGCTCTGCAAACGCATCCAGCTCAACTATATGCTTCCGGCCTTCCGCGAGGGGGATTACAGCGCGGGCATGGTCGCCGGGGTGGGGGCTGCGGCCACGATCCTCGAAGGCGGCGAGGTCGATCTGGGCGGCGACGCCGACGAGGACCTTCCGGCATGGATGATCTTCACGATCGTCTTCGGCTTCGTGATCTTCCCGCTGGGCATGGTGCTGGCGAACTACTATTTCTCCCGCCGTTGCCCGAAGTGCCGTAAGCTGACGCTGAAACAGCAGTCGCAGCAGGTGTTGAGCATCACGCGGAACTACCGGCTGGTCGAATATACGTATGTCTGCCCGAACTGCGGTGCGGTCGTGAAGCGGCGTTCGCGCAACCTGCGCGACGACAATTTCGGCGGCGGGGCCGGGGGCGGCACGATCATCGGCGGCGGCTTCGGACGCGGCATGGGCGGCGGCATGGGCGGCGGCTTCGGAGGAGGCTCCTTCGGCGGCGGCGGAGCCGGTTCGCGCTGGTAGTTTAAGGTGCAGAGTTCCGGGGCGTTGCATGTTGGGCTGAAAAGCGTCTGCAATTCGGTTGCGTCGCGACAAGCCCTTCCCCTGAAGGAAGGGTTTGGGACGGGGGCTGGCTTGTAAACGGCGCCGGAGGCTGCGACTGCAGCGGTTTGATGCGAAATGAGTTTAAATATATAAATAGCTTCTGTTATGAAAAAATGGATTTGGATCGGCGTAGTCGCCGTGGTGGCGATCTTCTTTTATGCGACCTATAACGGTTTTGTGAACAGGGAAGAGGGGCTTAAAAGCGCCTGGTCCAACGTCGAGACGCAGTACCAGCGGCGTGCGGACCTGATTCCCAATCTGGTCAACACCGTGAAGGGCTACGCGGCCCACGAGACGCAGACCCTGAACGAGGTTACCGAGGCGCGCGCCCGGGCCACGTCGATCAACCTTTCGGCCGACGACCTGACGCCCGAGCGGCTCGCACAGTTCCAGCGGGCGCAGGCCGAGGTGCGCTCCGCGCTGGGCCGCCTGATCGCCGTGTCGGAGAGCTATCCCGACCTGAAGGCCAACCAGAATTTCCTCGAATTGCAGGCCCAGCTCGAAGGGACCGAGAACCGCATTGCCGTCGCCCGCAAGGACTTCAACGCCGCGGCGCAGCAGTACAACGTTTCGGTGCGCCGCTTCCCGGCCAACCTCGTCGCGCGGATGTTCGGCTTCGGCCAGAAGCCCTATTTCGAGTCGGCCGAAGGGGCCGCGGCCGCTCCGCAGGTCACCTTCTAAATGATCTCGGAACGTTCCCGCGGTTATGTGCTGGGAGCCATAGCCGCGGCCAGCTACGGACTGAATCCGCTCTTTGCGCTGCCGCTTTACGGCGCGGGCCTGGGAGTGGATTCCGTGCTGTTCTACCGCTATGTGCTGGCTGTGGTGATGCTGGGTGCGCTGATGCTGTTCCGGCGGCAGTCGTTCGCCCTGCGGCGGCGCGACGTCCTGCCGCTTGCGGCTATGGGCGTGCTCTTCTCCGTCTCGTCGCTGCTGCTTTTCGAGAGTTACAACCTCATGGACGCCGGCATCGCCTCGACGATCCTGTTCGTCTATCCGGTGATGGTCGCGGTCATCATGGCCGTGGGTTTCCGCGAGCGGGTCACCGCCGCCACGGTCGTCTCGATCGCCCTGGCGTGCGGGGGCATCTCGCTGCTCTACAAAGGGGGCGACGGCGCGACGCTCAACCTCGCGGGCGTCGTGCTGGTCTTCCTTTCGGCGCTCTCCTATGCGGTCTGGATCGTCGCCGTCAACCGCTCGTCGCTCAAGGACCTTCCGACCGAGAAACTCACCTTCTACTGTCTGGTTTTCGGCTCGCTGGTCTATGTCGTTCGGCTGCGGGGCTGTGCCGATCTGCAACCCGTCCCTTCGCCTCTGATGTGGGTCAACGCCGTTGCGCTGGCGCTTTTCCCGACGATCGTTTCGCTGGTCGCGATGGCCGGGGCCATCCGCCGCATCGGCTCCACGCCCACGGCGATCCTCGGGGCGCTGGAACCCGTCACGGCGTTGTTTTTCGGCGTCGCGGTCTTCGGCGAGCGGTTCACGCTGCGCATCGGAACCGGCGTTTTGCTGATCCTCGTCGCCGTGACGCTCATCATCGCCGGCAAATCAATCCGCATCCCCACCTCCGTCACGCACCTGGCCCGGTGGATGGCCCGTCCGCGCCTGCCGCGCTGGGCCGTGCGCTGGGCGCGCCGCCTGCCGCTGCCGCGCATCCGCCGTACCCGCTGACGGATTTTGCAAAAACACGCCGGCGCCGGAGGAATCGCCTCCGACGCCGGCGCGTTTGTCTTCGTACCGTTACAGCCGGCTCTTTTCGTCGGCCGATCCCGCCTCGACGGCTTTGCGCTTGAAGGCCTTCCCCGACTTGAAGTTGTAGGTCAGCCCGATTCGGAACGAGCGGTTGCTCCACGTCTGCCGGGCGTTCATCGTGCGGACGAATCCGTCGCCGTGCGCTCCGATCACCTGTCCCTGGTCCAGAAGGTTCTGCACCGAGAACGAGGCGGTGAACCGGTCGCCGAAGCGTTTCTTCACGCCGGCCTGCAACCGGTGGTCGGGTTCGACCCAGCAGTTGCCCAGGTCGATGCGGCTCTGATAGTTGTACGAGAGGTCGATGTAGAATTTAGCCGGCAGCGTGAAGGTCGTCGAGATGCTGCCGAATGCCCAGTTGTAGAAAGTTTCGGCGCCGTGCTGTTCGACGCGCTCACCGTGGCGCATGTAGGTGAAGTTGGCGTTCAGTTGCCACCATTTCGCGGGCTGGAAAGGCAGATTGACCGAGACGTAATAGTTTTTGGTGCGGTCGTAGTTGACCCATGCCAGTTGCAGCAGGTCGGGATTCTCCGGGTCGGCCTGTATCGTCTGCTGAATCTCGCCGCTGACGAGCTGCACGCCGGCCGTGAGGGTGTATTTGTGGGCGGCCACCAGCGTGAGGTTCACGTCCTGCTTGAACGCCGGGTCGAGCGACGGGTTTCCCGTCTGGTAGGTGTAGTCCGAAATCTGCATCCGCTGGGGGTTGAGGCACCAGAAGCGCGGCCGTTCGATGGTCCGGGCGTATTGGGCGATCAGCGACCATCCTTTCTCCTTCGAAAGGGCGAAGGAGACGTTGGCGTTTGGAAAGAGCGAGAAATAATCCTGTCCGACGCTTTTTCCCGTCGTGTGGGTGTATTCGCCGCGCAGACCAGCCACGAGGCCCCAGCGGCCGAGCTGCGCCGAGGCGACGGCGTAGGCCGCCGCGATGTTCTCCGTGTAGTCGATCGTGAAGCTTTGGTTGTCGTTGCGCGTTCATGCGTCGCCCTTGAGGTATTCGTAGAGCGCGTCGTTGTGCATGTCGTTGTAGGTGTATTTGGCTCCGGCCTTGAGCGTCCAGCGGGGCGAAAACCTCTTTTCGAGGGCCAGCGTCGCCGTGGCGATGTTGTAGACGCTCTCGGTGTTGTCGCGGTAGGTCGAATCCGCCGTCGCTCCCGGAGCCGTCATGCGGCTGAAGTTGTCGTTTCCGGAGTCGGTTTCGCGGCGCGTGTAGTCGGCAAGGAGTTTGAGCGTCGAGCCGAGCGTGTCGATCTTGCGGATGTAGTTGAACGTCGCCGAGTAGTTGTTGCGGATGTCGAGTTTGTCGAAATGGCTGTCCGTGCGTGTCACCGTGCCGGCGTTCCGGAAATCCGTATAGGTGTCGTTCGGCTCCCCGTTCCGGTTGCGCCAGTACTCGAACTCCGCGCCGACGCTGTTCCTGTTGTCGATCTCGACCACCGCGCCGGCGCTGGCCCCGAGGCTGCGGTTGCGGCCTTTCATCGACGAATGTGCGTTCAGTTCCTTGTCCGCGGCCTCGTAGCGCGTCTGCTCGCCGGTGGTGGTCTCGTCCTTTCCGAAAGATCCCCATGCCGAGGCGTAGAAGTCCACGCGGCCCGAATGCAGGTTGATGTTGGCCGACGGATTGTACCTGTGTACGATCTCTCCCTGCGTCGTGTTGAACGCCACCGAGCCGTTGACGCCGTTCTCGCGGCGTTTTTTGAGCGTGATGCGGATGATGCCTCCCGCCGAGTCGGCGTCGTAGTCGGCGCCCGAGGTGGGCACGACCTCTATTTTCTGAATCTCCTCGGCCCGGAGCGACCGCAGGTAGGTCAGCAGCTGTTCCGGCTCCATGCGCAGTTCGCGGTCGTTGACGTAGACCTTCGAGCCGCTCTTGCCGTTGATTGATATTTTCTCCCCGTCGATCCATACGCCGGGGGCGCGTTCCAACAGTTCGATGCCGTCCTTGCCGATGGCCGCCGGGGCGTTCGCCACGTCGACCACGAACCGGTCGGCCTCGCGGCGCACCAGCCGGGCCTTTACCTCCACGCTTTCGATGCCGGTCGCCGAGGTCCGCATCACGAAATCGCCCAGATGGTTCTCCTGCTCCACGCGCACCGGCTTTTTCACGGGGTCGAATCCGAGGTACTGAATCAGGAGCGTGTATTCGCCGGGAGCTGCTTTCAGCGCGAAACGTCCTTCGGCGTCGGTGGCCATGCCGGCCACCTGCTCGGTTCCTTTCAGCAGGACGACCGTTGCGTATTCGACGGCTTTTCCCTGTTCGTCCACCACGCGGCCCGTCGAGGGGCAGAGATGCGCCGCAAAGAGCCGGGTCGCGGCCGCTGCGAGCGTTACGATAAGGAGGATCAGTCTTTTCATAATATTCTGTTTTGCACTTTATTTGTCAGTGCAAAGATATGTAATAATATTTATACTATGCAAGACATAGTACTGTAAATTTCAGAAAATTTTCGATACTTATATATATGGAGGCCCGCGGTTCTTGCGGGGGTGTTTTCCGGGTGTAAAGATACCCCCCCCGGCTGCGAACCAAATTTTTCCGCAACTTTTTTTCGCGGTCCCGCTTTTTCTCCTCCTGAAAACAGGTGCAGTGAATATTTTGTTGAAAATTCGCCGACTGGCGGGGTAGGAATCCCGGGAAATAATTCCTAAATTTGCAGATTGAATTAATGTGGCTAATTGTCCCCGGATGTCTGATACGGGCTTTTTTCAACCGGCTGCGCCCTTTGCCGGGTCCCTCCCGGAGGCGGGAATCCGGGGCGGGCCGGATTTGTGGACGCGGCCCGCGGCCGCGGGTTCGGACAGTCTGTTTTACAAATGCTGTAATAGAACGATGATCGTATGTTAAGTGCTTTATACTACCTTTTGCTGGTGCTTTTGTGCACGCTTTTTATGATTCTGTCGGCCCTTGCGCTGGTCGTCTGCTATCCCTTCGACCGGGGGCGCCGGACGGTGCATGAACTGTCGCGCATCCTGGTGCGGATTTTCTTCTTTCTGCCGCCTTTCTGGCGGCAGCGGGTCATCGGCCGCGAACTGATCGACCGGAAGAAGCGCTACGTCATCGTCATCAACCACAACACGGTGATCGACATCCCGGCGCTCTACTACATTCCGCTCAATTTCCGCTGGGTGTCGAAGCGCGAGGTCTTCAAAACGCCCTTCTTCGGCCAGTTCCTCCTGCTGCACGGCGACATCTGCATCGACCGCGGCCACGCCGCCGAGGCGTTGGAACAGCTGGTCCGCGACGGGAAAAAGTGGATTTCGCGCGGGGCTTCGGTGGCGATTTTTCCCGAGGGCACGCGCTCGAAGGACGGTGAGATCCACCGCTTCAAGGCCGGGGCCTTCACGCTGGCCAAGGAGGCCGGCGCGGAGATCCTTCCCGTGGTGCTGGACGGAACCAAGACGCTGATCAAAAAGAACCTGGCATTCAACTGGGGCAACCGGATCACCGTCCGTGTGCTGCCTCCCGTTCCGGCCGAACGGGTCGCCGCGCTGGAGACGCATGAACTGATGCAGGAGGTGCATGAACGGATGTGCACGGCGCTGGGAGAAGTGAGAAACGAAAAGTTAAAAGTGAAAGATCAAAAGTGAAATGTCGCAAATAAAGGTTGGAACACGAAAAATTCAAAAAAAGTTGCGTTGAACTTCCCGCCGATTTTTTAATTTCTCACCTTTCACTTTTCACCTTAATTAAGTTATGGCAGATTTACTCAATAATACCAACTCGAACGCAAACAATTACGGCGACGATGCCATCGTGACCCTCTCGCCGAGGGAGCACATCCGCCTGCGCCCCGGCATGTACGTCGGCGTGGTGGGCGACGGTTCGCAGCCCGACGAGGCGCTCTACGTGCTGATCAAGGAGGTCGTGGACAACTCGATCGACGAATTCATCATGGGCGCGGGCCGGCAGATCGACATCACGCTGGCCGACAACGTCGTTACGGTGCGCGACTACGGCCGCGGCATCCCCCTCAAGTCGCTCGCGGCGGCCGTCGGGCAGATGAACACGGGCGGCAAGTACGGAGGCGACGCCTTCAAGAAGACCGTGGGCCTGAACGGTGTGGGCGTCAAGGCCGTGAACATGCTTTCCGAAGAGTTTACGGCCCGTTCGGTCCGCGACGGCGAGGCCCGTACGGTGACCTTCGCCAAGGGTCTCGAAGTGAGCGACAGGTGGGAGAGCGGCGTCAACGAGAAGAACGGCACGTTCATCTCGTACCGTGTCGACAAGGAGATTTTCGGCGAATATGCCTACAACCTCGAATACGTCGAGCAGAAAATCCGCAATTACAGCTACCTGAACCTGGGTCTGACGCTCAATTTCAACGGCAAGAGCTACGTTTCGAAAAACGGTCTGCTGGACCTCGTGAACGACAACATGACCGAGGACCCGCTCTACCCGCCCATCCACCTCACGGGGGAGGACATCGAGGTGGTGATCACCCACGGCACGGGCTACGGCGAGAGCTACGACTCGTTCGTCAACGGCCAGCACACCACGCAGGGCGGCACACACCAGACGGCCCTGCGCGCCGCCGTCGCCAAGACGGTCAAGGAGTTCTACCACAAGGACTACGACCCCTCGGACATCCGCACGTCGATCATCGCGGCCATTTCGATCAAGGTCACCGACCCGATCTTCGAGAACCAGATGAAGACCAAGTACGGTTCGAAGGAGGTCGAACCGGGGGTCTCGGTCAACAACTTCGTGGCCGACTTCCTCACCAAGCACCTCGACGACTACTTGCACAAGCACGCCGAGACGGCGCAGATTCTCCAGCGGAAGATCGTCGAGAACGAGAAGGAGCGCAAGGCGATCTCGGGCATCCAGAAGAAGGCCCGCGAGACGGCCAAGAAGGTGAGCCTGAACAACAAGAAACTGCGCGACTGCAAGATCCACCGCACGGATCGCAACGAGCTGGCCGAACAGTCGATGATCTTCATCACGGAGGGCAACTCGGCGTCGGGCTCCATCACCAAGAGCCGCGACGTGCGTACGCAGGCGGTCTTCTCGCTGCGCGGCAAGCCGCTGAACTGCTACGGGCTGACGAAGAAGGTGGTCTACGAGAACGAGGAGTTCAACCTCCTTCAGGCGGCGCTGAACATCGAGGAGGACATGGATAACCTGCGCTACAACAAGGTCGTCATCGCCACCGATGCCGATGTCGACGGCATGCACATCCGCCTCTTGATGATGACCTTCTTCCTGCAATTCTTCCCCGAGGTGATCCGCCAGGGGCATCTGTTCGTGCTGCAAACCCCGCTGTTCCGCGTGCGCAACAAGAAGGAGACGCTCTACTGCTATTCCGAGGAGGAGCGCCTGAAGGCTGTGGCCCGGTGCGGCGCGAACGCCGAGATCACGCGATTCAAGGGTCTGGGCGAGATTTCGCCCGACGAGTTCAAGGAGTTCATCGGCGAGAATATGCGCCTGGACAAGGTCCGCATCACGAAGGACGACCCGATCCACGACCTGCTGGAGTTCTACATGGGTAAGAACACCTACGAACGTCAGGGCTTCATCATCGACAACCTGCGCATCGAGGAGGACATCGTCGAGCAGGACCTTGCGATTAATTAAAAATTAAGAATTAAAAATTAAAAATTCCGATTTCATGGCGGAAGAGAACGATAAGACGGGGCGCGACGAAGCGCTCAACGAGGACGCCTCGACTCCCGAAACCGCGGACGACGCGACGGACGAAACGCCTGTGGCCGAGGCTCCGGCCAAGGCGGGCAAATTCGACCGCCTGACGCAGGAGGAGGGCGGCGTCCGCAAGCTCACGGGCATGTATAAGAACTGGTTCCTGGACTACGCCTCGTACGTGATCCTCGAACGCGCCGTGCCGCATGTCGAGGACGGACTGAAACCCGTCCAGCGGCGTATCCTTCATGCGATGAAGGTCGTCGACGACGGCCGTTACAACAAGGTCGCCAACCTCGTGGGCCAGACCATGCAGTACCACCCGCACGGCGACGCGTCGATCAAGGACGCGCTGGTGCAGCTGGGGCAGAAGGACCTGCTGATCGACTGTCAGGGCAACTGGGGCAACATCCTCACGGGCGACGAGGCCGCCGCGGGCCGTTATATCGAGGCGCGTCTTTCGAAATTCGCCCTCGACGTGGTCTTCAACAAGAAGACGACGGAGTGGATGCTGTCGTACGACGGCCGCAAGGAGGAACCCGTTACGCTGCCCATCAAGTTCCCGCTGCTGCTGGCCCAAGGGTCCGACGGCATCGCCGTGGGACTGGCTTCGAAAATCCTGCCCCACAACTTCGTGGAGCTGATCAACGCCGCCATTGCGCACCTCCAGGGACGTGATTTCCAGCTTTACCCCGACTTCCCGACGGGCGGCATGGCCGACGTGAGCCGCTATAACGACGGCCTTCGCGGCGGCACGGTGAAGGTGCGGGCGAAGATTTCGAAGATCGACAAACGGACGCTTGCCATCACCGAGATTCCCTATACCACGACCACCGAGTCGATCAAGGATTCGATCATCAAGGCCAACGACAAGGGCAAGATCAAGATCCGAAAGGTCGACGACAATACGGCCGACAAGGTCGAAATCGTCATTCAGGTCTCGCCCGACGAGTCGTCGGACAAGACCATCGACGCGCTCTACGCCTTCACCGACTGCGAGGTGTCGATCGCCCCGAACTCGTGCGTCATCTGGGACGAGAAGCCGCACTTCCTCGGGGTTTCGGAGATCCTGCGCCGCTCGGCCGAGCACACCAAGTCGCTGCTGGGGCTGGAGCTGAAAATCCGGCTGGGCGAGTTGAGCGAGGCATGGCACGCTGCCTCGCTCGAACGCATCTTCATCGAGAACAGGCTCTACCAGTTGATCGAGGGGTGCAAGAGCCGCGAGGAGGCTTATTCCGCCGTGGATAAGGGTCTGGAACCCTTTAAGATGCGGCTGCGACGTGAAGTGACGCTTGAAGACGTGCAGAAGCTCACCGAGCTGAAATTTATCCGTATTTCGCGTTACGACAGCGAGAAGGCCGACAACGAGATCCGCCAGATCGAGGAGGACCTGAAGTCGACGCAGTACGACCTGGACCACCTCACCGAATACGCCGTGGCCTACTACGAGCGCATCCGCGACAAGTACGGCAAGGGCAGAGAGCGTCGCACCGAGTTGCGCGAATTCGACTCGATCGAGGCGACGAAGGTGGCCGTCACGAACGCCAAGCTGTACGTGGACCGGGCCGAAGGGTTCTTCGGCATCGGCAAATCCATGAAGGACGCGGAATTCGTCTGCGACTGCTCGGACATCGACGACGTGATCGTCTTCACGAAAGACGGGCGTTACGTGATCACCAAGGTTTCGGACAAGGCCTTCTTCGATAAAAACATCTATTATATCGGGGTCTTCAAGCGCAACGACGACCGCACGATCTACAACGTTCTCTACCGCGACGGGAAGAACGGTGCGATTATGATGAAGCGTTGCGCCATCAAGGGCATCACGCGCGACAAGGAGTACGACATCACCAAGGGAACCGCCAAGAGCGAGATACTGTATATGTCTGTCAATCCGAACGGTGAGGCCGAGGTGCTGAAGGTTTACTTCAAGCCCCGTCCGCGCCTGAAGAAGGTGATCGTCGATCTCGATTTCTCGACCCTCGCCATCAAGGGGCGTCAGAGCCAGGGCAATCTGTTCTCGCGCTACGGCATCCACAAGATCGTGCTGAAGGAGCGCGGCACCTCGACGCTCGGGGGGCAGGACATCTGGTTTGACGAAGATGTCCGCCGGCTGAACGCCGACGGGCGCGGCAAGCTGCTCGGCGAGTTCAAGGGCGACGACCGCCTGATCGTCTGGACCTCGAAGAATCAGTACTACATCACGGGCTACGACCTGATGCAGCACTTCCCCGACGACACGGTCCTCGTGGCGCGTTACGAGTCCGACCGGGTTTACAGCCTGTGTTACTACGACCGCGGCCAGAAGTATTACTACATGAAGCGTTTCACGGCCGAGATGTCGGACAAGATTCAGGATTTCCTCGACGCCGACGCCGATTTCATCTGCGTGACGGACCGCGCCGGGGCCAAACTGGAGATCACCTACAAGGGGGCGCACGCCTCACGGCCCGCGGATGTGATCGACGTCGACGAGTTCGTGGGTGTCAAGAGCCACCGCGCCAAGGGCAAACGCCTGACGACCTACGACGTGGACCGGCTGCGGATGATCGAGCCCGAACTGCCTCCCGAACCGGAACCTTCGGAGGATGAGTCGCTTGACGACGGTCAGCTGACGGACGCTTCAGCTGACGCGGCGCAACGCGCTGCGGCAGAGGGGAAAGCTTCCGGAAAATCCGCCCTGAAGGAGCCGCTCGGCGCCAAGCCCGCCCCGGGAAAGGCTCCGGCGGGCCAGCCCTCGGCCGGAACGATCGTCGGAGGCGTGGAGTTCGAGGTGGAGCGTCCGAAAGGCGACGCCGGCGAGATGATCGACCCCGAACAGCTGAACCTGTTTTAACGAACCGCCTGCGATGAAACCTCTCTTTCTGGTCGGATATATGGGCTGCGGCAAGAGCACCCTCGGACGCAAGCTGGCGCGGCGTCTGGGCGTCGATTTCATCGACACCGACGCGCTGGTCGAGGAGCGCGAAGGCGCCTCCGTGGCCGACGTCTTCCGTTACGAGGGCGAGGAGCGTTTCCGCGAGGCGGAGCGCCGGGTCCTCGACGAGGTGATCGCCGGAGCCTCCTTCGCCGTGGTCTCCACGGGGGGCGGGCTGCCCACGTGGCGCGATAACATGCCGTGCATGAACGCCGTCGGGCATACGGTCTACCTGCGCCGCTCGCCGGAGCAGATCGCCCGGCGGTTAAGCCCCTACGGACGCCGCAAGCGGCCCCGTCTGCAAGGTCTCGACGACGAACAGCTGGTGGCCTTCATGCGCGGCGACATGGCGGCCCGCGAACCGTTCTACGCGCAGGCTTCGCTCGTCGTCGACTGCGACCCGATGTCCGACGACGAGCTGGTCGAACATATCGTGCAAACTTTCTCCGACCGTGGCTGACAACAGACCCATAGGCATTTACGACTCGGGGCTGGGCGGACTGACCGTCTGGCGCGAGGTCCGGCGTGCGCTGCCCGGCGAATCGCTCGCCTACCTCGGCGACGGCGCCAACTGCCCCTATGGCTCGCGGCCCCGCGAGGAGGTGCAGGCGCTGGCCGACGCCGCCGTGGCGCGGCTCGTGGAGCTGGACTGCAAGATGGTCGTCGTGGCCTGCAACACCGCCACGGCGGCGGCCATCGACTTCCTGCGCGAAAAATATGCCGGCGTGCCCATCGTGGGCATGGAGCCGGCCGTGAAACCGGCCTGCCTGGCGACCCGCAGCGGGGTGGTGGGAGTGCTGGCCACCGAACGGAGCCTTGACGGCGAGCTGTTCCGCCGCACGGCCGCCCGGTACGGCCTGTCTCTTATACACATCTCCGAGCCCACGAGAACGCTCAGTATCTCGTATGCCGTCTTCTGCTTGA
>ERZ1027194.807-NODE-807-length-15238-cov-5.438385_pt1 | contig 15238 bp, 10 predicted proteins | sample MGYA00519246_ERZ1027194 | MGnify/ENA primary metagenome ERZ1027194 (study PRJEB26926, sample SAMN06164505) | human gut metagenome | biome: ENVO:00009003; feature: ENVO:2100002; material: ENVO:00002003 | host: Homo sapiens | place: USA | collected 2012 ...
CCCCTCGAGGGGTTCGCGGTGTTGAATGACACGCCGGTGGCCTGTCAGACCCGTGAACCGACCCGCAGGGAGACAGGTGCCCCGAGGGGGCGGATGAGGTGTCCCGCCGCAGTGGCCCCCAATTCCCGTTTTCCATTCCCGGTAACAGAAAAAATGTGTAAAATTTCCATAAAAGGCTGGACAAATTATGCAGCCGTGCTATAATCTGACTATCCGCAGAGGTACCTCTGCTTTGGCGTTTTAATGGAGATTAAAACGAGTGCGCCTACGGAAATCTAAAACAAACGGGGTATGAGACATGAAGAAATTGTTAGCAACCATTCTGGCGCTGGTCATGGCGCTGAGCCTGTGCACAAGCGCCTGGGCGACAGGTGAAACAGGTACAGGAGGAAACACGGGTACTACGCCCGGGGGCGGGGAGACCGGCAGCGAAGAGAACGGCGGTCAAGCCACGACATGTGTCGCGGAGACCGGCAGTAAGCAGTACGTGACGCTGCAGGCGGCTATTGACGCGGCAAAGCGCAATGCTACCGTGAAGCTGCTGACGGATACCGAGGAAAATGTCACCATCAGCACGCCCTACGTGACGCTTGACCTGAACGGTCATACCCTCAACGGCAGCACCGGCGAACGCAAGCCCGCACTGACGATCACCGCACGCGTGACGGTCAAGGACAGCAGCGCGGAGAAGACCGGCACGATCATGCGTGAGGACACCGCGGAGAACTCCGGCGTCAGCTCCCACTATGTCATCGACGTTCAGGGCAGCGGCTGGCTCACCTTCGAGAGCGGCATCGTCACGAACAACAGCGGTAATGCGGCCGGCAAGGGAGCATCTCTGGTGCGTGTCGGCGATGACAGCGTTGCAAAGTATCCCGGCCTGAATATCAAGGGCGGCACGTTTACGCAGGACAACTTCATCGTGATCAAGGTCGATAGCGGCGATCTGTTCCTGAACGGCGGCACGCTGAACTCCGCCAACAGCTACGCCATTGAGGACTGGCACAGAGCTACCATCAAGGGCGGCACGGTCAACGGCACAGTGGCGGCCTGGACGTACAGCGACGGGCACGACAGCACTCTGAGCATCGAAGGCGGCACCATCAAAGGTAACGTGGCGTCCGTGAGTTACGACAAAGCCGAGGGCAAGTTGGCCAAGGTCAGCATCAGCGGTGGCACCGTCAATGGTAAGCTGGGCACCTATACCTACGACAATGGCTTGGTTACTATCACCGATGCCACTAAGGCTGCCATCGCTGTCACCGGCGGTACGTTCTCCAGCGATCCCACCGAGTACGTGGTGGAGGATTCCGGCGTTACTAAGAACGCCGACGGCACCTTCGGTGTGGCGAAGGCGTATCTGGCCATGGTCGGCGAAACCTCCTACTACACCATGGAGGAGGCGTTCAAGGCGCAGACTGCCAGCGGCAAGCCGATCGTCCTTCTGCGCGACTACACCACCGGCTCGACCTTTAACTCCGGCAGTATTAACCGCACGGTAGACCTGAATGGTCACACCTGGACCTGCACCGGCACGGATGCGAACAGCGCGGCGTTTGAGATCAACTACGCCAATGCATCCCTGACGGTGAAGAACGGCAAGATCGTCAGCTCGCAGCTCGTGGGTCTGATTCCGTCGGCAAGTGGCGGCACGATCACCTATGACAACTCGAGCCTCACGTTCGAGGGTGTTGAAATGAGCACGACCGCCACGAGCGGCATCGAGACCAACGGCAACAACACGAACGACAGCGTCACGCTGAAAAACAGCACGTTGAACGTTCCCAACGGCTTCGGCATCTACTTCCCGAGCAGCGGCACGCTGACCATCGACAATTCCACCATCAACGCCAAGACCATGGGCGTGCAGGTCTGCGCCGGCAGTCTGGAGATCACCGGCGACAAGACTGCCATCAATGTTACCGGCGGCCCTGTGGATAAGACCGAAAACGACGGCGCCATTCAGGACGGCGCGGCTATCTCCGTAGTGGACCGTACCGGCTACAAGGGCCTTGGTAAGGTTGAGGTAAAGAACGGCAGCTTCACCGCCAAAACCGATGAGGCACTGAAGGCGTATAAGTACGAGAATAAGACAGAAAAGCCGTTTGAGAATAACGGAGACAAGCTCACCGTCACCGGCGGCGCTTTCTCCAATGACGTAAAAGACTATGTGGCAGCGGATTTGACCACAGCCAATATTACCACCTCCGGCGAAACCACCTACTATGTGGGTAAGGAGACTGTGGAAGCGGCGGCGGCCAAGGCTCCCTCCGGCAGTACCGTGACGGTCACCCAGGGTGATGCGGAGTTGAAGAATGTTCCCAGCGGCGTCACCGTCAAGAACACCAATACCGGAAATGTGACCGTCAACGGCGGCACGAAGGTTACCAAGGACAACGAAAACGGCTATACGGTGCCCCGTTCTTACTATTACTACCCCTCCACCCCCGGCATCACCGCTGAGCTGAACGGCACCAACAAGTCCGCCACGGATTATCCCGGCGGCGCCTACGGCCTGGTGTTCCGTTCCACCGCGGCGTTCAGCACCTTCCAGGGTGTCCAGGTGGACGGCAAGACCCTTGCCAAGTCCAACTACACCGCCGAGGAGGGCTCTACCGTGGTGTACCTCAAGGCCGCGTACCTCAAGACGCTGGCGGCCGGCAAGCACACCATCACCATCCTGTCCACGGCGGGCAACACCAGCATGGACTTTACCATCGGCGGCAAGAGCAGCAGCCCCAAGACCTTTGACGCGGGCGTGGGTATCTACGCCGTGACGGCGGTTCTGTCCGTCACCGGCATGGCGTGGACCGCTAAAAAGCGTCACTAAGAGCAAATAAAAAAGAAAGCCCGTAAGGGCTTTCTTTTTTTGCCGCGCATCTGAAAACCTCTTGCAAAAGGGAAAGGAATATGTTACCATGTACTTTGTATACAGTATCCCATACACATGTAAGAGAGACTGCACTGCGCCCAAGCCTCGGCAGGGGAGGGGAAATCGGCAGAATTTGCCGGTTTTGCTTGCTTTTTCCCGCAGCAGCGGGTATAGTGTGTATAGAACCGCCTGCTGCGGTACAAAAAGAAGGGGGCATAGAGAGATGACAGCCTTCACACCGGTGGACCCCGCCAACCCTCAGCGCGAAACGATATATACCCAGCTGAAAAACGCCATCATCAACGGCGATATCGCGCCGGATGAGCGCATTGTCGAAACAAAATACGCCGATATTTTCCGCGTCAGCCGCACCCCCGTGCGCGAAGCCATCCGTATGCTGGAGCGTGAGGGGCTGGTGGTCTACGAGCCCCGTAAGGGCGCCGTGGCCCGGCCCAGGCTGACCCGTGCCGAGGTGGACGAGGTCTATACCATCCGTTCCGCCCTGCAGCTGCTCAGCGTGGATGCTGTGGTGCGGAACATCACCGACGCGCAGCTGGACGCCATGGAGGCCGACAACCGCGGCTGCGCCGAGGCGCTGGACAAGCATGACGTCGGTGCGTATTTCCGCCACCTGGACGAATTCAATGGCCTGTTGACCCAGAGCAGCAATATGCCCCTGCTCATCAAGCTCCTGGACCAGATCGAAAGCTACAGCGCCACCACGTCGTTTCAGAACCCGGAGCACGCCCGCTTCCGCGAGAGCGTGCTGTCCGATGACGAACGCCGCCGCCGTGCGTTGGCGGAGCACGAGGAGATCGTGGCGTCCCTGCGGGCCCGTGATGCGGATCGCCTCCGTCGGGTGCTCACCGCCCATACCGCTAACGTTCACGAGGCCGCACTCCAGCGCTACGGCAAGGAGGACTGACGCACAGACCCCATCTGCATGACGGATATGTACCATCTGCATGGCGGATATGTATCGCCCGCATGACGGATATGTACCATCTGCATAGCGGGTATGTACCGTCTGTATGACGGAATGTACCGCCTGCACGAGACCCCTGTGACCTGTCATGGGGGCTTCTCTTGAAGATGAAGTGTATACAGTATACATATCAGAGGAGGCATTTATGGACTGGGACAGAGTCATCTACAACGGCACGGTGGTCAACGATGACGGTATGCAGCGTGCCGATATCTACATTCGTGACGGCCGGGTCGCCGCCGTCACGTCCGAGCGCCTGCCCGGCACCGTCGGCGAAGCCACCGACGCTTCTGGCCGCTATATCCTGCCCGGCCTGATCGAGACCCACGTTCACTCCCGCGACGGCCGTCTGGCCACAGGTGAGAAGGAGGATTTCCGTTCCTCCACCGCGGCGGCTGCCGCCACCGGTATTACCACCGTGTTCGAAATGCCCAACTGCACCCCTACCATTCACTCGGCGGAGTCTCTCCGCGATCTTGTCTCGGTCATCCAGCCCAAGGCCCATGCGGATTTCTGCGTCTGGGGCCTGGCTTTGGGCGATGCCAATCTTGCCAGCCTGCCCGCTTTGGCGGAGGCCGGCTGCGTGGCCTTCAAATTCTTCTGGGGCTACGCGGTAGACCGCCGGGACAACAGCCTGATCTACAACTATCGTGAGGGCATGGACAACGTCCTCCCGCCCCCGGACGACGGCCAGATCTATCGCCTGTTCCGCGCCGTGAAGGCCACCGGCAAACGCCTGGGCATCCACGCAGAGAATTTCTCCATTGTTCGGGCCCTGACGCAGGAGGCCCTTGCTGCCGGCGCGCAGGACTACGCCGCATTGCTGCGTACCCGCCCCGTCAGCTGCGAGACCTCCATTATCGACACCGCCATCGACATGGCCAAGGAGCTCTCCATGCCCCTGCACGTCCTCCATGTGGGCGTAGGCGACGGCGTGGAGCACCTTCGCCGCGCCAAGGCCGACGGCGTGGATGTCACCGCCGAGACCTGTACCCATTACCTGACCTTCACCGACCGCGACGCCCGCCGCTGCGGTGCGGTGATGAAGACTTACCCTCTCATCCGTACCGCCGCAGATCGCCAGGCAGTCTGGCAGGGCCTTGCGGATGGTACCCTGGACTGGGTCTGCTCAGATCACGCGCCCCACACCTGCGAGGAAAAGCACCGTTCCTTCTGGGATGCCCCCGCCGGAATCAGCGGTATCGAGGGCCTTTCTCCTGTGCTGCTCACCGCTGTCCACCGCGGCCTGCTGACGCTGCCCCGCGTGGCGGCGATCACCTCCGCCAATGCGGCCCGTACCTTCGGCCTCTATCCCCGCAAGGGCGTTATTCGCCCCGGAGCCGATGCCGACCTGGCTATTGTGGATATGTCCGCGGCCTACACCTTCCGTCAGGAGAAGATGTACTCTAAAGCCAAATGGTCCCCCTATGACGGTATGTCCTTCCAGGGCCGGGTGGTCGAGACCATCCTCCGTGGCCGCACCACTATGCGTGACGGTCAGGTCCTGCCCGACTGCTTCGGCCAGTTCCTGCCGGTCTGCACCAAATAGCTTGTTTTCTTCCTTTACTCCTTTTCCTCCCCCTTGCACCGAACGGCTCCCGGGCGTGCGCCCGGGAGCCGTTCGGCTTTTTCCGTATAAAAGGGACCGCTGTATGGTGGCCCCTTTTGCTGTTTGGCAGCCACCTTATTGGTTTGGAATGTTTGGCACAAAGCGTTGCGGGTAACAGGGAATTCCGAAATGTCTACTGGGAAAAACAACAAAAGTTTTTCGCCGTGTTTAGGCAACTCTACAGAAATAGAGCCACGCCGGCCCTTTTCCGTTGACAGATCACAAAAGAGATGGTATTTTGAAACTGTGCTCGAGCACAGTCAATTCGTGCTCGAGCACAAATGACACATCGCCAAGGGCGATACAAATTTCGGAGAGGAGAAGCGGACGCGTGACCATCAAGCAGATCGCCGAAAAAGCGGGCACCAGCCGCGGCACCGTCGACCGGGTACTCAACGGCCGCGGCAACGTAAATCCCGAGCTGGCCAAGCGTATATTGGACATTGCCGAGCGTGAGCGCTACCAGCCCAACCAGCTGGCCCAGGCGCTTATTCGCTCCCGTCAGCGCACCCACATCGGCATGGTCATACCCTCCGTCGGCAATCCTTTTTTTGACGAGGTGCTCCGCGGCGCACAGAGCCGCGCCAGAAAACTCTCCAGCTACGGTACCACCCTTACCATCCGCGAGATCAAGGGCTATGACGCCGCCACGCAGCTGCAGGCCATGCGCCGGCTGGTGGCCGAGGGCGTGGACGCGCTGGCGGTCATGCCGCTGGATGTGCCCGAGGTCGCGGAGTACCTGCAGTCACTGCCCATACCGGTGGTCACAGTCAACACCGATATCGATGTCGACCGTGTGGCCTTTGTCGGCTGCGACTACTACAACAGCGGTATGATCACCGGAGATCTGGTGCAGCTCATGCTCAATGGCCGGGGCCGCGTGGCGGCTGTTATCGGCAGCACCAATGTCCGCGGCCATATGGACCGCGTGCGCGGTCTGCGGACCGCGCTGGAGGGCACGCCGGAGATCACGGTGGACGCCGTGCTGGAAAATCAGGATGACGACGATGTCTCCTATCAGGTGCTGCGGGCCTATCTGGCGGACCACACGCCGGACATGGTGTGCTTTGCCGCCGCCGGTATCGACGGCGGTATGCGGGCCATCCTGGAAAGCGGAAAGAATATCCGCGTGCTGGCGGTGGACGGGACGGAGGCCGTGCTGCGGTATATGGAGGAAGGGCGCATTGCCGCCACTGTGACCCAGGAGCCCTTCGCCCAGGGGGACGAGGCGGTGCGTGTGCTGTTCGACTATATCCACACCGGACGGCGGCCCGCCGCCGGCGTGGTGTATACCCACAACCGTGTGCGTGTGCGGCACTCGCAGTAACTTTGTGATCCGATCGGCACAGGCCGATGATGATTTAACTTTTTAACAGGAGGAATGTATCATGGGAAACAGACCGGTAACTCTTTGCACCTGCCAGTGGGCGGACCTGCCCTTCGATGAACTGTGTGCGCTGGCGTCCAAGATGGGCTATGACGGCCTGGAGGTCGCCTGCTGGGGCAACGGCATCGACATTGACCGTGCGTACAGCGATGACAACTATGTGGCCTGGATCAAGGAGACCCTGGCGAAGAACAATCTGATCTGCAAGGCCCTGGCCTGCCACATCATCGGCCAGTGTGTGGGCGACGCTCCCGATCCCCGGCTGAACAACTTTGCTCCCGCGGCGCTGGCCGACAAGCCGGAGGAGATCCGCGCCTGGGCGATCGACACCATGAAGAAGGCCCCCGTGGTGGCCAAGAAGCTGGGCTGCTATGTGGTCACGGGCTTCACCGGCTCTCCCATCTGGAAGTGGCTGTATTCCTTCCCCCAGACCACCGAGGAGATGGTCGAGAACGGCTACGACGAGATCGTGCGCCTGTGGTCCCCTATCCTGGATGAGTTCAAGGCCAACGGCATCAAGTTCGCCCTGGAGGTCCATCCCGGCGAGATCGCTTTCGACTACTACTCCACCGAGAAGCTGCTGAAGAAGTTTGCCGACCGCCCCGAGTTCGGCCTGAACTTCGACCCCAGCCACCTGCTGTGGCAGGGCGTGACGCCCCATCTGTTCCTGCGCGACTTTATGGACCGCGTGTACCACGTCCATATGAAGGATGCGGCGGTGACTCTGGATGGCCGCAGCGGTCTGCTGGGCTCCCACATCGATTTCGGAGACCTGCGCCGCGGCTGGAACTTCCGCTCCCTGGGTCATGGTGACGTGAACTTCGAGGAGATCATCCGCGTGCTGAACGCCGCCGGTTACGACGGCCCTCTGTCCGTGGAATGGGAGGACAGCGGTATGGACCGTATCGAGGGCGCTACCGAGGCGGCCGCTTTCGTGAAGAAGGTGGACTTCAAGAAGTCCGATGTGAAGTTTGACGACGCTATCGCCAACTGAAACGCGACAAGGAGGACAATATGGGTATTCAGATCCGTTACGGCATGGTCGGTGGCCACATGAACGCCTTTATCGGCGAGGTGCATCGCAAAGCCATCGCCTTTGACCCCCGCGCACAGCTGGTGGCGGGCTGCTTCTCCACCAATGCGGAGAAGAACCGTGAGACCGGCGAGACCTACTCCCTGGACATGAGCCGCGTGTACCCCAGCTATGAGGCCATGGCCGAGGCGGAGAGCAGGCGTCCAGACGGTATCGATTTCGTCAGCATCACGACCCCGAACAACACCCACTACGACGTGGCCAAGTGCTTCCTGCAGCACGGAATTCATGTGGTATGCGAAAAGCCTCTGTGCTTTACCGTGGAACAGGCGCAGGAGCTGGTGGCCCTGGCCAAGGAGAAAAACCTGGTTTTCGGCGTCACCTATACCTATTCCGGCTACACCATGATGAAGGTGGCCCGCGAGATGATCGCCGAGGGCAAGATCGGCAAGATCGCCGCCGTCAATGCGGAGTATGTCCAGGAGTGGCTCATCGATGAGCTGGGCGTCCCCGGCGAGGGCACCACTAAGCTGTCCGTCTGGCGCGCCGATCCGGCGGTGTCCGGTATCTCCAACTGTGTGGGCGACATCGGCACCCACATCGAGAACTCCGTCCACTACCTGACCGGCCTGAACATCAAGCGTCTGGCCGCCACCGTGAACCGTTACGGCAAGGAGCTGGACCTGAACGCCAATATGCTCGTCGAGTACGAAAACGGCGTCAACGGCGCGTACTGGTGCTCTCAGATCGCGGCGGGCAAGCTCAATGGCCTGACCATCCGCATCTACGGCAGTGAGGGTGCACTGGAGTGGGAGCAGCACTATCCCGATTATCTGAAGTACACCCCCAAGGGCAAGCCCACGGAGACCCTGTCCCGCGGTACCGGCTACATCACCGAGAAGGCCGGCGCGTACAGCCGTATCCCCTCCGGCCACCCCGAGGGACTGATCGTCGCCTTTGCCAACATCTACAAGAACATCATCAGCGCTATTCTGGCGGTGAAGGCGGGCGGTACGGCCAACGACGGCTCTTTCGACTATCCCACCGTCACCGACGGCCTCAACGGCGTGAAGTTCATTCACGCGGTCATCGACTCCGCAGCCAAGGACTCTGCCTGGGTGGAGCTGTAAGAACACGTTATAGGCGGACTTTGTCCGTATCTATAAAAAATTTTTAGGAGGAAACAACCATGAAGAAAGTACTGGCACTGATCCTTGCGCTGGTCATGGCCCTGTCTCTTGTCGCCTGCGGCGAGAAGAAGGATGATGACGCCAACAAGGACAACGATGCTGCCACGGGTAATCGCATCGCGATCCTGGTCCCCAATGCCGACCACGGCTGGACCGGCGCTGTGATGACCTATGCGCAGGAGAAGGCGCAGGAGCTGAATGACGCCGGCAAGTATGCCGCCACCGTCATCACCTCTTCCGACGCCGCCAACCAGATCCAGCAGGTGGAGGACCTGATCGAGAACAAGACCGCTGACTATGTGGTCATTCTGCCTCAGGACAACACCCTGGAGAACACCATGGCCAAGCTGGCCACCAGCGGCATCCCCTATGTGATGTTCGACCGTATCATCGACTCCGCTGCTTCCACTGCTGTTGCCTGCGTCAAGGGCGATAACAACGGCATCGGCGCCGAGACCGCCAAGCGCTTCATCGCCGACGGCATGAAGGCTGGCGATAAGGTCCTCATCATGCCCGGTGACAACTCTTCCGTTCCCACCATGCGTAACGACGGCTTCTTCAGCGTGCTGAAGGAAAATGGCTGGACCGAGGAGCAGATCGCTGCCATCCAGTCCACCGACTACACCGGCTGGAGCCGCAGCAAGGGCAAGGAGCTGTTCATCAACTGGCTGGATGCCAGCACTGTTGAGGACATCACCGCCACCAAGTGGATCTTCACCCACGACGACGAGATCGCCATGGGCATCCTGGAGGCGCTGAAGAGCTCCGAGATCGACGCCGAGAAGAAGGATGCCTTCCTGAACGCCGGTGTGCATCTGGGCACCTCCTCCGGTCTGAACGAGATCTACTCCGTGCTGAAGGGCATCCATCAGAAGGATTACACCGCTGAGGTCGCCAAGCTGGCCGATCTGTTCTCCGTTACTTACGATCCCGCGATGATCAAGGCTGCCGTGGATGACATGATCACCCACATCGAGGGCGGTACCGTCACCCAGGATCACGTCATCGCCGTGTCCGTGGTGGATGCTACCAACGTCAACGACTTCCAGGGCTTCGGTGACGCTGTCTCCAAGTAAGTAAAGTCGTTTCCGAGGGCTTCGCGGGCGCTTCGGCGCCCGCGGGGCACCTCCCCCTTCGCAGAAGGGATCTTATCAAACAGCAAAGAGAGGCGTGCGGCATGGAATTGCTGAAAATGACCAATATCACCAAATCATTCTCCGGTGTGGAAGTGCTTTCGCACGTTGATTTTTCCGTGGAGCGCGGGGAAGTACACGCGCTGCTGGGAGAGAACGGCGCCGGTAAGTCCACATTGATGAACATCCTGGCGGGTGTGCATCAGCGGGATGAGGGCGAGATCGAGTTTGACGGAGAGCAAATGCACGACATTTCCGTCAAGCGGACAGAACAGGCAGGTATCGCCTTTGTACACCAGGAGTTGAACCTGTTTAACGATCTGAAGGTGTACGAGAACATTTTTCTTCGCAAAGAACTGCTGACCAAGCTGGGCACGCTGGATAAGCGGGCCATGCTGGAGCAGACGCGCCAGCTGATGAGCGACCTGGGCGTGGATATCGACCCCAACGCCCTGGTAGACGAGCTGGAGACCAGCAAAAAGCAGCTGCTGGAGATCGCAAAGGCACTTCACGCCAATGCGAAGCTCTTTATTCTGGACGAGCCGACCACCGCGCTGAACAACGCGGAGATCGAGCACCTGTTCAGTATCGTGCGGCGATTGAAGGAGCAGGGTAAGTCCTTCATCTTCATCTCCCACAAAATGAACGAGATATTTACCATCGCGGACCGCTACACGGTCCTGCGGAATGGATGCTTTATTCAGTCCGGCAATATTGCCGACACTACGCCGGAGGCCGTCACCCGTCTTATGGTGGGCAGCAGCTACTCCGAGGCCTCGGTGTACCAGCCCCGCCAGCTGGGCGATGTGGCGCTGAAGCTGGAGCACCTCAGCGGCGAAGGGTTCGAGAACGTGGATCTGGAGGTGCGTAAGGGCGAGATCATCGGCCTGACGGGCCTGAAGGGTGCCGGCGTCAGTGAGATGATGCAGGCGATCTTCGGCGCGATTCCCATCGCTTCGGGCACGGTGTATGTCAACGGAGAGCCGCTGCACCACGGCGGCATACATAACGCCATGCGCCACAAGATCGGCATGATCCCCGCCAACCGCAAGGAAAACTCCGTCATCCCGGATTTCACGCTGCTGGAGAACAACTACATCTCCGAGCACACGCTTTCTGCCAATCACCAGCTGATCCGCGGGCGGAAAGAGGTGGCGCAGTACAACAGGATGCGGGATATGCTGAACATCAAGGCCAACAGCCATGACGACCTGATCCTGTCACTGTCCGGCGGCAACCAGCAGAAGGTGATCCTGGGCCGGTGGCTCACCACTGAGGCGGATATCCTTATCATGGATAACCCCACCCAGGGTATCGATGTGGGCGCCAAGGCGGAGATCTACAAGCTGATCCTGGAGCTGGCCGAGAAGGGCAAGACCATCTTGGTCAACACCCTGGAGATACCGGAGATACAGAAGATCGCGGATCGCTGTGTGGTGTTCTACCACGGGCATATCCAGACCATTCTGCCCCGTGAGGAGATCACGGAGGAGAGAGTCATGCTGTATGCGACCAATGTGATACACGCAACGGAGGGAGAGGTAAACGTATGAGTCAGAACACGGAACTGAAGGCCCAGGCCAAAAAACCGGGGCTGAACAAGAAGGGCATTGCCGCCTGGATCAATAATTACAGCTTTATCCTCATCGCACTGGCGATCTTCATCGCCTATCTGTTTATTAACCACGGCGCGACCACCTGGAGTGGCGTGATGAACATCCTGCGGCACTCCGCTGTGGTGGGTATCATGGCCTTCGGCATGGGCCTGGTCATCATCACCGGCGGCATCGACCTGTCCGTGGGCTCCATGCTGGCGCTGGTGGGCAGCTTCTCCGTGGTGGTGTTCAATGCCACGGACAGCGTGTTCCTCACATTGCTGTTCGCCCTGGTGGCCGGCGGCTTGTGCGGCCTGTTCAACGGTGTGCTCATCGGCCTGGTGAAAATGCCTGCGTTCATCGTGACGCTGGCCACAATGCTGATCTTCCGTTCGGTGGCTCAGTACTACCTGCGGACTACCGGGTCCTCCATCTTCAATATGACCGGTACCCTGGACCACTATGCCAGCTTCTACGGCTTCGGCCAGCTGAAGCTCGCCACTGTTCCCGTGGTGGGCATCGTGCTGCTGCTGGTCACGGTCATCATGGTGTTCATATCCACCTGCACCAAGTTCGGCAAGACCGTCTATGCCCTGGGCAGCAATGAGCGCGCTGCAGCCCTGGCCGGTATCAACGTCAACCGTACCCGTGTGGCGGTCTATGTCATTACCGGCATACTCACCGGTCTGAGCGCTTTCCTGTGGCTGGCTATGAACGGCTCCGTCGACCCGGCCACCCTCGGTAAGAGCAACGAGATGTACGCCATCGCCGCGGTGGTCATCGGCGGTATCAGTATGAGCGGCGGCAAGGGCAAGCTGCTGGGCGTTCTGTTCGGCGCCATGAGCTATACCATCATCGACAAGATCATCGCCTCCCTGCAGGTGGACGCTCTGATCAACGATACCATCAAGGGCTCGATTTTGCTGGTGGCCGTTATCATCCAGCTGGTGGTGCCCATGATCCGTTCCCGCGTAAAAACGAAACATACTTCGGAGGTGTAATAACATGAAAAAGTACGCTGATGTGAGTAAGGTCGTCTACGATCCCAAGGGGACCGACCCCTTTACCTTCCGTTGGTATGACCCGGACGAGGTCATCGCCGGCAAGAAAATGCGTGAGCATCTGAAGTTCGCGTTGAGCTATTGGCATACCATCGACGCCGAGGGCGTGGATATGTTCGGCTCCGGTACCATGGATAAGTCCATGGGCCAGACGGACCCCATGGCCAAGTTCCGCGCCAAGGCGGACTTCGCCTTCGAGCTGATGGAAAAGCTGGACATCGACTACTACTGCTTCCATGACGTGGACATCGCCCCGGAGGGCGCTACCCTGGCCGAGAGCATCGCCAACTTCCGCGTGATGGTGGATTATCTGTACGAGCTGCAGAAGAAGACCGGTAAGAAGTGCCTGTGGGTAACGGCCAACAACTTCGGCGACAAGAAGTTCATGGCCGGTGCAGCCACCTCCTGCTGCGCCGATGTGTTTGCCGCCGCCGCTGCCAAGGTCCGGGCCTGCCTGGACGCCGCGGTGAAGCTGGGCGCCACCGGCTATGTATTCTGGGGCGGCCGCGAGGGCTATGACACCCTGCTGAACACCGACATGGGGCTGGAGCTGGACAACATGGCCCGATTCCTGCGTATGGCCCGTGACTACGGCCGCAAGATCGGCTTTACCGGCGATTTCTATCTGGAGCCCAAGCCGAAGGAGCCCACCAAGCACCAGTACGACTTCGATGTGGCTACCTGCATGAACTTCCTGCGGAAGTACGACCTGACGGCGGATTTCAAGATGAACATCGAGGCCAACCACGCCACCCTGGCGGGCCATACCTTCGAGCATGAGCTGCGTACCGCTATCGTCAACGGCAGCTTCGGTTCCATCGACGCCAACGAGGGCGACTATCTGCTGGGATGGGATACCGACCAGTTCCCCGCCAACGTGTACAGCGCCACCTACTGCATGATGGAGGTCCTCCGCGCCGGCGGCTTTACCAACGGCGGCCTGAACTTTGACGCCAAGGCCCGCCGTCAGTCCAACACCTTCGAGGATATCCTGCTGGCCTATATCTCCGGTATGGACACCTTCGCTCTGGGCCTCCGCAAGGCGCTGGAGCTAAAAGCGGATGGCCGTCTGGACCAGTTCGTCAAGGAGCGCTACAGCAGCTATGACAGCGGTGTGGGCAAGAAGATCGTGGATGGTGAGATGACCCTGGAGTCTCTGGCGGATTACGCCGAGGGCCTCAAGAGCTTCGATGTGCCCAGCGGCCGTCAGGAGTATCTGGAATCTGTGGTCAACCGGGTGCTGTTCCACTGAGAAATGACATATTGCGGGCCGCCCGGAAGGGCGGCCCTGCCTAAAGGAGGCGCAAGGCTATGAAGGAATATTTGCTGGGTATCGACCTGGGCACCTCCGGTACCAAGACGGTGCTGTTCCGCAGTGATGGTACGGCCATGGCCGCCCACACGGTGGAATACCCCCTCTACCAGCCCCAGAACGGCTGGGCTGAGCAGGAGCCGTCCGACTGGTGGCGTGCTGTGCGGGAGACGGTGCAGGCCGTGCTGCACAAAAGCGGTGTGGCCGCCGCCGATGTTGCCGGTGTAGGCATCTCCGGGCAGATGCACGGTCTGGTGATGCTGGACGAGAGGGGAGAGGTGCTGCACCGCAGTATCCTGTGGTGCGACGGCCGCACCGGCGAGGAGTGCCGCGAGATCACCGAGACTGTGGGCGCGGAGAAACTCATCGCCATCACCGCGAACCCCGCCCTGGCGGGCTTTACCGCTGGGAAGATCCTGTGGGTGCGGAAGCATCTGCCGGAGGTCTACAAGGCCTGCCGTCATATCCTGCTGCCCAAGGATTACATTCGCTACTGCCTCACCGGCCAGTTTGCCACCGAGGTATCCGACGCCTCCGGCATGAACCTGCTGGACGTGCCCCGGCGGCAGTGGTCTGACGAGATACTGAACAAGCTGGACATCGACCCGGCGCTGCTGGGCCGGATGTACGAGTCTGTGGACGTGACCGGAACGGTGACGGCGGAAGCCGCCGCCCTGACCGGCCTGGCCGAGGGTACGCCCGTGGTGGGTGGCGCGGGCGACAACGCTGCCGCCGCTGTGGGCACCGGTACTGTCCGCTACGGAAAGGCCTTTACGACGCTGGGCACCTCCGGCGTGGTCTTTGCCCATGCGGACAGCGTTTCCATCGACCCGGCGGGCCGCGTACACACCTTCTGCTCCGCCGTTCCCGGCAAGTGGGCGGTAATGAGCTGCACGCTGGCGGCGGGTCAGTCCCTGCGCTGGCTGCGGGACACCTGCTGCGCCGGCGAGGTGGCCGAGGCGGCCAAACAGGGCGTGGACCCCTACGAGCTGATGACGGCCCTGGCCGAAAAAACCCCCATCGGCGCCGACGGCCTGTTGTTCCTGCCCCTGTCTCTTATA
>ERZ1027194.810-NODE-810-length-15184-cov-10.879701_pt1 | contig 15184 bp, 17 predicted proteins | sample MGYA00519246_ERZ1027194 | MGnify/ENA primary metagenome ERZ1027194 (study PRJEB26926, sample SAMN06164505) | human gut metagenome | biome: ENVO:00009003; feature: ENVO:2100002; material: ENVO:00002003 | host: Homo sapiens | place: USA | collected 2012 ...
CCTTCAACGCGAGCCGTTGCGGTATAACTCACCAAATGATTCTTCGGCGAAGCCGAAACTCAAAGGTACTGTGACCAACTCTTGTCCTGATACCGGAGACACCGAATCATCTATCCGGTCATCACACCCGATAATACCGCTACACAGGGCTGTAAGCCCAAAAAGCAAATAAATATTTCTTTTAAATATCCGTTTCATATATTCTTTGTTTTAATTATCTATTCAAAGCCGGAACGCCGGAAAACAAACCGTCCCACCTCGCGGACCTTGCGGCACACGGGGCGGGACGGAAAACAATGTTATTTCATCAGATTTACTACAACCTTTCTTTTGCTAACTTTATTGATTTCTTCAATTGAACCTCTAAAACCTTCTTATCAGGTAATTCCGTCAAATACTGGGCGATATGTATTCCTGAGTTACCCAACTCCAACAGTTCTACCAGACTATCACTTTTCTCAGCGCAAAGCAAAATTCCCATAGGAGAGTTTTCACCTTCTGCTCTTTCATGTTTATCCAGCCAGCGTAGATATAATTCAATCTGGCTCTTATGCTCTACCTTGAATTTACCTAACTTCAACTCGATAGCAATGAGTCGTTTCAGCTTTCTATGATAGAACAATAAGTCAATATAATAATCCACATTATCAATAGTTATCCGTTTTTGGCGAGCAAGAAACGCAAAGTCGCTTCCAAGTTCCATGATGAAATTTTGTAAATGAGCCAAAATTGCAGATTCAAGGTCTTTTTCCGAATAAGTATCATTCAAACCTAAAAAATCCAATATAACAGGATCCCGAAATGCCATTTCAGGAGTCAGTTGCTTCTCTTTACGCAGTAATTCGATATCATGAGCTATGGTTTGCTCCGGTTTCTTACTGATAGCGGTACGTTCATACAACATAGAATCAATGCGTTTATTCAACTGACGCACACTCCAATGTTCCATTTTGCACATTTCAATATAAAAATCCCGTTTCAAAGGCTCATCAATAAACATTAGTGTACGAATATGCGACCAACTCAATTCTATACACAGTGTGTATAAAATCTCCCCATCAACAAAAACTTCGGCACAACGTATGCAATGCCTTAACTGTTGTTCACCCCATCCTTTCCCAAAAGCCACTGTCAACTCTTTACTCAGATTGGATAATATCTGTTTACCGTATTCAGCACGTTGATCTTTCAGAACTTCTTGCTTTATACGCTTCCCTATATTCCAGTAAAGCAATGTAATAGCACTATTTACCTGAGTAGCCACCTGCCGCCGACTCCTTGCTATAAGTTGTTTTATCTCTGTGGCAAGAGGATTGGACGCACTGTTCTCCAATATTATATTCTCGGATTCATTCATTATAGTTATTCTTTTGTTAATCAACATTCTACTGATTAAATAGATAATATACACATTGTCTTACAAAGGTACTAATTATTTTCCGTTATTCCAGCATGTCAAAGAGCGAATCATAAAAGAAACCCAAGGCTTCTTTTGAATATTATTCCTGTACACAACGAACAGAGAAACCAAAACCGGGACTCGGTGAATGCCCACAAGCTATATGTATATATTTAGTAACCATTCATTCAGGTTTTAAAAATCCACCACTTTATCAATCGTCTCCACCTTATCGAACACCACCACATTACCATTCGTAATGGTTACCCGCACATCACCACTGTTGGCACCGCTGATCTGCACAGTAATTGTATAGTGGTAGCCGCGGCGAACATTGTAATCATTCACCAGATTGCCGCCCAGATACAAACGATAACGAACAGAGATAGGGTTCGTGGCATCCAGAGCGGAAGTACTATAATTGTACCAATACGACCCGACCAGATCAATATAGGTACATTTCGACAAGTCACCACCCGATTCAGGTTTGCCGTCACCACCCAATGCGGGTGCCTTGCCATCGGCTTTAGGACCGTAGGCATTGAGGTTTTTCTCTTGGAAAGATTTGCCGCAACCTACTCCGCGAAGATTTTCGGGCATATAGAAAGTATAGGTACTGTTTGAATTAAGACCAGCATCGGCAGAATTAGAGCCAACACTACAAGTTCCGGTTATTTCCGTTGTTACCGGCGGATAAACACCAGCAGTTGTTCCGGCACGGCTTTCAATTGCTAATGATTTAGGTAGATTGCAAGCAGTTATGGATTGGAGAGTGAATCGTGCAGGGGAGCTGACTTTATTCGTCCATTTCACATCTATCCAGCTATAGGCATAGCTCAAACCTGCCAGAAGAACAACTTTGTCCTGCGTAGTATCATACACACCAGCAAATTCTATTGCATCCGATACCAGATAATTCGGCTGATTCTTATAATCTGTATAGTCGATTATAATGCCTTCCAAATCTGATTTTGTAGCATTAGAATTGTTAGAGAATGCAGTCAACTTAGAATTATCAACACCAAAATTCACAAGAATACGAAAAGTTCCTTTAAGATTTGAGAAACCGCTTGTAGTTACTTCTACAAGTGCTTTATTCTCACTACCATCTGAATTTTAACATTCTTAATTGCATCACCACTATAACATACAGCCTTTATCTTCTTATCATCTGCACCGAACTGCACCACCCATACATCGCTGAAACTAACGTCACCGATAGATCCGGCACGGGTATCTACCGACAAGGCCGGAGGCAGATTCAAATAAATACTGAGTCCCCCACTCTCATTCTCAACTGGTTCCGAAGATTCGCAAGCCACAAACAGGAAGGTAGCAGCAACACAAAGAAGGGTTATTATCTTATTCATAAGCATACACTGTATTTTAATCAATCTTTTCCCAAATCCTCACCGGTCAGATTGGTGGTTGTCCATTCACGGATGGCAAGCGTAAGATCGGAAGGAACAATCGCACCGTAAAATGTCAATGAGAAATCGAACTGATACGTCATTCCCGGCAACAAGGCTTTTTCAATAGTGGCAAAATAGGAATCGGTAGAAGTTTTCGTCTCACTGCCGGATTTATATTGCACTGTCAGATTCACATCAAACTTCATCTTTTGTGTTCCACCTACAGGCAATAGTACAGCGAGATCGCTGGTACGTGGAGCTTGAGGATTATAATCCAACGTATTATTTGCATCGAACTTTTCAAAAGAATAGGATGCATCGGCAGCAGTAGTCGGCGTCTCCCAGGAAGTATTATTCAGTTTATAAGCCAAACTTCCATAGAGGCCGCTCACCTTGATGAAATTTACGACTAACGCCGTAGGAAGTACCGGCTGCATGGAGTTTCTTGCCTTCACAGTGGTTATCACCTGCGCCCCCATACGAGTAAAAGGTTTGGGCAGAGACACCAGCATGGCATTGTCTCCTGTTTTATCCGGTTGCACCACAATGCCTTCCAACTTCGTGTACATGAAGTCCTTTCCGTTACTTACGGTGAATGCTCCGCTGCTATCCAACTCCGGCACTTCGGTAGAAGAATTGTAAGATACCAGATAGAGGTCGTACGTTCCACGATACAGGGTCAGACTGCCTGTAGCTTGCCGGGTTTTGAAGGAGTCGCTTCATCAGGTTGAACAGTGTAGTTTTTACTATCCAGCGGAGTTCCCAGATTCGTGCTTCCTGCCGGGAAGGCGTAGATGCGGAATATCTTACCGATTGCCATATCTTCTGATGTAGAAGCAGCATCGGCACGCGTCACCGAGGCACTATACATATCGAACGTCAATGTCACAGGTTCCCCCGGCTCCGGATCGGGGTCAGCATCCGGCAGTACTGCATCACCGGCACTACATCCTGCCAGCAATATTCCCAAAACAAGGCCGGAAAATACCGGAAAGCGGGAGGCTAAATTTAAAGATTTGTATTTCATAAGTCACTTATATTCCAATTCCCGTATTCTGATTTGCATCACTCTTCCATACGTCAATCTTTACATTGGTCAGACTGCCGCCCATCTTGTCTACCGTAATGGCGTAGACATAATGATAGCCTGCTTTCCATTGCACCGCACTCACAACCGCCGTTTCAAAAGAACGGGGAGTGACATTGCCGTCAGCTTCGGTGACATTCACCGTAAGGCGAAATGAAAGGCGCGTTTCGGCAGCACTCATAGGGGCTACCAAAGAACTGACATTAGGGTCTTTTTGCAAGGTGCTCAGCACTGTCGATCCTTCCAAAGCGATGGAATTGGTAGATGCCAGACCGTTCAGGGTTCCAGTACTCAGATTCATAGTATCACTCGACCCCATTTGCAAACGGCTGGTGCTACTTAGCAGTTCTATCTTTGTCAAAGTCAGCGTTTCCTGTACATTGGCAGACTTTGACACCCGGAAACTAACCTTTGCTAGAGCATGATTCATGGTGAAGGTAACCGCACGGGAAGCAGCCGTAGCTGCCAGCGGGGTGGCACGGAGGTAATCCACCTGCTGGGAAGCGTTGAAATTGTCCGCTACCACCTGAACAGGTACGGAATGATTACCGACAGAAGAATTTGTGACCGATAGATCCGACGGAGCAAAGGCATACAAACGATTGGGAGTACTCGTATTCGTCACCGTTATATCGGGAGGAGTAGTTGAACTCCATGTTCCATTCGCCAATTCGTACACGGATTTGGCATTCTTTGACAGTGCTGCATGCGCGTTATCGGTGACATATACACCGATTTTAGTCAACTGGGTGGCTCCCAGCGCACGAGTGACCGAAGGATCGGACAACTCCACCGAACGTAACTGCAAAGCATTTCCCTCAGTGTCCGGTTCCGGTACACCATCTCCATCACAGCCCAAGAATACGAGAGCTGCTACGGAAGCCAACAAGATATCTGTATATTTCATTTTCATCATTTTTTCTCGTTCTACTTTGTTACACCGGTCAGGTTGCATTGCCGACATCTTCTTCACCATCAGTACCACTGAAACCCGGAAGAAACTCCGTCACGACCACACTAGTAAGGTTCAACTCATTCGTTCCGGTAAACGTGTATTGATATTCGTATCCCGCATGAAAGGTCAAGCCACTGCCTTTCTCCTGATAAGTACGGGTCCCAAAGGGGCTTGCCGTCACCGAAATGGTATAGGAAGTGGCAGCTTTGGGTGAAAAGATACCTGAATAGGTATGGCGTCTCACGGCTTCGGAGGTTTTCAATAAGGTGATGGTTTCCTCGGTAGCGTTTCCACTACAGAGTCCCTTTCCGGTAACCTTAGCACTTCCACTACTATTATCAACCTGAAAACTTACAATAATCGTAATTTTACAGGTAGCCAGTGCAAAACTGAAACTGACACGGTTTCCGGTGGCAGCGGCGGTAGCAGTCAGCCGATTGCTTTTCCAGAAATTAGTAGGCGTGCTTTGATTCGCCAATATACTTGAAAAATCATTGGGAAAAGTGGCTGTAAAAGTCTCCCCTCTGCCCGTTGTAGTCATCGGAGTAGTGGACACAGACGGGGTCCAATTTCCGGCTGCCGTCCGTTTATAATTGACGTCTGTTGATCCTGTTTTTGATATTTTAATCACATCATCGGTCACAAATTTCTTTTTATCATAGTCCGATAGATGCGGGTCGTCCGCACGCGTCTGGGGATTGCCGATTTCGGCAGATATTTCCAACGGCGTAGCGACGCCTGCACCGTCCTGTGTACACGATGCGAATACACCTGCCATCAATAACAGTAGTAACCGGAATTGCGACCGGATACCCGTGTAGTTAGTATATATATGAGTCTTATTCATCATGCTTACTTTTAAATAGAGGGATCAAAGTCCCCATTATGCCTGCTTGATACCGTCCAGTCCTTTATTTCGGCCTGACCTACCGGGACGAGAATATTATTCTGCAATTTCAGTGTATATGTATAGCTGGTTCCTTTTGCCATGGCACATTTGACAATAGCCTTATAGGTGAGGCCATACGCATCTGTTATTGTTATTGAAATCTCCGTATTCTTGGCCCGCGGATAAATCACCGTGCACCAGATGTATTCGGAATCGACAGGGCGCAGCATATTGATACTTTCAATAGCCGTACTGCTGCCCGTCCTCAATCCGATTGCCTGTATGGTCATCCGGCTGAAAACAGGCAATGTATTCACACCGGTGAACTTCAGTGTCCGTTTCGCATTTTCATGATTGAAAGCATTGTCGCCTGTAAATTTCACTTCAGCACCCGAAACAGGGACTTCGGGTGTACGGAGGTAGTTACTTTTCAGGAAATCTGCTTTCTTCTCCTGGCTTGCCTGGATGCCATCGTAACCGACCGGGAAAGAAGCACGATACATCACGGCAGGAAGAAAACCCAATTCACTACCTGCGGATGCTTTCTAATTACCGGTTGCATTCAGGGTATATCCGGAGGATGCCAGCAGGACGGAGTTACGTGTACAGGTTACATTGATCTGGGCGCCGATTCTGAATTTACTCAGATCGTAGTCATTGGCAGGTGCAGCATCCCCCAGCCTATCTGTAGATGAAGGGGAAGCGGAAGTGCCGATCTCGGCAGTAATGGTGAGTGGAGTGCCTGACGCTACCGGAATACCCGATTGCTCGTCGGTGCAACCGGATGCCAGTAACAGGAAGCCGGAAGCGATATAAGGCAGTATATTTAAAATCTGTTTCTTCATTGCTTCGTTTCTCCTTTCGTCGGTTTATTCTATAATGGGCGGCACGTCCTGCGAGCCTCCATCCTTTTCTGTCCAAGCTTTTATTTCAACACTTTTCAGGGTGATATCATTCTTGTCGAGTTGCAGGTTGTAGGTGTAACGATGTCCTTTCTTCCACTCACCGTTGAACAGGGCGGCGTTGGCAGCGGTCAGGGTGCGGTCGTTGGTTGATGCAGACTTTTGCCCCAATACGAGGTTCAGGGATATCGGGTTGGTACTGGTTTCGTCTTTAGCTTTCGGGGCAACCAATCCGTAAGCTACCGGTTTCGGGGCACCGATATTACCCGGAAGTTGGGAAGTTCCTGCGGTTGCGGTAAAAGTGATGGTGGCTGTTGTGGCAAGAGTGATCGTACCGTCATTCAGTGCCAAGGTGCCAGCTGCATTTGTAGCACGGAAAACGGCTGTGCCCGTGCCAGTGGTAAGACTGATACTTTTCACATAGTTCCGTACCCGTCTTCTGGCGATGGCAAGTCAGCAAAGTATCATTCAGGTCCGCTTTATGCAGATGCGCCAAGTCAGTATAAGGCATCCCTTGCAACAGTACCATCAATGAAAGAACGTCTTGCGCTTGACGAACCTTCAGCGGTAGCTGTCGGTTTCGGGGCGTATGCACCAGCTTCTGCATCTGTGAAGCTGTAACTGCCAGCTTTTTTTCCGAAACCACTCCTGTCTTCAGGTTTGCAAACAGACGGAATTCACCCGCCACCAATCCACGGTCCACTGCTCTATTGTAAACCGCACGCAGCGCACGGATATAAGTAGAGATAGTGTTGTAACTCTTCTGCAAATCTTCCAGATAAGTCTGGAAGCGATGCAAAGCTCCCCTGTTCAGACCTCCCCAGAAGATTTCACCACCTCCCACGGATTGGGTAAATGCCCGCAGGGCATACTTGTAGATATTAGCAGTGGCGAAACGCCCCTCCTGCTGCAACTCTACAATGACTTCATTTATGAAGTCGGTTAAACTGTTTTGTTTCATAATCAATTGTATTAAAAATAAAAAACACCACACGAACAATGTCGTGCAGTGCTATGTTTAAAATGATAGGATTTATCTGTCGATTCTTATGATTTTCTCTTAAAATGTTATTTTATGATCCATTGTTCTATGTTCCTGGTACGATTACTAAAGTTCACCCCAATTTTAAATAACTTACGGGAATCGGATTCAAAAGGTAGAGCATATCGTTTTTCTTCTATTTGCCGCAATGCTTCTTCGGCAGTACCTTCGAGCTTGAATTCCATAACATAGATATACTTATCTGTTTTCAGCACCAAGTCTATACGTCCCTCAGATGTATGATACTCTGCTTCCGTATAGAAGCCTACCAACTTGAAGATTATAAACACCACATTCTGATAATGAAGTTCCAGATCACTGACAAGCTCATAAGGAGTATCGGCAAAGAAACTTTGCAAACGACGGAAGAAAGCATCGGGTTGCCCACTCTCTACTTCACGAACAAACTTTTGTATCTCAAACGGAGCTTCCGCTTTGTTAACCCGAGCATAGAATGGCATTAAAAACCTCATAAACCCTTCTTCTACTTCTCTATTCGGGAACCCCAAACAGTAGGTGCCGAAACGAGAATTGTATCCCTTAATCGTCAAATATCCGCTTTGATAAATCACAGGTATGGGACTATCATCATCATAGATACTATTCAAGACATCCACACTGGTTTCTTCGTGAGTCATCTGCTCCAGATCATAATGATTATGCTTCAGCAATTCTACGAGATAAGTAGGTGTCCCGGTCTCAAACCAATAACTACCAAACTTCATCTTATAAAAGGTATTCAGTACACTGAAAGGGTTGTAGATCCCTTCAGAATCTTCTACAAAATGGTAGCCATCGTAACACTCCTTCAACTCGGCACAAACTTATTCATACGTCATCTTTTGTACCGTTGCCAGTTCATGCAAATCTTCTTCCAGATTATTATGTACTTCTTTCTCCGTTAATCCGCAAATAGAAACGAACGGCTCATCCATAGAGATGTCATTCAGATTATTCAAGTCACTAAAGACACTGATTTTACCAAATTTAGTAACTCCCGTCAACAGAGCAAACCGGATACATCTGTCCATCGTCTTGAGTACACCATAAAAAGGTTTCAGGGTATTACGAAATTCGGTCTGAAGCTCTTTGTCTCCAATAGCCTGCAACATAGGCTTGTCATACTCGTCAACAAGGATAACAACACCTTCGCCGGTTTGCTTGTAAGCCCGCTCCACTACACCTGCAAAGCGCAGAGCAAGAGTTACCTCACCGACACCGGTACCATAAATGGCTTCCCACTCTAACAATGCCTTATTCAGAATATCGTCAAGGCTGTGGGGCGCATCATATTTCCCGATATTGAGGTCCAGATGCAAAATCGGATGTTTTTTCCATTCTTTCTCCAACTGTTCCAAAGCAAGTCCTTCAAAAAGTTCGCGTGCACCCGAGAAGTAAGCCTCTAAAGTAGACAAAAGCAGACTCTTGCCAAAACGTCGCGGCCGACTCAAAAAGTAATAGCTACCAGTCTACACTAATCTGTAGATCAGTGCCGTCTTATCAACATAAAAGTAACCGTTTTTACGAATCTTCTCAAAACTTTGTATGCCGATCGGATAGATTTTATTACCCATGATTTGTTCTCCTTTTAACGTTAAACGACACAAAGATAATAATGTTTTGTGATAGACAGTGTGACAAAATGAAAAACCTTGCGACAGATAGGGTAAATATCAATTCAATTATTTATCTTTGTTAGCTTTTATAAGTTAGCATACAAAAAACAATAACTACAATGAAAGATTTTTTTAAATTTACGCTTGCCACCATCACAGGTATTATCGTGTCATGCGTTGTGTTGTTTTTCGTCAGCATCCTGATACTGTTTAGTATGCTGTCTTCGTCGGAGTCTGAAACACAAGTACGCAAGAACTCTGTGATGATGCTCGACATGAGAGGCATGCTCTCTGAACGCAGTCAGGACAACCCATTCGACATGTTCCTGAGTGAAGATGAAACCACTTATGGTTTGGATGACATTCTGTCGTCTATCCAGAAGGCTAAGGATAACGAAAACATCAAAGGTATTTATCTGCAGGCCGGTTCAATGGGTGCAGGTTTTGCTTCCATAGAAGAAATACGCAAAGCACTGGCTGACTTCAAGACCAGCGGTAAATTCGTAGTAGCTTACGGCGACCAATATTCACAGCGTCTGTATTACTTGGCAAGTGTAGCCGACAAGGTGATTCTGAATCCACAAGGTTCAATCGGCTGGTATGGTCTGGCTTCTACTCCGGTTTTCTACAAGGATTTGTTGTCTAAGATTGGTGTGGAAATGCAGGTATTCAAGGTAGGTACTTACAAATCGGCTGTAGAACCGTTTATCTCTACCGAAATGAGCCCGGCCAACCGCGAACAGGTAACTGTATTCCTGGATGGCATCTGGGGACAAATGTTGGGTGACATCTCCGAATCAAGAGGCGTAAGCAAAGAGAAACTGAACGAGGCTGCCGACAAGATGCTGATGTTCTACCCTGCAGAAGACTGCGTGGAATATGGACTTGCAGACACCTTAATATATAAGAATGATGTACGCAACTATCTGAAAACTCTGATAGGCATAGATGAAGATGACCGTATGCCGGTACTGACTCTGAAAGATATGGTAAACGTAAAGAAAAACGTTCCGAAGGATAAGAGTGGAAACATTGTTGCCGTGTACTATGCGTATGGTGCCATTGATAGCGGAAGTTCATATGCTGATAGCGAAAATGGAATCAACTCTGAAAAGGTGATCCGCGACTTGCGCAAACTGAAAGAAAATGAAGACGTGAAAGCGGTAGTGCTGCGTGTGAACTCTCCGGGTGGTAGCGCTTTCGGTTCGGAACAAATATGGTATGCAGTGACCGAGTTGAAGAAAGAAAAACCGGTAATTGTATCTATGGGTGACTATGCTGCATCAGGCGGATACTATATTTCTTGTAACGCAGACAGCATCGTAGCTGACCCGACCACGCTGACGGGTTCCATCGGTATCTTCGGTATGTTCCCCAACGTGAAGGGATTGACAGACAAGATCGGTCTTTCATTTGACGTTGTGAAGACAAATACATATTCTGACTTCGGAATGATGGGACGTGCACTGAATGATGGTGAAAAGGCTTTGATGCAAAATATGGTGAACGAGGGTTATGAACTGTTCGTGAAACGTTGCGCAGAAGGTCGCGGCATGACTACAGACGAAATCAAGAAGATTGCCGAAGGTCGTGTGTGGACAGGTGCCAAAGCCAAAGAACTGGGCTTGGTAGACGAACTGGGCGGACTGGACAAAGCATTGGAAATGGCTATCGCAAAGGCCGGACTGGATGCTTACACCGTAATGTCTTACCCCGGCAAGAAGAGTTTCTTCGAAACGCTGATGGATACGAATCCGGGTAGATATATCCAATCTCGTATGCTGAAAGGCAAAGTAGGTGAACTTTACAATCAGTTCGATTGGCTGAATAACTTTGAGAATTACGATAAGATTCAAGCACGCGTTCCGTTCGAGTTGAACATCAATTAAAGAAAGGAGTGGATGGAAGAACCGCTGGTTAAGATACACTATTGGCTATACCCCGTCTCGTGGATTTACGGGATGGGAGTATACCTGAGAAATAAACTCTTTGATTGGGGATATTACCAGTCAAAGAGTTTTGACGTACCTGTAGTATGCGTTGGAAACCTCGCTGTAGGCGGAACAGGCAAGACGCCACACACGGAGTATCTTATCAAGCTGTTGCAACAGACAGGAGCGAACGTTGCCATGCTGAGCCGCGGTTATAAACGGAAAAGCAAGGGATATGTGCTAGCTACGGAGAAAACAGACGTAAAGCGCATCGGTGACGAACCATATCAGATAAAAATCAAATTCCCGGGTATCCGGGTGGCTGTAGACGAGAATCGTTGTCATGGCATCGAACAACTGATGAAGTTGGACAATCCCAAAGTGGATGTGGTGTTACTGGACGACGCTTACCAGCACCGGCATGTAAAGGCCGGACTGAATATCCTGCTGACTGATTTTCACAGGTTGTTCTCAGATGACACCCTGCTTCCGGCAGGACGATTGCGTGAACCGGAAGACGGTAAAAACCGGGCGCATATCGTAATCGTAACCAAATGCCCGGAGGATATCAAACCAATAGATTTCAATATCATCACGAAAAGGCTAAAACTGTACCCATACCAACAACTTTATTTCTCCTCATTCCGATACGGAGCACTGACACCGCTTTTCGGCAAGAAGCGGAGAACACTCACATCACTGGAAAAAGACGAACAGGTGTTGCTAGTTACAGGAATCGCTTCGCCCGCACCCTTGGTGGAAAAACTGGAAGCATATACACCGCATGTGAACATATGCCAGTTTGACGATCACCATGATTTCAGTAGCAAGGATCTGCAAATGATCAAGGAACGCTTCGAGCGTATGGAAGGAAATAAGAAGCTGATAATCACAACAGAAAAGGATGCGACAAGGCTGCAACATCATCCGGCATTGGCCGAAGCATTGAAACCGTATCTATACGTTTTGCCTATTGAGATAGAATTTTTACAAAATCAACAACATATATTTAACCAAAATATTATTGGCTATGTTAGAGCTCATTCAAGAAACAGCAGCTTACCTAAAAGGTAAAATGCACACACAACCAGAGACAGCAATTATCCTCGGAACCGGTTTAGGCAGTCTCGCCACCGAAATCACTGAGAAGTATGAAATAAAATATGAGGAAATCCCGAACTTCCCTGTATCGACGGTAGAAGGACACAGCGGAAAACTGATATTCGGAAAGTTAGGCAACAAAGATATCATGGCAATGCAGGGACGCTTCCATTACTATGAGGGTTACTCTATGAAAGAAGTAACATTCCCCGTACGTGTGATGCGTGAACTGGGAATCAAAACCCTGTTCGTTTCAAATGCCAGCGGTGGTACGAATCCTGATTTTGAAATCGGCGACCTGATGATTATTACGGATCATATCAATTACTTCCCGGAACATCCGTTGCGTGGCAAGAACATTCCGTATGGCCCGCGTTTCCCGGATATGAGTGAGGCGTATGACAAAGAGCTGATCCGTAAGGCGAATGCTATTGCAGCAGAAAAAGGAATTAAGGTGCAACACGGCGTATATGTCGGTACGCAAGGCCCGACGTTTGAGACACCGTCCGAATATAAATTGTTCCATATCCTCGGTGCAGATGCAGTAGGTATGTCTACAGTGCCGGAAGTGATTGTTGCCAATCATTGTGGCATCAAAGTGTTCGGTATCTCCGTGATTACCGACCTCGGTGTGGAAGGCAAGATTGTGGAAGTAACGCACGAGGAAGTACAGAAAGCTGCCGATGCTGCACAACCAAAGATGACGGAAATTATGAGAGAATTGATAAACAGAGCGTAATCATGAGAACAGAAATATCAAGCCTCGGTGAGTTCGGTCTTATCCGCCGCCTTACCGAAGGCATTGAACTGAAGAATGAATCGAGCAAGTACGGTGTAGGCGACGATGCCGCCGTACTCTCCTATCCTACCGAAAAGCAGGTTTTGATTACTACCGACTTGCTGATGGAAGGTGTGCATTTCGATTTGATTTATGTCCCACTGAAACATTTAGGCTATAAGGCGGCTGTCGTGAACTTCTCCGACATCTATGCCATGAACGGTACCCCGAAGCAGATAACCGTTTCCCTGGCTCTTTCCAAACGCTTCTCCGTAGAAGATATGGAGGAGCTATATGCAGGTATCCGCCTGGCATGTGAGGAGTACGATGTGGATATCGTAGGTGGTGACACTTCTTCCTCGCTTACAGGACTGGCAATCAGCATCACTTGTATTGGTGAGGCAGATAAGGATAAGGTTATCTACCGGAATGGTGCCAAAGAGACTGATCTAGTTTGTGTGACCGGTGACTTGGGTGCGGCATATATGGGTTTACAGCTATTGGAACGAGAGAAGGTGGCATTAAAAGGGAAGACTGATGTGCAGCCTGATTTCTCTGGAAAAGAGTATCTTCTGGAACGTCAGCTAAAACCGGAGGCACGTCGCGATATCATCAAGAAATTAGCGGAAGAAGGGATTCAGCCCACTTCCATGATGGATATCTCGGACGGTTTATCTTCTGAATTGCTGCATATCTGTACGCAAAGTAAAGTAGGTTGCCGTGTTTACGAAGAGCATATTCCTATTGACTACCAGACAGCTGTCATGGCAGAGGAGTTCAACATGAACCTGACTACATGTGCACTGAACGGTGGCGAGGATTATGAATTGCTATTCACCGTCCCCATCTCTGACCACGAAAGGATTTCTGAAATGGAGGGTGTGAAACTGATCGGTCATATCACGAAACCGGAACTGGGTTGTGTTTTAATTACTCGCGACGGCCAGGAATTTGAGTTAAAAGCCCAAGGATGGAACCCACTGAAAGACGAAACGACCGAAAATGCAGAAGAATAAAAGGGAGAAGAATAAAAAAACACTTTTTTTATTAAATTATAAACGCTGATACTTAGCCACATAGGCAATTATCAGCGTTTTTTATCCCCAAAGCCCTTGCACAGTCCAAAAGTTTCACTACCTTTGCAACCGCAAAAGAGAAACAATGGTGCCATAGCTCAGTTGGTAGAGCAAAGGACTGAAAATCCTTGTGTCCCCGGTTCGATTCCTGGTGGCACCACTTTTAAAAGATTAATTATCAAGCAGTTACTAATTAAAGTAGCTGCTTTTTTTATATCCTTTTGTATCTTTTTCGGTGGCTTTTCAATGATTTTTCAGCTCTCATGTAAACCAAGATGTAAACCGAAAAAAGAAATGGCTATAACGGTTAATGTTGGAAAATCCAGTGTAAGCTGCCCCCTAAAACCAAGCGATTCTACCCCCTTAAAACATTCAACAATGCCCCCTTAAAAAGTCTTGACCGATGGGGTTATTATTATTTTAGTTTATTTCCCTCTGTATGCAGCCATTTTACGGACACTTTCTCCTGTCAGCTCAATCCGGTGCGCCGTATGTATAATACGATCCATAATGGCATCTGCTACTGTAGGGTCTCCGATTGCATCATACCAATTGTCCGTTGGCAGTTGCGAGGTGATGATGATGGACTTGCGCCCATGTCGGTCCTCTATTATATCGAGCAGGATGGGGCGTTCCTTGGCATCAAGGTTCACAAGGAAGAGGTCATCCAATATGAGCAGCGTGCTCCGTTCGATTCTCTTGAGTTCCGATTCCAGTGTGCCTTTTACTTTTGCCACCTTAAGCGTACCCATAAGTTTCGGAGCATTCGCATAATATGTCCGTATGCCCTTCTTGCAGGCTTCATACCCCATTGCTGTGGCAAGGAAGCTCTTCCCGGTACCGGATGACCCTGTGATGAAGAGGTTCTGTCCCTTGCGGATGAACTCCAGCGATGCAAGCCGCTCCATCTGATTGCGGTCAAGGCCACGCGGGATTGCATAGTCTATCTGCTCGAGGCAGGCCTTGTAGCGGAACGCCGCCCCGCGTATAAGGCGT
>ERZ1027194.823-NODE-823-length-15035-cov-12.493191_pt1 | contig 15035 bp, 9 predicted proteins | sample MGYA00519246_ERZ1027194 | MGnify/ENA primary metagenome ERZ1027194 (study PRJEB26926, sample SAMN06164505) | human gut metagenome | biome: ENVO:00009003; feature: ENVO:2100002; material: ENVO:00002003 | host: Homo sapiens | place: USA | collected 2012 ...
GAAGTCATTGAAGTCCGCAATGTCGTGCTTGTCTTCCTCCGATATGGTCACAGCCTGCGTGCGAAGGTGATCTTTGATGTCCTTATACTGCTGGTAGAACTCCTCATCCACCACAATGCCCTCGCTGTATGCCTGCTCAAACAGCTCCGCCGCCGTCTCTTCCGAAACGCGCCCGGTGGTCAGGTACTCCTCGCTGATCTGCTGCGCGATCTTCTGCAGGTATTCCCTCTGTGCAAAGCGCGGCACGCTCAGCGCGCGGCTTACGCGCCCAACAAGGGCGTTTTCAGCCCGCTTCAGGTAGTTCTGTGCCTTCTTCGGCAGCGATGTACGGATGCTGTTCTTCTTCTCTTCGTCCTCCGCCGTCGGCAGCGTCGCCTCCGCCGTTTCCTCCTCTGTGACGGAATATTGCAGCGTCCGTTCATCAGTTGGCATGGTGAAACGCTCCACCACCGCATCGCGGTTTTCATAGCTCAGCGGCAGCAGGTTATGCACCCGCACCTCCGCGTCAGACCATGTGCCACCGAAGTCCTGCCCGGTCAGCGTCAGCTCTCCGATCTCGCTCTTGGAATACTTGTTGGAGGAATCGAACAGCAGCACCGGGATTTGTTCCACGCCTGCATTCCGCATGGCCACCGCGCGGTGCCGCCCCTCATGTCCCTGTACCTCTCCGGTTTCGTGGTCGATGTTCAGCTGGATAGGCTGCCACCTTGTGGCTTCGCCCAGTTTCTCCGCGTCCAGTTCCTTACTGTGCTGCTCCACGATCTGCCGTCCGCCCTCGCTGGTAGTCAGGTTCAGGAAGTCATCCGGTGTCATGTAGGCAATGTACGCCTTCGCATACTTCGGGCTGCTCTTTGCTGCATAGTCTCTCAGATAGGTGTCAATGGTGCTTTCCTTCAGTTTGACCGCTCCGTCATACTCTCCGCCTTCGCTGATAGAGAACCGGATGTCCGGATTGTCTGTCGGGTTTTCGTTGGTGACGCTCTTGATCTGTTCCGGGGAGAAGGCGATGTATACCGCGTCCGGCGTTCCGTTGTCGTCCATCTCGATGTCAGTGGACTTTACGATGATACCGTCATGCCCGCCTTCCTGCGCCCAGCGCTTCAGGTCTCCGTGCCGGATGTCTGCCTGTCCGATTGCACTGCCCCAGCCTTCGTCCTCAATGACAAGTGGGTTTTTCAGGTTCAAATAAACCTGCATGATTTCCCCCTTGCCCTTGTAGCCGGTCGCCTCTCGTGCATACCCGGTTGCATCCTCAATGTATGGGCTAAAGTAAAATCCGAGATCACTGCCTCTGTCTGCAAAGTTTTCCCCGATGTGTGCCTTATCGAAGACCGTAAACTTTGTTCCGGTTCCATGGTAGAGCGTCAGCAGCCGTCCCTCGCCATCCACCGCTTTGCTGTCCTTGAAGAACTCTTGCTGTGCTTCCGTCAGCTGCCTGCCGTTACTGTCCTCGCTGATGGAGAACTTCACCCCCTCCAGCCCGTTCACCAGTGCCTTCCGCTGTTCGTCGTTGCCGGTCTCGTACTGTATGATGTTCACGCCCGTGGCCGCCTTCACCGCTGCGATCTCTTCCGCCGGTGCGCTGGTTGGCGCGATGATGGCCGCCGCCTCGCTGAAGGGGACTACTCTCTGCGCCTTCGCCTCGTAGTATCCCGTAGGGATGTTGGCTGCGCGGTCAATGAGCGCAAGGATGCTCTTGGCGTGCCCGTCGGATATGGCATAACCTTCCTTGCGGAACGCCGCCTTCACCGCCGCCACGGTTTTCTTCCCCTTGGCCGCTTCTGCGATGATGCCGCTCAGGTTTTGCTCCTCCTCGAAGCTGTTGTCGTACTTGTGCATCGTGGTGAGCATCAGATCGTTCACCACACGGTCAAGATAGATGCTGAGGTCTCGCAGCGCCTTCTCGTGTTCCTCTTCGCTCACCGTGCGCAGTCTCGCCTCGTCCGCGTGCATCTCGTCCACGTTCCGATATTCCCGCGTGGCCGTTGCCGCCAGTGTCTCCGGTGTCACGCCGTACATGTTCGCGCCCTTGGCTGCCGCCATGTTCATGGCCTTCACGATGTTCTCCGCCGTGTAGTCCCAGTGTGTCTGTGCAAAGCTGCGTCTGCCGCTGTCGGTCACTGCATCCTCGCCGTTGTAGATGCCCCGCTCGCCCAGCAGCCCCTCCAGCTGTGGCTGCACCCAGTCTTTCACCGTCCGCAGCGCATCGTTCCAGCTTCCGCCCGGTGCGATCATCTCCATCATCTTGGCCGCCGTGGCTTCCTTGTCGATCTCGCCCGCGCTTCCGCCGCTCTCATAGAACTCCTGCGTGCTCCTGATGAAGTCCTCCACCCGGTTAGGGAACGCATTGTTCTTCATGTAGTAGTCGATGCGCTTCTCCTTGGATTCCGGTCTGCGGTTCAGGAAGTTGGCGTGTTCCTCTGCATAGACCTCCCGGATGGCCTGTTCCGCCGGTTTCATCTCTTCCGCCGTCAGGCGCTCGCCGGTCATCAGCTTCACCGCCAGCCGCGCCACTTCCTGTTCGCCCACCGTGTCAAGGTATCTCCGGATGGTCGCGTTGCTGAAGAAACGGTCGAACTGCTTGTCACGGTACACCGGTTCAAGGCTCTTGCCTTCGCTCTGAAGGAATGCCGCCTGCACCTCCGGATGGTTCGCCAGCTTGTCGGCGATCTCTTCCGGCTCCCATCTGGTCTCATTCTCCAATCCGATCTTGCCCAGCGTGCCGCTGCCTTGGAAAACGCCGCCCGCAAACTGGCTGGACAGGTTCTTGATGTTCTCATCGAACGCCCGCCGCGCCTCGTAGTTCACCTCGCGCTCCACCAGCGCATTGTCCTTTGTCGGTGTCCATGCGTCGCCGCCGTACACCTTGTTACGCGGGTCTGCCTCCGGGTCTATGGTGGCACGTGGGAACACTACGCTGGTATCTCCGTACTTCGTGTGCCCCTCCGCCGCGTCCACGATGGCCACGGAAGGGGATGGGATGCCGCCCCAGTTCAAGGCCGCGTCACGAATAACAGACCAGTCCTTGTTGTGTACGGCAATCAGGTCTTTCGTCCGCTCCACCGGCTCGTCGATGGAGAAGCGCTTCTTGACAGGCGGCAGCTTCTCTGCTACACTATCGTCAGAGACGGATGCAGTGCTTCTGGCAGCTCCCGGTGACGGGTTCGTGCTTATTGCTGCATCCGCCTCTTTTTCTGTAAAAGAGGTCGGCTGCAGGTTTAGCACATCGTACAGTGCCATGCTTCCATTTTTCTTCGTGCCTACCACCACGTCCGCCGTGTAGTCGTTTCCGCCCACTCGCAGCAACACATTACCTCTGGCGAAGTCCGTGATTCTGTCCTTGCGCGGATGGTTTAGCCCTTCGTTCACCCAGTCCGTCGTTGCGCGCAGAATTTCGTCGGCATTGTCCGTGGCGCGTAGCTTGTCCGCGTGCAGCTGCGGGTCGTTGTTATAGAGCCACTGCATGTACCGGGAGAAAGTCATCTCCTGTCTGCTTCTGCCGTCAATCTGAATTTCGTTGTTCCCCACGGTGATGCCGTTGGGGAACTTTTTCTTCAGGTTCTCCTTGACGGTCTTCACCCAGTCTGCCTCCGGCACGCCCGCAAGGATGTCCTGTTCCACCTCCACGAACGGCTTGTTGTCCGTGGTCTTTCCGATGGCGTATCCATCCCCACTGTCAGCAAATACCGTGTCCTCGCTGCCATAGTCAGGCGATGTCTCCCGGCGCTCCTGCGCCGTCAGCTCCCGTCGCTTCGCAGTGTCCCGCGCCTCGATCTCTCCCGCCGTGTCGCGGTACAGGTCGGTCGGCATCCGGCCTCCGTTCCTCGCGTTGCGGTCGATGCTGTCCCGCAAGCTGTACCAGTCCCATACGCGGTCGCCGTACTGTTCCTCCAGCTGGTCTCTGCGCTCGTCGTATCGCACCCACTCCGGCGGGTCTGGCTCGATCTGCTCCCATGTGTTCAGGTCAACCTTCCCGCGCGGCACCTTCGGTGCCATGGCATCCAGCTCTTCCATAGCCGCAACGAACTGCGGGTCGCTCTCCCGTATCTGCTCATACTGTTCCTGCAGTCGTGCGCCCTCGCGCCGTTCCTCCGCCGTCCTGCTGTCAAATCCGTTTTCCATTCTCCGGTTCCAGTAGGCGGGGTTTGCCCCGCTGGCAAATCCTTCCCGGCTCTGGATGGCGTGCTGCACCTCATGGATGAGAGAGTTCAGCAGCGTCTCCGGTCTGTTCTTCAGGTCGCGGCTCAGCTCGATGCTGTCAAACTTCCGGCTGTATCCGCCGTTCTGTCCGTCCTCCAGCGTGTGGAATGTCACGCTCAAATCCGCCATATCCGGATAGGCTTCAAACAGATCCGGCGCATCCACCAGCTCTCCCAGCGTGGTGTAGTTGGGAATATCCGCCGCGTCGGTGCGCAGCTGCATCCTGCTGTCGTTGATCTCGAAGCGCCACTTGCCGTCCATACCTTCGTGCCAGCCCGTTGCCTTGCGGATGCTCTCCATGTCGGCTCCCGCCTCCTGCATCGCCTGCGCTTCCCGCAGGCTTTCAAGGTTCGCGCCGTTGGCGTTCGCCCCGGCATAGCTGTGCTGCAATCCGCCCAGCCCCTGCTGCATGTCGATCTCCGGGTCATACATGTCGTTGAACGCCGCTTCTGCATCCTCTTCAGAGATTTCCCCGTTTGCCATCTGCCGCTGCAGCGTGTCCATGTTCTGCGCCTGCGCAGCGGCTCGCTGCTGCATGTCTGCGGTGAAGCTGCTCTGTGTCTCCTGCAGGGCACTCTGGTAATAATTCTTTGCCTTCGTCAGGAACGCCCGCTCCTGCGCGTCGCTGTTGCCCAGCTTTGCCAGCAGCTCGTTGATAAACTGCAGGATGCGCCGTCCCAGCGTCCGGTTCTGCTGCACCATGGCGCGGATGCTCTGCTCGTCGGTCAGCAGATACTTTTCCACATACTCCGCCACGATCTCCGAATCAATGGCCGCGTTGTCCGTCAGGTTCTCGCCGTGCCGCGCATACAGTTCCGCCTTCTGCTGCCGCATAGCCTGCAGGTCTCCGCCGGTCTGCCGGATGCGGTTCAATACCAGCTTCTGCAAATCGCCGTAGCTTCCGCTTGCCTCGATGCTGTGTGTCAGTTCGTGGCTGATGATCTGTGCCACCGGGTTCTGGCTTCGTGCGTTGACATAGATTTTCCCGTCCGCTGGGTTGTAGTAGCCGTTGTGCATTCCTCCGGCGCTATCCGCGCCTTCGTCGAAGAACACCACCTCGCGCCCCACGATGTTGGCGATGCGCTGTACATTGGCGATGGTGTCCTCGTCCACGCCCGCAAGAATGCCCGTGCGTTCCGTTTCCGTCTCGGCTCTCGCAGCTCTCTGCCGCGTTTCCGCCTGTTCCGCCGTCGGCAAAACGCCCAGCCGATCAGCCTCCATGGTCTCTCTCAGCGGCGCAGGTTGGCGTTCCTGCTCCGTTGCACGCTGCTGCGTCTGCGTTTCTGCCTGCTCAGCTGTCGGCAGTACCGTTCCGCCGGTCTCTTCCGCCATCGGCAGCACCACGCCTTTCGTCTGTTCTTGAGCGGTTCCGGTTTGTCCTGCAGTCGGTTCCGTCCCTTCCAGCATTCTGGTGGTCTCCGCAAACAGTCTGCCGATCTCCGTATCCGTCAGCTTCTTGCCCTTGTTCAGCTTGTTCTTCAGTTCCTGTCCCAGCTTGTATGCCTCGCTGTTTTCATCAAGGGTCTCCGCCGTCTCGATGATGCTGTTCACCATCTCGTCGCCCATCTTGCGCAGCGTGCTGCCGGTCTGCTGGTATCCGGCGTTTCGCTGCACCGTTCCGATGCCCACACCCGCCGTGGCCATGGTGCCGCCGGATAGTGCGCCGCCGAGGAAGTCCAGCCCCATCTCCGCCGCCTGCTGCGCCACTGCAAGGCCGAAGGCTTCGCCCTCCGTCTTGCCCTCCGCCATATATGCGTCGATGGTCTGCTGCCACTCGCTCTTGTCCTTGGCGATGAGAATGTCGGCAAACAGGTTGATGAAGTCGCTGCCCACTTCCTCCGCGCCTTCCGTGAACGCATTCTTCAGGATATATTTGATGGCTCCGTCTTCCCACTTGCCTTTCAGCAGCGCCTCGATGCTGAACTTCTCTGTAAACACTTCCGCCGCACCCGCGATGGTTCCCAGCGTGAACGCCTGTGTATCTGTCAGTCCTCTATCCTTTGCGGCAACGGTGGCATCCGCCGCCGCGCCGGTGCCCATAATGGCAAGGGACATTCCCTCGCTCAGTGCGCCGCCTCCGCCGAATCCGCCCGTGATCGCAGTATTCAGCAGGAAGTCGCCCATACTCATGCCGGTCTGGTACAGGAAGCTGCCCGCCTGTCCCCAGTTCCCGCTCTGTTCAATGGTCTCCGCCACCTGATTGCGAATGGCGTTGTTGGCGTAGGAAAAGCGGTTGTACGCCGCATTCTGGTCGATGCTTCCGGTGCCGAGATAGTCCGCCGCCTGTCCGAGATAGCTCAGCCCCTTCATCGGGGAAGTCAGCACGCTGAACACGCTGCTGCCCACAGGTGATTCCTTGGCATAGTCTCTCCAGTACGCCTCTTCTTCCTGCCGCTGGCGATAGTTCAGATCGCCCGTCAGGTAGTCATAGTAGGCGTGTGCCGCGTCCTTGCCCTGCGAGGCGTACAGATAGTTGAAGATGGCCACTTCTTCGTCGGTCATCTGCTGCGATTCCGATCTGTTTTCTGTCGCCATGCCGAACAGAGCGCCCAGCGGGTTGCTGTCCCCGCCATAGTTCGCCCCGGCTTGATTTGTGATGTATGCACCCGCCTCGCTGTTGCCGTTGATGTACTCATACAGCGGGTCATCCCAGCCGCTGGCATCGTCACTGTAGTTATCAAACAGAACGTCGATGTTGGAGCGCTTCTTTCCGTTGGTCGTGCTCTTGTATTGGCTCTTTTCGCCAAAGTCTTCCGCGCTGGTCAGGTCGGCATACTGGTAATATTTCTTCCAGTCCAGCTCCTCCTGCAGCAAATCCGCCGCGCCCTGCGCCTCAGCAATCTTGCTGTCCATGGCCTTGGCCTGCGCCTGCAGCGCCTGTGCCTGCTGGCTCCACTGCATCAATTCATTTGTCCCGCCACGCCGGGAAGATACCTTGTTCATCAGCTGCTGTGCCTGCTTCTGCAGCGCCTTTTGCTGCTCTTGCAGCCGCTTCACATTGCTCTGCGCCGCCGTCAGGTCGGCGTTGATGGCGTTCTCGTCCGTTCGGATGGTCTTCTTCCAGTTGTCGAACAGGTTCTGCTGCTCTGTGCGGTAGGCTTCATAGTCCTCCGCCGCCTGCTTGTACTGGTTCCACGCAGGCTCATAGGCGGCATAAGCGGCATCCACCGCTTTCGTCGCGTCTTCATACTGTTTCAGCGTGCTGGCATATTCCTGCTGCATCTGCTGCACAATCCCGGACGCAATAGCGCTGCTGCCCGCGTACTGCTGCAACTCCGGCAGCTTTCCACTCAGCTCGTTCAGCTTCGTATAGAGATTGCCCGCCGTCTCATTGGCGTTCTGCAACTCCTCCGCCTTCTTTTTGGCGTTCGCCTCATAGGTGGTCACGGTGTTGTATTTCCGCTCCATATCCATGCCCAGCTTCGGCTGCGAATAGTATTTCCCATCCGCCGTCGCGCCCACGAGGTAGTTCTGATAGCTGCCGTACTTCTGCTGCATGGCAGTGGAGCGGTTGTACTCACTCTCCGTTAGCTTATCAGATGCAGCTGCGCGTGCGGCATAGTTCTGCCGCACGCTGCTGTCATACTCGTCTCTGGTTTTCCCGCTCCGCTCGAAGCCTGTGTTGCCGCTGGCAGGGTTCTTCTGCGTGTCTACCTTGCCCAGCTTCTGATTGCTCCACGCGGAAAAGGTCTGCGCCTTTTGCGGCGTGCCGGTCGTCTTCGCTGTGCCGGTCGCCTGTCTCATTTTGTTGTTGCTCCACTCAGAAAAGGATGCCATACCGTGTCCTCCTTACTTGCTGGCGGCGTATTCGCAGTAATCTTTGATATAGTCCGCGTAGCTGTTGTAGTTCTTTACCTCAGTGCCTCCGGTGCCGTACTGCTGTAGCGATGCCTTCCTGCGGCTCCACTCGCTCTTGGTCATCAGGCCGGAGCGCACGCTGCCATCCACACCCGCCGCCTTCATGTAGGCAATGGCGCTGTCGTAGTCGGTCACGCCGGAGATATTCCCGCCGCCGGAATCGCCGCCGTTCTTGGTGAATCCCTCCTGTGTCAGCATTGCCTCCGTAATGTCGGGATTGCTCTGCAGGATGCTGTTCCATGTGTCAGCGTCGATGTTCGTTCTGGAAGGGGACTTGCCCGCCGCCGTGGTGTTAAATCGGTTCAGCGCCGCTGCATCCGGGTTGATGCCCAGTTCCCGCAGTCCGGAGTAGTCGCCGTACTGTGCAGCCAGCTGCGCCAGCTGATAGCGTCGCTCATAGTCCGTCGGGTTGTTGTCGGTGTTGATGCCCAAATCGTTCAGGAACGAATTGTCGCCCAGCTCCGCCGCCGTCAGTGCCTTGTTCATGGCCTCGCTGCGTCTGGCCGTCTGGTTGTTCACCTCGTCCAGCAGCTGCCCGTAGTTGAAGCTGCGGTCGGTGTTGTACTGGTTCAGGTCGTTCAGATACTTTGTGTAGTCCAGCTGCTCCAGCCCGCTCGCCGTCTGCAGGTCGTTGTTGATGCGGTTGTACTCGTCCATCCACGCCTGATAGTCGAAGGCACGGTTGGTGTTGTACTGCTGCATCTCGTTGAGGAACTTGTCGTAGTCGCTCTGCTCCGCACCCTGCACCGCGCCGAGGTCAGAGAGCTTCATGTTGTAGTCGTTCATGTACTTGTTGTAGGCCAGCTTGTAAAGCTCCGGGATTTTGTCCGTCATCTGGCTGGCGTAGTAGTCGCCCGCCTGCGCCGCCGCGTTCACCGCGTAGCTGGACGGAATGCCTCCGCTGGCTGCCGCCGCCGCGCCCAGCGCGTCCTGCGTGGCTCTCTGACCTTCCCGCGTGTACTGCTTGCGGTACTGGCTGTAAAGCTGGTCGTTCTCCGGGTCATAGCTGAAGTCCTTCCGGTTCACGATCTGGTCAAGCAAGTCCTGAATGGTCGCGTCGTAGCGGTTGTTGTATTCCGGCTGCGCCTCGCCGTAGGAATAGCTGCCGTAGCCCAGCTGCTTGTCCAAAAGGCCGCTGATGGTGTCGGCATAGTTGTTTTTGTAGGTCGGCGCTGCGCTGCTCTGGAAATCATTGGGGGATAGCGGGTCAAGGTAGAAGTTTGCGCCCCTCTGCCCGCCGGTGTACCCGCCGTAGCTGGAGCGGATGCCCTCCGCGCCGAGGTTGGCCAGCGCCCGTGCCTCGTCCGTGGCGGCGTTTTTGTAGTCCTGCTTGTACTTCAGGATGCTCATTCCTGCGTCCGGGTTCTGCTGCGCCAGCTTCAGGTCTGCGTCAGAGAACTGCCCGCCGAGGCCGCTGCTCTGCATCGCTTTCTGAAAATCGTCGTATGTGTATCTGTTTGCCATAGTCCGCCCCTTTCTTATAGTTCGCTGCCGTTGTACACTTCCCGCACCAGTGAATACAGTCTGCATCCGCCGTTTCCGGTCATCCGGATGCGGAAGTGGTCGCACCGGCGCGGGATAATCGGCAGGTAGTAGCTGCGCTTCACTTCCGTCTGCAGCGTCTTCACCGTCCGCCACACGCCGTCGCTGTCGAACTGCATGTCGATCTGCACGCTTGCATCTTCATCCAGCTCCAGCCGTAGCAGCAGCTTTCCGATGCCCTTCTTCTCCGGTGTCGCCGTGGAAGAGGACGAATAGGTGGTGTACTCGTAGAAGTCCGCCCACTCCGCCTTCCATGCTACCAGCGCTTCCTGCACCGCGCCTTGCGGCACGCTTCTGGCGTTGCCGTTCATCCAGAGCTTGCCGGTCGCATCAAGGCAGTATAGCTCCTCATTCCAGCCCCAGCCCACAGCCTGCGTGCTGTCCTCTCTGTGCCACAGGTTGGTGCGGGTGTCGAAGGCAAACAGCTGATACACCCCCGTCGTGTCCTGTAGCGAGACGAAATACTTTGTCCCGTCGCTGCCCGCCACGCCGTTCCGGAAGCGCTGCGTGCCGAATGCCGCGCTCACGCTCTGCGGGATGCCGCCGCTCCATGCCACAATGCCTGTCCGGCTCAGGTAGAAAAGCGTCTCGCCTGCGATGGCAAGGCTCTCGTCGCTGCCTCTTTCCACGCCCAAGCTGGCGCTGCCCATCACCTGAAAATTGGACGGCTTGTCGCCGTAGACCTTGTAGATGTGCTCCTCCTTGAAGAAGCACGGATAGCCGAGATAGCTGCAGCACGCCGTAAAATCTCCGGTGCTTTCCACATCCACCGCAAAGCTGTCCGTCGCCACGCCGTCAAACACATTCCAGTTGAAGATGTCGCCCAGCTTGCTGGCGTAGATCGTGTCGCCCTTGCATCCCCACAGCCGGTTTTCATTCTCGCAGATATAGTCTAACTCCGGAACCGTGCGGCTGAGTTGCAATGTTTCGCTGTCTCCGCCGTCCGAGATGGTGAAGGTGTTCTCATAGAAGCGCAGGTTGTCCCCGTCAATCTCCCGGATAATGGCGGTCTTGTTGTTCTCCGGATGCGTCGTCGCGCCGGAGATCGTCACCGCGTCGCCCTCGTTGAACTTTGCTCCCGCACCCACAGCGTAGATGGTGTTGGCTTTTGCTTCCTCGCCCGCGTAGGTGCCGTCCTGAATCTTCGCGCTCCCGCTCCAGCTGCTTTCCAGTGCGCCGAAGTCGCCCGTCAGGCGGTTGTAGTATTTCTTGTCCGGCAGGATGACGATGTACGCGCCGAGGCTTGCGAACTTCTTGTGCCCGTCGGTGACGATGCCCTTCAGCTCGCCGTCGGCGTAAAAGCCCGTTCCATCCGCCCAGTACAGCCCGTCGTGGGCATATAATCCGTTCGGTTTCGTCAGCGTCCGGCATGTCCACCGCCTTGCGCGCGGGCTTAAAAGGGGATAGAAGTCGCTCGTCAGATTCTCCATGTCCCACAGGTCGCCGTTCTCCGCCGCAAGCGTGTGGTTGTATCCGCCGAACTTCACCTGCTTGCGCTTGCTGATGCCGTCGCCGTAAGCCATGGATGGCAGCCCGATCGCCATTATCCCTCACCTCCGAACACGATGAACTTCTCCAGTGCCTCCAGCTGCATGGGCGTGATCTTCTCCGGCACCGGCGCGTGCTGCACCGTGAAGTCGTCCTCCACCTGCGTCATGCCCAGCGCCCTGCGTTCCCTCTGGTATCCCGCCGCCGCGTCCGCATCCCGGTAGGGGAAGGTGCCCCGCTCCGTCCACTTGATGTTTCCCTTTTCATCCTTCTCCGCGTACTTCTCTGCCAGTTTCAGCTCCTCGCTCTGCAAAAACTCCACATGGCTCTGCAGCTGCTTCTTCACCATCATCACGGCAAATGCCGTCTGATAGTCCATCTCCTTCTGCTGCAGCTGCACCGCAGCCAGATAGGCGTTTGCGCATTCGATCAAATACATGCTTTCCCTCCTTAGCTGCTGCTCACTTGAAGCAGCGTCCCGTTGACATACACATCTCCCGTCAGGTAGATGCCACTGTCACCTCTGATGGTCATTCTCGTCCCCGCATACAGGAACACGTTCTCGTCCGCCTCCATACTGATGCCGCTGGCGCTCTGCAGCTTCATGGCAAAGCCCACGCCCTGCACATAGTTGGTGTAGATGAACATGCGGTAGGCTCGCTCGTATTCCGTGCCCGCGCCCTGATCGTCCAGTCGGATGCCGCCCGCCACATAGTTGGTGTTCAGGTAGCAGAACTCGATCTCGCCGCCCACGGTTCCGTTGGCTTTCAGTACGCTTTTGAAGGTGCTGCCCTCGATGGTGCAGCCGTAGATGTCGATGGCCTCGATGGTGCCCGTGGTGATGTTGTCCCCGTTGATGGTCGTCCAGCCGCTGGTGGACAGGTCTGTGAAGCTCACCATGCCGGAGAAGCTGATGGACTGGCTGCTCAGCTGCACGCCGTTTGCCAAAAGCCGAATGGTGGAGCTGGATGAACCGTTGGTCACGCTCAGCGTCATGCCGTTCACCGTCTGCGTCAGGGAAGAGATGTTCCCCTCTGCGTCCGAGATGCGGCTTGTCAGGCTTGTGGCCGTCTGCTGCAGGGTGGAGATGCTGCCCTCCGCGCTGCTGATGCGGCTTGTCAGGCTTGTGGTGGTGGCGGTGAGCTGCGTGATGTTTCCCTCCGCGTCGCTCAGCCGCGCGCCCAGTCCCGCCGCCGTCACTGTCAGCGCTGCGATATTCGCCTCGTCATCCTTCAGCTGCACATACACCGGCTCCGTGATGATGTTTGCGATCTCCTCCAGCCCCGCGTCGTTGAAGTTCTCCTTGTCAAGGTTTCCCATGCTGTAGCGCAGCTGCTCCAGCAGCATGTAGAGATAGCTTGTGATCTTCTCAAACTTCTCGTCCGTGCTCTGCTCCTGCGTCAGCGTCGGGAAAGTGGTGTCTGCCGTCAGCAGGTTTGATGGCATCTTTCATGCCTCCTTTCGCGCAGAAGGCGGAGACCGGCGGAATGCACCGGCCTCCGCCGCTCTCTCAGTCCTTCACCGCAGGCTCCATGCCCACGGCCTTCAGCTTGCGGTCAAACGCCCCGCCGCGATACTCCAGCACAAGAGTACGCACCATGTCGTGGCTCAGGTCGATGATGTCCTCGTTGCCCGTCGGGTCGCTGCCGTCGCCGCCGAGGATGTTTGCATCCATCAGCTTTTCGATGATGTCGTGGAACTCCTTGTTCTTGATGTCCCGCAGCCGTTCGTATCTCACCATGTTTTCTTCCTCCAGTCTTTCGTTTACTTCCTTTGCGATCTGCCCGTGATGCTCGTACAGCCAGTTGCCGGGGCAGCTCTTATTGGCAAACCAGCGGTGCACCGTCATGTTCTGCTTGTCCACCTGACCTACGAGGTTTTGATCTCCCTTCCACCGCAGTTCAGGGATGTGATTCCGCTTGCAGATGTCCACCAGCAGATTGATGAGGCTCCTGTAGGCTTCCTCCGTGATCGGCCACGGCTCGCCGTCCGCACAGTTGGCCACCTCGATGGTCACTGCGCGGTTGTCGTTGCTGGCGCTGGAAGTGCACCAGCTGCGGTTGCCCTCATCCACATACAGCGCGATTCTGCCGTCGCTGCCGATGCCGTAGTTGCTGCTGGCCTCCCGCGATCTGTCCGCAAACAGTCTGCCGCAGCTCTCCACGCTCAGGTTTCCCGCCATGCAGTGGATGCTGATAGTGTCGATGGCGTGCCTCCGTTTGCCGGAGTGGTTCGGGCTGAGCCGGGTATAGCTCACCAGCTTACTGTTGCTCATGGTCTTCCTCCTTGCCGGGTGTCGCGGTGCTCAGCATGTCCTTCAGCTTCTTCAGTACATCCACCGCATACGCCGTGAACGCTGCCAGCAGCGCAATATGTACCGCCGTCATCAGGTTCACCGTCTGTCCCTCCGCCTCGATGACCAGCAGATCAGGGTTCAGCCAGCCTGCGTAGTACACCGCGATGAGCGACGCAGCCACCACGCCGCCCTTGATGCAGCCGTTGCGGAACTTCATCATGTCCCATGTGCCCTCCATGAAGGCGTTCACGCTGCCGAGGGCGATGTTTGCCGCGATCAGCAGCACCAGCCCGATACCCAGTCTCACGATTGCAATGTCCGTCATGGTCTTGCTCCTTTCATAAGTCCGTTACCTGTTCTTCCTTCCTGCCGATACCGCCGAAGCTCTCCCGCTTTTCAAACAGGCTCTTCACGCAGTACAGCAGCACCACGCCGATGATCTCCGTCACCGCCGTCCGGCTCAGGCTTTCCGCAATTTCCGTCCTGCCGAGGAAGGCGAGGACATAGCTGCACCACACCCAGCCGATGCCGTTGATAAGGCACGCCCACACAATGCGCTTGGTGGTCGTTGTCTTACTTGGCCGTCTTCTCTGATGCCTGCCCTTCATGCCCCTCTCTCCAGATCGTCAATGCGGTGGTTTGCCACCTTCAGCTTTTCCTCGAAGACCGCCGCCGCCTCTTCCAGATGGTAGGTGCGCTCCACCAAACCGTTGTGCTTCGCTACTTTCTGCTCCAGTTCCTCCAGCCGGTAGGCGATGAGCGCCGCGCTTTTCTTGTTTGCGAAGTACGCCCCCGCCATGGTGCCGATCAGGCTCAGCACAGCCACAATGACCGTCTCCGTCATGCCGTCGCCTCCGTCCATCCATACGCACCCGGCTCCCACACGTTCGCGTCCACATCGCTCGTCCAGTGTTTGCCGTTGTGGCTCACCTTTGCGCCCTTGGCGTAGGCATCTGTGCTGCCCACCGGCTGGCTCCACTCCGGCCATTCCTCCGCCGGGTCGGAGATGCCCACCCACAGCGACGGGCTGTCCTCCGGTTTCCAGTCCGCCTGCGAGGTGTGCGCCTGCAGGCATTTGTAGAGCTTTCCGCCGCGTTCCCTGATCTGTCCTGCGGTGTAGGCCACCGGGTACGCCCACGGGCTGAACAGCTCCGCGTGCTCTCCCGCCGTCACCCCGTCGATGTCTCCCCTCTCTGTCATGGTGACAAATGCGATGCCCACCGCCTCACTGCTGCTCTGCAAAACCGTGCCGGTGTCCTTCTCAATGAGCTGCACTTCCTCCAGTTCATCAAGCCCCGTGCGCCCCATCAGACGGTATACCGTGCCGTCCACGGCCACGCCCTGTGCGTCCTCCTCTTCGCAGAGGATGTAGAAGCCGTCCGCGTGCCTGCGGATGTAGTTCGGCTTCTCTGTCAGCGCGATCACGCCGCCGTCCTTTCTGATCTCGTACATGCTTTCACGCTCCTTTTTCCATCAGTCGTTTGTAGAACCTGTCCATCCGCCGCAGCACCCGGTAGCTGTTGCCCCGCCGCATGTGGCCGCGCCAGCTCTCGTATGCCGTGCGGATGTCTTCCTCTGTCATTCTGCCTTCCTCCATCCATCGCCGGAAGGTCTTCAGCTTCCGCCGCATCCGCCTTGCGCTTTTGCGGCA
>ERZ1027194.836-NODE-836-length-14892-cov-4.765586_pt1 | contig 14892 bp, 12 predicted proteins | sample MGYA00519246_ERZ1027194 | MGnify/ENA primary metagenome ERZ1027194 (study PRJEB26926, sample SAMN06164505) | human gut metagenome | biome: ENVO:00009003; feature: ENVO:2100002; material: ENVO:00002003 | host: Homo sapiens | place: USA | collected 2012 ...
CGTGGGCTCGGAGATGTGTATAAGAGACAGTACGCCTGCTGGGCGAAAAACTTAAATATGTGAGCCGCGGTGGGCTGAAATTGGAAAAGGCATTGCAGATATTCCCCATCAGCGTAGAAGGTAAAACAGTTGCGGATATCGGCGCTTCCACAGGCGGATTTTCCGACTGTGCCCTGCAGAATGGCGCTGTTAAAGTGTACGCCGTTGATGTAGGCTATGGTCAGCTGGCCTGGAAGCTGCGCAGTGATGAGCGTGTCGTAAATATGGAACGAACTAACGTGCGCTATCTTGAAGCTGAAAGCTTGGGAGAACTGGTAGACGCAGCAACTATCGACGTGGCATTTATTTCTTTGGATAAGGTGCTGCCGGCGGTACATAAACTGCTTAAGCCAACTGGCTTTGTTATTGCGCTTGTTAAGCCGCAGTTTGAGGCCGGCAAAGAAAACGTCGGAAAAAAAGGTGTCGTGCGCGACCCTAAGGTACATGCCGACGTTATCAAAAAAGTAGTAGCTTTTGCTAAAGAAGAAGGTTTTGGTATTGCCGGACTGGATTTTTCTCCTATCAAAGGTCCTGAAGGCAATATTGAGTACTTACTGCATCTGACACTGGGTGATGACAATGCGGTAAGTGAAACTATGATTGACGAGCTTGTATCCAAATCACATGGTGATTTGGATACACCACAGACCCAGGAGTAGAAACAGCGAGGTTTTTATGAATAAATTACGGTTGGGGATATTCCCCAATATGAAAAAAGAAAATGTCAAAAACAGTTTGCCGAAAGTGTTGGATTTGTGCGATAAGGCTGAGATCGAGGCGGTACTGCCGCAGCGTCTGGATTATCAGGACAGGCCCAGCTACGACGTTTGCGACAGGGCAAGCCTGAAGCAGATGCATATGGCGGTATCTTTAGGCGGCGATGGTACGCTGCTGCAGATGACGAGATTTTTGGCGCCGCTGAAAATCCCTGTATTTGGTGTCAATTTTGGGAAATTAGGCTTTTTAGCGGAAATAGAACTCAAAGAACTGCCGGAAGCCTTATCCAAGCTGACGGCCGGAGAATATGTGCTGGAAGAGCGCAGTCAGCTGCAGGCCTGTGTTTGGCGTGACGGTAAGGTTTTGATTGACGCTCACGCCTTAAACGATATGGTAGTGGCCAGGGGGCATTTTTCAAAGCTGGCGCATCTCAGTCTGAAGGTCAATGGCAAACGTTCGGGCAATTATGCCGCTGACGGTATCATCATGGCAACGGCTACAGGCTCTACTGCGTATTCGTTATCAGCAGGGGGGCCGCTTGTACATCCCAGCCTCGATGTTACTATTATTACGCCTATTTGCGCTCATGCGCTTTATACAAGACCGCTTTTGATTCCGATGGACAGGGTCATAGAACTGAATGCTATTCCGCCCTATGAAGAACTGTTGCTTTCGGCGGATGGAGAAATAGTAGCATCGATAGCGGAAAATGATACAGTAAGAATTGCCAAAAGCCCTGACAAAGTAACTTTTATCAGGCTCAATGGCCGCAGTTATTATGAAACCTGGCAGGAAAAGCTGATCCGTAATACGGAAATGCTTTAAAATACCCAACCGCTTACAAATACAGATATGAGGTGAGAGACGTGAAAGGTATCAGACACGGCAAGATCAAAGAAATCATCGAACACAGCAAAATCGAAACTCAGGAAGATTTGGCGGCTGCTTTACGCCACGACGGTATCGAGGTAACTCAGGCTACTGTTTCCCGCGACATCAAAGAGCTGATGCTCATTAAAGTTCCGGATGCCGAAGGCAATTATCATTATGCTTTTCCTAAAGAGCATAATATGCTGCTGACTCCCGGACGTCTGGAACGTACTTTCCAGGATTCTATCATAGGCATGCGTGCCTCTGAAAATCTGGTAGTTGTCCGCAGTCTTCCCGGTACTGCACAATCGGTAGCTTATGCTATTGATTATATGAAATGGCCGGAGGTTTTGGGGACTGTCGCCGGTGATGATACTATTTTTGTTGCTGTCGATTCAAAAGATAACACTGTAACCTTTATGGAACGCTTTAATAATCGCTGATAGGACGAGGTCGTTTAACGATGCTGCAATCTTTGCATGTGCATAATTTTGCTTTAATTGAAGATGCGAAAATAGATTTTGCCCCCGGTTTCAATATTTTTACAGGTGAGACCGGTGCAGGTAAGTCTATTCTGATCGATGCTTTTGGCGTCGTGCTGGGTAATCGGGCTTCGGCGGACTATATCCGCAGCGGAGCTGATTCCTTTTGGGTGCAGGCGGTATTCGATATCAGCGGGATAGAAGCAGTTAAGTCTTTGCTGGCAGAGCAGGGGATAGACGAAGAGGACGAACTGTTTTTGAGGCGGCGTATTTTAGCCAACGGCAAAAGCCAGGCTACAGTTAACGGCGTGCAGGTACCATTGGCAGTACTCAAAAGCTTCAGCGAACTTTTGGTCGATATTCATGGCCAGCATGAAAACCAGGCGCTTTTAAAGTCTGATGCACCGTTGGCATTGGTCGATTTGTATGGACGGGAAGAGATTGCTTCTGTGCGTAAAACGTATCGGGAGCTGTATACAGCTTATCTGGCTACGCAGGCGAAGCTGACACAGCTGGAGCAAACCGGCAGTGAGCGGGAACGCATTTTAGACCGTCTGGAATGGGAAATCAAAGAAATTACTGAGGCCGCATTGGAAGCAGGCGAACTTGAAGCCTTACAGGAAGAGGTAAAACGTCTGCAGAACAGCGGCAAGATCATGACAGCAGTCAACAGTGCTCATGAATATCTTGACAGCGAAAGAGGTATTCTTGATAATTTGGCGGCAGCTAAAGATCAGCTGGCGGCAGTTGTGCGTTATGATGAACGGCTGCATAATGCGTGTGAAAGCCTGGAAAGCAGCTGGATCGCATTGGATGAATGCCGGCGTGAGCTGAGCGATTATCTAAGCAGCGAGGAATATGATGCTGCAAGAGCAGCTTATGTAGAGGAACGCTTGGATCTGTGGTATCGTCTGCAGAAAAAATACGGCGACAGCTATGAAGCGATCACTGCATATTTAGAGCAGGCACAGCAGCAGGCCGATGAATTGGCTCAGCTGGAAAGCAACATTGCTAAAACCAAACAGCTGCTGGCGCAGCAAAAAGGTGAATTAGAACAGCAGGCGCAAAGCTTATCGCAGCTGCGCGCTAAATATGCCGGGCGGCTGGCATCTAAAGTTACGGCACATATCCATGATCTGGCAATGCCGGAAGGCAGGTTTGAGATCGAGGTAACTGCTAAAGACACCCTGACTAAAACAGGTAAGGATGAATTGACCTTCCTGTTTACAGCTAACCTGGGAGAACCGATCAGACCCTTGTTAAAAGTCGCTTCCGGCGGCGAGCTGTCACGTGTGGCGCTGGCTATTAAAACGGTGCTTCTAAATGCCAGCGGTGTACCGACAATGGTTTTTGACGAGATCGATACAGGCGTCGGCGGCGTTACCGCACAGAAAATGGCCGAAAAGATCGCCGTTATTGCCAAGGTAGGACAGGTACTGTGTATCACGCATTTGCCACAGATAGCTTCTTTTGCTGACAGGCATCTTCTGATCCGCAAGGAAAGTACAGGCGGACGAACTTCAACAGGGTTGACTGTACTGGATGAAGAAGGCCGTATCCAGGAACTGATGAGGATGACAGTCGGCGATAATGTCAGCGAAGTAGCCTACGCTAATGCTAAAGAGCTTTTAGCAGCGGCTGCTAAAAATAAACAGGCAAGGTGAGAGCTATGAAAAAATTTCATCAGGCAAATTTAGATGAAACCTTTATCTGCAGTAAAGTAGGATTTTCAGGACGCCTGCTGCAGGTGAATATTGATTCGGTAATCTTGCCGAACGGAAGAGAAACGACACGTGAACTGATCCATCATCCGGGGGCTGTAGCTATTGTTCCTATTTTAGACGATGGCAGTATTATTTTTGTAAAACAATACCGTTATCCTGTGGGAACAGTAATGTATGAGATCCCGGCAGGGAAACTTGACCCGGGTGAAGAACCGGACGTATGTGCTGAGCGGGAACTGTCGGAAGAAACCGGTTATAGTGCGAAGGAATGGCAAAGGCTGACTTCTATCGTTACTACACCGGGCTTCACTGATGAAGTTATTCACCTGTATGCGGCGCGCGGTTTGGAAAAACACAACCAGCATACTGATGAAGATGAGTTTATCGATGTCGTAAAATTAACGCCGCAGCAGGTCAGGGAAATGGTGCTGGAAGGCGATATCTTCGATTCTAAAACTCTAAGCGCTTTATGTGTATTGGAAATGCTGAAATAAAACTTAATAAGTGATTTGAACGCAGACTGTTTCTGACAGTCTGCGTTTTTTGTATTTTGGTAGTTGGAAAAGTTCTATAGATGGTTTATAACAGAGAAGCTGCGGTTATTGTTACTTGCGTTACACTTTGTTGTTTTAAAAACGGTAAATTCTTAAATTTCAGCTAAAATGCAGGAAAAGCCCTTGCAACCAGCGAATTGTAATAACATCAAATTTTGTAGGACAAGGGGGAGTAATCATGAAAGAGTATACTGGAGATAGGATCAGAAACGTGGCCATTGTGGGTCACGGTGGGGCTGGAACGACGTCTGTTACCGAAGCCTTACTGTATCGTTCGGGAGCAATTTCCAGAATGTGCAAGGTAGAAGACGGGGCTACCACCACTGACTATGAGCCGGAAGAAATAAAACGCGGCGTATCTGTCAATGCAACTTTGGCGCCTGTTGAATGGCGTGATACCAAAATCAATTTTATTGATACACCAGGCTTTGCCGACTTTGTAGCCGAGGTCAAAGGCGCTTTCCGTGCCGTTGACAGCGCTTTGATCGTTGTATGCGCTACTTCGGGCGTGCAGGTTGGCACTGAGCAGTGCTGGAAGCTGGCAGAAGAAGCACATTTGCCGCGTATCATTTTCGTTAATAAGATGGATCGTGAAAATGCTGATTTTGATAGTATCCTTGACAACCTGCGTGCTAAAATCGGTAAACGTGTATTGCCGCTGCAATTACCTCTCGGTAAGGAAGCCGATTTCTGCGGCGTTATCGACCTCTACAAAATGAAGGCTTATAAAGCTAACGGCAACGATTCCATCGAAATGGACATTCCTGAAGATATGCTGGAGTATGCCAAAGAAGCGCATGAAAAAATGGTCGAAGCTGCTGTTGAGGCTGATGATGACTGCATGATGCGTTATCTGGAAGGCGAAACTATCAGCGATGAGGAAATTATGGATTGCCTGATCAAAGGCATTCGTCAAGCGATTATTTTCCCTGTCCTTTGCGGAAGCGCATATAAAGATATTGGCTTGGGACGCGTTATGAACGCGATTATCGATTTTACCTATCCGGCTATTCTGAATGACTTTGTTGTTACGAATCCGGAAACTGAAGAAGAAGAGATCCGCGATGCCAACGCACCTATGGCAGCTTTGGTTTTCAAAACTACGTCTGATCCTTTTGTTGGCCGTTTAAGCTTCTTTAGAGTATTCTCGGGCACGATCAAGAGTGACAGCATGGTTTATAATGCCAGCCGTGAAAAAGAAGAACGTATTGGCGGTATTTTTACGATGCGTGGTAAAACTCAGATCCCGATGAAGGAAGTTGTTGCCGGTGATATTGGCGTTACTACTAAATTGCAGTTTACGTCTACCGGCGATACGCTCAGCGACAAGAACTCACCTGTTTTGTTTGCGCCGATCGCATTCCCGCTGCCGATGTATACTCGTGCCATTTACGCTAAAAAGAAAGGCGAGGAAGAGAAGATCGCCACTGCTTTGAACCGTTTGATGGACGAGGACCCGACTATCATTGTTACTAAGAACAGTGTGACGAAGGAAACTCTGGTCAGTGGCATGGGCGATCAGCATATCGAGATCATTATGGAGCGTATGAAACGTAAATTCGGTGTGGAAGCCGATTTGCGTGCGCCTATCGTTGAATACAGAGAAACTATCCGCGGAACGGCGGAGGTTGAAGGCAAGCATAAGAAACAATCCGGTGGACATGGCCAGTATGGTCACGTTGTGATCAAGATGGAACCCTTGCCGCCAGGAGAAGGCTTTGAGTTTGTTGACAAGATTTTCGGCGGTGCTGTGCCGCGGCAATATATTCCGGCTGTTGAAAAAGGTATGCGTGAGTCCATGGAACACGGCATTTTGGCCGGGTATCCGGTAGTCGATGTTCGCATTACGTTGCTTGACGGTTCTTATCATACTGTCGATTCTTCAGAAATGGCGTTTAAGATCGCTTCCAATATGGCGTTCAAAAAAGCTATGGAACAGGCGAAACCTGTTTTAATGGAGCCTGTTTATAATTTGGATGTTTATTGCGCCGAATCAATGATGGGCGATGTTATTGGCGATTTGAACTCTAAACGCGGACGTATTTTGGGTATGCAGAGTTTGGAAGACGGTATGGGCTGCGTAAAAGCGCAGGTTCCTTATGCCGAGATTTCCGAATATGCGGTTGACCTGCGTGCTCTGACTCAGGGCTTGGGTACTTTTGAAATGAAGTTTGACCATTATGAGGACGTACCGATGAAAATGGCAGAAAAGATCATTGCCGAAGCTAAGGAAGCTCAATAATTGATGTAGTTTCTGTAAAACTAAGCTGAAAGCGGTTTGCTAAAAGGGCAAACCGCTTTTTTATGCTTGAGCGTTGCTGTTGGTGTGAGTAAATAAAAAGAGTTTATCTCAATTATTGAGATAAACTCTTTTGTTGTTACAGATTGGGTCAAAAGCTTATTAGATCAGTATACCATATGTACGAGCATATACCCGGCAAAGCAGGCACTGCCTACGCCAATAAGCCCCGGCACCAGGAAGCTGTGATTGATGATAAATTTACCGATATGTGTTGTTCCAGAACGGTCAAAGCCGATGCAGGCCAGATCAGAAGGATAAGTCGGCAGAACAAAATAACCGTAAGCTGCCGGCATAAAACCTACTATTACTAAGGGATCGACGCCAACGCTTAATGCCATCGGTACGATGACGGTCACGGCCGCTGCCTGTGAATTGATCAGCTTGGAAACCAAAAACAGAACGATCGCATACATCCAGGGATAAGTAAGTACGATGTCACTTAAGGATTTTTTCATTACGGGCAGATAGGCACCGAAATAGGTATCGGCCATCCAGGCTACGCCGTAAACTGAAACAATGGCGGTCATACCTGATTTAAAAACAGAACCGGAAGCGACTTCCGAAGTTTTAACATTGCACAGGATCATAATGACAGCGGCAATAGAAAGCATCATCAGCTGGATTGTCGGTGTCATGGAAAACGGCTTCAAAACGCCTTTGGCGTTGGGAAAGTGCGGCAATAATTGTGGGAAGCTGCCAAAGATAGCAATCACAACGATACCCAGAAGAAAAACTAATGCTGCCTGATAGGCACTTTTAGGCAGGATAATATTTAAAAGGCTTTGTTCCTGCAGGCCGCCGTAAATAAACTCTTTTTGTTCAGGATCAGCGATTTTTTCCTGGAATTCACTGTCTTTATCAAGATCTTTGCCGCGGTTGATGCTCCAAAGGCCGGCGATCACAACACCGATGAAGGTAGCAGGAATGGAAATAGAAAGAATCTGCATAACTCCGAAAGGGTGATCTGTAGCGCCGAGGATGGCAACTACCGAAACAACAGCTACCGAAGCAGGCGAAGCGCAGACACCCATTTGTGAAGCAATGGAAGCAACAGACATCGGCCGTTCCGGGCGGATATTTTGTTTGATAGCGATATCGTAAATAATAGGGAACATAGCGTAAACTACATGTCCGGTGCCGCATAAAACAGCAAGCAGCCAGGTTGTGAGCGGAGCAAGGATAGTAATATATTTGGGGTTGCTGCGCAAGAATTTTTCAGCATATTTCAGCATTACATCAAGCCCTTTGGAAGCCTGTAAAAATGCTGAACAGGTAACCACCGCCATAATTGTCAGCATAACGTCTACCGGCGGTTTACCGGGTTTCAGGCCCATAACAAAAATAAAGAAAACAAGGCCGATACCAGAAATAGTGGCCAGACCGATACCGCTGCGGCGAACGCCGATCACCAGGCAGGCTATCAAAACGATAAAACCTAAAAACATTAACATCAAGACACCTCCGAGAAATAAAATAATAATTAAAAATATATCTAACGACGTCAAGGTATACAGATTGAAATGATATACCGCAGTCGGAGATGTCCTGTTACAGGATAACTGTGATTAAGCTGCAAAGGTACAAAGCAATAGTGACACTATATAAATAAAGTGTATGATAATAGTGGCTGTAATACGGGTATTAGTATACACTATTATGGTGTTTATTGCTAGCCCTAAAAAAATTTTATTTTAACTGAAAATCACGCTTATAAAGATAAAGTGAGTTTTATAATTATAGTGAAGCGGCAGAATAAAATAAGGAATAAGCTTATAAAAGCCGCTAAAGATAAAAAACACAGGAAAATACACGATGTTTATTTCTTCAACTTATGCTATAATTAATATATTACTATGAGTTATTGGGAGGGTTCAGTAAATGCAGGCTATTGATCATGCATCTGTTAATACTTTACGCTTTTTGGCGGCTGACCAGGTAGAAAAGGCTAAATCGGGACATCCTGGTTTCCCTTTGGGCACGGCGCCGTTGATGTATACTTTGTGGGACCGTTTTATGCACTACAATCCAAAAGATCCTAACTGGTTCAATCGTGACCGTTTTGTTTTGTCGCCAGGACATGGCAGCGCTTTGTTGTATGCAATGCTGCATCTGGCCGGCTACGATGTTTCGATGGAGGAATTGAAAAACTTCCGTCAATGGGGCAGCAAAACTCCGGGGCATCCTGAATATGGTCATACAGCAGGTGTTGATGCGTCTACAGGTCCGTTGGGACATGGTTTTGCAATGGGTGTAGGTTTTGCTGTTGCCGAAGCTATGCTGGCAGCAAAATATAATAAGCCTGAATTTACTGTTATTGATCACTATACCTATGGACTCACTTCCGACGGCGACCTGATGGAAGGCGTTGCCAGCGAAGCTGCTTCTTTGGCAGGAACTTTGGGTCTGGGTAAATTGATCTACCTTTATGATGATAATAAAATTACTATTGAAGGTTCTACCGATATCGCTTTCACTGAAGATGTGGAAGCCCGCTTTAAGGCTTATGGCTGGCAGGTGCTGCGTGTAGCTGATTCAGAAGATATTGAAGCTATGGAAGCTGCCGTTAAAGAAGCTCAGGCAGATACCGAGCATCCCAGTCTGATCATTGTGCGTACTCATATCGGTTATGGCAGCCCGAAACAGGACAGTGCTTCCTGCCATGGCGAGCCTTTGGGTGCTGAAGCTTTGGCACTGACTAAAGAAAAAGCCGGCTGGCCTGTTGGTCAACCGTTCTATGTGCCTTTGACTGTCAGCCAGTATTTCAAAAATAAAATCGAAGATTGCGAAGGCGATCAAAAAGCCTGGGAAGCATTGATGGCTGATTATAAAGTTGTTTATCCTGAATTGGGAATGGAACTTGAAGAACGTATCAGCGGCAATGCTTTGGTAAATCTGCACGATTTGGAAGCGATCTTTAAAGATGTTGCTAAAACTGCTACCCGTGAAGCTTCCGGCGATATCCTGCAGAAACTTGTTATGCAGCTGCCGAATCTGGTTGGCGGCAGTGCCGACCTGGGTCCTTCTAATAAAACTGTGATGAAAAATGTCGGTTATTTCTCGAAAACAGACCGCAGCGGCCGTAATATTCATTTCGGTGTGCGCGAACATGCTATGGGAACAGTTCTTAATGGTATTGCTTTGCACGGCGGTTTTATTCCATTCGGTGGTACGTTCCTTGTTTTTGCCGACTTTATGCGTCCGGCGATCCGTATGGCAGCTTTGATGGGATTACGTTCCATTTTTGTCTTAACGCACGATAGTATTGCTTTGGGTGAAGATGGCCCAACTCATCAACCGATCGAACAAACTATGAGTCTGCGGATGATTCCGGGACTGTCTGTATTCCGTCCGGCAGATGCTTTAGAAACTGCTACAGCCTGGCAAATGGCTTGTATGAATCTACATAAACCGACGGCATTGCTTTTGAGCCGTCAGAAATTGCCGGTATTACACGAATATGCGGCAATCGTTCACGAAAATGCTTATAAAGGCGCTTATGTGCTGAACCCGGGACAGGGAGAAACAAAAGCGGTGCTTATTGCTACCGGCAGCGAGGTGCATTTGGCTTTGGAGGCGCAGGCTGTTTTGGCTAAGGAAGGAACTACAGTCAGTGTAGTTTCGATGCCCAGCTGGGATACTTTTGAAATGCAGAGCGCAGATTATAAAGCTTCCGTTTTGCCTGAAGGTTTGCCGAAGATTGCTGTTGAAGCCGGCGTTACTTTAGGATGGAGCCGTTATACCGGCAGTGAAGACAATGTTTTGGGTATCAATCGTTTTGGCGCGTCGGCACCTGGCGATGTAATGATGGAAAAATATGGTTTTACTGTTGAGAATCTGGTTGCTAAAGTAAAAAGCGTTCTTTAATTTTATAATTTAAACGGGCATGGTGCTTACTCTTAGGCCCGTGCCCGTTTTGCTTGCGGTACTGAATCTGAAGATTTTAGTAAGACAGTCTGCAGATAGGAGAAGAAATGAAACATTTATTAACGATAGCAGGCAGTGATTCCAGCGGCGGAGCCGGAATACAGGCTGATTTGAAAACCTTTGCCGCACATGGCACCTTTGGTATGAGCGTTATTACTGCTGTAACAGCGCAAAACACACAGGGTGTGACGATGGTGCAGGATATAGACGCTGGGGTGATCGAGGCGCAGATCGATGCGGTATTTGACGATATACGCGTCGATGCGGTAAAAATAGGTATGGTATCAAGGCCGGAAATCATCAAAACGATTGCCGATAGATTGCGTTATTATAAACCACAGATTGTGGTGCTGGACCCGGTAATGATTTCTAAAAGCGGTTATCCGCTGCTGGCACCGGAAGCCTGTGCGACACTGGTCCAAGAGCTGCTGCCATTGGCAACACTGGTAACACCTAATTTGCCGGAAGCAGAAGTTATCAGCGGTATGAAGGTGACGATGAAGGAAGAAATGCGACCTGTTGCCGAACGTATTTTAGAGTTGGGTGCCAAAGCTGTTTTGGTCAAAGGCGGTCATTTGAACGGCAGCGCTGATGACCTGCTATTTGATGGCAGTACAGAACGCTGGTTTATGGGAGATCGCATCGACACAAAAAATACACATGGTACCGGCTGTACATTATCCAGTTCGCTGGCGGCAAACCTTGCCCAGGGTCTGAGCCTGGCGGATGCCGTTGCGGCTTCGAAGGCTTATGTAACAGAAGCGATAGAATACAGTTTGCCGATCGGCGGCGGCTGTGGCCCGACACATCATTTTGTTGATTTGTACAGAAAGGCAGGCTGGTTAAAATGAGTTTGGTCATCAAAGGGCAATTTGGCTTGATCGTTGATGCTGTACGTGAAAAAAGGCCTGTTATTCATCATTTGACTAATTATGTGACGGCGGGAGACTGCGCCAATATCACTTTGTGTGCAGGTGCTTCACCGGTAATGGCCGATGAAGCGGAGGAAGTAGTTGAAATAACTTCTAATGCTGATGCATTGGTATTGAATCTGGGAACTATTGCCAAAGCAAAAATGCAGGCAATGGAAACAGCGGCTGCAGCAGCTAAAAATAAAGGCATCGCAGTAGTTTTAGATCCTGTAGGAGTTATGGCGTCCAAGCTGCGTTTAGTTTTTGCGCTGAAGCTTTTAAACGAAGGGCTGGTAACTATCGTGCGCGGTAATTACGCTGAATGTCTGGCATTATTGGAAGAAAAAGCTGAAGGCAGAGGCGTAGATTCAAATGGCAATGTGACTGATGGGTTAAGGGTAGCGAAGGACGCTGCGGAAAAATATAACTGTGTTTTTGCTGTTACAGGCGTTACTGATTATGTCAGCAACGGGAAACAGGCTTTAGTTCTGACTGGCGGACATGAGCTGCTGACGCAGATCACAGGAGCCGGCTGTATGACAACGACGTTATGTGCCTGCTGCGCTGCAGTAACAAAAGACCCATTGCTGGCAGCCGCTTTAGGTATAGTCATAATGGGGCAGGCGGCAGAACTGGCCGCAGGGTTTATGGAAACAAAAGACGGACCGGGAATGTTTAAAACAAGGCTGTTTGACGGTGTTTATCACGTTACGACAAAATGGAACGTGCTGCATTTGGACCCGGAACGGAAGCAGTGAGATGGAGAAAATGAAGCTGAAAATAGATTACAGTGTATATTTGGTAACAGATACCGGATTTTTGCAGGGACGTGATTTCGCTGCCTGCATTGAAGCCGCACTTAAAGGCGGCGTGACCCTGCTGCAATATCGCGATAAAAATGCTGACAGTCGTGTGCTGCTTGAACGGGCGCTGCTGCTGAAAAAAATGTGTGCTGTTTATCATGTACCTCTGCTGATCAACGACAGGCTTGATATCGCGTTGGCTGTTCAGGCAGACGGTGTGCACGTGGGGCAAAGCGATTTGCCGGTTACTGTAGTGCGCAGGCTGTTAGGCGAGCAGGCAGTTATTGGCGCATCGGCTCATAACCCTGAAGAAGCCAGGCAAGCGCTTGCGGATGGTGCTGACTATTTGGGCTGCGGTGCGGTGTTTGGCACCACTACCAAAAATGATGCCGGTTATTTAGGTCTTGACGGACTGCAAAGTATCAGACAGGCTGTTACGGCACCTCTTGTCGGTATCGGAGGCGTCAACAGCACCAATTTTGAACAGGTACTGCAAACCGGTGTCAACGGCGCAGCTATTGTCAGAGGGATTTTGGCAGCAGATGATATTGAAGCAGAGGTACGTAAATTCAAAACAATAGCTGACAGGTATAAAAATATATAAAAAGACAGACAAAAAGAGCTATCGCTTTTACTGCGATAGCTCTTACTTTTTATTTATCTTCGTTTAAGATTTGGTTGACGCGGTCACGCATCGAACCTGACTGCGGAGCCTTGGTCTTATCGTCGCCAAACTCTTTTTGCAGTTCCTTCATTTCCTTTGCCAGTTCTTTCTGCTGGGCTTTGATTTTAGCTTCAGCCTGAGAACGCTCGGATTTTTTGATATCTTTCAGGAATCTGTTATCATCGAAATCCTTAAATTCATTTTCCAGGGACTGAGTGTCATAAATAGCCGGGGACGCGCCTGCTTCTGTAATATGCGGCGTCAGGATCATCATAACCTCAGTTTTATTTTTAGTTGTGCTGCGGTTTTTGAACAGTTCACCTAAAATAGGAATATTGGAGAGGAAGGGGATCTTCTGAATATTTTTCTGCTCTTCTTCATTGATCAGGCCGCCGATGATCAGTGTTTCACCATTGCGCATTCTTACATAAGTATCGGCAGTACGGCTGGTGATCTTATAATTTTTGATTTCAGAAACCAGTGTCGGCGTGCTGACTTCGGTATGTACGGCTGAGGTGATCATATCGTCTTCGCTGACGAGCGGAGTATAGGTGAGCTTGATACCGGCATCTACATATTCAGTAGTGTTGACGGTAATACCGTTTTCGATTTTCTCAGTCAAAACAGGAATATGGTCACCGATAAAGATACTTGCTTCTTTACCGGGAACGGTGATAATACGCGGAGTCGCTAAAATTTTGGCCTTGCCATTAGCAAACAGTGCGTTGAGTGTCGCGTTAAAACGGAATTCATAGCTGGCGCCAAAGTGAACTACGCCGCCGAAATCTTCATCATCATCGTTATTGCTGCTGTTATTGCTGTCCTCACTGTTCTGTGGTATCTTATCCCAATTCCAGTTGATGCCCAGGTTTTTACTGTCTTCTTTGTTGATAGAAATGATCTTGGCTTCCAAAGTGATCTGTTTGGTAGCAACGTCCATCGCTTTGATTGCCGAGCGAACACGCTCTTCATCTGTGCTGCTGCCACTGAACAGAATAGAATTGGTGATAGGGTCGATACTGATTTTTTTTTCACTTTCCAGAATATCATTCAAAGCATTTTTAACATCTTCTGCTTTGGCATAATTCAGCTTAAAAACATTGACGCTGCCGTTGAACTTGTTCAGATTTTCCTGGGTGGAAACCAAAATAACGCCGTCGACCATGCGATATGCCAGTCCTTTGGCACTGGTGATAAGCTTGATAGCAGTGTTGAACGGCAAATTATCTAAGGCAATAGTAATTTTACCTTTAACAGATTCGTCAGTAACGATACTGGCATCCGAAAGAGCGGAAATAGCAGTCAAAACGTCGCGAACTTCGCCGTCGTGCACATTTAAGGTAACGTTAGGTGCGGCCAAAGCAACAGTAGTGCTGCTGAAGGCCAAAAGTGCGGCGAGAGTAGTGCTTCGCAGCGATTTTTTCCAAGAATGCATTAGTTATTCCTCCCTAGGGTCAAATGAAGCGGATTTTGCGGATGGCTCAGGTCAACAGAATCGATGCCGATAGCGGCAACAGTATAATCGCCGAAGCTTTGACCATCTTTGTAATAATTACTGGTGTTGTTAAATTCGATAATGGCCAGCTGTTTGACTCCGTTATTGATGATGCCGCGTAAAACAGGCTGAGCTGCATAAACAGGTGCACCGCCTCCGATAACTGCACCGGGATGCACAGTTGGCTTGTTGAGCATTGCTGCCGGAGCCATAAAAGGATTACGGGCTATAGTTTGTACTTTTGGTGCCGCAGCTAAAGCATCTGCGGCAGGTACAACTGCTGCAGCAGGCTGAACCTGAGCTTCTGACTGTACTTGTCCGGCCCATGCTTTTTCGAACAGGCCTTCTATATAACCACCTGTCTCTTATACACATCTGACGCTGCCGACGACTTAATAGGTGTAGAT
>ERZ1027194.840-NODE-840-length-14858-cov-6.556847_pt1 | contig 14858 bp, 10 predicted proteins | sample MGYA00519246_ERZ1027194 | MGnify/ENA primary metagenome ERZ1027194 (study PRJEB26926, sample SAMN06164505) | human gut metagenome | biome: ENVO:00009003; feature: ENVO:2100002; material: ENVO:00002003 | host: Homo sapiens | place: USA | collected 2012 ...
TTAAGTCGTCGGCAGCGTCAGATGTGTATAAGAGACAGGGCGTATCTTTACCTCATTAAAGCAAGCAATACCTTATTATAAAAAAATGCGTATATATTATCCTATTACCTACAAATGAGAAAATCTAAATTGGTACTTAATGGAAAATATTCCAAAAGTACCCAACACAAGACAAGACCACCTCCTGTCCTACCATATTTCGAATAAACTATTCAACATATATAATCAATAAAAAACAATCAAATAATTATTGTTACTTGGAGGAAAATCACCATTCCTTTAGAAAGAGTTTAAGCATTAGAATTAAAACTCTACATATATACTACACATTCCCATTATCAACCTTCAAAGAACAACTAATTTTGAGATCATGTTATTTGAACTTATTGATATACAATCATAAGACTATAATACTGTGCATTTTTCGTTTTAAACTCAGACAGGAGGAATAGACCGGTTTCACCAAGTGACGTTACTATAAAACAAATAAATATGAGATATTTAATTATAACGTCATTATCCGCTTCCATATTCACAGCTATAACTACTCAAAATGAATTATTCTCAATTTTATTTTCGGTAGCAGGAGTGTTTTTATTGTATTGGTTCGTATTCCATACATCTACCATGAAGAAAGAAATCGCTTTCTTAAAAGAAGAAAATCAATACTTTATAGATTCTTTCCAGAATATCCGTACTCCGGTCACATCACTTCACACTCCGCTGAAGTCAGCCTGCAACAATGATTGTCCTGACAGTATCAAAAAGGATCTGTCATTGGCCATCCGCAACATAGATTGCCTCAACGAACATTTAGCCAGGCTAATGGATATGAAACAACTATTCATCTATTCCAAAAGAATGAATTTTGCAGAATATGAACTAGGAAATTTCCTTAATAGCAGAATTTCTTCTCTACAAGATCATGCGACAAGTAAACAGGTAAAATTAGAAATCCGGACGGAGTTTAAATATGCCAGCGTATGGATAGATAAAAGTAAAATTTCTCCCGTTATTGAGAAGTTTATCAAGAATGCAATAGATCATTCTGAGCCATCAAAAAACATTACTTTAAATGCATCTTTATGCAACAAATATTGGGAAATCAGCACTACTCATACCGAAAGCAGCAATCTGATGAAGTGTTACAAATGTTCTACAAAGCATCTTCTTAAACAGAAAACGGAATCCAGATATCATTTCGCCAAAAGCACTCTATGCAAAAGGCTGATTGAGCTATGTAACGGAGAAATACTGATTAACCATTCATGCCAGACTATCGCATTACGCTTTCCTGTGAAATGTTTATGTGAGAACGCATCCGGGCACACTTTTGTTCACATCGAAAAGAATGTGGAAGAGGAAAAGACCGATGCTTTATTCCACAAAGGTACGCAGAAAAGAAGTTCGTCCCGACCGGTCGTAGTTTTGGCGGATAGTAATGACGATTTCAGGTTCTATCTGGAAACATGTCTGTCGGAGAAATATATAGTAAGAAGCTTTAATAATGGACAGGAAGCATTGGCGTGTATAAAAAAGGAACATCCGGACCTGCTGATATGTGACACAGTGCTGCATGGAATGGGTGGTGATGAATTTTCTTCAAGATTGAAGACTTCTAAAGAGACATCGATCATACCGGTTATTCTTTACGGATCGCATATCGATGTGGATCAACGCAACAAAAGGGAAGCTTCATTAGCAGATACATTTATGCACACCCCCTTTCACGTGGAAGATTTAAAGATAGAGATTTCCGTTCTTATCAGAAACAGCCGCCTTTTGAGAAAAGCATTCCTCCACAAAGTGTTCGGAGAACAATTCTTGAAGGTACAGTCTGCCGAGACCGGCATGGAGACTCTTGAAGATGTCAGGAAGTCACTGATTGATGAAGCAAAAGATTATGTTCTGGAGCGCATAGAGAAGGAAGACCTGACAATAGATGAAATAGCTTCACACCTGGGAATGAGCAGAACCAAATTCTATAACAAATGGAAGTCACTGACCGGTGAAGCTCCCAACGTCTTCATCGAAGCCATTCGCATGGAGAAAGCACATGAGTTATTGGAAAGCGGAAAGTATCCGGTCAGCATAATACCGGAAATGATTGGGCTGAAAGATCTGAAAAACTTCCGCAACAGGTATAAAGAATACTTCGGAATTACTCCAAGAGAATCAATCAGAAAAAAATATTCTGAATAAAACAGACATTTAAAAACAGGTCTGAAGGTACTCCGGCACGATTTAGACGGAGAAACCGGCGGGAGTACCTTTTTCTTTTTTATTTTCATGATGCAGTATTCCGTGATTCCCGGTATTTACTCTATGTACGTACACCTTAATTTTGAGAATTAATAATCTAATTTGTTTAACAGTATGAAAACTTTAACTGAAATGAAAAAAGTATGTTGGCTTGGTCGTTTTGTTTTATTGGTAATGGCATTGGGGCTGGCAAGCACCTTTAGTTCCTGTAGCAGTGATGATGACGAAAGTATTCCGGTATATTCCATCAAAGATGTAGAAGGAACCTACTCCGGTAAAATGCAGACAACATCTGTTGCTCCCCTGGAAAGTACAGGGAATGAAACGGAGGAAGGAGTCGCCGTAAATGCCGAATTGAAAGATAACCATATTTTAATCAGCAAATTTCCGGTAGATGGTCTGATCAAAAGCATTATCACAGATCCGGAGGCTGCCGAAGCCATCATTAAAGCTGTGGGAGATATAGAATACAAAATCCCTTATCAGGCAGCTTTCAACGACAACAAAGATAACATCTTGCTTCAACTTTCACCTGAACCTTTAGTATTGGAAATCGCAATGGAGCAGCCGTCAGTAAAAGCAGAAGGAGAAGAAGAGACTCCCAAACTCACCGTGAAAGTAACAATCAAAGCAGACGAGAAAGGCAAATACGCTTACGAAGGGCAGAAACTAACGTTTGCTATTCAGGCAACGGAAGTTACGGTAAACGAAGAAGTATTTGATACATTTCCGGCTACCACATTTTCTTTTGATATGACTAAGAAATAGGGTGACTGCTTCATTATTTATAGAATAAAAGACAAAAGAGAGTGTGGCTGCATAAAGAAACCACACTCTTTCCACATATTTGCATAAATAATAAATCTACTCTAATGACAACAACAGAAAACGTCCGAAACGAGCTGAAAACGCTGGAAGACCCTACATACAGGGAATTTCATTCTTCTTTAATTCCCGGTGCCGATAATATTCTCGGCGTACGTATCCCGCAACTCAGAACAATGGCTAAAGAAATAGCCAAGAAAGAAGACTGGCGCACGTTCGTCGAAGCAACCGATACACTGTATTACGAAGAGACAATGCTACAGGGAATGGTGATCGGACGTGCCAAGATGGAACCGGAAGAACGAATCAAATACATTCGCCTCTTCGTCCCGCGAATCAATAACTGGGCTGTATGCGACATTTTCTCCGGCGAACTGAAGACAGCGGCACGGAAAGGAAAAGAAACGATATGGCAGTTTGTCCAGCCTTATCTGGAATCAAAAGAAGAGTATCAGCTCCGGTTCGGAATCGTGATGCTGTTTCATTATGTAGATGAGGAGCATATCGATTCATTGCTGGCATATGCCGACCGATTTACACACGGGGCCTACTATGCACGTATGGCAATGGCATGGATGATCTCCATCTGCTTCATTAAATTTCCGGATAAAACAATGAAGTATCTCCAACAGAGCAGGCTGGATAACTGGACCTACAATAAATCATTGCAGAAAATCATTGAATCTCTGCGTGTAGACAAAGAGACGAAAGACATCATCCGTTCCATGAAAAGAGCAGGATAAAAAAAGCGGTGGATGACAAACGATGCCCGGTTCCAACCGTATCATCCGTTTATCATCCACCGCTTACTACCGGGTGTTTTAGCTTACCGCTTCACATTCTTTTTTCTCTTTCTTCTGCTTCTGCGGTTCTGTTGTTTCCGACGATTGTAACGCTGCCATCTCTTATAAATCATCCACCCGCTCATCAAGGCTACCACTACAAAAATCAGAATAGTAATACCTACCCCCAGATTGTCGCCTTTTATGCGCGACCAGATATCCAGCACTTCTTTGGTTTTATCTCCGAAGTCACGAATCATAGCGCAACGTTCCACTACTTTACGGTCGGGATATTGAATCTTGTCAATCTGTATGCTGTCGGCATCCGGACCAAAGAAATAACTCAAATCGGCGTAATAATCCAAAGTCGTATCTACTTTCTCCTCCAGAATCTCCGGAGTAGCGATAGAACTCACATATCCGCAGAAGTCCATATTCCGTAACGCAATGTCCGGACGGCACATAAAGTTGATAAAGTAGCTGGCAGCCACCGGATTCTTCGCATATTTAGGAATCACCCAGCCATCATACCAGATATTACTTCCTTCTTTCGGAACTACATAATCAAGATCTACTCCCACTGCATTCGCCTCTTCAATTGCCCAGATCGCATCACCGCTCCAAGTCATGTTCAGCCATGCTTTGTTCTTCGTCATCATCTCTTTGCCGAAGTCCGCTTCCCATCCGGCAATATTCGGCTTCATCGCTTTCAGATACTTCTCGGCCACCTCCATAGCACGCGGCGAATAGTCGTTCATCAAGTCCTCCACCGTCATGGCTCCCTCTTCCAGCTCTTTGGCATGGGCATAGATAACGGCTGTTCCGTAGGCATCCCGGTAACTGTCTTTCATCAGAATCTTGCCTGCATATTTCTTGTCCCAGAGGCATTCCCAAGAGGAAGCATCGGAATCGGGAACAAACGCCCGATTATACAGGATTCCCGCCGTTCCCCACATATAGCAGACCGCATAGCGGCTCGCTTCTTCACCCGGCTGACTCAGCTTATTAATCTGTTCACGGATAAACGGCGCCACATTGTTCATGTAGTTGGGAGAATGGGCAAAAGTGGTGTCAATGGGCAGCAGCAGATGCTTTTTCAGCATTCGCTCAATGATATATTCCGACGGACAAACCACATCAAAATCCTCATGTCCCTTTTCGATCTTCGTCAACATGATCTCGTTGATATCAAATGTCTGATAAACGATGCGGATATTTTCGCCTGTCTGTTCTTTATAGTATGCCTGAAAGTCTTCGAGTACCCCCTCGCCTATATAATCTGCCCAGTTATAGATTTTAAGGACTTTCTCGCGTGGCTCACCGGAATTGTAACAACTGCTCAGAGAACCGGACAGGACCAGTAAAAACAGGATAACAGAAACTATTCTTTTCATTTTATTTACGTAGCAGCACATGTTCATTAATCTTTCTTCTTCGTTTTTCCGGCACGGTAATTAATCACTATGAGCAATGCCAGCACCACCACAAAAATAATAGCGGACAGCGGACGGAGCTCCGGAGTCAGACCTCCTTTGCGGGCATCGGCATAAATATAGGTGGAAAGTGTTTCCAGCCCTTGATTGCCGATCGTAAATACAGTGACGGCAAAATCATCGATTGACAGCGTCAGAGCAAGCATAAAACCGCTGATCATTCCCGGACGAATCTCCGGAATGATCACTTTCCGCAATGCCTGCATAGGAGTGGCTCCCAAGTCGAGGGCAGCTTCATAAATGTTCGGATTCATCTGTTTCAGACGTGGCAGCACGCTTAATACGACGTAGGGAGTACAAAAGGTGATGTGCGCCAGTACTACCGTCGTATATCCTTGCGTGATTCCCAAAGATACGAATAAAAGGAAAAGCGATATACCGGTTATAATATCACCGTTCAGAATAGGAATACTGTTCACAAAGCCAATCGCCTTGCGCGAACGTGCCTTTAAATTAAAGATGCCGATAGCGGCAATGCTACCCAGCAAGGTAGATACAGTGGCAGCCAGCAACGCGATGGTAATGGTATTGATCAGGGCGTTCATCAGAGAGTGATGGGCACCTGTATTAAAAAGCGATGAATAAAGTCTGGTGGAAAATCCGGTCCAGTTGCCTAATACTTTGGCTTCGGTAAAGGAATAGATCACAATAATCACAATAGGGGAATACAGCAACAACAGCAATATCCACAAGTAAGTCTGCGCGAATATCTTCTTTACCATAAGCCTCCTCCTTCGTTAGTATTGTCCTTATCATCGGTGCTGAACAGCGAAGTAGCAGCTATCAGCAACAACATGATCAGCGAAAGCGCCGCTCCATAGTTCCACATACTGTTATTGATATTTTCCTGAATAGTAGTACCAAACAACTTGATGTTGTTCATCGTCAACAGCTCGGCAATGGCGAATGTCGAAATGGTCGGCATAAACACCATCATGATACCGCTCATCACTCCCGGCATGGAAAGCGGAAGAACTGCCTTGAAAAAGACTTGTACCGGATTGGCTCCCAAATCCTGTGCCGCCTCAATATAGCTATGATCCATCTTCTGCAAGGTATTATAAATGGGATAGATCATAAAAGGAATAAAGTTGTAGACCATACCGAATATCAACGCCCCTTCTCCCAGCGGAACGCTGAAGAAATCGAACAAGGCGACAGTGGCAAGGGTACGCACCAGTATATTCACCCACATAGGCAGAATAAACAGTACAACCATCGTTTTGGAACGGTTCAACTTGCTGTTGCTTAATATCCAGGCTGCGGGATATCCCAGCAGGATACAGATAAGAGTAGTAATAATGGCAATACCTATGGAATAGACGAAGGTATTGATGGCTTCGGGATGTTCGAAGAACTTTTGAAAATTGGCGAGTGTCAGATGACCGTTATCATCGGTAAACGCATACACGACAATCAGAAGCAACGGTATGACCACAAAGATCGCCGAGAAAATAATGTAAGGAAGAGTCCAGCTCTTACGTGATGACAAAAATACTATAAACTTCTTATTCACTTCCTTTCCTGTTAATCGGTTATTTTAATTACACGAATCGCATCCGGAGGGATAGTAATACCCACACGGTCTCCGTCATCCCAGACATCATTCGTGTCTACAAACACATTCTCGTCCCAGTCAGACCATACGGTCAGATGGTAGTGGTCTCCTTTATAAAGGATGAACTTCACTTCTCCCGTCAACGTACCGTCTTCTTCGTTATCCTGAAGAATCACTTTATCAAAGTCCACTTCTACCTTGACATCTGCTCCGGATTCCGGACCTTCCACAGAAGCACATTCGAACGTACAGCCCAGAAACTCTACATGAGTAGCATCCTGCAACTTACCTTCAAACGTATTGCATACACGTTCTTTCTTCATGATATGAATATCGAACGGTTTCACCAGCAGACCGACCTCTGCACCGACTTCGAAATGATGATAATCCTGAACCAGAAATTCATATCCACCGCAAAGCACGGTCATTTCGTAGTGCACTCCTTTGAAGATCGAAGTCTGTACCACACCGGTCAGCTGTGCCATATCCGAAACCGGAAAGATATAAAGGTCTTCCGGTCGGATCACTACGTCCACCGGGGTATTTTCGCCAAAGCCTTCGTCCACACATTCAAATTCCGTACCGCAGAAGCGTACCAGTTTATCATGAATCATCGTTCCGTTGAGAATATTACTCTCTCCGATAAAATCAGCCACAAATGAATTGATCGGCTCATTGTAGATATCAATCGGCGTACCGATCTGCTGAATCTTTCCTTCACTCATCACAACGATTGTATCACTCAACGTCAGTGCCTCCTCCTGATCATGAGTCACGTATACGAAGGTAATGCCCAGAGATTTATGCATTTCTTTCAATTCCATCTGCATATCCTTACGCATTTTCAGGTCGAGCGCAGCCAATGGTTCGTCGAGCAGTAACACTTCCGGCTCATTGACAATCGCCCGGGCAATAGCTACACGCTGCTGCTGGCCACCGGAAAGAGAATCGACATCCCGATACTCGTAATCTGTCATACCAACCATCTTCAAAGCGGCTTTCACTTTCTTGCCGATCGTCTGTTTCGGCGTCTTTTTCAGCTTCAGCCCAAAAGCAATATTGTCGTATACATTCAAATGCGGGAACAGAGCATATTTCTGGAATACCGTGTTCACCGGACGTTTGTGGGGAGGAGTCTGTGTGATTTCCTTACCCGAAATTCGGATTTCGCCTTCCGAAGCTGTCTGAAAACCGGCAATGAGACGCAACAATGTCGTTTTTCCGCAACCGGAAGGACCGAGAATCGTTACAAACTCGCCCTTTTTCACGTTCAGAGTTACATCATCCAATGCTGTCTTGTCGCCAAAAAACTTCGAGACATGGCTAACCTCAATGATGGATTTGTCTTCTTGCATATTCATACTAAAGTTTGGGCTGCAAAGGTACACATTTCTGCGATTTCCACCTACGTGTTAATCTAATATAACAGTGTTTTTCGATGGCAGACAGAAAAAAAATCTATCTTTGCATAAATATTTATTCACTAATTTTACAAAAGCATGAAAAAGTTTACTTATTTAGTTATTGCAACGGCCGCGTTGGGCATGGTAGCTTGTACCGGAAACAAAGCCGGATACGTTATCACAGGTACAGTAGAAGGCGCTGCCGACGGCGACACTGTTTACCTTCAGGAAGCAACAGGCAGAAATCTTACTAAACTAGATACCGCAGTCATCTCTAAAGGTACTTTTACCTTTGAAGGCACACAGGATTCTGTAGTAAACCGTTATGTCACTTGCGAAGTAAACGGAGAACCGCTTATGATTGATTTCTTCCTCGAAAACGGTAAAATAAACATTGCCCTGACAAAGGATAATGATTCTGCAACCGGTACTTCAAACAATGACGCTTACCAGGCTATCAGAACTCAAATCAATGATATCAGCAAAAAGATGAACGCCATCTACGAAGCGATGGGCGACTCTTCTTTAAGTGACGAGCAGAAAGAAGCCAAACAAAAAGAAGGTGCACAGCTGGAAGAAGAATATGATAAAGTAATCAAAGAAGGAGTACAGAAAAACATCACCAATCCGGTAGGTGTATTCTTGTTCAAACAGACTTTCTACAATAACTCTACTGAAGAGAATGCTGCTTTGTTGGAACAAATCCCGGCTAATTTCCAAAATGACGAAACAATCGTAAAAGTAAAAGAGCAGACTGAAAAACAAAAGAAGACTGCCGTAGGTACTAAGTTCATTGACTTCGAAATGCAGACTCCGGAAGGTAAAACTGTGAAACTGTCTGATTACGCAGGCAAAGGCAAAGTGGTACTGGTTGACTTCTGGGCTAGCTGGTGTGGTCCTTGCCGTCGTGAAATGCCTAATCTTGTAGAAGCTTACGCTCAATACAAAGGCAAAAACTTCGAAATCGTTGGCGTATCGCTCGACCAGGACGGTGCCGCATGGAAAGAATCGATCAAAAAACTGAATATGACTTGGCCGCAAATGTCCGACCTGAAATTCTGGCAAAGCGAAGGTGCACAGCTTTATGCAGTAAACAGCATTCCTCACACTGTGCTGATTGACGGCGACGGTACTATCATTGCCCGTGGTCTTCACGGAGAAGGTCTGCAAGCTAAGTTAGCGGAAGTAATCAAATAAATGAAGCTGATAAGAGACTTCACCTGATGAAGTAACAATTGTGCCATACCGTTGTCACACTTGTGCCACCGTGTTGGCACAGTTATGCCACGCCGTTGGCACAGTTGTGCCAATAGGATGGCACAACATCCGACAAGGTATCTTATTCTTGTTAACGCAGTAGGTTAATCTGATTCAAGTACAGGCACTTTTGCCGAAGATACTGATCTTATCCACGCCGTTACATTGAGATATAAAAAGATAGCCCCTGCAATTTCGACCGCTCGAATTGCAGGGGCTTCTTTTATATAGGGACGCCAAGCAGGGAAGCATCACTTCCCTGCTCCGTCAAGCTATCAGATAAACCAGCGCACGTAACAGAAGTCCTGACGGTGCGGAAGCTCCGGATTCTTCGGGAACATACGGTAAGACACCTTGAAGCTACCGGCATTTGACAGGCTGTGTTTAACCTGGAATGTGTACAGGTTGCCTTCTTTCTTGATCACACTAAACGGTTCTACAGAGTAAACGTGCTGTTTGCCATCCGCAGTGGTATAAGTAGTTACCAATTCAAGTCCTATAGCATCATTCAAGCCTTTCTCGTCGATCACGTAAGTAATAGTATATTCTTTTCCGCTTTCGATATCACCAGCTTTCAATTCTTCTACCTTGTCGCAAGATACGATTTCGATAGAATCCCATTTAGAGACTACTTCTTCTTTCCATGCAGCAATTTCTTTTGCCTTTGCATTGTCATCGGCAGACAACATCTGGAAGCGTTTTGACAACTTGTTGTAGAATTTATTATAGTAGTCATCCAACTGACGTTTCATTGTATAGTGAGGAGCAATCTGAGCGATGGAATTCTTCACTACCTTGATCCATCCTTCCGAGTAGCCCTTCTTGTTACGAGCATAGTACAACGGCAGGATTTCTGTTTCAAGAATACTGTAGATAGTAGCAGCATCCAACTGATCCTGATGTTCCTGATTCTGATAAGTACGTTTTTCAGTCAACGCCCATCCTGCACCTTCACGGTAGCCTTCCAGCCACCATCCGTCTAATACAGAGAAGTTGACAACACCGTTCATCAAAGCCTTTTCACCTGATGTACCGGATGCTTCCAACGGACGTGTCGGAGTGTTCAACCAGATATCAACGCCTGAAACCAGACGACGAGCCAACTGCATATCGTAGTTTTCGAGGAAGATAATCTTACCCAGGAATTCCGGACGACGGGAGATTTCGATAATACGTTTGATCAGACCCTGTCCTGCTCCATCATGCGGATGAGCCTTACCTGTAAACAGGAACTGTACCGGATAGTCGGGGTTGTTCACAATCTTAGAAAGACGTTCCAAGTCAGTAAACAACAGGTGCGCACGTTTGTAAGTAGCGAAACGACGACCGAAACCAATCAGCAACGCATTCGGGTTAATCTTGTCCATCAATGAAACGATGCGCGAAGGATCTCCCTGGTTTTTCAACCATGTATCACGGAATGATTTGCGGATATAATCCACCAACTTATTCTTCATCGTCATACGAGTCTTCCAGATCTCTTCATCGGGTACATTATAGATGGCTTCCCAAATCTTAGGATTCGACTGGTCGAACCAGAAGTTTTCGTTGAAATATTTAAAGTACAGTTCTTTCCATTCGGTAGCACTCCATGTGGGGAAGTGAACACCATTAGTCACATAACCTACATGTATTTCTTCGGGGAAGTAACCTTTCCAGATAGTAGAGAACATCTCCTGAGAAACTTTTCCGTGCAGCCAGCTTACACCGTTTACTTCCTGAGAAGTGTTGCAGGCAAATACCGACATACAGAAACGTTCGCCCTTGTCACCCGGATTGTTACGTCCAAGATCCATCAGGTCGTCCCAGCTGATACCCATTCTAGCAGGATAACCACCCATGTACTTACCGAACAAACCTTCGTCGAAGTAGTCGTGACCGGCAGGAACCGGAGTATGAACTGTATAAAGAGAAGAAGCGCGAACCAGCTCGATAGACTGATCGAATGTCAGTCCGGTAGCTACATAGTCGCAGATACGCTGCACATTGATCAATGCAGCATGTCCTTCGTTACAATGATAAACATCTTTTTTGATACCCAATGCTTTCAGTGTCAGGATACCACCGATACCCAACAGGATTTCCTGTTTCAGACGGTTTTCCCAGTCGCCACCATAAAGCTGATGAGTAATAGGACGGTCGAACTCGCTGTTCATTTCATTATCTGTATCCAGCAGATACAAAGAAATACGTCCTACATTTACACGCCATACGTTAGCATGTACATAATAATCCAGATAAGGAACATCCACCACCAACGGCTGACCATTCGCATCCATCACACGGTCGATAGGAAGTTGGCCGAAGTTCTGCGCTTCGTAGTTGGCAATCTGCTGCCCATCCATAGACAACGTCTGAGTAAAGTAACCGTAACGATACAGGAAACCTACCGCACAAAGATCTACATTGCTGTCAGAAGCTTCTTTCAAGTAGTCACCGGCCAATACACCCAGACCACCGGAATATATTTTCAGGACGCTGCTCAAACCATATTCCATGCTGAAATAAGCTACAGACGGACGGTTTTCATCCGGCTTCACATCCATGTAATCTCTGAATTTTGTATAAACATCATTCATTCTCCTCAGAATCACCTTGTCTTTTGCCAACGCTTCCAGCTTCTCATAGCTCATACGTTCCAGCAACAACACAGGGTTCTGGCCACATTCTTTCCAAAGTTCCGGATCTAGATCTCTAAATAGTTCTGTCGCTTCAAAATTCCATGCCCACCAGATGTTGCGTGAAATCTCGGACAATTTCTCCAACTCAGCCGGGATACGTGACTTCACTGTAACCTCTTTCCAGTTCGGAGTATTCACATTACTAACTTTAATTTTCATAATGTTTTTTGTTTACTTATTGATAATAAAATATTTCTTTAGCCTAACTGACGCTTCATGGCATTGCGCAAGGCAATATCATAAGCCTCGTAATAATATTGAATGAAGTGTTTCCACAATGCCTGCTCTGCAACATCTGCCGCATGCTTACGGATCTCCTTCACTTCTTTTTCCGACTTATCTGCAAACAGCGTAATCGTATCTTTGATGCCATCCGCCACTTCCGAATCATTATAGTCCGAACGATGCAGCACTTCCACTCCATCATTGATACCATGCTGATTCTTCAGGCTGTTCACCCAAAGGCCAAAACCTGCCAGATCAGTAGTAATGGTAGGCACACGAAACGCTACACTTTCCAGCGGAGTATATCCCCACGGTTCGTAATAGGAAGCATATACGCTCAAATCCTGTCCCAGCAATATATCATAATACTCTTTATTCAGAATACCATCACGCCCGTCCAGATAGCAAGGCACAAAAATCACCTTTACTTTATCTTCGGGACGATTGCCCATTCCCAGATATTTCAGCATATCCAGCACCTGGTCATGCGTCATATTGTGCAACCAATGAGTGATGAAAGGAACTTCAAGCGGTGTATCAAATTTTTCTTTGCTTTTCAGACGTTCCTGCAAGTCTTCACGGGGATCTCCTACCCAACCGGGGACATTGATAAACGCCAATACGTTCTTATGGAGCTTTTTATCCCTGTTCAGACGGTTCAATGACTCCAGGAATACGTCAATACCCTTGTTCTTGAATTCATATCGACCACTGGTACCGATAATTAACGTATCGTCATCCAGATTTGTTCCCAACAATTTATTGGCTACGTTCAACATCAATGAGCGGGCACGTTTACGTTTTCCAGTAAATGTACTGCCTTTAGGTACGAAATCGTCCTCAAAACCATTCATCAGTACTACATCTGCCGGTTTATCGAGCAATTCCTTGCACTCATTATTCGTAATTTCACTTACTGTCGTAAAACAGTCTACATAATGCGCCGTCTGCTTCTCAATAGAGTGCTTTGACTGCATATTCAGTTCCTGCGCCATCTGGTCGCCGTTATAAGCAAACAGATAGTCATACAGCGGCTTATGATTGCCGGCTATCGAGCGTCCGATGGAAGTAGCGTGGGTTGTAAAAATAGTAGCCACTTCGGGGACAGCTTCCTGTACATAAAGTGCTCCCATTCCGGTCATCCATTCATGTGCCTGATATACCACCTTATCCGTTTCTGTCAGGTTGTAGCGGTAGAAACTCTCTACTACTTTTCCGGCAGCGTACGAAAACATAGAAGCCTCGTCGTAATCGCCATAAGCGTGCAACGAGTCTACTTGAAAACGATTCCACATTTCTGTGTATATATCGTTCTTCTTTTCAAAAAAAGGTTGGAAATCAACAAGAATGACAATAGGTTCACCGGGTATATTCCATCGTCCTACACGGACGGAAAGATGATCGTTTTTGAATGCGTGCTTTTTCCAGTCAGCGCACAGATTATCCGACTCGATGAATAGAGGGTTCTCTTTTCCTTGCCACACATCAGGACCTATGAAAAAAATTCTGTCGCGGAATTTTTCCTGCAATGTATTCGCCCGTGTCGACAATACGGTGTATATCCCTCCCACTTTATTACATACTTCCCAGCTGGACTCGAAGATATAATCGGGGGTTAATAAATCTTTTACCATATAATATATTAAAACTCTTTTTAGTATGCGAGTGCAAAAGTACGCATTATTCTTTGAAAAATAATACTTTATGCGAAAAATATGAGTTAATAAGAGGAAAGAAAGGTTAGCCCGCCATGAAAAAAGAATATCCCCTTGCAAACGCAAAGCTGCATTCACAAGGGGATTGAAAGATCTTTATTAAAAAATATCGTTGCGGAAAAATTTACGCGAGTGCACTACCGATCAAGAAGGTAGCAGCCAAAGCAACGATAGCGTAAAGTTCCGGGAATACGGCAAGAATCAATGTATTACTAAACACGTTGTGTCCCTGACCGATAGCTGCGATACCGTTTGCACAAACTTGTCCCTGACGGATAGCCGAGAACAATGCAACCAATCCCAAAGCAATACCTGCACCCAAAACTGCTGATGCCTGGATCGCAGTGATTTCCGGAGTCAGAATACCGAAGATAGTCTGAAACATAAAGTAACCGGCAAAACCGTACAGACCCTGTGTACCCGGAAGTGCTGTCAATACAAGGAAGTTACCGAATGCACTATCATTCTTTTTCAATGCGCCGATAGCAGCGTTACCTGCAATAGTTACTCCGTAAGCACTACCAATGCCTGACAAACCAACCATAACCGCGATGCCAATGTAGGCAATAAACAAATTCATTTCCATAATCTTATTCTATTTTTATTGTTTCTGTCTCTTATACACATCTGACGCTGCCGACGACTTAATAGGTGTAG
>ERZ1027194.848-NODE-848-length-14771-cov-8.819652_pt1 | contig 14771 bp, 10 predicted proteins | sample MGYA00519246_ERZ1027194 | MGnify/ENA primary metagenome ERZ1027194 (study PRJEB26926, sample SAMN06164505) | human gut metagenome | biome: ENVO:00009003; feature: ENVO:2100002; material: ENVO:00002003 | host: Homo sapiens | place: USA | collected 2012 ...
TCGACCGCTATTGCGAACCCGTGGGTTGCGAACGCTGTTTCTACACGGGCTATGCGGGCCGCAGGGCGGTCTACGAGGTGATCCCGATGGACGACGAGCTGGCAGCTTCCGTACGCTCCGGCCGCACCGACGTCGCACCGCTGCTGGCCGAACGCGGCATACCGTCGCTGCGCGATGCCGTCGTCGACCTCTTCCGACGTGGCGAGACCTCTCTCGACGAAGTGATACCCCTGTTGAACTACTGATCCAAGCCTATGAAACGACGACACACGCTTGCGTTTTTACTTCTTTGCATCCTGCCTGTGCTCTGTCCGGCACAGCGGGCCGAAATACCCGCTGGTGTGAACCCGTCTTCGGATTCGCTCCATCGGACGGTTGCACCGAATCCGCCGTCCGACCCCGACTCTTTGCGTCTGTCACGTATCGACTCGGAATTGGCGGCACTCGTCGGGCGTGACTCGACGTTCCGGCGGGAGGTGGACGTCACGTCGGGTCGGTTGTCGCTGTCGGAGCTGCTACGCAATATCGCGCGCGCAAGCGGCGTGAACGTGTCGGTGCGCAGCGTGGAGAACATCCCCGTGTCGTGCAACTTCCGCAGGGCCCGTGTGGACGATCTGGTACGCTTTCTCTGCCGCGAGTATCGGTTGGACGTGGCCGCGTCGGGCAACATCCTCTCGATCTTTCCGGCGGCAGCGCCGACGGTTCCGGCGCCCGATCCCGACGTCGCCTACGCGGCCGCCGACACGACGTTGAGCTACGACCTGCGCGGCGAACGTCTGATCGACGTGGCGAAGAAGATTGCACGTCTCTCTGCGCGCAACGTCATCGTCCCCGAACCTTTGTACGACTGCAAGGTCTCGGGCTACGTGCGTCGTATGCCTTTCGACGAGGCGCTGCGGACGCTCGCCGCGGTCAACGGCCTGCTTGCCGAACGGGATGCGCAGGACGTGTGGACGCTGTGGCGCGAGGAGCCGGCCGCGCAGGGCGGCAAGAGGTCCGCAGGCCCCGCCTATATGCGCCGGCGGCAGTTCACGCCCAACGAACTGCGTGTGGACTCGCTGGGGCGCATCACGGCCCGCATCGCGCGGGGCAACGTGCAGGACGTGATTCTCGACCTGTGCGACGAGTTGAAGCTGAACTACTACTTCCAGTCGCCGGTGAACCTCACGGCGGGCGTCTGGGTGGACGGGACGGATTTCGAGACGCTGCTCTCGGTGCTGCTCAAAGGCTCGCCGTACAGCTATTACACCGAACGGGGCATCTGGATCTTCGGAGCGGCCGCGTCGGACGGTCTCTCGTCGGCGACGGTCCTTCCGCTCGTCTACCGCTCCGTGTCGAAGGTCGAGGAGATCATCCCCGAGGCGCTGAAACAGAACGTCGCGGTGAAGACCTTCCCCGATCTGAACGCCCTGATCCTGTCGGGCGACCGGCGCGACGTGGCGCGTGTGGAGACCTTCCTGCGCTCGGTGGACAAACCCGTTCCGATGGTGACGATGGAGATCCTGATCGCCGACGTCACGAAGAGCAGGATCCACGAGATCGGTCTGGGGGCCGGCGTGGGCGACAAAGCGGTGAAGACCTCCGGAACGCTTTCGCCGGGCGTGGACATGACTTTCGGAGCGAATGCGGTGAACGATCTGCTCGGACGCATCCGGGGCACGGTGAATCTGGGGCGCGTGACGCCGAACTTCTACCTGAGCCTGCAAGCCTTGGAGGAGGACGGGGTGGTGCGTCTGCTCTCCACGCCGAAGCTCTCGACCCTGAACGGCCACGAGGCGACGCTCACCAGCGGCGAGACGCAGTACTACAAGGAGGTGCAGAACAACTACTACGGCACGCAGAACCCCATCTCGTCGGAGTCCTACCAGTGGAAGTCGGTCGATGCGAACCTCTCGATCAAGGTCACGCCCTACGTGTCGGAAGATCGGCAGATCACCCTCGAAATCGAGTTCGAGCAGACGGAGTTCACCGACCGCAACGTCGAGGACGCTCCGCCGGGGACAGCCACGCGGAGCTTCAAGTCGATCGTCAAGGTACAAAACGAGGAGATGGTGCTCCTGGGCGGCCTGGACCGCAACACGATGGAGAACTCCTCGCGCGGTGTGCCGTTCCTGGCGCGCGTGCCCGTCATCAAGTGGTTCTTCGGCAAGGAGAAGCGCAACAAGGTCGAACGTACGCTCAATATCTTCATCAAACCCACGGTCGTAGAATGAATCTTTTCCCCTATATCCTCGGCCCCATCTGGGTGTTGGACGTCACGCTGACACCCGACGGCCATACGATCGCAGTATGGCGCTGCAAGATGGGCGGCGAACCGCAGCAGACGGTGTACGACGCGGCGGCGGTGGCCAAAGGGGTCGCCGTGGTCACGGTCTCGGGCCACGGCACGATCGTAAAGCCCGCCGACTCGCAGCTCGCCGCGCGGGTGCGCGACGACAGGGCGACCTTCCTGTGGCGCGAACACGACGGCCGGATCGCCTTCGTGCGGCGCGAGCGGCTACAAGGAGTGCAGACCGAGTTGTCGGAGGCCGGCATCCATCCGCAGCGGATCGAGGTCTCCGCGCCGCCCGATGCTGCGGCCGGGGAGCTTCTCGCAGGACTCGGCTGGCGGCAGCTGCTCCGCCCGACGGCCGAGGGTTCGTCGCTGGCGCAGGCCGTCGTGCGGCGGGCAGCACTGCCGGTGCTGGGACTTTTTCTTTGCCTGCTGGCAGCCAATGCCGCCGTCGCCCCGTCGCTGAACACCCGCCGCCAGACTTTGCAAAAGGAGCTCTCGGCGCGCGAACGCACGGCTTCGACCGCAGCCGATGCTACCGACCGGCAGCGGACGCTGCTCGCGGAGTTCTCCGCACGTCCCGCAGTATCCCGCGCCGTCGTGTGCGACCGCATCGCGGAGGCCGTGCCGGCGCAGGTCGTACTGACGCGGCTTGCTGTCGAACCGCTCACGAAGCGTTTCGAGGCGGGGAAGCCCTTGCAGCGGCAGGAGCGGACGGCTGTCGTCGCGGGCACGGCTCCGGCGGCGGGCGACGTCTCGACCTTCGTCGAGCGCCTCGCGGGGGCGGCGTGCTGCCGCACGGTACGATTGACGAACGTCGAACGGGAACGCGATGCCGAACGGCTCGTGTTCCGCATCGAGATCGGACTATGAACCTGCCGTACAGATACCGGGGTCTCGGCCTCGTGGGGCTGCTGGCCCTCCTCCTGCCGTGGGCGGCGTGGCGTTTCGCCCTGAGCGATACCTTCGGCGCATGGCGGGAGTGCGGCCGGCTGGAACGGCGGCTGGATGCGCTCGCCCCGACGACACCGGCGACCGGAGCGACCGTGCCGGCTGCCGTCGAAGCCCCCGAACTGATCCTCTCGGGCGGGCTGCTCGACTCGGTGCGGCGCTTCGCTCCCGCAGGCGTGCGCGCGACGGGCTATGTGCCGGTGACGACGTTGCGGCAGGACGGGATCGAAATTCATACGGCGCAACTGATGCTCACTGGGCCATTCGCCGAGCTGCTGCGCACGGTCGAGACGCTCGAACGGCATCTGCCCGCCTGCCGTCTGCGGTCGGCCGAGTGGCAGACCGCGACACGGCCCCGCACCCGCCGCACGCAGCTCACACTGACGCTCTACATACAACAACTGACCTTAATAACCGAATCGAAATGAGAAGATACCTGATCTATTTCCCGCTTCTATTCCTGACCGTCTCCTGCGAAATCATCGAGGAGGATATCTCCGGCCGTGCGGTGACGACGATCGCCCCGGCGGACGACGCGGAGGTGCCGGCCGGCAGCGTGATGTTCCGCTGGCGGGCCGTCGACCGTGCGACGGGTTACGAATTGTGCGTCGCTACCGAGGGGCGGATCGTCGCCGACACGCTCCTTGCGGCCGATACGCTGGGCCTTGCACGCAGCTACGGCTGCCGGTTACGGCTCGAAGCGGGCCGTTACGAATGGACGGTCGCAGCCTTCAACTCCGGTTACGAGACCTCCTCCCCTGCACTGCGGCTCACGGTCGCCGAGGAACCCGTGCCCGAGGAGCCGGAGAAGTCGGACAATCCCGAATCCGCCGAACCGTGAAATCGCGCTGGACGACCTGTCTGCTGCTCGCAGCCGTCGTGGCGGTCTGGGGCGTCGTGGCGTGGCGGATCCTCGCGCCGGCACGACCCGCCGCGCCGGATGTCCGACCCGCGACCGACACTTCGGCGGTACCGCAGATCGTCGCCGAGACCTTGCGGCTGGACTATCCCGACCCCTTCCTGAAAGGCGTGGCCGCTCCGACACCTGCCGCACGGTCCGTCGTGCGCCGCCTGCCGCCTGCCGGAAAAGCCGAACCGAAACGCCGCGAGCGGGTGCAGCTCTCGCACCTGGCGACGGTGACAGCCGGCGGGCAGGCGCTCCACATCCTGACGATCGGCGGCAGACAGTACGAACTGAGCCTGCGCGACACGGCCGCGGGATTCCGCCTGACGGGCGCCGACCGCGACTCGCTCTATCTCGAACGCGAAGGGACGGTCTACGGCGTAAAACGCTGCGACGAATAGATGAAACTGCATACGACATACCTCGAAGGGGCCGTGCTGCCGACGGTCGTGGCCGCAGCGCTGGTGATGCTCACGGCGACGCTGGGGCTGCTGGCGCTGTGGGAGCAGGAGACGCTGCTCTTCACGCGCACGCAGCGGCTGCGGCAGGCGCGCGCCGACGTCGAATCGGCCGCCTTGCTCTACCGCCTGCATCCCGACGAACGGGCACTGACCGCTGCCGGAGGTTATCTGCTCTACGACTCCCTGCCGCAGTCGCGCATCTTCGTGCGCCGCGAGCCGTGGGGCCTCTACGAACTGCTGCACATCACGACGGCCGACTCGCTCGTCGCGAGCAGCCGCATCGTCGGTGCCGAACCCGATCCCGCACGGACGCTCTTCTACGCCGACGACCGCACGGCCGTCACCCTCGCAGGCGACACGCGTCTGCACGGGACGCTCCGCCTGCCGCAGAACGGCCTGACCTACGGCCGTGTGGGAGCGGAGTTTTACCGGGGAGAGGAGGTTCCCCGCACGGCGATCCGGGGCTCGGCGAGGAGGCTTCCCGCACCTTCGTCCGCCGCCGCGGCACGGATCGGCGCACTCTTCGCTTTCGCGCAGCAGCTGCCGGCCGCCGGCGATCTGCCCGACAGCCTCGGCGTATCGTTCCGCGGCCCGACCGTCGCCCTGCGCCTCGGCACGGCCGAGATCGGCGGCTGCACGCTGCGCGGGCGGATCGTGCTCGCAGCCGACGAGCTGCGCATCGACTCTGCCTGTCGGCTGGGAAACGTATTGGTCTGCGCACGCAAGATCACGGTCGGCAGCGGAGCCCGCATCGCGGCGCAGCTCTTCGCCCGCGACACGGTCGTCGTAGAGCCGTGCGCCGCGCTGGAATATCCGTCGGGCATCTACGCCGGCCGGTACGCCGAACTGGGCGACCGTGCGACGGCGGACGGCTATGTCATCGTCCGCGACACCGTGCGGCACAAGAAGATGGCCGCCTCCTACCGCCAGTCGCGCACGGCACGTGTGCGGGGGCTTCTTCATGCGGATGGCGCGGCGCAGGTGCAGGGGATCGTCGCGGGGTGTGCGGAGCTCAGACAGGCCGTCTACTTCTCGCCGCAGGGATACTACAAGGATATGCTCTACGACCTTACGCTGCTCGAAAATTCCGCCACGGCGCAACCGCTGTGGCACGGCGGCGCCGAGGCCGTGCGCAGAAAGGAGGCCGTATGCGTCGAGTAAAACGGGCCTCGGGCGGAAGGCTGCGCGCGGCCTCGCTCGTCGAAGCCGTCGTAGCGGCGGTGGTGCTGCTGATCGTTTTCACGGCGGCAATGGAGCTGCTGCCCCGTCTGACGCTGCGCGGGGACGATGCGCTCGCAGTCGCCGAAGCCGAATACCGGGCCATGTGCGCCTTCGACAAATACGGATCAGGCGTATGGCCCGCAGGCACGTACGTCGAGCGGTACGGCGGAGGCGAAGCGACGGTGCGCGTGGAGCCGTATCGGCAATACCGTGACGTGCAACTCATAACGATCGAAGTCCGCATCGACGGCAGCCGCAAACGGATCGTACACAGACAGCTGGTGGAATGCGCCGAGTGAAACATACGCTGCGCGGCTCGACGCTGGCCGAAACGCTTGTGATGATGCTCGTGGCGGGAATCGTCTTCCTGGCCGCCATGGAGGCCCTGACGCTCGTCTCGCGGCTCGTGGCGCGACGCGCGGCCGTGCTCGTCGAGGCGGGACGGCAGCACGACGGAATCTTCCGCCTCGGGCAGCTGCTCACAACGGCCGACAGCGTCCGCGGCGCAGAGGGCGGAGGCACAGGCGAGCTGCTGTACCTCTATCGTGCAGGAGGCGAGACGACACTGACGACGCGCGACTCCGCGGCAGTATTCGTCGCGGGGGAGTTCCGCGATACGCTCCTGCGTCGTGTCGGGCACATGCGGCTCCTACGCTGCGACGCGGCGGCCGATACCCTCGAAATCGACGTCGGGGGCCATATGCTCAAACTCCCCGTGCCGCAGCCCGCACGGGAAAGCTACGAACGAAGAATCGCTGAAATCGAAAAGGATCATGGATACGAAGAGCCATAAACTGACGGACGCCCGACGCGAGATGTTCTACGCCGAGCTGCATGCACTGTTGACGGCCGGTCTCGATTTCTCGGCGGCCTTCCGACTGCTCATCGAGGGCGAGGGCGACCGCCGGACGAAGGCGCTGCTCGAAGAGCTCTACGCCGCCGTCGTGCGCGGAGAGACGCTAGCCGAGGCCATGCGCCGAAGCGGGGCATTCCGCCCCTTGGAGTGCGGCGTGGTGCGCATCGGCGACGAGACGGGACGTCTGGCCCGGACACTCGACTTCCTGCGCGACTACTACCGCAAGCGGGCCGCGCAGCGGCGCATGGTCGCCTCGGCCGTGAGCTATCCCGTCGTCATCCTCGCCGTGGCGGCGGCTGTCGTGGCATTCATGCTCTCGGTCGTCGTACCCATGTTCGAGGAGGTATATGCGCGTATGGGAGGAGAGCTGCCCGCGCTCACGAGGGGGATCATCGCACTCTCGAAAGCGTTTCCCGCCTATGCCGCCGTCGCGGTCATCGCGGGAGGGGGACTTTATCTGCTCTACCGCGCCAACCGACAGCGCGAGGAGGTGCAGCGCTGGCGCGCGGCGATCCTGCTCCGCCTGCCCGTCGCGGGTGAGATCATCCGCAAGAACATGCAGGCGCAGTGCTGCAAACTTCTCGATCTGCTATGCGCCGCGGGCGTGCCCCTGCTCGCCGGCGTCGGAATGCTCCGCGAGGTCATCGGATTCCACCCCTACCGCAAGTCGTTCGACGAGATCGAGCGACGGCTAGAACGGGGCGATGCCTTCGCCGAAACACTGGCCCGATTCCCCGATCTCTACGACCGAAAACTCACGGCGCTCGTCCGCGTCGGAGAGCAGACGAACCGTCTGCCCGAGATGCTCCGCAGGCAGGGTGAGACCCTCACCGAAGAACTCGAATACGCAATCCGCCGCATGGGCGCGATGCTCGAACCCGCACTCATCCTGCTCGTCGGAATTCTCGTCGCCGTGATCCTGATCGCCATGTATATGCCCATGTTCTCCCTCGGAGGAATCATGGGGTAAAATTTAGAACCAAGTAATTTAACAATTTATGTCAATCAACATTAATTATTTAATCTATTAATATCATGAAAAAGACCTTTCAAAGAATGTGCTGTTTATTTATTATTCTCTTAACATCAACTGCACATGGACAGCTAATTGCTCCTGAATTTCAAACATCGATGACCTCTCCTGATAATTCTGCTTTAATTAAAAATATTGAAAATAATATGAATTATTATGACGGAACTTTACAAATTCAGATTCCTTTATATACACTGAAAGAATTTGATTTAGAAGTCCCGATTTCTCTTATGTATAAAACGGGCGGTATTAAGATTGAAGATGTTGCCACCAGTGTCGGACTCGGTTGGAATTTGTCGGCCGGAGGAAAAATCACGCGTATAATAAAACGAAATCCAGATGAAGCCTCCGATGGATATTTTAAAGAAACAACCTTAAACCCTCAAGAACTATACAATCTATATTTTGGAAAGGATCAGAAAGATATTGATAGTGAGCCGGATATCTTTTATTTTGAATTTCCCAATTATTCAGGATTGTTTGTATGTGATCAATCTGGTAAAGCCCATACGATTCCGTATCAAAACATTGATATACGTTGGGTCAATAAAAGTTATTTTGAGATTAAAACCCCCGATGGAAAAAAATATACTTTTGGCCGCGACATAACATCACGAGAGGTATCAAGTTTCGGGAATCGTTATAAATCGCGATCTAATTGCACAACATCATGGTTGCTTAATACGATCGAAGACCAATTCGGCCACCGAATCTCATTTGGATATGAAGCAGGGGAGTCAACTGTTGAAGTTTGGAATTATCGTCGAGAGTATTCATTTTCTGTTGCTCTCAGTAATGAAACGACAAAAGACCCTGATAAAGAAGACTATGTTCAAAATGACAACAATAATTGGCTACGAACCCAACCATTGTATTTGACATATATTGCCGGGAACAATACATACATTTATTTCGATCATAGTCCGAGACAAGATCTCGATAATGCTTTCAAATACGATCGATTCGAGATACAGACCGCAGGGCAAAATATAAATGATTCGTCATCTCGCCGATTTGTAAATTTCAATTATTCCCAATTCCCCAATAATGCTCTTAAATTAGATGCCGTATTTGAACAATGCGGAACATCGCAAGAAAAGATATTCGAATTTACATATATAACAAATTCGAATCTTCCCAATAGAGATTCTAAAGATTTTGATCATTGGGGATACTACAATGGAAAAGGCAATATTGAGTTATTTCCTCATTTTGTTACCACAGTAGATGATAGAGAGTTTTCTGGAGCAAATCATGAACCTAACTTGTATTATGCACAAGCAAATTCACTTCGGAGAATTTCTAATAAAACAGGAGGGCATATTGAATATAGATATGAATTAAATCAAATACAAGAGGATGGAATCACAAAAAATATTGGAGGACTACGTATTCGTGAGATCGCTCAAATTGTCAATGGAAAAGAATATGTGACATCATATCATTATACAAAGAATATTTCGGGAGGGGAAAGCACAGGACTACGTGAAGGCCTACAGCCTAAATATTATTATAGAGCATACGTTCCTTCCGGCGGAAATGGAATGTACGAATGGTATAAAGTATTATCTCATAGAGATGATGATATTTTTAATATACGTGGTAATGCCGTTGGATATTCTCGAGTATATGAAAAATTCCCCAATGGATCCTATACTATGTATGAATATACAACACAGAAAGATGAAAAATATAGGGATGAGCAAGGTGTTGAGTATAATTATTCGGGTAATGAAGGGACATTTCCCCTTAGAGAAAAATTGAAATCTGTATTATCTTCTCGTTTTTGGAGGCGAGGGTTATTATTAAAACGAACTCACTATGATGCTAATGGAAATTTAATTCAAAGCGATAGCAATACATATTCATTCGGAAACCCCAAAAGTATCGTGAAAGGTTTTGTTCCTTATGCAGAATTTTCTATTCCAACCTTACATGAATATTCTTGGTATTCAGAACCGATTTATTTAGACAAAACCGTAATCCAAGAAGGTTGCTATAATTTACCATCTACAGTATCTTACATGTATGATACTACTCATATGGTACCCAAGGAAATTAACCAAATAGATGGTGAAGGCAACATTATCATTAAGACATTTACCTATTCTTTCAATTATAAAAACAACAATAATCATTCCGATCCTAATAATTATGCTTTAAGAATACTTAATGACAGGAATATAGTTCTTCCAGTGGAAACCACCACAATGAAAAATGGCAAAATCATAGCTGGTGAACATACTCGGTATAGAACTCAAATGGTACAACCATATCCTAATATTACCGCTCAATTAGCCGTTGTCCCAAGTTCAAAATGGAAATTGGCAATTAATAACCCAATTTCATATAACGATTTTACTCCATCATATGTAGTTAGTGGAATGCCTATAATATTTGATTCTAAATATGAAATGGAAATACAATTTGAGCATTACGATGCAAATGGACAATTAATATGTTGGCGAGAAACAAATGGTAATTTACAATCAATCATCTATGACAATGATGGTAGTCGTCCTATTGCGCAGATAGTGAATGCACGGGTAACAACACCTATAAATGGATCATATCAGCGTGATAATCAAGTCTTCTATACAAGTTTCGAGGACAACGACGATACGAGTTTTGCTGCAACGCCTAAGACAGGGAATAAAACATTTTGTGGATCTTATAATATTGATCTTAAAAATTTTGCTCCCGGAGTATATTCATTGACTTACTGGTTAAGTAGAGACTTTGGAGATACATGGGAAAGAGTACAGAAGACGATTAATGTAACCTCTTCCACTGCAACATACACAATTGGTGTCGGGTTAGATTGCTTGGATGAAGTACGAATATGTCCGCTCAATGCTCGAATGACGACATATACATACCATCCCAATGGAAATAAAATTTCCGAAACAGATGAAAATGGAATTTCTACATATTACAAATACGATGATTTTAGCCGATTAATTCGTGTGTCGGATGAACATCATGCCCCTATAAAAAGCTATGAATATCATTTTGTCAAATAACAAATAAGCAATCCATAATATTATGAAAAAATACATTGTTTTCATCCTGTCCTTATTTTTATCACTACAACTAAACGCACAGGTTTCAGTAAAAAAATATATCGTTATTAGTGAAGTAATGTACGATTCCCCGCTTAATGAACAAATAGCACAAGGTATCCCATATAGTAATGGAGAATATATAGAATTATATAATCTTGAGAATACAGCCGTTGATTTAACAGGTTGGAAACTGACAGGCGGAGGAAAAACTGAAATATATCAATTCCCTGCTAATACGATCATTAACCCGAGAAGTACACTTATAGTTGCTTATCAATATAAAGATAGCGGATTTTTATTGAATGATCTATATTCCTACGATGGATATGAGATGACGACAATCCTATATCAACGAAAGATTATTCTCAGCAACTCAGGTGAAACGGTAAGTGTTGTAGATAATGTTGGTAATGTGGTAGATTACATTACCTATGATGGGACATCGAATAAAACAAAACCGAATCGTTTAAGTGCCACCAATGAAGATGGGACTGCTGGAGACCACTGTAAATCATTACATAGATCATTGGTTTTATTCGATGAGACGAATAATATTATTTTTGACCCAACACATTGGAAGACAGAATTGGGGAATCTCTTCGAAGTGCAAATCGAAAGTCCGATAGATCTTCCTTCACAAAATAAAAATTATGTGCTTGAAACGACATATACATCGTCTCAATCAGGAAGAAGTTGCATTACATATTATGATGGGTTGGGACGTCCTTGTCAAACCATAGACATTGCTGCATCGCCTGTCAATTCTCAAAATATTGTTTCGTTTGTGGAATATGATTGCATGGGCCGAAACGATTCAATTGTATATTTACCATATGTAACAAAATCTCAAAGTATTACTTTTAGACAAAATCCCCTCAATGAACAAACGAACTTTTATCAAAATATTTATGCATACGATAACAAAGAATATGATCGTAATTATCCCTTCGCAGCAAAAGAATATGACAAGTCGAATATGGGCTTAGTAATGAAACAGGGCTCATCAGGATTGATGTATCAATTGAATTCACATCCAAAAGAATATGAATACGGATTTAATGGACCTTGGGGTGAAGTCAAAAAATATTCTGTAACAGAGAGCGGGACGTTGAATTATAAAGGATCATATCCTGAAAAGAGTTTGACAACTAAAATAACCAAACAACCTGTAACCGACTTTGAAAAAAGTATTCTGATTGAATATTACGATGCAAACGAAAATCTCATAGCCCGTGAACAACATATTTCGATGCAAGATCGTCGAATTACTTATTATATATATGATGATCTCGGACATCTCAGATATGTATTGCCTCCATCTGCTAATATTCAAGCAACAACTTCTCCGGACCAATTACCAGAAGACTGTTTTTATTATGAATACGATGAATATAATCATATCTGTAAACAATATATACCAGGAGCTTCATATACGTTATTCCTTTACGATAAAAGGGGACGTTTAGTAATGAAACAAAACGGAGAACAGAGGAAAAACAGACAATGGACTTTTACGAAATACGACATTTTTGACCGACCCATAATGGAAGGAATTTATTCGGGAGGAACTTATGAAACACATAAAGCCGCACTGGCAAATCAAACAAATTTCGGAGAGGAAATCGATCGAGCAGCATATAATTATACAAATCAATGTTATCCTAACATTGATAATGCTAATATATTGAATATAACATACTATGATGATTATGACTGGATTCCTGATGGAGAAGACGAGGATCGTTACAATTATCGATCGGAACAGGCATTAGGAAACTCCGTGAACTACAAAATAAAAGGAAAAGTATCGGCACGAACCGTCAAAATACTTGATCCTGCTATCACTCAACAAAAATGGCTTACTACACTCTCATATTATGATGAAAAATATCGTGTTATACAAACTGTGGGCGATTTATATCCAGAAGGTATCGAGATTGTGTCAAATAAATATGATTATGCGGGTAATATAACAGAAGTCCTTGTCCGACAAGAATTTCCCACCAGTATACATGAATATCGTAAATGGATGAATTACGACAATCATGGGCGTTTGCTGTCAATTGATCAGGAAATAACAGGAGATACCGTAAATGGCAGAGTGACTATTGCTCACTATACTTATGATGAGCTTGGGCGCAGTATTGAAAAGAAATTACACAATGCATATGAAACATGTTCTTACAAATATGATATAGAAGGACAAAATACAAGCGGTAAATCTTCTTTATTTGATTATGAAATATGTATGATTTCTCCAAATGGCAATTTTACGTCCCGGTATGACCATAAACCCGCATTGTTCGTATGGAATCGGCATGATTCAGATAACTCTTCAGGATATAAATATGATTACGATCTAACCGGACAACTTAAGACTGCCGCATACATACAAAGAGCGCAAAACGACGAAAATTGGGGCGAGTCTTCCGCTTTTAACGAACGTGATATTGAATATGACAAAAACGGAAACATTTTACAAATGAAACGCACAGATAGTACAGGAAATAGATTGCACGATCTTGCTTATATTTATAGAGGTAATCAACTTATATCTTTTTCATGTAACGATCAAGTGTACGAAGGATATACCTATGATGCCTCAGGAAATTTGACTTATGACCCTTATAGTAATATTCATATTGAGTACAATGAATTGAATTTACCGTCTCGAATATTTGACGATAACAAAGAAGTTCGCTATATTTACAGTGCCGATGGTCAAAAGTTGAAAACCATTGCCGATGGCTCTTTTACATATTACCGAAGCACAATGATCTATGGCGGCTCACCAGGTTCCGGAGAACAATTGTTATATATTTTGCATCCTGAAGGCATGGCTGTCAATGAAAATGGAACTTTTGCATATAAATATAACTTGACCGACTATATGGGTAATGTCCGCACTTATGCGGTCGCTGACAGATCATCAGAAACTCTGCTGGAAGAACAGGTTCTGGATTATTATCCGTTCGGGTTGGCACATAGTTATAATAACTTGCATAAAAACCGTTATTTATTTTCCGGCAAAGAATTGCAAGATGCATCCCTCGGCCGCCATGGATTCTTGGAATTATACGATTTCGGTGCACGTTACTACAATCCTATGTCAGGACGTTGGTTTAACCCTGATCCGGCACTGCAAACGGTTAATCCTTATCTTTTTTGCGGGAATACCCCAATGGTATATATTGATCAAGACGGAGAATTCTTCTTTACCATTCTCAACGCAATCAAAGACTTTTTTCATGGTTTGTTTACATGGAATTGGTCCAGTGAAAATTGGCATTCCACTGTCATGGCATTCAAAATCGACATGGGCTGGTTCCAAGGTAATTTCGGACAAATTCTTTCTAGATTTACATGGGAATTACCGCAGACGTTATTCGGGCATCTGGGCAGTCAAACGGAAAATTTATTCGAAGGTGTAAAAAGTGTAAGCTATTACGGTGGAGCTACTGCAGTGGAAACTTACTCTGCTAAATGGGGTGGATTTACTCTGGGTAGTTTTATTATCGGTCACAGAGGTCTTCATGCTGATCCCAATAATTCACTCTTTCAACATGAGTACGGACATTATCTGCAAAGCCGTGCCAGTGGACCGCTCTATTTGGGAAAATACGCAATCCCGAGTTTCTATGATACGATGTTCGGACGAGGAAACCATAAATACCATTCGGTTGAACAAGATGCCAACGCACGTGCCATTAAATATTTTGAAAAAAGAATTCCTGGGTTTGCGGATCGAAGAAATAAAGGAATTAATGAAGGATGGGACCATTACAAGTATCCTATTGTTGGGTATGATGTTCAAGGCGGTTTTTATTCTGCTCGAAGTCAAGCGGCTCTTGATCGGGCACATATTCCGGCTTTTGAAAGTCCACTGGATGCATTTGTGGCCGTATTATCTTTGAATCCTGTTACATCATTTGGAACGGGAGCTATCTATCAAACTCCATATCTGTCTCTTATACACATCTGACGCTGCCGACGACTTAATAGGTGTAG
>ERZ1027194.880-NODE-880-length-14424-cov-9.815714_pt1 | contig 14424 bp, 17 predicted proteins | sample MGYA00519246_ERZ1027194 | MGnify/ENA primary metagenome ERZ1027194 (study PRJEB26926, sample SAMN06164505) | human gut metagenome | biome: ENVO:00009003; feature: ENVO:2100002; material: ENVO:00002003 | host: Homo sapiens | place: USA | collected 2012 ...
ACAGTAAAAAAAACAATCCCGGAATGACAGCAAAAAAACAAGCCCGGAATGACAGTTATATGAGTATTATCCCTCGATTGCGAAGCAATCGTCCAGGAATCTGCGAATTTCCCTATTTCCTCAACCACCAATATTCGCTTAGTCACATTATGATAAAAAACTCGCAGACCCTCTGACGTTTTTTCTGGCGAAAAAACGAGGGGTGACAGTTATTGAGTAACGGATGCTGCCGCGCCAAATGGTAACCATTATTGGCAAACCGAGATAGTGCACATTATAAGCATCGCGTCTTCATGGCACCCAAACATCAGTAGCGAACCGTTCGCCGCGGGGCGTCCCCGCCCTCGGGAGCTGCCCGCACCTGTCGTACAGATTGTTATATAAAAAAAACCCCGCAATTTTGAATTGTCCAACTTTCGAGGGACAGTTCAATTTTTTGCGGGGTTTAAGAAAGCTGCATTTCACAACGAAGCTTTCTGAACAGTTTATGATAAATTACAAATTACCGTTTTAAGCTGTTCTTTAGGTTTCTTTTCATTAAATTCTTTCATCGCCTCGGTTATTTCTCCCAAGATCAGAACCAAATTCAAAGAAACTTCTCCTTGTTTGCAGTACATCTTCCAACAATAGTACTGCTTCCTTTCCTCTAAGCGCTCATCAAAAGTGACGCTTTTGTCACGCTTGGCGGTCATCGTGATGGTACCGAACTGCAACAATTCCATCGGAACTATTCCCTTCCCGCTCATATAAGCTGCCAAAAAGTTATGCGCCAAATATGAATCGAGCCAGCCGCTATCGACCTTATCTTTAACCGATTTGGGCAATCGCTTGGGGTTGCTGCGGTTAAAACGAACAAAAACTTCACTAAAATACGCCGGAAAAATTAAACGTGTAAACATAATAAAAAAAATTTTTTTTGATTAATAATAAAAGATATTTGTATTTTTTATATCATATATCCCCCGGCGGGTCAAGATATATTTTTGGCAATTTTTTGTCAGGTAAATACAAACAGTTATGGAGAACAAAAAAAGTCCTTCGCGAGGAAGGACTTTTTTATTTATAAGCCGAAACCGCTTTTGCGACTCTAAAAGTTGTACAATTCGGCACCGTCGACAGCCGTTTGGCATAGCGGAAAATAGTTGAAATAGATGCTGACCAGCAGCAAAGCAACCACGGGAACTACGACCTTTTCAAACGGAAAATGAGCATGGCCGCCGTTTTTCATCTTCATCCACTGATAAAACTCCGAGGAATAGTACATAACCAAGGCTCCGACCAAAGTGCTGAACAGGAACGGATCCAGATAGAAGATGAGAATTGCCTCCGGAGAATAGCTCAGTTCGCCCAAATACATAAAGCCTATCATGGCCACGCTGACGGCGATAATCCAAAAATCGCGGCCGCGGAAATTCCAGCCTTTTTTATCAAACCAACGGATAGTCCAAAAACCAATCATCACCAGCAGCGCCCCGGCCCAAACGCCGACGACGCTGTCATCTACGCCCAGTTTGCGGGCAATTTCCAAGGAAGCGCCGACGGCTATGGTACAGACGGCACAGGCCGGATTGGCCATAGCGTTGCCGCTGAAGGCAACGGCCAATATCAAGGCGAGAAGAATGCTCATTTTGTTAATCCTTTCGATTAAAATTATTTTTTATTATATTAAAGTGTCATGATTTTAAATCAACTGCTTTTTCAATATTATTATCCTGCGACTTTTTGAGATAGCGCTTGGCCATTTTGAGCGCATTTTCAAAAGTGCTGGCGGTTGAGATGTTCAGATGCGTAATGCCGTCCTGATTCAGGGCATCGTGCAAAACGCGCCGCGGCTGTTTTTTGAGATTGGAAAAAATGATTTTGGTATCGTATTTGCTCAGTTTTTTCACAAACTCGGTAATGATGTTGGCACCGGTAGCGTCCACAACCGGAACATAGCCCATGCGCAAAATCAAAACCTTGGGCTTTTTATCAATTTTTTTCAGAAAATTTGACACCTGCGAAGCGCCGCCAAAGAACAATGGGCCGGACATACGCAGCGACATTACCCCTTTTTCATGAAGAATCTGGGTCAAATCGCGTCCGCCGCCGTGGTCGTCCAGAACGGTTTCGTCATTGGCGATTTCAATTTCCTTACTCATCCGATGCATAAATATAACACTAGCCATGATAAAACCAACACTAATCGCCGTATTTAAATCGACCAGCACCGTCAACAGCAGCGTGACAAGCAGCGTATAGCGGTCGCCTTTGGGACCGGTCATCAGCTTGTACATCTTATCGAGGTTCAGCATGTTCCAGCCGATAATCAGCAAGACCACCGAGAGGCAGGCCAACGGAATATATTTGGCGGCCGGCGACAGCAGAAGCATGAACAGAATCAGAAACACGCTTTGCATAATTCCGGCCAAGGGCGAATAGGCATTGGCCTTGAAATTGGTGGCGGTACGGGCGATGGCGCCGGTTGCGGGAACGCCCATAAACATGGCGGAAGCAATATTGGCAACGCCCTCCCCGATCAGCTCGGCATTGGAATTATGGTTATCGCCGCTCATACCGTCGACCACCGTTGCGCTCAACAAAGATTCAATTCCGGCCAAAAAAGCAATCGTCAGCGCGCTCGGCATCACCTGGAGAGCCAGGTGGATATCAAAATCAGGCAATTCGGGCTTGGGCAGGAAATGCGGCACGCCGCCGAACTTGTTGCCAATCGTATCAATATTTATGCCAAAAAGCGAAAACACCGCCACCAGCAGCGTGGCGCCGACAACGCTGACCAAATAGGCCGGATATTTGGGCTTTTTCCATTTGACCAGAAAAATGGCGGCAAAGGAAAAAACGGAAATAAACAGCGATGCAAAAGTAAAGGTATTAAGATTGGTAAGATAAACTTTCCACTTTTGCAGAAAATCGGTCGGGACAGAATCAATCTTCAGCCCCAGCAGGTCTTTAATCTGGGTTGAAATCAGCAGCAGGCCGATACCGGCCGTAAAGCCGACGACGACCGGATAGGGAATATATTTGATATAGGTTCCCAGCCGCAGCAAACCGGCCAAAATCAAAATCAGACCGGCCAGAACCATAACTACAACCAATCCCGGATAGCCGTGGCTCTGGATAACGCTGAAAATAACCACCACAAAGGCTCCGGTCGGCCCGCCGATTTGAAAACGGCTGCCGCCCAGAAGGGCAATAAAGAAACCGGCAACGATTGCCGTATATAATCCCTGGGCGGGATTAACCCCGGAGGCGATTGCCAGCGCCATGGCCAGCGGTATGGAAATAACCGCAACCGTCAGCCCGGCAACGCAGTCACGGCGGAAATAGCCCATATTATATCCGGATTTCATAACTTCAAACAATTTGGGGGCAAAATTGTGCCCATAAGCGGCCAACAGGCTGCCAAAATATTTCTTCAACATTTCAACCTTAACTCGACTCAAAATTTTCTCTCTGTAAAAAAAGCGGGATTAGGAATACTACAAATCTCTGTCCTGTCAAGACTTTGCCGACTTATTAACCGGATTTTCGGTACCCGAAACCTTATTTTTTTCCGGCAGCGGAAAAAACGCCGCCTTTCATAGAAAAATTTGCCCCGAATAAGGGGATAGCTGGCAAAAAAGGCTTGAAAAGATTCCGAAAAAGACGGAGAGTATAGCCGGAATGACGATATTGCCCAAGTGCTGCACTAAACGGAATAAGAACTGAACATGAGACTATCGCCTGCACTAAAAAAGAAGACTTTGGAAATCCTCAAACTTTCGCTGCCGATTACCACATCATTTGTGGCAATGGGACTGATGGGGATTGTCGACACGATTATTGTCGGACACTACAATACGGAACAGTTGGCCTACATCGGCTTGGCCAACGCCATTTTTTCGCTGCTGTTCACTATTCCCATCGGGCTGTTGCAGGGCGTGTTGATCAAATCTTCGCAAAAATTCGGCGCCCACAAATTTGCCTCCTGCGGCAAAATCTATAACGAAGGCAAGCGCTATCTGGTTTTTCTTTCGATTATTTTTACCTTTATCGGCATTAACGGCCGGACGGTTCTGCGCCTGCTCGGGCAAAGCGAAGAAATGGTGGCGCACAGCGGCGAGATTTTGCTGATTTTTTCGCTTTCTATCCCTTTTGTGCTGATATTCGTCAATTCCAGTTTCTTTCTGCAATCTATCCGGCGGCCGCACATCGGCATGTATGGCGTAGTTGCCGCCAATATTATCAACATCATCATCAATCCGGTTTTGGTTTACGGCCTGCTCGGGTTTCCCGAACTCGGTGCCCGCGGGTCAGCGACTTCTACGCTGATTGTGCGGATTTTTCTGGTGGTTTACATTCTGCTTTATATCCACAAAATGGAAAAGAACCCCAAACTGAACAAACGTTTCGGGCTCGACCGCAAATACAAGACCTGGTGGACGGACAGCCGGACAACCCGCCAGTTGGGTTACGGCATTGCTATTACGATTATGGCAACAAACGGTTCTTATTCGATTGTCAGCAACTTTGCCGGCTGGCTGGGCGAAGAGATTATGGCCACCTTCGTCATATTTACCAATTTAAGCATGATTACCGCAATGGTTTGTTTTTCGCTGTCGCAGGCGACTTCGATTGTGGCAGCATCGGCTTTTGGAAAACGGAGCAGCCGCGATTTTGTTCTTTCGGCCACCGCCGGGGTCATTATTCTCAGCACGGCAATTGCCATATTATGCCTGGCAATCTATCATTATCACACAGCCATATTCGGCGTATTTACCAAAGACGAGCGGGTCATCGGCATTTTGGCCGGGTTGGTCGGATATATGATTTTGGAAATTGTCTGCGACTCTCTGCCGCTTAGCGTCATGGGCGCCCTGAACGGCCGCGGAGATGTCAAAATTCCGACAATTTTTCAGGCCATATCATTTCTCGGGGCACGCGTAACAGCCTGCTATGTTTTGGGGTTTGTTTTCGGGCTGGGCCTAAAGGGACTGATTATCGGCCTGGCCATCGGCGGCGTCACCTCGCTGCTGCTGAACAGTTTGCGCTTTTTATATCTCATCCGCAGAGATGTAACTGAAGGCATCCGCTGAACGTTCGTCGCCGTCAAGCATCGGGATAATGCGGCTGCGGCGGATTTCTTCTCCCAAGTTATAGCGCCTTTATCCATGCACTGCTTACGTAACGAGACGAACGCCAATTCGTCCGGACTATCTCTAGCCCTTTGGATAACTGCTCATGCAGTTATATTTTTTTGTATACAGAATATACATTACTTCAATATACAGAAGTATGATATTGTGTCAAGTTATTTTATATTATTTGACATGAATAAAAGAGAAGCACAAATAATTAGTGATGATATTGTTACAGCGTTAAAGAATGAGCGCCTGCGTCAAAACATCAGTTGTTATAGACTGGCAAAGGATTTAGGGCTGAGCCAGAGTACTCTTTCGTATATAGAAAAATTAAAACAAAAGCCCAGTTTATATAATGTTATTATGATTGCTGAATATCTTAAAGCTGATTTGCCTGAGATTATAAAAAAGTACTATAATTAAATCAGTTCCTTTAATCTAAACCAAAATAATAAAGAGAAAATTCGCAGATCCCTGGACGTTTTCTTACGCAATCGAGGGATGACCTGCACGGCGGGAGCGAATATCCCGCTACTTTGGGTTTGGGTGCCATGAATCCGCGTTGCTTGCAATATGCACTATCTCTGCTTTCCGATAATAATTGCTCTTTGGGTGTGGCAGCGGTCATCAACCAATAACCGTCACCCCTTGGCTGCAGCAGCGGCCATCAAGGGTCTACGAGTTTTTCTTGTTTCCCTTTGTCATTCTGGGCTTGACCCGGAATCCAGGATGTGGCGCGAAGGGGGCAACCAGCGTAAGCTGGTTGGGGGATTGCGCCTCAGCCGAACCGAAGGTTTGCGAAGCTAATCGGCTGACAAGCGGAGCTTGACTTCTGAACTTGCCTAATCCCAGCCGGCGTAAGCCGGTGGTACTTTAGGTGGCTAAGGAATCAATGTTGACCTGGACTCCGGCTCGGAGGCCGGAGTGACAGATAAAAAAACAGGCTGGAGTGACAGATAAAAAAACAGGCCGGAGTGACAGGAGGCGGAAAACGCCGTGCTGTGACAGGAAAGAATTAATTCGTAGATCCCTTGACGATTGCTTCGCAATCGAGGGGGCTTTAATGTATTTGTCATTCCGGGTTTGAAGTCGACAGTTGGCGATTGGCAAGCGCAAAAGCATCAAAAAAGCGGCCATTGAGCCGCTTTTTTATTTCTTTCCCGGGTGTTTATCCAGAGAAAGCTATTGGCAACTGCTTAGAATGTTTCTTGCAGTTCAAAGAAATAAGCCTGCGGGTGATCGCATACCGGGCATTTTTCCGGAGCTTTCGGAGATTCTACGCGGTGGCCGCAGTTGGCACACTCCCAAATAACTTTGGTCGGGCGTTCAAAAATTTTGCCTTCGCAAAGAGAATCGAGCAAAGCCTGATATCTTTCTTCGTGGCCTTTTTCAATTTTGCCAACAGCCTCAAACAAAAAAGCAATTTTTTCAAAACCTTCTTCACGGGCTTCCTTAGCCATACGGGCATACATGTCGGTCCATTCATAATTCTCGCCGGCAGCAGCGTCTTTGAGGTTGGTCATGGTATCGGCAACCGCACCGCCGTGAAGCAGCTTGAACCAGATTTTGGCATGTTCTTTTTCATTATTGGCCGTTTGCTCGAATTTGTCGGCAATGATATTATAGCCTTCTTTTTTGGCTTTGGAAGCATAGTAGGTATATTTGTTGCGAGCCATAGATTCGCCGGCAAATGCGTCCATCAAGTTCTTTTCTGTTTTAGATCCTTTAAGTTCCATAGTCCTCTTCTCCAAAAGTTAGTTTATGATTTGACAATCTTTACACTTTCCCCTGAGTACCAGTTCACATTCCGTAATGTCTAACCCGGTCAGCTCTCTGACTTTTTGTTCCAGAGCAGGAGCAACCTCAGCAGGTATATCGTAAACCTTATTACATTTATTGCAAATAAAATGAAAGTGTTTGTGGGTATTATGATCAAAATGCACCGAACCGTCGAGTCCGGTAATTTTGCTAATTTCCCCGCATTCGGCCAACTGGTTAAGGTTTCGATAAACCGTGCCCAAGCTGATATTGGGCATCTCCTCGCGCAGCAGGCCATATATGTAGTCTGCCGTGGGATGGACTGCGTGCTCGCGCAGGGTTTTCAAAATCATTTCCCGTTGTTTTGAGTATTTCATTTTACATCCAACAAATTAGTAATGATTACTGTTATTGTTTATAACAGAATTTTTTAGATTGTCAATCACAATATTGCGTATTATTTATATATCAACAGATTTTAATGAAGGAGAAAACAATGAAAGCTGTTGAGATAAAAAAAGACATTTACTGGACCGGCGTTAAAGACTGGAATCTGGTTGAGTTTCACGGATATCAGACACCCCGCGGTTCCACTTACAACTCTTATTTGATTATGGACGAGAAAATAACCCTTGTCGACGGCGCCAAACATTACCTCTCTGACGAGATGGTCGCCCGAGTCAAAAGTGTTACCGACTTTTCAAAAATAGATTATGTGGTGGTTAACCATGTTGAAATGGACCATTCGGGCAATATGCCGGTGATTATGAAACTGGCGCCGCAGGCGACCATTTTGACCAATGCCGCCGGCCAGAAGGCATTGTCCGAGCACTATGACATTGAAGGCTGGAAGTTTCAGATTGTGAAAACCGGCGATACGGTTTCCATCGGCAAAAGAACCCTCACCTTTGTAACAACGCCGATGCTGCATTGGCCGGACTCGATGGTTACTTATATTCCGGAAGAGAAGCTGCTGCTTTCAAATGACGGTTTCGGGCAGCATTACGCCGCCGACAGCATTTTTGTAAAAGACCTGCCGTTTGACGTTGTTTGCGAAGAAGCAAAAAAATATTACGCCAATATTCTGTTCCCTTTTGGGATGCAGGCAGAAAAAGCCGTTGACGGCTTGAGCGGGCTGGAGATTGAGATGATCGCTCCCGGCCACGGCTGCATCTGGAGCGGCGAAAAGGAAGTCAAGACCATCGTCAGCCTGTATGACTACTGGGCCAGCGGCGACAACAAAGGAAAAGCCGTTATCGTTTACGACACCATGTGGGGCGCAACCGCAACTTTGGCCAATGCGGTTATGGAAGTTTTTCAGGACGCCGGAATTCCGGTGGTCAAACGCTGTTTGACCCATACGCATATTTCCGAAATCATTCCTGATTTTCTGGATGCCAAATATGTGGCAATCGGCAATCCGACGCTCAACAATGAACTGTTTCCGCGGGTCGCTTCTTTTGTAACTTATATGAAAGGGTTGAAGCCCAAAAACAAAAAGGCTTTCGCTTTCGGCTCTTACGGCTGGAAACCGGGCGTTGTCAACCAGATTCAGAAAGTATATGAAGACTTGGGCTGGGAGACCATTCCGCCGTTTGAGGAAAAATATACCCCGAAGTCCGATGTGGTTGAACGTTTGAAAGAGCATGTCAAAACAATGATCGGTTAAACGGTTCAAAACAAAAAAAAGCCCCTCGTCGAAGGGGCTTTTTTTTGTTTGCGACCATTCCTAAAAACCGTTACAGCAGTTTTCAGGCCTGATTGCTTTTTTTCATATAGCGGCGTCCGGCCATATAAAGCAAGATGCCGACAATTCCGATAATTACGGACCGATAATATCCGTAGGTATAGAAATCACAAGTCCAGGAGACAATCCCGACTGTAAACATAATCCCGGCGGCTAATCCGAATTTTTTTCCCGGAAGCGAACGTTCTTTAATGCTTTTCCATACTTCATAAACAACACAGGATGCCGCAACAGCGGTTACAAAACACATCAAAATTTCCAAGACGATGATGCCGATGTAGACATACAAATTTCTTTCCATAGGTTTTAAATTATCAGATTTAAGGTAAAAGTTCAAATTTCATCCAACACGTCGTATGAATGAAATTCGCCCCACAGTTTGTGAATTCCCCAGACGGCAGCGCCTATCAGCAATGACAGTGCCATCACTCCCAGCCAGAGTTTCCATTGGGTATCGCCGTTGCGAAGCGAGCTGAAAATTCCTCCGGCATAAAACGCAAAGTATACACCAACCGCAAATGTTCTGATAATCCGGCGCCGGTGTACAAACATGACGGCAGCCACTATGGACGAGAGAAACATGACGCCCAATCCAATCAAAAAAGCTGTTGTACTCATAAAAAAATAATTTTAAGTAAATAAATTATAGGTTTAAAAATTTCGATTTGTTGTTACGTTAGCACCAACAGAGCTAACTTGCAAGTAAATTTGCAACAAAAAACCCCGGGGAACATAACCGGCCGGGGTTCAACAAAAACGGCTAAGTTTACAGGAGTTTTAATTCGCCTGCAACGGTTTTGCCTCTTTCGCTCATCAGCTCATAGCTGATTTTTGCGCCTTCGTCCAAGGTACGCATACCGGCTTTTTGTACTGCGGAAATATGCACAAATACATCTTGTCCGCCGGCATCCGGAATAATAAAGCCAAAACCTTTTTTGTTGTTAAACCATTTAACTGTTCCTGTTGCCATAACTCAAATCCTCGAAATAACAGGTTAATCCACTATAACTTCTCAGGTTGCGGTATACTGTTATTGCCAGACATGCGAAATGCTATGGTATTCAACAATTTCTAAAAAGAACAATCTCTTAGAACCATTCAACCCAGTTATAATTTGAGTTTAAACCATCTTTTTTAGTTTGCAAGATTTTTATTTAAATAAATTAGCATTGTATTTTACCTTTTGTTAACTATATCAATGCCGTAGGTTTTAATTGCTCAGAGGATAAAAAAATGAAAAAAATGCTTTATTTTATGGCTGCCGCCCTGCCCGCGATGCTGCTGATTAATGCGTCCAACGCCGAGGCGCAGCGTAAGAATCACACCCGTGCCGACGTTCCGGCCGCCGGTATGCAGGAATCGGAAAAAATGATGAACTATGGTATAAATTGCCAATGTACGGAAACATCGGACGCTTCGTGCAAATGCGGCAAAATGAGTAAAAAGGACATGAAGAAAAAACACAAAAAATATCATGACCGGCTGCAAAAGGAAATGAAGGAAATTAACGAAGAATATGACGAAGCTATTGAAATGATTGACAAATCTTCTTTTTCGGAAGCCAACAAAAAGGTTTTGCGCGGCCAAGCCGAAGCCAACCGCGATCTGGCAATCAAACAGCTTAAGGAAACCAACGAGCTTCGTATGCAGCAGATGGAAGCGCGCAAAAGCATGATGGATGAAATCGAGGCCGAAAAAAAGAATCGCAAAGCGATAGAAGAAGTTAACGACATTGATTAGCGCAGATTCTGCCAATACATTTTTTATAATCAATTGAACGCCCCGGAATTTATTGCTAAATTCGGGGCGTTTCAAAGAGGCAACTCTACATCATGGCTTCGATTTTCTTCTCATCAAAGCGATGGCGGTTGCGTTTTTTCAGCGGAAGGCGGGAAGCCATACCGATAACCAATTTGGCTCTCTCTTCATCGCCGGGCCGAACAGTCGTCCATAAGGGACTCTTTTTTAATTCAAGATCATACATCGTAACCTCAATATAGAAACTTAAATCCTTTGCTCTTTGAACCCTGCCGTAAGCAAGCCATTGAGACCTATTGTCTTCGCAGTGCTCGCAGTAAAGCTGGCCGTTGACGGCTAAATTAAAGCCGGCATCTCCGCGAATAAATGAAAACCTTTCCTTGTAACCGGGATAACACAAAAGGAAAGTATCTTCACTTACCCGCCAAATCCACGCAAGATGTTCATAATCGAGTTCACGAATTTGACCTAACACGGGACGAGAGTTTACCATTGTAAAATCAATCCCAAAATCCTTAAATTGCAACGCCAAAAAATTTCTGACAATTTCCGGTGTCTGATACAATTTAACTCTTCTCTTTTTAAATTCTTTTCGGCTCATATTTATATTTGTATTGGTGAATAATCTGAGAATTATGAATATAAAAATTTTTAGATAGGAACAATTTAGCTGCCACAGACTATACCGTCAACAAAAACTTTCCCTTTTCACCCATATTTCGTCAAATTTTTCTGCAAAGCAGCAAAAAGCCTGTTTAACAAATGTTAAACAGGCTTTTTTTAGGCATTGCGATTACGACAATACAACCAGGAGACGAAAGTCCAAACCAAGGTCAGGATTGCGGCTCCGAAAATGGACGTATCGAGTCGGTCGGCAAACAAAAAGACAATATTCGTCCGCCAAATCGCCCAAGCTCCTAAACCAATACCAATAAAGACGCCGCCCCAAACCTTTCCGGTTCCAAAATAAACAGCGTCTGCAACCTCTTTGGAGATACCGAATAAATTTAAAATTACGATACCCCAAATAATCAACGTAACTAAAGTTGCTGTTTCCATTTTCTATTTTTTTAAGTTAATAATCATGTTATCCGCCAGAGAATTAACGCAACCGCACAGTAATAAACAAAATCATCCAAAAAAATTCTCTAAACAGTTTGATTATAGCATAAAATTGACCGAAAATCAAAGAAAACTATTCCCTTTTGGTTTTATTTCTGTTAGTTTGGGAACGTTTTCGGGCATTGAGCCCCAAAAAACAGCCTGCGGCATTGGGGCGGCGGGCTTTTAATTGCGATATTAAAAAAAGAAAAGGAATAAACTTATGGCTCTTAAAAACAAAAGACAGGACAACTATCCCGAATGGTATCAGAATATTGTGGCGGAAGCCGACATGGCCGAGAATTCGTCTTCTCCGGGATGTATGGTCATCAAACCGTGGGGGTACGGCATTTGGGAACGCATTCGTGACGTAATGGATGAAAAAATTAAGGCAACCGACCATGAAAACTGCTATTTTCCAATGTTTATTCCGCTTTCTTTCTTTCAAAAAGAAGCCGAGCATGTTGACGGTTTTGCCAAGGAAATGGCGGTTGTAACCCATTCGCGCCTTTCAATGAAAGACGGCAAGTTGGTGCCGGATTCAGCTTTGGACGAACCGCTGATTGTCCGTCCGACGTCGGAGGCGATTATTGCCGACTCTTTTTCCAAATGGGTCAAATCCTATCGCGATCTGCCGGTACTGATTAACCAATGGGCTAACGTCGTGCGTTGGGAAATGCGCCCCCGCCTCTTTCTTCGGACCCGCGAATTTCTCTGGCAGGAAGGGCACACCGCACACGCAACTGCAGAAGAAGCCGAAAAAGAAACAATTCAGATGCTGCATATTTACCAAGACGTTTGCGAAAATGCCCTGGCGATGCCGGTTATTCCGGGTCGCAAACCGGAGCATGAAAAATTCCCCGGCGCGGTTGACACTTATTGCATTGAGGCGATGATGCAGGACGGCAAAGCCCTTCAGGCCGGAACCTCGCACTTTTTGGGGCAGAATTTTGCAAAATCAGCCAATATTACATTTGTAAACAAACAAAATCAGCCCGAATATGCCTACACGACTTCATGGGGCGTTTCGACCCGCCTTATCGGCGGCGTTATCATGACACATGCCGATGACGAGGGCATGGCGGTTCCGCCGCGGATTGCACCGTATCAGATTATCTTAATCCCGGTTGTCAAAAAGCCTGAAGATGAGTCTGAAATTATGGAGTATATTGAACAAATCCGTCAGGAACTGCTGGGCAAACTGCCTTTTGGCGAAAAAATCCGCATTAAGTTTGACAAGCGCGACCGTTCCAGCGTTGACAAGTTTTGGGAATGGACCCGCAAAGGGGCGCCGGTTATTTGCGAAATCGGCAAGCGTGATGTTGACGGCGGCAAGATTATGGTTAAAGAACGCATCAAAATCAATACGCCGGAAGGCAAACAGATTGTGGAGCGCGACGAATTTATCCGCGGTATTGAAGGACGGATTGAGAATCTGCAAAAGCAGATGTTTGAAACCGCCCAAGCCCGCCTTGCTTCCAATATCCGCACCGATATTGCCACTCAGGAGGCTTTCAGGGCTTATTTTGCCAATGCCAACGAGTGGATTGCCGACGGACAGCACGGAAAAGTGGCCTTTGTCCGCGGCGGCTGGAGCAATGATCCGGACAGCGAGGCTTTGCTGAAGGAAATGAAAATCACTATTCGGGCCATTCCATTCGACCAGCCGTCAGACATGAGCGGCAAAATCTGTCTGCTGACCGGCAAGCCGGCAGTAATGGAAGTGATTTACGCCCGCTCCTATTAACATATACAGAGGCTTAAGAATACCGGCTCACAAGAGCCGGTTTTTTTATGGCACACATTATTTAGACAAAATATTTGGGTTCGTTTGTTATTTTTGTTGATTTTTGACAATGATTGCTGTACTATGATAGTTAGAAAGTTTTATTTTTCAAGAAGGAGAACTGCAATGAGTGATAATAAATGTTTTGGAATTAAGATGGATTCATTATATTTTTCGGATGTTGAATTTCCCGGAAAAAATAATCCACCTATCAGAATGAATCGTGAAGAACTGAGAGAAACTTATAAAAAGTTTAACGATGAGATTACCAAAGCCCAAACTCCTGAAGATAAAAATAAGATTTTGGATACAATCTTTCCCGAGCATGGCAAGCATGCTACCGAACTGGCTTTGAGCACTAAGGAAATTGCGAAACTATCAGCAAAGAAAGATGAAGCCAGGAATGCTTGTAGTAATAATGAAATGATGCAATACAACATTGAGCGAATTAACGATGATGTTGAGAGGTTAACGGAGCAGTTTCCCGAGTTGGCAGGTGAAATCAGACGTTATGCCGATGCAACTATTTGTTCGGCCGTAACCGGGAAGAAGAACGAAGTTCAAAAACCGGCCAAGAAACTGCCGATGTGGAAAAAAGCAATTAAGCCAATTGCCAAACTATTTGGCGGCAAATACAATGCTTTGGATAATGTTACCGCGTCTATTGACTTCTGGGGTAAAGAACTTAGTACCAATCCGGCCAAAAATGATATTCCTTCACATATGACTGATAGTGCGCAAAATATTAGCTCTATGGTAAAAAACAATGCCAGTAGCTTAAAATTCAATTATGATATGGCTGATATGCACCTTAGAGATAAAATTATGGCATCAAAAGACTTGTTTGTGGAAGACCATTTATACAAACAAGCCGATAAGGAATTTGACGAGAAAGCTCCGGCCATTATGCAAAAGAACAAAGTGCGCGGTATTTTGGCTCAACGCGGCTTAATCCCTGAAACCCAAAGCACTAAAGATGTTTCGGGCGTGGTTAAGGTTGACCAAAATATTATGGCTAATGCGGCTAAAAACAAAATGAGTACACGCTAAATTTTAATCGCCCTATCAAAAAAACCGGCTCACAAGAACCGGTTTTTTACTGCCTATTCTCTGTCGACGAGTTCGATTTTGATGTCTTTGTTATAATATTTGAG